>Ga0209186_1001923_pt1 | contig 15004 bp, 13 predicted proteins | sample SidtaG_FD_187426 | JGI IMG/M metagenome (GOLD analysis project Ga0209186, IMG submission 187426) | Marine algal microbial communities from Sidmouth, United Kingdom - Sidmouth_Male2 metaG (SPAdes) (version 2) | ecosystem: Host-associated > Algae > Red algae > Unclassified | place: Sidmouth...
CTGTGCTTTGGTCGCGTTCATGACCCGCACTTCCGGCACGCAACTGTGGATTCATATGGGGGCGATCATTCTTGGCCTTCTCATCTTGTTCATCGGTTGGAACAAGCGGGACCCGGCGCAGCAAACGCCGCAACTCACTTAGTACAGCAAAATTGCCGCATCACTCGCCAGCACAACGGACGCGACTTGGGTCCAAGCGGCGACATCCTGCGGCGAAAGTTTTTCGTCGCGCGTGGCATCGCCGGTCGCTAGCAAGGCTTCGGCATCGGCTTTGGACGCCTTGAAGCGTTCACGCGCAGACGCGAGTAAAGCCTCGCAGGCTTTGCGTTCGGTTGCGTCCGGCGCACGCGAGGCGAGCAGCGTAAACAGATGATCGAGACGCTTCGGGTCCTCCTTGCGTTCCCGAACCAAACGCTCGGCCAACTTGCGCGCGATCTCGACCCGCTGGGTCTCGTTCAGCAGACCCAAGGATTGCAATGGCGTGTTGCTACGCGAACGCCCCACGCAACTCGCTTCCCGACTCGGCGCGTCGAACAAGGTCATCATCGGGTGCGGACTAGTGCGCTTCCAATACACGTAAAGGCTGCGGCGATAGAGGCGTTCGCCGACGTCTTTCTTGTACTCTTTGGTGTTGCTCGCGGGGTGGGCAAGCGCTTTCCACATGCCGACCGGCTGATACGGTTTTACGCCCTCGCCGCCCATGTGCGGGTCCATGAGTCCGCTCGCCCACAATCCGATGTCGCGCAGCACTTCCGCGTCAAGACGGTAGCTCGGACCTCGCGCGAGCAGACGGTTTTCGGGGTCGTCGATGCCGTCGCGCCAGCTCGAATTCTGACGGAACGCGCGACTTTTCAACATCAGCCGCAGCAAGTGCTGGCGGTCCCAGCCGCTTTCCACGAACTCCAGCGCCAGCCAGTCGAGCAGCTCCGGGTGGGTCGGTTGCTGGCCCTGCAAGCCAAAGTCTTCGGGCGTCCGAACCAAGCCGTGTCCGAACACTTGCTGCCAAGCGTGGTTCACCAACACGCGCGCGGTGAGCGGGTGTTCCGCTGCGGTCAACCACTGCGCGAGTCCAAGGCGGTTTTTCGGCGCACCCTCGGGCATGCCGCCCATCACGCCGAACACGCCCGGGGCCACCGGCTCGCCTTGCGGTTCGCTGTACTCGCCGCGGTGCAGCACTTTGGTCACTCGCGGCTTGGGCAATTCACGGGTCACCAGCGTCGAGACATACGCGGCGGCGGCGCGTTTCTGTGCCGCCTCGAGTTCGCGCGCTTGCTTGTTTTCGAGTGTCCCGGCGAACGCACCCTTGCGATCGACCAAGGCGTTCCAACCACCTTTGTCCGCCGCCCCCGAACGCGCCAGCAAACCTTCGCGCGCGAGTTCAAACAGATCGTGTTGCTGCCACGCAATCTGATCGGCCGGCGCTCTGAGCACCGGACCGTACTCGTATTTGTTGCCGTCCATCGGGTCCTCCGCAGTGCTGTTGAAGAACGCCATCATCTGATAGTATTCTTCGTGCATCAACGGATCGTATTTGTGGGTGTGACAACGAACGCAGTTCAAGGTCATGCCGAGCAACACCGTGCCGAGTGTCTCTACCCGATCAAAATTGTTCTTCGCCTGGAACTCGGCTGGGATCGCGCCACCCTCGGCGGTGGTCGGATTCATGCGCACGAAACCGGTCGCTACCAGTTGCTCCAAACTTGGGTCGGGCAGCAAGTCCCCGGCCAGTTGCCAGAGAATAAAATCGTCGAAGGCGAGGTTGCGGTTGAACGCGCGCACCACCCAGTCGCGGTACGGATAAATGCCGCGCTTGTTGTCGAGGTGCAGTCCGTGGGTATCGCCGTAGCGAACCGCGTCGAGCCAGTAGCGCGCCTGATGTTCGCCGTAGCGCGGGTCGTCGAACAGTTCGTCGATCAGCCGATCCACGTTCTTGTCCTTCTTGAACGCATCGATTTGTGCCGCGGTCGGCGGCAAGCCAGTGAGGGTGAGCGCCAGGCGACGCGCGAGTACCGCCGGTTCGGCCTCGGGTGCGAACGCGAGCCCCGCCGTTTTCAAGCCCTCGCCGATCATGCCGTCGATGGTCTTCTTCTGGTCCCGAACCGGCGGCACGAAGGCCCAGTGTTTGGCGTAGTCTCCGCCTTCTTCGACCCAGCGCTTGAGCAGATTTTTCTGCGCGTCGTTCAAACTCTTTTCGTGCTTCACCGGCGGCATCGGATCCTCATTATCGAAAATCCGCGCAATCAGTTCGGACCCGGCCAAGGCCTCCGGATCGATCGCTTTGTAGTCGCCGAGATCGGCCGTCGCGCCTTCACGCGAGTCGAGCCGCAACGCGTCTTTTTTCGCGTCGGGTCCGTGGCAGAGAAAGCAGTTGTCAGAAAGGATCGGCAGGATTTCCCGGGCGAAGTCGACCTTCTTGTCCCCGTCCTCCGCGAAACCGGTGAGGCAGCCGGAGAGAAGGAAAATCGACAGTAGAGGGGGGAGGAATCGGCGCAGGATCATTGACGGGATTCTAAACGATTGCCAATGGGGTTGACAACTCGTTCCGCAGGTTTGTCATCATCTGACTTTCGCTTTCAGCCTCACTTCACCTTGAGCAATTCCCAATGAATCGCCGAGGCAGACCACGGTAAGGTAGCGCACGCTTCCAGCGGGTGTCGGTACGCATGTTTCCAGCGGGCAGTGCGGGTTTGAAATTTCGCCGACGCAAACGACCGCGTTCGGTTCTTTCATTTCGCACTTCAACTTGGCCGATAGGACAACCGTTATTCATCGTGGATAGATCCTGCGCAATCGGCTCAAGAGGTAGCCACAAGATGCCTGATGATGCGTCCGCCCAAGAATGCAGGGAGCGGATGGCCTCGGAGCCACGAAGCCGTTCCGCCCGGACCCAAAGCGAAGAACTTGTGCAGAGGGCAGGCCGGTCGGTATCAACATAGGCTCCACAACCCCGGGTTGCGCTCGTACCTCGCTCCACCCGCGGCTACTATCGGGCCACCACTCCGTGGTTCGTCATAGAAGCTGCGGTGTTGGCTCGTTGCGCCTTCAATGACCCGAAAAATTTCAACAATCTTCGGCGAGGTTTGTCCTAGGTTTTTCCCTGTTACTTTGCCTCGCGCCATCTGGCCTGCTACGATCCTTCTATGAGGTCCTTTCACTTGTTGTTGCCGTTGTTGTTCTGTGTCGTTTTTTCCGTCGGTTCCCTGCGAGCGGATGACTCCTTTACCCTGAAATCCTATCCGGTGGATCCGGAGATCTTCGCTACAATGATCGCACCTGCGGGGGCAGATCCGTTCGGCGGTGGTGCGGCGGATCCGTTCGGTGGTAGTGCAGATCCGTTTGGCGGCGAGGTTCAACCCGAACCAGGGATCGCGGAGACCGAACACATTTTCAAACTCGCCAAGCTGCCCGAGGGCTCCGAACTCCGCTACCTGCCGCGGCTTGGCCGGTTCTTCGCGCGCACTTCAAAGGACGGCCACGAACGCCTCAAGGAAGTCCTCGACGAGATGAAGGTGCCGAAGCTGATGGTCGAAATCGATTTCTCGTTCATCGGCGTGAACAGCAACGAGGTGCTGCGTTCGGAGGTGTTTCAAAAAACCGGTAGCCTCGATAGCGCCGAGGTGATGCGCCTGTTCAAGGAGGGGAAGGCGAGCCTGATCAGCATGAACAAAATCGTGACGCTTTCCGGGGTGAACGCCCAAGTCGAATGCGTGCACGAAATCATCTACCCGACCGAGTTCGAGATTGAATCGTCGGCCCTCGGAGGTTCGAACCGCGCCAACTCAGTCAGTGATCGCACCGTCATCCCCGGCGCGTTCGAAACGCGAGAGATCGGCACGATTTTAAATGTGACGCCGACCATCGCCCCGAACCGCAAGCACATCAATCTCGCGCTCATTCCCGAAAAGGCCGAAATCACCGGCTGGATCGATTACGCGCTGACCGGCGCAAAAGAGTCGACCGGTCCAAAACCCGAACGCCCGCACCTGGCCTCGCAGCCGGTATTCCGCTCGTTCAATGTCACCACTAGTCTGGTCACACTTCCCGGCCTCACGGTGGTCGTTGGCGGCGGACCTCATCCGACCACCGGGCAGCTGATTTATAGCCTTGTCACTGCGCGCTTGATCGATGTGGACGGGCAAGCCGGTAGCCGGTAGCCAGTAGGCACTAGGCATGGAAGGTTGGGCGCGGCTGGGTCCAGACTTCCGCTTGGAAGCGTCCGCTACCTGCGTGACTATTTTTCCTCTTTGTCCGGCGCGGCTTTCTTCTGTTCGAACAGCCATTGGACCAAGTCCGGTTTTGTCCACGCGGGCGTCCAGGCGTTGTGGCCGACGCCTTCGAACACGGTGTAGGTCGGCGCGCCGCCGGCTTTCTTTAAGGCCTCGACCATGGCCTCGGATCCCTTCGGTGGAACGACTGTATCTTTGTCGCCGTGAAAGGCCCACACCGCGACATCTTTCATCGCCTTGGCGGTGTTCGTCGGCGCGCCGCCGCAGACTGGAACGGCGGCGGCAAAGGTATCGGGAAAGCGTCCAATGAGATCCCAAGTGCCATAGCCGCCCATGGAAAATCCGCCGACGTAGATGCGCGCCGGGTCGGCGTCGGTTTTTTTGATGACGGCTTGGAGCAGTTCGAACACAGCCGTTTGTTCGGCGGTGATGGCGATGTCTTCGGTGGAGTAGACACATTTGTTCCAGTTGACATCGACCCAGCGTTTACCGTTCGGGCATTGCGGCGCGACCACGATGCAGGGGTTCGCTTTCTGCACCGACTCGGATGCCATCGTGTGCAAGGCCCACGGCGAGTGTTTGATCGTTTTCTCGTTGTCGTCACCGCGTCCGCCGGCGCCGTGCATGGCGAGAAACAGCGGTAGCTTTTTCCCGACGTGACCTGCTGGAACGAGTAGGCGGTAGGGTAGGGTGGTGCCGGCCGTGTCGGTGAAGGTCTTGGCGACCATGGTCTTGAGTAGCGTGTCCGGTGTGGCAGGTTTGATCGCGTCCTGGGCGCAGACGAGGAGCGGGCAAAGGCTGAGCAGAAGAAAGAGAGTGAGTCGGTTCATAGGGGATGAGATGGATTGGAAAGAAAAAGAGAACGCCGTCAGTGCAGGGTGGTAAGGGGTGCGGGGTGAGGTCTAAGGGGTGCCGGGTGATGGGCTGATTTGCTCAGTGGTGGCACGGCCCTTCGCGCCAGAACGGCGGCCCGATATTTGTGACTCCCCTCGGAGTTTGCCGGAGTCAGGGGGAGCTGCACTCGCCCGGCGTTCTACATCAAAAATGGTTAGAGGTTGGTCTCCCAGTTGGTTTCTTGGATGGCGAGATTCAGGGTGCGGATTTTTTTGGCTAGGTCCTCGGATTGTTTCTGCAACTTGCGCACATCGTAGCTGGCGATCCAGCGGATCTCGGAGACCGCGTAGCGATCGGGTTCTTTGTGCGAATGCGTGATCGCGGTTTGCAGGATGGCGTGGCGTTCCGAGAGCTCTTCGCGTTCGGCGATGGCCTCGGTGAGCGTGCGTCCGTCAGGCAGGGTGGTGGTGGCGTTGGCGGCGTTGATCTTCACCACCAACACGCGCAGTTCTTTGCGCGACGCAAAGGCGTCCTTTAGTAACTTCTGCGGATCTTCATGCGGCTTGCTGCCTTCTTGGACCACCGCGTTTTTTCCGATCCGCTGACGCAGCGAGGCCACTTTCTTTTGCAAGTCGGAACGGATGGCGAGTGCTTCGGCGAGTTTCATGTGCCGAGACTACGCGACATGCCCTGTCCTTGCAAATTCGGATTGTTTTGATCTTCACCGGGCCGCTGCGGCTTATGGCAGAACCTTGCCATAGTATGGCAGAAGCCTGCCACCTTATGGCAAGAGTCTGCCACTCTATGGCAAGGTCTTGCCATATGCCGGATTGAACTCGGTACGCCTTTGCTTCATCATTCCCGGTATGGAAATGACCTGTCCGAGCTGCGCGAAGCCTACCTTCTTTATCAAGGAGGCGGTGTACGACGGGTTCACCAAAACGGGTGAAATCCAAAAGTGTACCGTGTGCGGCCACGAAATCGATTCGGCGGAAGCAACCGCTGCAAGCGACTCAGGGGCGAGCAAGAAGCCGGCGATTTTTTCCGATGACGATGTCCCTGAGGTGTTCCGGATCGACGGGCAGGACGATGACATGAAGACCTGCCGGCACTGCGAACACTACGTCGCAAACCCGTTCACGCAGCGCTGTGCGCATCACAATAAAGAGGTGCAGGCTACCGATAGTTGCGGGGATTTTGAACGCGCGAAGCCAAGCGAAGACATCCTGTGACGACCGAATGGCCCGATTCTGAACGAAATGTGCAAAATATTTGCACCAAACTGAGTTCGTGGGGTATACTGACCTATAACGGCGCTCAAGGGAGCGATTGAACGACCAAATAAGTTTTCGAGGATTGAAGTGAACCGATTTTTTGCACCCCTGTTTCTGATTGCACTGGCCCTGTTTTCTTGGGGACAGACCACTGAAGATTCTGCCACCTTGATTGCCCAGCGGGCCGACTGGCCGAAAGAAATCACCTTGGTGAAGACTGTCAAAGCCGAGCTCTACACTGCCGAAGGGAAAAAGATGGGGCCGCAGTCGCTCATGAAAGGGCAGAAGTTCCAACTGCGTGGCGTCAACTCGATGGGCGTTGGTCTTCGGTTGGGAAAAATGATTATTTTCGTTCCGCCAAGCGCGACCGACATCTCCGAACGCATCAAGTTGGTGCAGCGCTTCAAAGATATCAGCTTGGAACGTCCGCGACCGGACCGACGTTAGAAGAGTTCAACCTAAGCGAACCGTTTTCATTTGGTTGCGATCGTTCATCGGCTAGCCGAACTGAATGACGAAAGATTGGTTTTACACTCAAGCTGAAGAACAATGCGGTCCGGTGGGCGAAGCCGAACTCCGCCGCATGGTTGCTCAGGGACAACTCGCCGGTTCAGACTTGGTTTGGTCGGAGGGGATGCCCGGGTGGCTCGAATCGCATCAAGTCTTTGGCGGTGGACCAGGCCAGAGAATCGCCCAGCCCAACGCAGGACCGACGGCATCTGGCGCATCGTCCGCTCCAGCTAGGCGTGACCGCCGGACCGGAAATTCCGCCCAGATTCACAATCCCTATGCCGCCCCGAATGCCCACCCTGTTCCAGAAGTTCCGTTGGATGAAGTTTGGGAGTTTCGCGGCTTCAAGTGGTTGGTCACGAGTTACGAGGGACGGATTCCGCGTTCGAAGTACTGGCTCGGCGTCCTGGCTTTGGCCGGGCTGTTGCTTTTCGTCGTCGTGGGCTGGGTTGCCCTCGCGGTGGGCTTGGCGTCGGCGCTGGGCCTCAATGACGAGTCCTCGGGTTTACTTGTTGGCTCCGGCGTCATCGCCTTGGTCGTGTTCTGGCATTATTTCCTGTTCGCGGTGATGGCCAAGCGTTGGCACGACCGTGGCAAAAGCGGTTGGATGTGCCTCGTCCGCTTTATTCCGCAAATCGGCGGGATCTGGATCCTGATCGAATGCGGCTGCCTGCCGGGCGACATGGGCGCGAACCAGTACGGACCCGATCCTTTACTGGGTCTGCACCGCTAAACATCATCCCCCTGCACGGGAGAGCGAGAGGCTACCAGTGCCTGTATGATGGTCTTATTATGCTCGCTTATTTTAAAGTGTCCATTATACACTTACATTATGGGTGTTCCAGTTATGAAAGTAGTGCAAGGTGATCTCATTCAACTGGCCCTCGATGGCGCGTTTGACGTGATTGTACATGGCTGTAATTGCCAGTGCAACATGGGCGCTGGAATTGCCTTGGCGATCAAGCGGGTGTTTCCCGAGGCCTTTGACGCAGACAAGGCGACGCGGAAGGGCAATGCGGGAAAACTGGGTTCGATCTCGTGCGCTGAACTTGAACGCGATGGGCATCGGTTGGTTGTCGTCAATGGCTATACGCAGGATCATTGGCGAGGGCGCGGTGTAAAAGTGGATTACCAAGCGCTACGTGAAGTATTCCGAACGGTGGCGCAGCAGTTTTCGGGTCGACGGATTGGTTTTCCCAAAATTGGTGCCGGTTTAGCCGGTGGTGATTGGGCGCGGATTTCGAACATCATCGAACAAGAATTAGCAGGAGAGGATCACACCTTCGTTGAGTTTGTCCCGGGCTAAATTCGGCAACGGTAAACGTCCGGTGAGCCGAATTGTCTCTATCCCTCTGCCGAGTTTTTTTTGGAAAAACGGCATCGGTGTGGTAGTATAATTTGCACCAATAAATGTTTCTAAAAACTGATTCACCGAGGATGAATCTACCCTCACAAAAAGGCAACCATGAACACCACACAACACCCCTGGCACCTCTCTCGGATTGCAATGTTCACGCTATGTTTCTTCCTGTCCATCCCTCTCTCGCTGATGGCCCAGAAAGAGAAACGGGGCAACAGTTCCTCGACCAAAGGCGGAGCCGATTCCGCAGAGGTCCAACCTGCTCCGAAACCGGTTGCGCAATTCCGCATTGGTGGACTGATAAATGAGCGCAAATGGGGAAACATTGCTGACGCCAAACTGACGTTCAAAAGCGTAGATGGAGCGGTAACAAAAACGGTCCGCTCTGGAGCGAACGGACGCTACACGCTCGCCTTGCCTGCGGCCACCTACCTGCTCACGGTCGATGCAAAGGGCTATAAGCAGGTTCAATCAAAAGTGATCGTAAACGGCGCGAGAAAACCGCATGTCCGCAACGCCTTTCTGACCTTGGTCGTGCCCCGTCCGGCAGAAGCCTTTGACGACAATCCCCGGCCCGTCGCCGGGTGCGTTTTCATTCGCCAAGACGGAGGGTTCGGCAAACGGATTGGAGGCGCCGAGATCACGTTCACTTCCGAAGATGGAAAGTTCAAGAAAAGCGTGCGTTCGGGCGTGAACGGCAATTACGGCCTGAAACTGAAGGAAGCCCGTTACCGGGTGAAAGTCACAGCTAAGGGGTATGACGATTACACCACCGGTAAGGGATTTGTGGTGGTGGATGGCCGCGATCCGAAGACCTCCAACTTCTTTATGGAAGAGAAGTAGACGAGGCGCGAACAGACCCTTGCGTCGGACCGGCGTTTCGTTGGCGTTCTGGCTTCCTGCGGCTGCAAACTCCTGCTAGCCGCAGGCTTCAACTCCTATGAAATCCAGTTCTTCCCTCTTTCGTTCCCTGTTCTTTTCCTCCCTGCTCGCACTCGCGCTGCTTTTCCTCCCACTCCAGATGTTCGGCCAAGATGCCGAGAATGCAGTGGGCAAAACCACCGAACAGGCCGAGGTCGATACGACCGCAACCGACTATGCTTGGACGCGTGACCACATGCACGTCGGCGTTCGCTGGCAGCCCTTCGGTCGGGAGCAGAACGACCGCTACGACGGGGCGCGTCCGGTGCTTGCCGAACACAGCAGCTACGCGCAGTTCTGGGTGAGCTGGAACGCAGCCGAACGCGAACAAAAGAACACGGACTATGCCAATCACATGTCCGGCTATCTGAAGGCCATCGACCGGGCCGTGGATCAATGCGTTGCCAACGGCGTGAAAACTGAACTCGTATTCTGGCACACTCCGGCCTGGGCTGCCCTCAGTGGTCGTGGCGGCCACGGCTCTCCGCGCGAGGGCGAATACGCCGCGTTTGTCACCCGCATGGCGACTCATTTCAAAGGCCGGGTCGACGCCTACCAACTCGCCCACGAAGCCAATTTGCGCGGATTCTATCACGACCGGGATATCGACTTTTTGATCAAAGAGATCTTCATCAAAGGTGCGCGCGCGATCCGCGCGGTGTACGATGCCGAACCCGCCAGAGCGGTGATGATTTCGACTTCGGGTTGTTCGCCCTGCGATTCCTGCGAGGTATTGGAGGGGCTGCCCGGCATCGGTGGCGAGGCGGTCAACGGCTTTTATTCGAACCTCGTCGGCAGCGTCGAACTGATGCGCGAAGTGGACGCGCTCAACCTCAATGTCTCGGACCATTTTGACGGGTTCGGCATGATGGACGGCAGCTACGTCACGTCCGCTTGGGGCAATTACGAACTCGCCCGCGGCAAACTCGACGCCGCCGGCTACCGTCACAAAACCATGCTCTCGGCCGAGTCTTGGATCGTCTGGGACGACGCCGGCAACGCGACCGATGTGAACGGCGACGGGTTCAAAGACGAACGCGATGCCTACGCAAAAACGGTCACCATCATGGGCCAGTGCCTGCAGCGCGGCTTAAATACGATGAACCTTCCTTGGTCCGACAACTCCAGCGGCTGGGCGATGGGCCTGACCAAACGGGTCGACTACAACGGCCGGATCAAAGAGCTGCAACCGGAACTGGTGATACCTGCCACGGGCGTCCACACCGGCACGCCGGACATCGTCACCCAAAAGATGGCGCTGCACGGTCAAGATGACACCTTTAAGATTATGCCGGCGACCAGCATGTTCAGCAAAGAGAACTACATCAATCCCGGCGACCCAAACCACCTCCATTATTACATCTGGCGCTGGTACGCGCAGATCGCCGGCGGCAGCGACGAGGTGATTCGCCACGCCCGCGCCGGCGAAATCGGCAACGACATCACCGCGCTGGGTCCGGGGTATACTGGCGCCGAACGCTACCGGATTTCCTCCTACAACCGCAGCCAGAACAAGTTCACCGTGCTGCTTTACGCCGGCGGTGCCGCGGGCAAGTCCTGGGCGAAACTGAGCATTCCGTCGACCGTGCAGAATGGCTACTATTACAACAACGACACCTCGACGGCGGACTTCCGCGGCGAGGGGTTCACCGAAGGCGAGTACTACGTGGCGCGTGTGACCACCAAAGACATCAGCCTCGACGACGGCTCGGATGTGGGCGTGAAGATTTCGGAAACACTGGGCACCGTTGCCAACGGCAAACTGAGCGCGCGGCTGGGCAACGTTCAGCCGTTCTCCACCGTTGAATTTTTTGCCGCGTCGGCGGAAGCCGTGGCCAAGGCGGAAGCGAAGAAGGCGGCGGCGCAGGCGGCGGCGAAAGCGGCTGCGGAAGCGATGGCCGCCGGCGAGTTGGCGAAACTCAGCCCGCAGATCATCAACGGGATGGATCAGAACAAAGACAAGGCGATCACTGAGGCTGAGTATGTTGGCTTTTGGGCGAAGCAATTTAAGAGCGCGGACCAGAACGGGGACGGGCTGCTCGACGCCAAGGAATTTCCCTACCTCGCTTCGTTGAAGCCGGCGGACAATGACAACGACGGCAAGCTGAGCGTGGAGGAACACAAGAACGTTTATCGTTCCCAGTTCCGTGGTTTGGACAAGAACCAGGATGGTCGCTTGAAGTGACCTGGAGGGCTAGGAATCACGCTTTAGCGGGATGAGCGCAACCCTGGGTTGTGGTGGGGTGATGAGGTTCCCCAAAGGGGTGCCTCGATCAACTTCGGACAATCCCGGGGTTTCGTTCGTGCCTCTCTCCACCCGCGGGCTACGTTGTCTCGCCCCGTTGGGGCTTGGCACCAGCCAGCCGAAGTCCGACAGACTCCTAGGGTGGGGGGAGGGATCGTATTCAGTAATCAGTCATCAGTGATCAGTTGTTTCGCGCCCTGTGGGCGGGTTGATCTCAAATTGCGAATTTCGAATTTCAACGCTTGGAGGGCGAGGGGCCTCACGAGCCGATGGCTATTAGTTGGATTGTCGTGCCACTGAGCCGATTGCGCTTCCCGCCTCCTCCCCGAACCGATAGAATACCCCATGGAAAAGAACGAACCCGACACCCGCGAGATCAGTAAAAATCCCGAAGACTACCGTGACCAGTTGACCTCGGAGGAGTTCGCCGTTTGTTTTATGAACGGCACCGAACGCTCCTTCACGGGCAAATATTGGGATCACAAAGCGGAGGGTATTTACCACTGCGTCGCCTGCAACACGCCCCTGTTTGCTAGCGGCACCAAGTTCGAGTCTGGCACCGGCTGGCCGAGTTTTTTCCAGCCGGCCTCGGACGATGTCATCCGCTACGTGGTCGACCAATCCCACGGCATGGTCCGGACCGAAGTGCGCTGCAAGGCCTGCGAGGCCCACCTCGGGCACGTGTTCGAGGACGGACCGCCGCCGACCGGAAAACGCTATTGCATCAACTCGGCTTCTTTGTCGTTCCGCGACGCGAGCTGAACCTCGGCTTCGGCCCGCGTGTGACCGAAACGTCCAAGCCAAAGAACGCTATTCTGGACAGGGCTCATTCCTTTGCCCAACATTCTTTTGCCTCCGCTGCAGCGGCCAACACGCACACACACATTCGCGAAACAGCCGAGCCCCGCCGAGCCAAAGAAACGACGTGCGCCCGGTTTGAATTCGGTCACCGATTTGCTTGGCTTGCTTTGCGGATTGTCCTTAGAACGTCGCCTCTATGAAGCTCTCTATCGTCATTCCGGTTTACAACGAGAAGAACACCGTGGCCGAACTGGTCGACCATGTGCGCGCGGTCGACATCGGCATGGACCGCGAAATTGTCATGGTTGACGATGGCTCGACCGACGGCACCCGCGATGTTCTACCGGCGCTGGCGGAGAAGTTCGACGATGTGCAGGTGTTCTTCCAAGAGGTCAATATGGGCAAGGGCGCGGCGCTGCGGCGCGGCTTTAAAGAGGCGACTGGCGACTTGGTGATTATTCAAGACGCCGACCTCGAATACGACCCGAAGGAGTACCCGCGTTTGCTGGGTCCGGTCCTGGATGGACACGCCGACGTGGTCTACGGTTCGCGCTTTCTTGGCGGCGGCCCCCACCGGGTGGTGTACTACTGGCACTATGTCGGCAACCGCTTTCTGACCACACTGTCGAACATGTTCACCAACCTGAACCTCACCGACATGGAGGTTTGCTACAAGCTGTTCAAAGCGCCGATCATCAAAGGCCTCGATCTCGAAGAGGACCGCTTCGGCTTCGAACCCGAAGTGACCGCGCGCGTCGCGGCGCAAAAGAAATTGCGCATCTACGAAGTGCCGATTTCCTACTACGGGCGCTCCTACGAGGAGGGCAAAAAGATCGGCTGGAAAGACGGCGTGCGCGCGATTTACTGCATCACCAAATACGGACTGAAGTTCAACCCGCTGCCGGTGATCATCCTCGGTCTGGTCGCCGCATTCCTCGGCCTGCTGTTTCTCGGCATCGTCGGCGAAGTGCTCAACTAGCGATGAAAATCGCCGGCGGAGAACTCCGGGGGCGACGCCTCAAAGTGCCAGCCAAGGGTGTGCGTCCGACCGGCGAACGCGTGCGCGAAGCGATCTTTTCCATGCTCGGTTCGGAGCGGGTGGCCGACGCGGAAGTCCTCGATTTGTTTGCCGGTTCGGGCGCACTCGGACTCGAGGCGTGGAGCCGCGGCGCGGGCCGGGTGACCTTCGTCGAAAAGCACCGCAAAGGTACCGCGTTGATCAAGGAGAACATCCGCGAACTCTGCGGCAAAGGGGCCCCCCTCGAAGCCATGATTGGCGACGCGGCCGGCTATTTGAAACGTAATAGCCTCGCCCGGCGTTTCGACATTATTTTCGCCGATCCGCCATACTATGAGGAATGGTTGCGCAAAATGCTCGAAGCCCTGTCCGAAGGCGACGCGCTCGGACCCGACGGCGTGCTGGTGTTCGAACAGCACCGCCGCGAACCGATGGCCGAGGTCTTGGCCGAGTTCGAAGAGGTGTTCAAACTGACCAAGGACAAACTCTACGGCACCACCCGAGTTCTGTTTATCGAGCGGATAGAGGGTTCGACATCCCCGCCTGTAACATAGATTCTTGCTTTGTTGATTCGTGACTTAATGAGTCAGACATTCTTTGGATCGGCTTGGCGGATGTTTGTGCGTATGTGTGTTGGCCGCTGCGCGGAGGCAAATGAATTTGGGGCAAAGGAATGAGCTGGGGATATCGTTTTTGGCTCGGCAGTACTGTGTCAGTTCGATGTCCTTCGAATTTTGGGTCTTCAGGAAATCCTGTCAAAGTATCTCGTCAGATCATTGGCCCGCTGTCGCTCACGTCATTGAATGAAAAGTGGCGGCGGGTAACTTGCGGTCGATGAGCCTGAAAAGAGCCGCGTTAGCGGTGGCACCCTGAATAGCCCCGGCTGTAGGCCGCAGGCCAAGGCCGGGGTTGGCATAAGAGAGGTGAGTAGTCCCGCAAGGCGGGATGACACAGGGCACCAATGGTGCGTCCGGCCAAAGAATACGGCAGTAGATGCCCCTCGGAGCCATGAGGCCGTTCCGACCGGACATGAAGCGAAGAGCTCGTGCAGAGGGGCAGGCCGGTCGGTTTACAAAGACTCTCAGCTACCCCGGGTTCCGCTCGTACCTCGCTCCACCCGCGGCTACTTTCTTGCCACCACTCCGTGGTTCCTCGTAGAGGGTTCGTCGTCGGTGCGATGACTTCTAAATTTCAAATATTTTTTGATTAGGTTTCAACCTGTGTTTGCCCGACGGGTTTAACCCGTCGGAAATCAGGAGCAACTCGCCCGCAGGGCGCGAACCCACTGATGACTTGACTACCAATCAGCTCGGGAGGCCCCTCGCCCTCTAGGGTTTGAAATTTGAGATTCGAAATTTAATCCGACTGGCAATCGGCTCGGGAGGCCCCTCGCCCTCCAGGGTTTGAAATTTGAGATTCGGAAATTTAATCCGACGGGTAATCGGCTCGGGAGGCCCCTCACCCTCCAGAGATTGAAATTTGAAATTCGAAATTTAATCCGACTGGCAATCGGCTCGGGAGGCCCCTCGCCCTCCAGGGTTTTAAATTCGAAATTTAATCCGACTGGCAATCGGCTCGGGAGGCCCCTCGTATAGCGAACTCAAGTTATCAATCAGGCCGCGAGTGGAGCCCCAGCTCCGCGCAGCGAGCGGCCTGTTGATAACTTTTCCTCAACCTTAAACTGCAACAACGAACGATTTATGGATAACTGCGGCACCCGGAACACGAATTGGCCTCTCTTGCCAAAAAGCATCGAGGGCGTCTTTCGGTCCGGGGCCGCACATCCGCCCGAGACGAATACTCAGAGGATGAATG
>Ga0209186_1001925_pt1 | contig 15003 bp, 17 predicted proteins | sample SidtaG_FD_187426 | JGI IMG/M metagenome (GOLD analysis project Ga0209186, IMG submission 187426) | Marine algal microbial communities from Sidmouth, United Kingdom - Sidmouth_Male2 metaG (SPAdes) (version 2) | ecosystem: Host-associated > Algae > Red algae > Unclassified | place: Sidmouth...
ATTTGTGGTTACCGCCGGCGATTCGCCGACGATGCCCATAATTTTGGCACATGCGAGGCGAACGTGCGTGAGTGCACTGCGAGCCCGAACGTTCCAGCTGCGTTTCGGACACAGTTGTGCACGTGCTATGCTGCAAGGGTGAAGCGTTGCGCTCTTAGCAAACAGTAAGTTCGGGATGTCCTCGTTCCATCGTCATCTTCGAGTACTATTTTTCTCGGCCTGATCGACTTAGCCATATCCTGACCACGAGCTCATTCTTCCGTGTATCTGTGTCTCCATGTCTTTGCAGTTGCCACTTGTGTCTGGAGAAGGGCCATCTCCCACACACTCTTTCCTTGTCAAAGGCATTCGATCTTTCATTTACCCCAACAGGGAAGCTCTCGGTGCGCCGGAAGAAGGGGGTCCAGTGGAATGTGGCATCAATGGTGTGTGGGAAAACCACGGACGCTCACCTGAAGCAAGTCGCGGCCGCCGCATTTCGATCGGCGACGGCCGCCGCCGATGAAGCGCAAGCCCAAGTGGATCGGCGTCGGCATGCTCTGCGATCTGACGTTTCCATGCAACCAGGTGTGGCTCGTGGAGCCATAATGGATCGATCAGCGACGGCACTATCGGGTCCGAATGCTCGAGCTGCAGTCGTGCGGAATCAGCTTGGAGCTGCCTACCACGCATCGTGGGCAACTGGTCTGGCAGCCGGAATGGAATGCCTCGTGACGTGGCACTGTTGTTCGGAGGAGCGAGCCAAGCAGGTATTGACTTTGGTTCTCCGTCCAGCGGGGATGCCCCCAACTCTTCCGTTGGGCGTCGAGCAGTTCGCAAGCGTTTGGCGGAGACGACGGCGGAGAAGCGAATCGCACAGGTTGCAAGGATCGACGGCCGGCTTGGCAATACGGGCGGTGTCATCGCATCCACCCGAGTGAGAGTTCTGATTCAGTTTCTCATGAGCGTGCTTGTATTGCGCCGGCACGCCCGATTTTCACCTTCGGGGTGTGTCGTCTTTCACTTGTGCTGCGACCTGATCTTCTAACCGGCCTTCCAGTTTCCTGCAATCTTGCTCCTTTCTCTGCTTCTGGTTCTTTGCATCTGCTGAGCATTTCGAAGGAGGGCACTGTACGCCGGACAAGATGCGCCCCCCCCCTCTCCGGCAGCCGATACCGCCGGCGCGGTCGGTCGTTCTGCGCCAGGTGGTACGGAATCGGCAGCCACAGGACCTCGGGAAAGCGAATTCCGGCAGCTGGGCTCGACTGCCTTGGTTGAGGACCTGGCATCGTCTGCTTTTGGGTCTGGGGAAGACTCTGAGCGCTCTGCGTTTACGGAGAAGGCCCGTCGGGGTATGGCTGCAGGAGTTTTTCGTGGTCATTCTGTGTGTGGTTCGACTGTGAGTGCGATGGATGTCGTTGTTTTGATTTTGGCTCAGAGGGGTGAGCAGGGAGGGGTTCATCCGGATGTGTCGTCCCTCCCACTTGGATTGCGTGACTTGGTTTTGTCATGGGTCATGTTCCATCGCCGTTAGTGCCTTTCTGCATCGCCATCTGGTACATGTTTAGTAGATTGTTCATTTATCTCGGCTCCGTTACTCCCGCACGTCAGGCAAAGATGCAAACAGTCCTTCCCATGGACCACCAGGCCCACACAACTCGGGAACGTTTCGAACAGCCTCCAAGAGGCTGTGCTCAAAGTGAGATGCAATGTTTGGAGAAGTCAACTTAGACAATGCAACCGCATGTAGAAGCGTCTCGGGCACCCCGGGATACAAGTGGTGCGCGGTCTTGAGTTGGTGTGAATACTCACTAAACACTTCTTCTATCGGCTGGAACTCCGGTCTGTACGGTGGAAGTCGCAGAGGAAAGATGCCGTTGGCTCGGATGAAAGCATCCGCCTCGACCGAGTGGATAGGTGCGTCGTCATAAAGTAGAACACACCGGTCTGGTTGCAGCCTCCACGGTAGACCATGAAAAAACCGGTTCATCGTCAACAATTTCCCGTTGAGGAAGAGTAGCCAATCGTATGAGTTCTGCGAAGGGGGAGTGGGGGTGGTGACCGAGTGTAGCACCCCATCCGTGTAGGAAACGGCCATCATCGTTGAAGTCCTCAGCATCGCCCTCCGGTCACGCGACTGACACTGGAGACGCGCGCCGCGGAGCCAGCGACCACGTCGTCGCCGCAAGTCCCCGCCGTACTTGTGGGTCTCTTCGGCGGGAACAAGGCACCGAAGGGGAACTGACAAGAATAGATTGGCGAAAGCCGCCCGCGTGGCTTGATCCGTTCGCGGCACATGCGATACAGCTGCTTGTAAGAGTATCCCGCAGCCCTCAGCACGCGGTCGAGGGTGGCGATTGAGCACTTGTAGGAGTCGCGATAACCCGGCAAAGTTGATTAAATCATAAACACGTCCTTCATTTCACCTAACAGCTGCTCCGGGTCCGACAAGATGACGGCACTCACAGCAGGCCTTTTCATGAGTATCTCGTCAGTAACGGTTTTTTCGGGTATGAGTCCCGGCGTACTTGCACTCATGCAATTAATCAGACAATTCAGACCGAAACTCATTGGCACGACCGCCTTACCCTCGTACCCATACCAGAGAGCAAGTATGTATTTTGCGGCACCCGATGAGTGGCTGAAAGAATTTCTATCTCCAGGTCCCACGGACAGCGGAGGAGGCGCGCCAAGCACATTGCGCTAGCAGCCCCATGCATTGGTGTCAGCGCATGAAAGTGCAACAAGACTGGCGCACGGGCGGGGCTGACCACAGAGGCGCGGCAGTAATCGTGCGTGGGCTATGGGGTCATGTGCTCCCGCTCGTGGCTGTCAAGCAGACAGTGGCCACCTGATCAGGCGTCGTGACACCCATGCTTTAGAAGCCTGCATTTCCGGATTTTCGACCGGCAGGAATCCGCTACGGGTGCCAGGGATCGCTGCACGTGCTGGAACGACCGTTCGTATGAGGCTCTCAGCCCCGGCTCTGGCGAGAAGGAGACATTCTGGGGCTCCCGAAGCTTTCAATTGTGTCTACCCTCATCTGCTTCCCAGCCAGGTGCCCTTTGAGGGCCATCAGCTCCTGTGCTGCCTGCCAGTGCTTGCTGACGTGTCTCAGGCGTCTGTTATGACGTTGTAAGCTTTTCTGATACACCACTTGTGGATGGCGGATGCGCTACATATCCGGGAAAGAAACCTCAGATTTGTTTACCGACCTGGACCAGAACCGAGCATGCGCTGACCGCTTCCGGCGGCTCCATGCCAGCAGCGCAGATATCCATGCGTGCCTGTGCCGTGCAGGATGGGTCATTCCACGTCTCGCAGTGTCAACACGTGGGGCACACCTGTAACCGCACTGGACCAATCTGATTCGTCTATATCTCCACTTCGTCTGGGACCGCACGATCCGTTGCCAGGCCCAGCCTGCGACACTGGGTTTTCGGCACTGATGATCGATCGAGAAACAGCTCGGTGGCCGTCGCCCTGTTGTTCGCGCGGACGGCAGGCACTCAGCTGACAGTGCTTTCCGGAAGCCTTCTCCACGTCGCTCATCGAGAGCACACCGCCGTTCTTGACTGCGTCGACGAGCGGCTAGGCCCACGACGCACCGCTGGGATCCGTGCGGCATGACCCATTACCGGCACGGCGAGGTTCCTGCACCCAGGTCCTGAAAAGTGCCGCAGTGGACCCGGCAACCTTCATCGCCGGACTCGTACAGCTCAACCCAACAGGGGACACACCCACGCACCCGCAGCCATGTCCACGTCATCGGTCTCCAGCCGCCCTGCAGCGGGCTCCGGCGGCTCCTCTTCCCCCCCATCAACTATCCCCCCGAGTACCTCCGAAGCTGAGGAGGCCCCGGCGCCGCGGACGCCCGCACGTTTGGGCAAGCGTCCCCTGAGTACAGGCGCTACCGCGGGGGACGAGACCATGTCATTTGCAGACTTTGCACGGGAGGTCTTGAGGATCACCCGCAGGATAACGGTCCCGGCTGTCCCGGAATCCATCGAGTACAGGAACTAGACATGGACGGTCAACGCGGCGGCTCGGGCGCGGTCGAAGCGGTCGCCGCTGTGGTCGCTGGTGGAGCTTTACACGGCGGGAGACAACGAAGAGGTGGTCGCGCGCTGCCGAGTGTTCGCTCTCGACGGCGTCGCCACCCTCATCTTCCTCAAGGATGGGGTCTCTTCCAACGGTACAAAACACTATGAGGCGACCGCGAACGGACCGGCGTCGGAGTCTCGGCGTGGAGACCACTTGCGTGCCGCGCTGTACTTGGCAAAAAATATTCAGGGTGGCGCTCGGAATTGCCTCACGGCCCCAGACGGCTCCATCACGAAGATCTTGCGACCGGCGGATGATCGGGAGCATCACCTACGGTCTGTCATCATGCAGGTGATGACGTCGTCGTCGCATGCGTTTGCTAGCAGCGACTTTGTGCGCGCCTTCCTTGACGGCTTCCGGGTCAGCTACGCCCCGCCAGCCAACAACACCCTCATCCACCACCTCACCGAGATCGTAGCCTACGTGGCGACGGACCTGCAGCGTTCGCTGGCGGACATCGCCGAGGGGAACGGCTGCATCCCGTGGGCGCACGTCTCTACAGATATGTGGACGGCGCTTCACTATCGGGAAAGGTACAGAGCCTTCGTCATTCGCTACGTGTACCTAGACACCCTCTTGGCCACGGAGAAGACGCTGAGATTATGGCGGTTCCCTGGAAAGCACGACCACCAGAGCATCCAGACCGGGCTGACCGCGCAGCTGGCGTCCTTCAACTCGGCTGTGTATGGCTGGGCCTCATTCACTACGGACGCCGGTGCCAACGTCAAGGAAGCACTGGACGAGCTCGGTCCCGCGTGGATTGCCTGCGTCGCCCACGGGCTCCACAATGCGGTCCGCCGCGCACTAGGAGCATCCGGCGAAACGCCCAATCGTCGGGTGGCGCGAATCTTTGCGGGCGGGCGCCGCGCGCAGCGCGCTCGGGTGGCGTGCCGGAACACCCCAGCCAATGAGCTTCTTGGTCGGCTTCGGGCGACTGTGCGGTTTTTTCAACTTTCCGACGCAGCGGCTCAACAGCAGGGGATTATGAATCTGCCGATTTTCGGCCCACTCCGATATAATCAACATTGGCACTTCTTGAATCAGATGAGAGTTTTGATGCAATTTCTTGAGTACGGATAGGATATATATCCGAACTAAGAAAACGTAGGATATGAATAAGAATAGGGATTCTATTCAGAATATATCAGATGCCGCAACAGCTACGTCTGATAAGAAGTACTTGCGATGCTGATTGCCAAGAAATAACAAAGAGCGGGTTGTGGTGGACCGTGTGAACGCGACCTATGCGAGACCATGACACGCTCGCGACAGCGATTGCCAGCCAAGAGGTGCAAGCATCGTTGCCCATCTCGTTACCTTGGTTAACCTTCATGGATGAGAAGTGTTCTGAGTCGTACTGGCCGCCCGTCAGCCGCCAGGCGCGACAAAAGACAAAAACTTGCCGATTTTGCCAATCACCTTCGCCGTCGACGATGTGCCCTGAGTTGGCTCACTGCTGTCCAGTATGTGTTGAGCATATTACTGCGCGTCTCGTGCCGGCTTCGAGCGTTCGGAGCCGCCGGGCCAGGCAAGCTACCTGAGGTAGTGGGTTTCCTTCGTTTGAAGACTGGTAAGCCGTTGTACTTTCGATTTTCCGCTTCAGAGCCATTAAAAGCGCGGAGCCATTCAGCTAAGAGTACGCATAATCGTGCTTGTTTTTCCGGAATCTGAGTATATCCGAGTAAATCTATCCATTATATCAGAGTGCCATTTATTCACGTAAGCCCCTGCTCAAGAAATGAGTGGTCTCCCAATCGCCGAGGATCCCGCCATCCGCCGTCTTCAGTCCGAGATGGCCACCCGCTGGGGCTCGACCTACCTCTCTCTGAGCCGCCTGCACACCATGTGGCCGCGCGTCACCGCCTTCTCCCGATCCCCCGCCTTAACCGCGGACCAGCGAGAGCGGCGTGTGCTTCACCGGGACCGGGACCAGCTGCGCAACATGATTGCCGTCCTCGCCCCAGTGTACGAGGTGACAGAGTCGGTCCAGAGCGCGATGGCGACGCTGGCCGAAGTCTTTCCCCTGCTGGTATCTTTGCGGCACACATTGCAGCAGGATGTGATCCAGGCGCCCAAGTATCCGGAGCTGCCGTTGGCGGTCGGCGCAGCCGCAATCGAGGCCTACCTGGTCTCCAACGCCGATGTGGACGTCATGGAGATTGACAACCGCCTTTACCTGACCGAGTCGACGCACGTCGACGTGGTGGCTGGCCGCGAGTGCCTGTGTGGGGCAGCAAAGCAGACTGTGTACGTGTTGCGGCAGGAATTGGACCGCACGTTTTTCAACCCGGAGGACAAGTCCAAGAACTGGCTTGAAAACCCTGCTGTCTTGAAAGCGGTGGTGCTTTCTCCGGGAGACGTGAAGCTTCTGGGGGAGGTTGCTAAGTGGATCGGCTGCGACAACCCCGCACCAGGCGTGTTGGAGGAGGTGAAGTGGGCGGCGGAGGGGTCGTACGGCGCGGAAGAGGTCTCCGACTGGTCGCAGACCGCGGCCACGGCGACGGCAGACGGTCATGGAGCAGCCGTGTCCGACGAGCGCGCTGCCGCTCGGTCATCAATGCTGACATGGAAAGGGCGGGCTGGAGCGGAAGCATCGCCAGCTGTGGCGGCTTCTGGGGCGCAACGTGTTGTGCAAGATGAGGTCGACAGCTTTTTTCGGCTGTCTCAAAAGACGGAAGAAACGAGCGCCCTGTCCTTTTAGAAGCGGAACAGTCAACACTTTCCGGCCCTCTTCCCTCTCGCCGCGCCCGCGCTTGGTGCGGCGGCATCTTCTGCATCTTTCGAGCGTGAGTTTTCGATCGCTGGGCGTCTCGTGCGGCCTGAGCGGTCAAGCCTGTCTGTCACCAGCGTTGAGATGCACTCCCTCGTTGCCGCGAACGCCGACTTGCTTCCAACCGATGCGCCGCAGTGCGTCCCCTCTCTGACACACGCGGCTGCAGCTGCGGTCCTGTCTGGGATGAACACGTACGTGCCCGCGGCTGAAGACGGGGAGAAGGAAAAGCATTGGACGAGCGGCACAGACGAGGGGGAGTTGGAGGATTGACAACGCGCGCCTGGTGTGAGCGATGAGTATTAGAGCTGCCATTACACATGATAACTTCGTTTTTCATCGATGTCTCCATTTACATTTCCATGGTCAGGGCGAAGCAGCAATGGCGTGTCTCAACAGTGGAGGTCGCGCACCGTTGTGGATGTTGGTCCTTGTTGGCTTCGTACGGGTACCGAAGTGACGGAGATGAGGGTGCTGGTGTGCTCGTGTGGTCGACTCTTCCTGGAAAAATGAATAAAGGCCCACATGTACGTACATATATCAGCACAGTCACGCGTCCTTGAGAACCCGTGTCACTTGATGGCACGCACTTGTTGGTGGTCATCACGTTGGTAGGGGGACAGCTCTGGAGCATCGCAGTGGAATATGACAACCATTTCACCGTGGGAGCAGGCGACAGGAATCAGCACCTGGAGCGCACATCCCAGAAGTGTGGTGCGTGATACGCGATATGATGTGCATGATACTATAAATGAGCGTCCACTAGCCTCCACACCACCATCGATGAACATGCAAATAAACGCAACAGAATGAGGGGATGGAAATACCAGCGACGCACAGCCACGGTAAAACATGAAAAATCCAGCAACAGAGTGAGAGAATAGAATAGTCATTGAACATACAGATATGGGACTAGTAAAAACCTCCACTGTGTTCTTCGCGGTTCTGTTCTACACGCCATGCACAAGTCAACTCTCTACCACCGCTGACACACCGGCGCCGATAGCCGACAAACCACCCAGCTCACAGCTCTTGTACGCTTCGTCGCCGGACGTCACAACTTCCATCACCAGCGATGTGCCCGCGCCAAAAACCGACACGTCTGCGGCCATCCGCGCTTTGCTTTAGATTGTAGTGCTTAACGGCGTGACGGCGACCACCGCCGACGCTTTCACGCCGACGACCGACTCGGCGCCCACCACACGCATGATTTTGAGTTTAGAGTGCGCGGCGGCACGACCGCAACCACCGCCGACGTGTGCAGTCCAGCCGCCAAAACGCCGCCCAACGTCATCGTGTCCTGCAATTCGTGTCGCACGACAGCACGACGACCACCACCACCGATGCAACCCCGCGCGTGGCCGACACGACGCTCAGACCCCCGTAGGTCCTCTCTTTCCCTTCGTACGGCCAGATGATCGTCCCCGCCACGGGCGCGTCCGTGTCGACGGCCGAAATGGCGCAGAGTACACATGTACTCCTGGTTCTGGATAGGAAATCGGGCACTACCACTGCCAACGTCTGCACGGCCGCGACCAGGACCAACACGGCAATCACGTTCTGGGAGCTTTACAGTTGAAAGTACACAAACAAACGCTCGCCAGTGCCGCCGACACGCAGGCGCCGACACTAGAAACGCCTCCGTGCGCGCGCGTGCTATTGTATGCGGTATAGTACGACGGCACTACCGATCCCACCGCAAGCGCGTCCACATGTACGGGGGACACGCCGCCCAGCGCCCAGGTGATCGTAAATTGGGAGACGTTGGTCGGCAAGGCCGCCACCACTGCCACCCGCCAAGGCCGCGTGTCGACACCACCGTAAACGCTGGCGTGCGCTTGTACCTGGCGTCGCTCGACGTCACGCTCACCGCCGACGCCAACGCACCCGCACGGACAGCCCAAGAGCCGCCCGACACCCTGCCGATGCTGAATTTGGAAACCCGCTTCGGCGTCAGCACCCCCCTCGCAACTGCGCTCTGCTTAAGCGCCATCCAGCTTTCATTTGTTTTCTTACATGTAGTCGCCCGCTGCAACGACCTCCACCGGCGGCCATCCGATTTGACGGCAGACACGGCACCCCTCACCGAACAACTCTCTCTCTTGGAGCTGCTCGACGGAGCGACCGGCACGACCACTGACACCCTTATTGCAGCCGTCCACACGCTGCGCAGCATGCAGCTGTTCCTCCACTCTGTCACAATGTGCGGCATTCCCGCCAGAGCGCCCGCCACGACGGCAGACGGGCCCGCCTGGCGCGACCACCGACGCACCTGCGCCGTCCGACCACACTCCGCCCAGAATCCACTTGTTCTTTCGTGTGCCGAAAACGCCCGTCACGTCCGCCGGCACGTGCTACCGCACGTACGCAACTACGTCGAGCGCGCCCTTGCACACCGAAGACACGCCGCTCACAATTCGGGGGCTCTTAATCTTGGAGCCGCCATACAGCCCAACAGGCACGCCCGCCGCCGCCCACGTGGCGCCCGTACACCCGCTGAGCAGCATCCAGGTGTTTTTCTGCGTGGAGACGACGTGCGGCATGGACGCCAGCGCACCCGCCACGACGGCCGACGCCCCCGCCCGCTACGACGGCCGACGCGCCCGCGCCGTCCGACCACACGCTGCCCAGCATCCTCATGTTCTTTTTGGTGGCGACGACGCCCATCACGTCCGCTTGCTCTTTCGCCAGATAGTCCGTCACAACCGCTATGGCGCCATGGCAGACCTACGGCACACCGCTCAGCACCCCGGTGCTCATTGTCATGGCGCCGCTCAGCAGCGCAACCATGACCGCCGACAGGCCCAGCATGGCATTCATCGGTAAGGGACTGGAGAGGAAGTAGCAGTGGCGGGGGAGCCAGGCGCGGTGGGTGGCAGAGGCAGGGGAGGAGGGGCGTACGAGAGCCAGTCTCAAGCACGACTCACACCCAGATTGCACTCTGGGAAGAGACTGGGGAGGAAGGAAAAGTGGAAGGTTGGGCAGGTGCGGGGGATGGCAGAGGCGGGGGAGGGGGGGCGCCCGAGAGCCGATCGCAAGCACAACTCACACTCACATAGCGCGCTGGGGTGTCCGACGTGCGGCTGGCCTTGAAAACGTGCACGAGCACTGAGCCGCCAATGTCTGGCTGCATCCAACCTGTCGCAGCTTAGACAGGCAGGGCCCCTGCATGCGCCTATCAGGGCGCATGGCGTCCCCGCACAGCTGTGGCTGTGCGCACGGGGCGAGAGAACTGGAGTTTGTGCATCGCAATTACGATGATAATTTACTCGTGCCGTTCGCACCGACGCTTCCATCGTCGTCGCGGTCGCCATGTTGGTGAGGTACTGCGTCTCTTTCCCGGCCGTCCTGGTCGGCTGCGCAGTGGGTCGTAAACCGTGTACCTGACAAATCTGTTGATTCCGTGTTGCAGGCTGTTGCAGGATATCCACAGTCTGTTAAATGGCTGCTGGACGGGCCATTTTGTTCGGGCAGCCTGCTGGTTCAACAGATATCTGGCAGACCAGGACGCACGTTCTGTGCTCACTCGCTGTTTGTCTGCAGCATCCGAATGCTGAAACGATGCGCAGCTCGTGCTGCTCTTCTGCGGCACGCTTCTTTAAGTCCTACAACGCACGGGATTTAGCGTTTCCACCTATAGGAGGCCGTTTTCGTCATACTGCAGCAGATGTGACGCAGAAAACATGCTCTGCAACTGTAGGCAAGTGCAAGGTTCGCACAGATCCGGCGCAGAAGATGTGCGCTGCAACGACTTCCGCAGAAGTCTAGCAATTTACCAGCATGTTTTCTGCAGGCCAAAAAACAACGAAGGCTTGTCGTAGGCACAAAAAAAACCGGCAGATCATGCTGGACCTTTTCTCACACCAGACTCTCGCACCGTCACGGTGCTTTTCATAAAAGAAAATCACCGGACCTTCATTTTTTTGCATAAATGCACGACAAAGAGCTCCTCCGCAGATGTGTGCTGCAGGAAACCATGCTGCTCGTGGCTCATGCGGCCACTTTCCCAGATCTGCAAGCAGGCTGCAACACGCCCTTGCAGAGGATTCGCAGATCTGTAAGGTACACGGTTTAAGCCCCACTGCGCTGAGTATTGTGCTTCCTGTGATGGCAACAGTATCCGGTTCGCGAGCCTGTACGCCCCGCATTTTCGAAAAACGATACGAATTTGAAATCCTTTGCATTCGGGAACAGGATCGGACAACTGGAAAATTGAGCAGTCGCGCGTGTCGCGGGAGTGCCCCGCCCCCCCCCCCCGCGTCTGCGCCGCGATTGAAAGGCTTTGGAGGCACTTCATGACCGCAGCTCCTCCTCTGCTTCCCACTGCCCGCCGTTGTGGAGTGAACCGCTTCGCGCCGCCCCGCACACGCCCTGTTTGTCGCACTTGGCCCTGTCGTCGCGGCAACTTGTTACATCAGCTGCGCGGTGGTTTTCTTTAAGCGTAAAGAGCTGGTCGGAGTCGCACTGGTTTTGGTACTGAACGCCCGTCGCACATTGGCTGATGGCGCCTCACCACCAGTAACAACGCCCCATTATGTTTGCAGCGGGGGGGTCGAGGGGGAAGCACTTTTCAGGGGCTTTGCACTCGAGAATCTGAGTGTGTCAAATACTTTTGCTTGGGCGCAATAAGGAATACTCGGCACCCGAGAAGGAGAAACAACGGGCTCCCTACCCAAACTTATGAAATAGAACAGGGCCGGATACTTCACTCAGGACAAAAAGTGGTACTCATGAACGGGCCTGGTTCACAGCACGGACGAAGTGCTCGTCGAACCGAACATTGTCTGCATGACGATTACGGATGGCCGGGTCCGGCCACCACTCGCCAGTGTCGTTGTACGCATTGATCCAAGCCGCCGCCGTGCTGCGGTCGCACGCTAGGCGCCTCTCCGCCTCCTCCGTGCTAACACCTTCAGATAAAACCTAGGAGACGACCAGCATCCGCGCCGTGTCTTCGAACATGATGAGGAAGAGCGAGGGAAAGTTGGAGAACGTGCAGCAAGGGATGCAGCACGTCAGCAGAGACCCTTCACTGGACCTGGCTGTGTTTTAGTAGAGGCCTGTGTGAAAAGTAGCCCCTATTCGTTTTGGGAAAAAAAGATGGCATCGCAATAGGGCCCCGATTTTATGGACCCTCTTGACTTCGGCCCACGCCCAGGAGGTGGACTGACTTGGAGTCTGTGAACCGTCAGACCGGAGTTTCTAAGCGATCATGTAGTGCCAAGAAGGCTGTTCGATGGAATTCCTGTTGAATGAGCCGTCTCGCTCATCGCGTTGGAAGCCTGGTACAGCCTACGTGCAAAACAGAATCTAGCGCTTTGTGCCTGGGGTGGCGGGCGGGATGCAATAACAGTGGAAGTTCCAAGCATACGGTAGAGAGACAGGACACGGCGACGTCTGCGAACAACCCCCCCGCCACGCATTTGCGCCGTCGCCGGGTGGCGACGGCAAGGGGGTGTCTTGGGACACCTGTCTCAGTACCGTGGAACATTCCGGGGCAGGTGCGGGGCCAACACGGTGCGAGGGACTTTGAGCAAGCCCAATCCCGGCATATGGTGCCCATGAAAGTCTATCTCACCACGCAGGCACCCCAAGACAACATTTATCAGCACGATACGCCCGGATATACAGAACGATGGACCACTGAAGTCCACAAGATGCCTTACGGGAAAGCACTCGTGCCGTAGGCAGGAGAAGAAGTCCTGAACAAAACCTATCAAAGTCGGTTGCGAGCTTCAGCGTCGAGGTGTTGATGGCAGCAAAGATGCGCTTTGTTGTGGCACACAGCTCGGCAATGGAACCTTGCGGAACCCCCACCGCCGAGGTGGCGGCCGCTGCCCCGCTCTTTACGGAGTGGGAGTCGTAAAAGGTGACGAGCATCGCCGCGAGGCGCATGAGCCGAAGCTCTGCCAGCAGCCGGCGGAGCAACAGCGACGCCGCCTGAGGCCGCTCGCAGGCTGAAAAGTGGCTGGTGGTGGGGAAGCATCGTCAGATGTCGTCGAGCAGCCGGCTGATTAGGGTGTGGGTGAGGTCAGGCTCGCCGGTAGTCCGCGAGTACTGCAAGAAAGGGGCATGAAGAGACCGGGAGAGTAGCCCTCTCGCCGCCTCGGTTTTTCACGGCGGCAAGACGTAGTGCGTCTTTCCTTCAACCCACGCCTCCACTTTTCTGACTGTGAGGCGAACGACATCTCTTGCCCACCGCAGCTATCAACACTGACAGACGACAGCCATCAGGTGGCGGTGCCTATTATGGGCGGTGACGAGCGCGCGGTGCGCCAAAGCCCACACCGCGTGAGCCGCGAGCTGCACGCACACGGGGTTGCGGGATGTCTGGTACTCGATGTCAGCCCGCCGGAAGATCACCTTGGCCATTCGCACTGGCTATTCTTCGCACTGGTCGTAGAACCCAGCAGCTAAGTGCGCCTTGCGCACCACCGAGAGTATTGGTTTCAGGCTCGAGACCTTGACCGAAGCCCACCGCCACTGCCAATCGATGAACTCAAAGACAGTCGTGGTGGTGGCGTACAGAGCGCCCCGAAATCGCCGTGCGTAGGAGCGTTGGGAAGATCACCACGGGAAGCAGTAGGGAGGCGCCGGTGTTATCGCCGAGTGAGTAGCTGAAGATGAAGGTGACGTCACCAGCATCAGCGCCGCGACCGCCACTGGCACGGGCCACCATCTCGCGATGGAGATGCCGCCAGGGGCCGCCCCGGGCGCCCGCAGGAGACCTCGTACGAGGCGTGGGCGCAATGATGGAGCGGCCCCCCGTCGTGCGCTTCTCGACATACACGGGAGCATGCGACACAGGGGGCTCGCTGACGATGAAGCAAAAGTCAGCCATCCGACATTTGGGGTGCCGTGCCGGCACCTGCTTGCTATCCCATATGAATCTTCCGTCACCCTGGGACAGGAGGAAAGCATGCTGCGCCATTGAAACGGCATCGGACCACCAGACCTGCGCCTGCCAAACTGGTAGAAACATGGGCCACGACATTGTTTAACACGCGGTGGGCATCGACAAATTGTGGAAAAGTCCAACGGGTCTGTACCCCTCCCCAACCAATCGAGAAGACTTTGACGCCCTCGCACCCCGGGGACCGCATTGGAGAGATGAAGCGAGCGTAACGGGTCTTGAGGGCCCATGCGAACATGTCCATGGTCGTCGCTCCCCAAATCTGCTCCAGACGCGTGCCCACCATAGCGCCTAACGATATTTATTCGCGGGCCCACATGCGCAAAAAGAAGTGAACCCACACGCCCGCCGGGAGCAGCTGGTGGACCAGACTCGCACTCTCCAAACTCTCCAGGTAGGCCTCGGCACCTGCCGGCGACCGCAGATTGTTTTAGAGAGGAAGAGAACGTGTGTGTCATGTCCACAGCGGCTTGATGCGGGGAATGTCTAACCTAGGGGCTCTAGTTCCCTCCCTGCTTTCTAACTCTCCGGCACGTGACGATCCCGGCACTCTGATGGTGATTTAAATGCCTGTTCAGTGGCGCAGGATGCGAGACCGTCATTTACAATGGTGAGAACGTCCTTCACTGTCCAATCGCAGGCAACCAGACTGAAACTTAAATTCGAAAGTCGAGCCACCGCAGAATAGTTTGACGCCTTTAAATCGCTTCAGCGAATCGCATACAAGCGACGTTAAACTTCAATCCAGCGGATTCATGTGAATCAGGGTGGGCGTTTTAACAAGAACGCACTGTATCTTCCTCCATTTTTGTCGTTATGGACACAATCGTCGAGATTTTAAGGACACCTGTCCTTTTGAAATCCACTCCAGGACGCCCGAACGCCAGCCAAATCCTCACTTAGGTCGCCTTGCTGCAAACTTGGCGATCGTCCGTGGGTCCGAGTTGCACACAAAGCGGGCGATGGGCCGAAGCGGGCGTCTTCTGACGCATCATGTCGAGCCAACGGGGGTTAGGCCAGAAAACTGTCCAATGGCACCAGCGAATGCGAGGCAACCAGACAGATCCAAGCAATGTGCGGCTGTTCTCGGGAATAGATGTTGCAATTGGCTGGGGCTAAGTCCCGTACTTATGCCCCTGACGGGACTTGCACCCGCCTCTCCGTACTTCGGATTGCGGGCTATGGGACAGCTGTCCTTCCCTCAGTAGCCCCCCCTATTCGGGCCTGGGGTTACTAT
>Ga0209186_1001933_pt1 | contig 14957 bp, 9 predicted proteins | sample SidtaG_FD_187426 | JGI IMG/M metagenome (GOLD analysis project Ga0209186, IMG submission 187426) | Marine algal microbial communities from Sidmouth, United Kingdom - Sidmouth_Male2 metaG (SPAdes) (version 2) | ecosystem: Host-associated > Algae > Red algae > Unclassified | place: Sidmouth, United...
CTGACAAATATTCCTTTGCAATCTTTCTTTTTAAGCCTAATGAATACCGATTGTTACTCTTAACTCGTTTCTTTATTATTGTCATTTTTCACACTTACTTTGTGTAAGGCTATTTCAGGACAATACAGTGTGTAAAGTTGGGTCTGAAGTTGACTGAGTCTATTTTCATGAATTTTCGAATTTTGGGAAGAGTGCAATGTCAAATCCACTGAGATTCTTGGGCTTGTCTGAAACAAACCGTATTCTGGTTAATCTTGTTGGCTTCTTGTTGCGCCAACAACAATTAGAGGCGGTTTTAGATGATCGCTAAAGGCTTCAAAAACCATTTTTTATATTCAACCCATTCCAATCTTGACTAGGCGCAGCCTACTGCCAACTAATAAATAAGGAATCGACCGAGAAATTGAAATTATCTTCACGGGCTGAATACATGACACTTGGCAACGGGGTGTTAAGAGCGTAGGCACGAACAAACTTTAAATGTGCGAACTTGCGTTGGCTATTCCGTTTGTTACTCAATTCCAATTCCTGCTTTGTCCATGATTTCTTTTAAAATCCAAATACTTTCCTTAATAGTCGTATTTCTAATAAACATCTCGTTATTTATATGCAGAACAGTATCCTTTTTTAGATTTTTCAAAACTATATGTAATCTATCAGTTCTTAGCTTACAGGTATGCACTTCAACTTCATTTAGTTCTTTCTTCAATCCTGGCACATAAAAATCAACATCATTAAATCGAAAGTTGAGCACTTTAGTTTTTGGGTATACAATTTCCGTTTCTCCCTCAAAACCATCAATGTAAAAGTCTGAAATGAGTTCACATTTAAAAGTATAATTTACAGTTGGGTGAATAAATTCAAGAACAGTTCCTTTTACTAAAAGAATTGTTTGTTTTGGAATTCGATAATTAGTTTTTAAGTCTTCAATGAGTTCAAAAGCGTTGTCTAGTTCTATTTTGTAAAGCGGTTGAGACAACCTTTGAAAATGAGCCTGCGGATTTAGAACCATTAACTTTGTTTGGCTAAATAAATCTTGAACTTCCTTTGATATAGGTTTTTTTAATATTGAATATCTTTGACATAAATTTCCCCACAAAGTTTGAAGCGATAAAAATGAACCGTCAGCTTTATATACCAATTCATCAGGTAATCTTTCATTTACAGTTTTTTCTAACTCTTTTCTAATATAAATTGCAGCTGCTGTAAAATCTCTAGCATCATAATATTTTCTAGCCTTATCTATAAATTCTAAATCGCTATTTATAAGTATTGGAAATTCTATATTTTTATCATCATCAATTCCTGTGTACATTTCTTTAAGCTCCCAATGCTTTATGTTGTCCCATTTCTTTATTTTATGTGCTACAAAATCAAAAAATGACTTATCGTGAGTTAAAAAAAGTAATTGATAATCTGCTGTAAATTTGTTTTCTGGATTTAAGAGATAGTCCATTAACTTATCTCTATTATTCATATCCAAACTAATCATAACATCATCAAAGACAATGAATTTAAGTGTATCGGCAGCTTCCTCATTGACTCTTTTTCTTAAAATAGCTAATCTAATGGCTAAAGCAATTGCGGTAATTTTTGCTTCGTTTAAAAACGACTGAGGACGTGTGATAGTACTTATAATTTATAGGTTGACGCGAGGGACGTAATTCTCAGGTCCAGTGACCCGCATACAAACACAGAGATGCGTAAGCAAAAGTACCGCGTGAAGGATGGGAGGTGATGTTTGAACATTGGAAGGGCAATAGAATTGGCTTGAGGGATGCCATTGGCCTTGCAATGAGAGTACCGTACAGCCTGACGTGAGATAAGGGTAATGCACCATTGCAAATGGTGCATTACCCTTATTGAGGGGCACGCCCTAAAAATTCCTTGTAAGTTATTAGCAAATAGCAAAGGCCACCCGCATTTGGATGGCCTTTACATAACCTTATTTTCTTTATGAATCCAATACTGGTAGATTCAAAATATAGTTTGTACTACGGCCGCCTTCCCCAGAATCCAATAGGACTCCTTTTTCGATTAAATCCTGAATATCTTTCCGAGCGGTATCTCTGTGTACTTTTGTCATTCTCGCCCATTTTGAGGAGTGTAATTTACCTATAAAATCGCCGTGGAGTCTATTAATCATTCTAGTTTGTCTCTCATTGAATTGTGTCTTTTTATGTAGTTCCCAGAACTTTGCTTTCATCAATATCTTTGACAATGTTTGATTGGTCACCACTAATGCCTCTAACAGTCGCTCAAAATACCACACAAGCCATTGACTTACATCTAGACTTCCTTTTTGGGTTGACTCCAGTATATTATAATACCCCTTTTTCGATTGCAAGATTTGCGTTGACATACTATAGAACCTTTGTGTTGTTCTATCTGCTCTAGCTAATTGAGCATCTCCAATAGCTCTAGCAATCCTACCATTTCCATCATCGAATGGGTGGATACTTACAAACCACAAATGAGCAATTGCTGATTTAATCACCGGTTCCATAGTTTTATCATTATTAAACCATTCGATAAATCTATTCATTTCTTCTTCTAATCTTGAAGCATCTGGAGCTACATAATGCACTTTTTCTTTACCCATTGCACCTGACACTATCTGCATTGGCCCACCTTCCTCTCCTCTCCAATCCCCAACAGTTATTTTGTATATTCCACTTCTTCCAGTTGGGAATAAAGCAGCATGCCATCCACATAATCTATCTTTACTTAATGGCATTTCATAGTTTTGAGTGGCATCAAGCATCATCTCTACTACGCCTTCGACATCTCGACTGGCATTAGGTAATCCTGCTATTTCCATTCCAAGTCTTCGAGCCACAGAAGATCTTACTTCTTCTTTATTCAATAGTTCTCCTTCAATTTCACTTGTCTTGACAATGTCTTCTGTTAATGTTTCAAGCACAGCTTCTTCTCTTAGTTCAAATCCCACCCCTTCCATTCTTCCTATCAATCTACCTTGCAGATCTCTAACATTGCTAACATATGAAAGTAAAATATCAGTATCCCAATTAAAGTTTGGCCAATTTTTATTTTTGTGTAAATACATTTTCTTAATTTAATACCGTATGTATTACTACAAATATAAGCAATATTTGCCGTATAGTGGATTAATTGCCGTAAAATTGGCGGCAAAAATATTCTAGTAAGTTATTAGCAAAAAAGCAAAGGCCACCCGCATTTGGATGGCCTTTACAACCTAATCTACAAACTCATGAGATCTTTTAACTAACAGTTATAATGTATTTGTCTTCGACGAGTCCCTTTTCCTTGATGAGTCTACTCTAAAGTGGTATTTTTTTGACGATTCTCGATCATATTTATGAAATTTTCAATGTGTAGATTGCTGTTTATGTTCATTTTTGTCTTGATACAAAAACGAACCGCAGCGGCGGACCGTCAAAAAGATCAAGACCTGTAAACTCGCTCCGCTCAAACACTGGTTCGCCAGCCCGGTACAGTTCGGCCATCCCATGTTGTTGCTTCATTGGTTTTTATCAATTTATCATTACGTATTTCGTTTTATTTTTATTTGAGTTATTTTAAAAATAGGCTGCCTTTTTAGAAGACTCCTTGATGAAAAGGAATCAAAAACAAGCGGTTCGACGTAGTTTGTTGATAGGATTATGCATTCCCGTCTAATTCGTAATATTAACCACCCCAATATTATCCCAATCCTTGAATTCATTGGTGTAGTACAGGTATGCCGAAGACGCCTCCGCCTCAAAAGACCCGGGGATTTCGACTTTCAGATCCAGGGGAACCACCTTCTGCTCATTAGGAGCAATCTGACGGTAGTAAAACACGACACGGTTGTCCTTGATTTCGTAAAAATCGTAGACACCTTTCTCTTGTAACTCCTTCAGTTGCCACGGTTGTGCTGACAAACCAGCAGGAATACCGACAATCGCAATTGGTGTGGAGTGGCCTTCATTCGTCTTATTCTGTATCGTAGTCGTCAATCGTACCGTTTCGCCAACTTTTGCGGTATTAGCGTTAAGGGTCGTCGCTAAATTTAGGACACACTCCTTGCTGTTGTTGGGCTGCTTGGTGCGCCAGTTGACATTCATCGTGTACGGTAACGCCTGCTTCGTATTTTTGAATTGTACTTTGACATCGTTTTTCCCAGTCGCCAGTTCCCGCTCGAGTCCTTCAAAAACGATAGGATCTTGCTGACCCGCTTTATAGGATTTCGTACCGATGCTATTGCCGTTGACAATCAGTTCGATGGCGCCAGGAGAGTCGGTGCGTTTAGACGCTTTGGCGAATTCAATCAGACCTTTCAAGGCCAGCACGGTGCTGTTGGTATTGCCAAACCCACCATAACCGCCACGGGAGCTAGCAAGGAAGTTACTGATTTTACCGGCTACAGCCATGTTAGGCTCGTCGCTTTTCAGCATGGCCATCAAGGCAAGGGAAGCGGTTTCAATCACATAAGCGTTGCCACCGGAACCTGGAGCAGATTTGATTTTGTTATCAGTCTCCCAGTTGCCTTTTTCATTTTGTGAAGCAATCAGTTGACGCAATACCTCATTGGCGCGTTTATTATCATTTACATTGTAAAGGATGTTTGCTGCTAAGCCTAACTGGTAAGGGTTTTTCGTTTTCATTGCTGTCTTATAAGCAGCATTCACCTCCTTGTCTAATCCCTTGATTTTACCTTCTGTCAAGGCCCAAGTGATGTAAGCGCTCATCGTTGCATTATCCGTCAAGCCAAAGGTATGTAGGGCACGTGGATTCCGTTCAAACTCGCCATTGCCATCTCTTCGCTTCAACAACCAGTCGGTAGTCCGCTTCAGCATTTTATCATCTACGCCGCTGTAAACCGCTTTCATGTCGATAAATTCCATTAGACCATAAGCAGTCAATCCTTCGTGTCCTGGATCGCCACCAAACCATTCAAAACCGCCACTTTTCGACTCAAATGAAGTCAATCGACTGTAGCCTTGCTTGATGTATCCTCTCGCTTTCTTAGCGATTTCTGGTTTGACCACACCCGTTTCTTCCATGTAATTCAATACCAGGATATTCGGATAGGTGGAAGACGATGTCTGCTCAAAACAGCCCGAAGGCGAACGGAACATGGACTCTAGACCACTCAACACCTCACTCAATGTATTAGGGAAAGCGGTGAATGACGCTTCTACTGTTCCTTGTACTGGAGTCGTGACATCAATAAGAAATTCCTTGTTCAACGCATTGCCAGAAAAGGAGGTTGCAGCAGGGAAGCCACGGTTGACCACTCTTACTTTTTGCTCAATTCTGTCGCTAAATCCTTCACTCTCAAAACCGACTGCGAAGTTGTTAGACGTTGATTTCTCGCTTACTGTAAACTCAAAATGCTTAGTCACGGAGCTGTTTGGCGCAATCGTCAATGTAGACGGCCAATTGCCAATCTTTTGTAGGCCATCAGGGATTACTAAATCCAGATTTCCTGTAAGCGATTCGCTGGTGTTGTTAACGAAAGTGGCAGGCAATTTTACTACATCTTCTCTTGCCAATTCTACTGGAATTTTAGTTTGGATAGAGAACGGTAATTGTGTGTAAAACTTGCTTTCTGTACGTCCGATTGAACCATCCTGACCAAACCCTTCTGCAGTGATATTGAAGGAAGAAATCATGTCTGAATTGTAGAATTCTACTGTCGTCTTTCCTGTTCTTCCTGTTTCTACGCGGTTATTCCAGTAGATGGTAGAACGGAAATCTGTACGCTGTGCAGGCATTTGTTTGTTGGCATACTCAGGACCTGCAAAACTTCTTGCTCTGTAGTATATTTTAACTGGGGGCATTGGTTTTCCTGCTATTCTATCCGCTACCATTGCTGGTTCGAATGCAAGGATTTCGTCTCCCATATTAGCCATATCAAATTTATCTTCAACTTCAATTTTTTGGGCTTTTGCTTGTTCCTTCATAGGAGCTTCGGCTCTTCTTTTTTTGGCTTTTGCACGACCTACTGCAATTTGCTGTTTTTCTGCCTTCATTTCTACGGCGCCAAACTCAATACCATCGTCATCTGCTGGCGCGTCATTCATTGCCTCTTCTTCTGCTTCCATTACCATTGGCGGTGGAGGTGGTGGTGCCATTTCTGCAGCCATTGGCCTGATTCTCTCCTCCTGCATTGAGCGTGCTACCTCATTCCTTGCTCTATTGTTTTTCGCGCGTGGTCTACGAGGGCGAGCAACTCCGGCTGTGGTTGCTGTTACAGATTTGACATTACGATTGAAACTACTGGCAACGACTTCTTCCAGGTTAGCACTGCTTTCAGTTAAGACAAAATTGAGTTTATCTCCACCTTTTACTTTTGCTTCTTGTGAGTTATATCCTACATAAGAGACGGCTACTTTTTCTGCTCCTTCAGGTAGTAATAACTTATAATTCCCCTCAAAATCAGTTGTTGTACCAGAATTTGTCCCTATAGCATATACGTTGGCATAAGGGATTGGTCCATTCTCATTTCTTACCTGGCCAATCAAAAAGTTTTGTGTCTTTATTGACAATTCATTATTATTGTAAGCACTGATGGTGATCATATTGGTTTCTCTGCCATTCTGATTTTTGATCAACAATTGTTTACTTTCGTATAATTCCAAATCTTTGATCACAAACTCGCCTTCCGCATTCGTCTTTTGTTTGATGTCTGTACCGACGACCTCTACAACTGCATTTCTCAATAGATTTCCTTTTGAATCTCTTACGACACCTCTGATGTCTGTTGACTCTCCTGCAATGTTTGCAACCGGATTATTATTATCAATTTCCTTCCAGGTAAATCTTCTCCAGCCTTCTGTCATCAACAGATAATCCATTGCCACAGTTGCTTTTTCTTTTTCTGGATTGAAATAAAAGTTGGGTTCATGGACTTTACCTTTGATATCACTTTCCATCAGTACCCAAGACAGGATATTGCTTGACTTATCATCCGCGAAAGTCAATAACTGATCGTCTGCAACCGCAAGGGAAAGGTTTGCGGGTACTGGAACGCCCCGTTCGTCTGTTGTCTCAACAGTTAATTGTACTTTTTCTCTAGGAAGGTATTTCTGCTTATTCGTGCTTAGTTTCACCTTTAGTTGTCTATCAGGATTCACATAAGTCAATCGTTCTGCTCTAGCGATTCCTTTACTATCAAATAAGGTAATGTGTGCAATACCCATTGGCAATTCGTGTAACGGTACATCAAGGGTAGAAAAGGTATTAAAACAGCTAATCTTTCTATTGAAATAATTGACACCTCTTACATTTACCATTACGCCCATTTCCTCTGGCTGCGTAGACTTAATCGACAATTTCAATCGGTCATCTCCTTTACTGGTAATTGCTATTCCGTAGCCTTTATTCATGGCTTCAGGTAGCTCAAATGCCGCCGTGACACCTTCTGGCTTTGTAATTTTTACTTTATACTTTTGTCCGGATTGCGGTTTGAATTCGAAGGCACCGTATCCTTGGTGGAAACTCTCCAAACTCGCTACTTCTGCGCCCCAGGAATCGAGCACCACACCACTGATATCTGCCGGCTTTCCATACTCATTTAATGCTTTGAATGCCACTTTTGAAGGCAATCCACTAACGAGATCTCCGCCTTCTGGGTAAAATGTCAATTCAACATTGTTTAATATAATAGGAATAGATCGGGAAATTGATTCTGTCATTCCTTGATAGCTAATCATCACGTTTAGTAATCCGTCATTACTAACCAAGTCATCCGGTAGTCTGAAGCTGACGACGGCGTTCCCACTGTTGTCTGTTGTACTGTTTTGGGTGAACAGTGTGGCTCCGTTGAGGGAAGCGGTGTAGCTAAATTCGTAATTACTTAACGGCGAATTGCTGTTGGTGTTTAGTGAGAGTGCTGCGTTGACTTGATCCTTGTTGCCGTATGCTTCTTTTTGAAAGTCGAGTTTCATCTTAAGTCTAGGCAGGATGCTCTTTTGCACTTGGATCTCTTTTTCGAAGAAGGCGGGTGTGGTCTCATTTTTCTGCCATGCTGTCCACGCTTTTACGGTGTAGATGCCGCCTGGCCACGCTTCCTCAATCGTGAAGTCTCCTGGCGCGGAGCCGTCTTTAGCGATGAGGTTGAGTGATTTCACAATTGCTCCTTTGGGGTTACGGAGTTCGGCATACACAATACCAGATTGCTGAGAAGGTTTGAGAGTGGCACCATCTCTTATAAACGCATTGAACCAAATGGTCTCTCCTGGGTTATACATGGGCTTATCCGTTTGCACATATACTTTGTCCTCAGGGAGGGTTTTATTGTAGTTAGACAGTTTAAGAACTAACTGCTCTAAGTAGTTAAATGTCATTTTAACTGGTTTATTATCTTTAAACGCTGCCATCGAAAATGAAATGGCAATGATTAAGATGACAGCTATAAATTTTGAATATTTCATGGTCATTTTATAATTGAATATATCATAAATTGGTTAAGCCTGGATGTTGCTTTCCGGAAAGTACATACAGCTTCGATATTAAATCTATGAAAGAGATGTGATTAATTGATATTTTGGTGTGAATGATAAAAATTAATTTTAAACCAATATTTTTTCTTAACGATATAGCTCTGATAGTCAAACCAATATGTTGAATTTGTCTAAATTATTAAAAAAAAGATAGAAAAAAAGAAACAATTTGAAATAATACACGTAAACAAACGCAGGTTCAACATTTGAAAGTATGGTAAGCGAATACAAACACTACTCCGATGCTAATGGAAAAGTCTATTATGCTTTCGTTTGTGTGGAGATTAAGTTAAATACTTCGTCTTCAAATTTTACCAGAATAACAATAGATTGCCATAAAGATGCAATTCCAATGCCCTGGTTATCCTCGGCGGTAGATGGAATTATGGAAGTTTCAGATAAGATTATGGAATTGGGAATCTACAATAATATAGTGATTCGATTGATCAGTGTGAATGGAATTGAGGGGTTGACTACAAACGATATGATTAAAGCAACAGCAACAAATGCGGTATGGAAAGCATTAATTCCAATAAAATTCCCATTAAAATTTGCTTTTATCAATCATTTATGGAATATTGAATATCCTACTTTAAGTTTATCAGCTTAAAGTTGTCGATAAAAAATCTACACATTCAGGGTAGAGTGCTTTATTTAGTTCATGTTTAAGGGGTTCCGGCGGTAATGTCCACCGGGACTCTTCTTTTTTTGCCATTTTAACACGAATTATGCAAAAGCGCAAAGTGTACCACACATTAAAATCAGTGTTACAATCCAATACCCTGCATGTATCAGTATATATTTCCAACCTTTTCTTTCAAATAACGAGTTGATCGCAATCAGAGGTAAGGCAATCGTAATCCCAGCAAATGCTCCGTGTACAGCGCCATGTCCAAAACTTCTATGTAAATCACCATATTGTCCCATGAAGCTTTGAAAAAATTCATAGTATGCACCTGTTTGTGCACTAAACCCTTCCTGAGTCGCAAACAATGCTTGAGTCGCAACTTGGTGAATACTCCAGGTCATCATAGCTACACTTAAAAACAGACCAAGCAAATAGACCAATCCAAATATCAATGCCATGTTTCCAGAATTGATTTTCTCTTCTGTCATCCCAGCAACCCGAAACCAAGTTTTTCCAAATAAGGCGTTGCTATACCAAGCTGCACCAATAACCAAAGGAATTAATGCCGTTGCAAATACTAAATAATAATTTACCATAATGTATTAATTTAAAAAGTGGTGTAATACTTTCAAGGTATTATTTTTTAGAGAAGAATTCAAAGCAATATCTTTCTCTTTAAATTCTTCATGAAATTTATGGTTTTTTTAAATCCGGATTCAAAAGTTAACAGGTAAACTAGTTTAATGTTAATAAGAGTTAATAGTTTTAATGTATTTGTCTTCGACGAGTCCCTTTTCCTTAATGAGTTTACTCTAAAAAAGCTGTCCTTTTTGAAAATAAATCAAATAAAAATAAAATAAAATTTGTAATGCTAAATTGATAAAGCTCCATGAAGCAACAGCATGGGAGAGCCGAACTGTACCGGGCTGGCGAACCAGTGTTTGAGCGGAGTGAGTTTACAGGTCTTGATTTTTTTGACGGTCCGCCGCTGCGGTTCGTTTTTGTATCAAGACAAAAATGAACATAAACAGCAAACTACACATTGCAAATTTAAAAAATATGATAGGGATCCTCAAAAACTACCTTTTTAGAGTAGGCCCCTAAATGAAAAGGAACCAAAAATCAAGCGGATCGCCAACCGGGCTATAGTAGTTGGTTGATTGGTATTTGTTATCCATAAAAATTCAGGTGCATTGTAAGTTTGTTAGATAGAATTATAACCATTGACTATTAACCCTTACTTTTGCAGCTTAACCCAAAATCTAACTAAATTATGTTAAAAATCGGGGTGCTAGGCGTAGGACATCTGGGAAAAATACACTTAAAGTGCATCAAACAGGTGTCAGAACTAGAGTTAATAGGGTTTTACGACCCCAATGATGCGAATGCTGAAAAGGCCATTTCTGAATATAAGACGCACCGTTTCGACACTGCTGAAGCGTTAATCCAGCAGGCTGATATCATTGATATCGTCACGCCGACAACCACACACTTTCAATTGGCGGAGCAAGCGATCCAAGCAGGGAAACACGTATTCATTGAAAAACCAGTGACGCACACCTTGCAAGAGGCTAAGCAGCTTACAGAGTTACTCCAAAAACATCCTGTAAAAGTGCAGGTCGGTCATGTCGAACGCTTCAATCCTGCATATTTGGCACTAGACAATATTCCGCTTTCCCCTAAATTTATTGAGGCGCACCGGCTTTCTTCCTTCAATCCACGCGGAACTGATGTCTCTGTGGTATTGGATCTGATGATTCATGACTTGGATCTCGTTCTTGACATGGTAAAGTCGGAAGTCAAGCGTATAAGCGCCAACGGTGTCGCCATTGTCAGCAACACACCAGACATTGCAAATGCCAGAATTGAGTTTGAGAACGGTGCTGTAGCCAATTTAACAGCTAGTAGAATGTCATTTAAGCAAATGCGCAAATTCCGACTCTTTCAGCAAAATGCCTATATCAGTATTGACTTTCTTGAAAAGAAAACAGATGTCGTAAGACTTTATAATGACGGTGATCCAGAGATTCCGGAGGATGCAATGCTAATGGATTTGGAAACCAGTACTGGAAGAAAAAAGATCCATCTTTCACAGCCAGAAGTCACTCCAGTCAATTCTATAAAAATGGAATTAGAAACTTTTGCGGAATGTATTCTAAAAGATATAGAACCAAAAGTATCTTTGCAAGATGGTTACAAAGCATTGATTGTTGCGCACCAAATAATAGAGCAAATTAAAAAACGTAATTTAATATGAAGTTAAACCTAATATCAGCAACACTTTTCACCTACTTGGTGTTGTTGTTAACAACTACATCCTGCGAAATCATTAACCCGGCGGAAGACATTCCTGCCTATATTCAAATTGATACCGTTATCATTAATTCCGATCCGCTTCGAACGGGCACGGCAACACACAGAATCACTGATGTTTGGGTATCTGTTGGCGCTACCTTTCTAGGAGCTTTCCCATTACCTGCAACTATCCCTGTCCTTGATGAGGGCAATCAAACATTAATTGTAGATGCGGGCATTATTGTAGATGGAAGAACAGAAAAACGAGTCGTTTATCCATTTTATAACCGATTATTGTCAGATGTGGATTTGATAAGAGGTGAAGTTACTACTATCAATCCTACGCTTCCTTATCTTCCTGTTGATGATATGGAAGTTTTGCTATTAGAAGACTTCAACTCTGGCGGAGGGACAATTATGGGTGAAGATCTTGATGGTAATGCTGCAACAGGATTAGTAATCACCACTAATTCGGCAAACGTCTTTGAGGGCCAAGCAAGTGCTTCAATAGAGCTAACCACTACTGCTACTAGTGCAATTGTTGGATCCAATCTACCCTATATTATTGCAGCTACAGAATCCAAACAAACGTTTCTTGAAATGCATTATAAATCTGATAGTCAAATACAAGTTGGTGTGTTTGCTTATGATCAGGATTTTGTATTTCAAGAGGCCAATTTCTTTCTGGCATTTAAGCCTAGAGAAGAATGGACAAAAGTATACGTTGATTTAAAAGATCCAATCAATGATATAAGGGATAACTTTGGTTTTAGATATTATCAATTTGTGGTTAGAGTAGATAAAACCAATACTGATAGTAAATCCTTTACTTATTTTGACAATCTAAAAATCTTCCGTCTCAAATAATGAAGCCTAAAAGCTGGTTCGGGATATTTACTTATATGCTTGGTGACCTTGTTGCAGCAATGGTCGCCTGGACCTCCTTTTTCCTAGGACGAAAGGTTATTATGGAGAAGGTTCCTTTTGATTGGAGCCTCCTCAATGACGCTAATTATTATTATGGTATCATTCTTATTCCTGCTGGCTGGATGTTCTTGTATATTGTGATAGACAGTTACAAAGACATTTATCGGATCTCTAGAATGAACATGCTCTACCAAACCTTTATTATTAGTGCCATAGGGGTATTGATCCTGTTTTTCGGCTTGTTACTCAACGACTGGATTCCTCGGTATCAGGCTTATTACTGGTTGTTGGCGAGTCTGTTCGCCTTACATTATGGAATTACAGTATTCGTACGACTTAGTATTCTGACTTACGCCAAGTATCAATTGAGAACTGGAAAAGTGGGTTACAACACGATTGTTATTGGGGGAAATAAGCGGGCTGTTGACTTGTATAATAATATTAACTCAAGGAGAAACCGAATCGGTTACAATTTTATAGGCTTTATCGACTCTAATGGCAATTCTACTAATGAATTGGAGGAACAACTCCCTAAACTAGGTAAGCTGGATCAACTCGCTTCTGTCATTGAAGGTGAAAGAATAGAGGAAGTTATCATTGCTATTGAGACTTCTGATCATGCCAAACTCAGGAACACGCTAAGCACCTTGTTTGATTATCCCGTGGTGATCAAGCTGATTCCAGACATGTATGATATACTGCTAGGGTCAGTAAAAATGAGTAATGTGTATGGTGCCATCCTAATCGAGATTTATCCCGAAATTATGCCCTTATGGCAACGACTATCTAAGCGTATTTTGGACATTATATTAAGTGTCGTTGCATTACTAGTACTTTCACCCGTTTATCTAATCATTATGCTGATGGTGCGACTATCCTCTGAAGGTCCCATTTTTTATCGGCAGGAGCGTATAGGCAGACACGGCATTCCTTTCAATATCATCAAGTTTCGCTCTATGTATGTCAATTCTGAGCAAGGCACTCCTCAATTGTCTCAAGACAACGATAGCCGAATCACTAAATGGGGAGGCATTATGCGCAAACTACGCCTTGACGAATTACCTCAATTCTGGAATGTTGTAAAGGGAGAAATGTCCCTTGTTGGTCCACGCCCCGAACGTCGATTTTTTATCGATCAAATCGTAGAACATGCGCCTCATTACAAGCAATTATTGAAGGTACGACCTGGTATCACCTCTTGGGGACAAGTCAAATTTGGTTACGCCTCCAATCTCGAGGAAATGCTTGAACGATTGAAGTTCGACATCCTCTATATCGAAAACATGTCGCTCGGCCTGGATTTCCGTATTCTACTTGCGACTATACTTACGGTTATTCAAGGGAGGGGTAAGTGATTCTATTGTAAAAAGCAAAGAAATTTATGAAATGAGTGACAGGCGCCCCAGTATGGGTCGCACCTCCATTTTCGCCAATAATAATTCCAGGGTTTTATCCTAAGAATAGAATACTCGTATGACATCTGTCAGCCCAGGGTAGAGCCGAAAACCTTTAGTTTGAGTGCTCCGTTTTTCTTAAACAGGATTGCGGACAAGTGAGTTGGCAAAAAATCGCATAACATATCATCAAGTTGAGTGCTGAAAGCACGGCATCTGTCAGCCTAGGGTGAAACCCTAGGATCTTATTAACACGCCACTACTCCAAAGCGCTGTAAGTGCGACATCCTTTTATACGTTTTAGTCTAATTTTTAGATATTGGTAGCACCTTCAGCGCTACGGTTTTTGGGGGAATCCTGGCCCCAGGGTTTTGCCCGGGTAGAGCCCTGGGACTCGATACCCCCAGAAACTAGAGCGCTGTAAGTGCGACAACAACTATTTGGATGTCATATCGTACTTTCAGCACTCAACTGGACGTGGGTTATTGATTCCCAGGGTTTTACCCTGGGCTGGTAGATGCCGCACTTTCAGTGCTCAAGGCTTAATACAATCGAACTCAGGTTAAAGAAATAAAAACCTAACTAAGGCTTACAGATTGTGCACTTTCACTGCTAGTTCTAAAATAACAATGATTATGGCGTGCCCCTTCGCCCCTTCGGGTCTACGGGTCGGGCTTTGCACAGCTCACTTTTCGTTCGGCCTGCCTGCTGACCACAGGAAGGCAGGCCTTCCGCAAAAGCTGCAGTCTCGCTTCCTTCGGTCGCGCCTGTTCCTATCCCTCACGCGCCACTACTATTAATCCGGGATAACTGTAGCAGACTGACCTAGTAACACAGTGCTGCCCTTTAACAAAATAAGGGATAGGCTTAGGGATAGGAGGTGTTGTTTGAACCTTAGTGAGTGCCGGAGAGCCCGACCTGAGTTGGGTATGTGCGTGGCTATTGTGTTTAGCAGGAATACCCAAGGAAGGGAAGCCCCAAAAATTTAAACAATAAATAATGAGTGCACTCCGAAAAGTCTCTTTTGTCCAAACCCGAAATGTCGGACCACATCGTTTTCCGAATAAACCGTTAAAAGCACCCTGTAGCACTGAAAGTGCATTATAAATGCTGAAAGCATGCATGCGAATACTGCAAGTATCGCATTTGTCAGCCTAGGGTGTAACAGGGTGAAACCCTAGGATTAATGCGCCACCACTAGCCCGTAGCACTGAAAGTGCTACCAATTACCATAAAACAGCA
>Ga0209186_1001938_pt1 | contig 14951 bp, 27 predicted proteins | sample SidtaG_FD_187426 | JGI IMG/M metagenome (GOLD analysis project Ga0209186, IMG submission 187426) | Marine algal microbial communities from Sidmouth, United Kingdom - Sidmouth_Male2 metaG (SPAdes) (version 2) | ecosystem: Host-associated > Algae > Red algae > Unclassified | place: Sidmouth...
CCCCTCCAATATGGCCGCGTCGCCGGCGCTGGGCTCCGTCACTTCGATTCTGCGGCCATTGCCGCCGCTGCCGGTGTTGTCGCGCCAGCCGTCAGGCGGGCGGTCGTGCCATGCCGCGCCGCCGGTGGTGGGCGGATGACGGGGCATGCCCCTGGCCGCTGCCGTTGGCGCCCTCCAGTACGAGGGGGCGCGCCCGGCCTCCGCCGCCTCGTCAAACACCGTCGCAGTCGCGGCAGGCCGGTGGCACCGGGGCGTCGACCGCAATGTAGGGGGCGCCTGTTTCCCCGACCCACGCATTGACTTGTGTTGCGCCGCCGCTTCCCGCGCCTGTGTCCGGCGCGCAACAAGCGTGTGTGTAAACTGTTGTCTTCTGCATGCAGTCTGACAGAGAGCAATTCGCAAAAGCCAACTCCACCGCCCCCCTCGCGCCGCCACACACGAGGTCTGGCGACGTCGGGAGTGTCGGCGCTGATGCAGACGGCGAGATGTGTGATCCGACGAGCCTGGCCGCCGTCACCTCCGCCACCAGCACCGACGGCGCCGGCGCCGGCGGCGCCGGCGCACCGCTGGCGGCCGCCGCCGCCGAGGCGCAGGCGGGAGGCCGCTTCCTCACCGACGCCGAGCTAGCGGCGGCGGCGGCGTCGCCAACCGCCGCCGCTGCGGCAGCCACCCTCCGTGATCGCGTCGACGCGCTCATTGCCGCTGCGCGGGCGGCGGTCGGCGACGCGCATCCCGGCATCTTTGACGCGGGCGGCGGCCTCCACCCCCCGTTTCGGGTGGTGGCGTGCTGGCGCGACTGTTGGCACTTTTTCCGCGTCGCGTCGTACGCGGTGGCGGGGGGGGGGGGGGGGGGGGGGGGAACTGGACGTTCGACGCGGAGTCGGCGGTGATGGGCGAGTTGTGTGCGGAACTCTGGGTGTGCCGCCGGTCAGCCTTTCTTCCACAATCACTTCCAGGACTCCCTTCCGTGGCGTCGCACCCACAGCACATTCGTTTCATCCCGGGTGGGCACTGGCGACAACACCCCGCCAACACTCGTGCCACACTCTTCGCAGAGACGCGCATTGGTAGAGGCGACGCAGCATGAAGCAGTTCTATTCGAAGAGTTCTGAATGCCAAGTAGTGTGGAGCCACGTCACATTACCCACAGTGATCGCACCGGCGAGTGCCGCATGACTTTTACGTCTTTGCACAAGAGTGCTTCAAGACTAGTTGCTCTATCCCATGGTACGGTTCCAGGCATTCCATGTCTTGCACTGGCAGGTACATAGCACGTAAGAGTCATGGAATACTCGCTCGCACGTCTTGGAGAGCGTAAAAAGAGGTCCCTCAGTACACGGTGCACTCAGAAGGACACCAAAAGTGACCTTTCATGCCCTTTTTCAACCCTGCAGCTGCGCTTCTCGCGGGAGTAGAAAGAACAGGATCTAGCATGAATGTGGATCGCAGTGAAACTGGTCGAATTACTGGCTGAGCGATGGAAGTCATAAACTTTCGGCATGATGACGCGTCCGCGTGCCGCCTGAGTGCCGCACGACGTTGACAGCCCTTGCCTGAAATCCCATTGACAGGCGTCAGAGGGCGTGATATTTGACTCATGCGGCTACGGGCGACAGTGGACTGTGATCATGCACGTGTATCGCACTCTTCGCGACAACATTTGATACTGTGACCGTCCACTGAGGAGCAGCTCGCGCCTTTCTTTTGCACGGACGTCGTGTTGCCCTGTGAAATTGGTCGAACTACTGGCTGAGCGAAAGAAATCATAAACTTTCGGCATGATGACGCGTCCGCGTGCCGCCTGAGTGCCGCACGACGTTGACAGCTCTTGACTGAAATCCCATTGACAGGCCTCAGAGGCCACGACATTTGACTCATGCGGCTTCGGGCGACAGTGGACTGTGATCATGCAGGTGTATCGCACACTTCGAGACGAAATTTGATAATGAGACCGTCCACTGATGAGCAGCTGGCGCCCTTCTTCTTCACAGACCTCGTGTTGCCCAGAAAAACTGGTCGAATTACCGCCTGAGCGAAAGAAATCATAAACTTTCGGCATGATGACGCGTCCGCGTGCCGCCTGAGTGCCGCACGACGTTGACAGCCCTTGCCTGAAATCCCATTGACAGGCCTCAGAGGGCGTGACATTTGACTCATGCGGCTACGGGCGACAGTGGACTGTGATCATGCAGGTGTATCGCACACTTCGAGACGAAATTTGATAATGAGACCGTCCACTAATGAGCAGCTCGCACCTTCTTCTGCACAGACCTCTTGTTGTGGCTTAGGGCGCATTTCTTGAACAGCCTTCGCCGGTGTTTCGAAAAGTAACAACAGTCACTAGAATATGAATATCAGTTGGCACTACTGAAGCTACTACTGTTTGATGTGCCGGTGGCTTCGTGGGACACAATCGCACATTTAAAGTTTGCTATCATTGTACCAGTGCGTCCTTCGTGTGGCCCATGCGTTGAGTGACGTGGTTGGCCCGCCGTCCCCATTCCTGGCCCCCTAGTGCCAGACTGCTGCTGCGCATCGACATCGTCTTTGTGACCGGCCATCTCCTCTGTCAACATCTTCGCCCTTGCAGCCTTGCCACACAAGTCGTTTACCATGCGCACTCGGAGTGACGCGCGGTCTCGCCGTCATGTATTCGACCCGAGGGATTCGGAGGCGCGTTCTGAGGACCGCGTTGCACCCCCTAGTGAGGCTCGAGATGCGCCAGACGACGGCGGTGACGTCGCCTTCGTGTACTCCCGTGGCCCGTACAGCGGCATCCAAGTCAATCGAACGGATGTCCGGAGCTTGGACGATGGTCAGGAGGCCCGTGAAGGTGTCATGGACGCCCTTGCGCGCAAAATTTGGCAGGAGGAGCTCGCATCAACCGATGTGCGGGGGTGTCTCGTCTTTTGTAGCGTCTTTTACAAGGTGCTACGTGAGCGCGGGCCCGCTGCGGTGCTCGCCATGACGCAGAGTGTCAACGTTCGTGTGGGTGTTCTTCTTTTGTGAGAGAGGCCACTGGTGGTGCGGTGTGGTACACGATGTTCCCGGCCTGGCGAGAGCTCTGAGGATGTCGGCCGCTGGAGTGACGGCCCAAACTGGTCAGCCTGCCGGCACGCTGGCATTCTTCAACTCACTTGGCAGTGGAGGTGTCTCCAAGTACTCTCACGTGCGCACCACTCTTTTTGGCTGGGTGCGCACCGTGGCGCTTGAGATGATGCCTGGTCAGACCGGTACGCCACCTTCGCGGTTGGTTTCGACGTGCTTGTCCGTAGTGTCGCCGTCTGTGCCTCATCAGGGGGCCACTCTCGACTGTGGTGTGTATGCTTTATCTTTTTTTTCTTCATTTGTTAAGTGCTCTGTGGCGGAGCGTCGTGTTTTGGTTCGCGCGGGTGCAGCAGGAAAGGCCGCGTGGTCGGCCGCGTTCGTGCTTAAGACCCGTGAGGAGCTGCGAGCCGTCTGCAACATCTTGGAGGGACGCCACACTGTAGCAGCTGCTCGCCAAGCGGCATCTCGACAGGTAGTGGCGAAGCGGTCGCCAGGCACGTGCATATCAAGCCCCATGCGCAGTGCACCCTCCCTGGAGAAAGAGCAACGCGACTCGGCCAGCTCCCCTCCGTCGGCCACGACCCCTGGAGCCGGTAGCGCCGCGGCTGTCAAAGCCGGCCGTAAAGCCGGCCGTGAACTATCTGGGCGTGGGCTCGTTGTGTCGACAGCGGCAACATGCGTGCTGGCGTCGGCCCGAAGTCGTGAAGGTGAAGCGGCAGGCAGTCATATCGCAGCACACGCACGAGGGCATGGTGCTGCGGCAGGAACTGTGACGGCGTGTTCAACACTTGGGGCCTCAAGTACGAGCCCGACGTGGCGCGCGATTTGGTAGTCATCTTCTCCGCGTGCGACGCCCTCTTGCCTTCCTTCATCACGCACTACGCCACTGGTGTCGCCAAGTGGTGCCCTCCTGCAAACCGTGACGCCCTCGAGTCGTGGTTTGTGGACGTGCTCAAGACGGGATCTGGGTGCGGGCGGCCGGGTGACGCGCGAGAGGGAGTTGGTGGTGGATCTCCCGTATGATGCTCTCCCGCGTGCACGGCGTGTTTTGTGCTGCGTATGCCTTCCACGGGAATCCGATGCCCGGTGTGTAGTACTTTTGTCTCGCCACTATTGCATTGTGCGTCGAACATGTTGGCTGGTACCTTTCTATTTTCTTCAAACACGTGAAGCAGAACGCCTTCTGACACAGCTACATCTGAGACCCTTCCGACTGCTCTACTTGTCATGCGTAGAACAAGACACGGAGTGCCGTAAGCAGCTTCAGAGCTGGCTTTCCCAACAACATGGCAAGCGCAACGGAGAAACACATGTACAAAATTAGCAACACGGCTTCATCGAGTGCCCAGGCCGACGTCACCTCTCGACCCACGATCCCCGTCGTGGCTGCGCCAAAAGGTGGCCCACTGTCAATGGCTACCACAAGGAGAAAGGGATGCCGTCGTGCCTGCGGTCACCTCCAGTTGCACCTCGTACTCTGGTGCCCACCCCAAATACGACGACGGTGGCGCCGCCACTGCCCGACGCGCGCGCCGCGTGCCGCCACGTGGGCCAATGTTGCCGGTTGGTTCTCCATGATAAGGAAGGCACCCGGACGGCCACAACGTCCTGCTGCGGCGACGTGATGCCTCACTAGACGGTTTCCGTTGTGATGGCCGCGGCAAATGGCGTGCCATCCGCGGCGGGGGCGGGCAGGTGGGAGGGGGCGGGGAGAACGGTCCACCAAAACACAAATGGGTCGAATGCGGGAGCGGGGGGAAGTGGGAAGGTACGAGGCCGAGTGGCAGAGGGGAGACACAACACCGCGGGCGCTGCTGCTGCGGGAAGGTCGGCGTCGGAAGGGGATACAAGAAACGGTCGTCGTGCTGGGGGGTACGAGGGCAGAGCAGAGGCAAGCGAGGGGGCGCGCTAGGTACAGTATCGCATCCGCGCGCTGGGGTCGCCTCCGTGGCCGCGGCCAGGGGTCTTCCTTCAAATGGTTGGGCATATGATTGCGGACACGGGCTGCGCCGCCGACAGCCACCGCCTGGGTGACCGCGGCCACGAGCTACCTGCGCTGGCTGAAGGTCACAGCGACTGGCTGGGAGCTCACACGACACTGGCAAATCTCGGAGACTTCCGCTCGCCGACGAGTGATGACCACAAATGGGGATGCTAGCATGTGCTTGCACGATGCGTAAATTGCATATAGAGCAACAAAGAAAATCAGTCTATTGTTTCAATAACAGAATGTAACAGAATACCAAAAACAACACAGAACATACAAGAAGTCACATTAGATATTCGAGAGATAGTATGCAGTCAAACCATCACATAGAAGCAGCTCAAGAAGGAAAGCATGAGAACCTCGCAAGAATAAACCGCATCAAGCTGTCAGAACGAAAGAACTGAAACCTGCCCTAGATGGCGACGTTGCTGCGCACGCAAGGCTAGGACACGACCACCTGCCGGCGGAAGATGCCCCAAGACATGACCAAAGACAGCGAAGCAACCAACTGACCTGCTCTGAGCGCCCTCCATGCTAGTTTTTGGGAGCAATCGAGGCTAGCATGACCCGCGCCGGCCGGCGGGAGATGCTTCAAGACACGACCAAAGACAGCGAAGCAACCAGCTGACCTGCTCTGAGCGCCCTCCATGGTGAACTTTAGGAGCAGTCGAGGCTAGCATGACCCGCGCCTGCCGGCGGGAGATGCTTCAAGACACGACCGAAGACAGCGAGGCAACCAGCTGACCTGCTCTGAGCGCCCACCATGGTGAATTTTAGGAGCAGTCGAGGCTAGCATGACCCGCGCCTGCCGGCGGGAGATGCCCCAAGACACGACCGAAGACAGCGAAGAAACCAGGTGACCTGCTCTGAGCGTCCTCCATGGTGATTTGTAGGAGCACTCGAGGCTACCATGACCCCCGCCTGCCGGCGGAAACAATCCCAAAGCGCACGACTGTATCTCGATTGTTTCTCGGTGATCTTTGTACGAGTCCGGCATGATCGGTGTGTCGCACCGTATCGTACTATGCCGTCAGGTTCGGCTCAGGTGCGCTTGAGAACCGCGTACGCAGGTGCACTTCCGATTGCAGCTTCTCAACCAACACGATATTGCTAACCTCCAAAAAAAGGCGGTTGCAGAGAGAAGGGAGGCACGGCCGACAACAGGGCGTAGAAATGAAGTCGAATTCGCTGTTCCACAAGCCACGATCCAACTATTGGCTGAGAGTTGCCGCCAGTACTCCTGCACGCCAATCACCGTGTCTTGCAGGAGTCACGCCGAGCCATTGCAACCCACAATGAGATTTCCTGAGATTTTTGGGCCGCTTGCTTGGGCCTGAAGACGGCATGGAGAGGGTTCTGGGCCAGACCTGTGATTTCTCAAGAGATCAACATATTTCTTCAGATTTGTTGAGATCCTGATGTGCGTTTCCAGTGCGCAGAACTGCATGGGGGGACTCTGTAAGGAACTCAGCTCATTCCTATCCGTTTCATTGGTCCACGTACGCTGTTGCACGATTGCAACAGTTCTGCAACCGCCATGTTTTGCAGGTCAGCAATATCAAGATTGTATGTTTCCCACCACTTCAAACCTGAGTATCCCAGTGCACATAACCACCCGTGTAACCGAGTTATCGGAAAACCGGAAAGTTTCCCGTCGGAAGTGGCACCCGTCATGTCACGCACTCATTGTATTGTTTGTCGTCAGACGGTCACCTTGGTTGATCGTCCTTTGTCGAGCGATCAAGCTGATCGAAAGCGGTGGTGACCCTGATTCTCTGCGGTCGATTGGGACATAAGCGCCCACTGCATCGTCGCCTACAGCCCCGTCGCCCACTGCACCGTTGCCGGCAACCGCGTCGGCCATTGTCGGTCCCCGTACCGCCGCGCCGCGCGCCGCCGCGGTGTCTGTTGCGTCCTTGTCTCCCGTGCCCTTGCTCTTCCGTCGTCCCTCGCATTCTCCCCCCCCTCCTGCTCCCGCCACCCGTGTCTCCGCCCCACCTGCTCCCCACCCGCCTGCTCACTGCCCACCTGCTGCTCTCCATCCTGCTGCTCTCTCGCCTGACGCCCCACGCCCCGCCGCCCCCCTACCTGCCGCGCCTCCACCGTCCTCTCTGCCTACCACCTCTTCTGGCGGAGCTGCGCACGGCGCGGTGGCCGCAGTGCGCCCGCCGCGGCCCTCTGTATCCCTTAAGGTTGCTGCTCGCGCGGCAGGCAATAGTGCGGCGGCCGGAGCGGCGGCTGCGGTAACATCCGCGGCCGCAGTAGGCGGCCGCGCGGCTGGCTCTGGAGCGCCGGAAGTGGCTTGCGCGACTGCTCGTGCTCGTGCAGCGTCGCTGGAAGCTGACCTTCACCGCGGTGTCGGCGCCTGAAAGGGGAGCAGCGGCGCCATTGCACGTTACCCTGCTTGTGGATTTGTCCCGCCGGTGCCGACACAAGTGCTGGACAGCGCTGACACGACAAGGGCAACGCTACAAGCCCTGTGCTCGCAGCGGACCATCTTATTTGGCGACAACGACTCGGACGCGTCACTCAAAACGAGCCTGCTGCGATTTAACGCGGCGGCGAGCACTGCGTGGGGCGCCGACCTGCACTGGCTGTCTGTCCACGTGCGGCGCCAAGCTTTGACGCGCCGCGGCCGCTTGTCAGCTTTTCAGGCGGCCGTGGCGCATCCAGACTACATGGCTGTACACCCACTGACAGGACAACCGGCGCCTTCTCGAGCCCGGCGCGCCCCCGCCGTTGCTCAGTTTCCCCTCGCACCCGTTGGCTGCGCCACACAGCCCGAGAGAGCACTCTCCCCGCAACCCCGGATGCCGGACCGACGCACTTCTTCCCCCTCCCGCCTCTCCCCAACTCCGCGCCGGCGGGCTGACCACCCCACCTCCCCTCGTCGCGGCCATACTCCATCGCAGTCTTTTGGGACCCTTCCCCCCGCAGGCGGGAGAACCGACTCGGGCGGCCGGCGGCCGGCGGCGTTGCACGCGGCCCGACTGGTGCAGTCGCTGCTGGAGAAGGAGGCGGAGCGGGTAAAGAACGTGGCGACCTCCCAGCAGGTGGCGGCGGTGCAGGGGACCGTCGACTAGGTGCTCACCCGGCTCGACAGCTTCTCGCAATCGCAGGCGGTGGCCAACACCCGGTTGGACGCGGCCTTCGTCCAGGTCGTCAACGGTCAAAAGGATACAATGGACGCCGCGGCGACGATTACCGCGTCGGCGGGTCGGTGCAAGCGGCCAAGTGGGCCGCCCGCCATCGGGCAGCAGCCCAACCGTGGCAAAGCTGGAAGCCCCCGGCTTCCTCTGTCTGCGCGTGGGGCTGCGGGCGGCGACGCTGTGACGGCGGACGCGGGCGTGACCGTAGACTTTTATAGCGCGTTGGTGCACGACTGGAGGATGCCTTCGTAGATGCTCACCTCGACGTTAGTCTCGCAGCCGCTGTTTGAGCTGTTGACCGATCTGGTCAAAATGTGTCATGTGTCGGTCGGGGAGCAGGGACTGTCTGGGTCTCACGCCTGCCTTTAGGTGTATGAGGAGGGCGTTGTGCGGACTGCTGAGGTGTTGCAGGAAGGCGGTAATGCGGACGTCATCAACGCGGAGAAGACGGAGCAGATGCGCAACGTGGTCAAGAATAAGGTGAAGCTCTACATCAAGCAGCTACACTGGCTGCACGGCCTGCTCCCGACTGTGATTAAGACACCGGAAGAGGCAACCTTTGAGAAGTTGAGGTCGTTCGTCTTGTCGCAGACCGAGCGCGCCCTGCTGACGGAGGCCCTCAATGAGGGCGCAGACGTGGTGGGCTGGCCGACCAACCACGCCACCCGGACGCCGGCCGAGGCGCGCATCAATACGCTGCGGACGCTACTCGGCGCCATGGTCAGGCACGTACCCGCAGTTGTGGAAAACGCTGATATTATTCTCCACTCGTCTCCCTTTGGTAGATTGCTGGCCAAGGCGACCGAGAATGTGAGAAAGAAATACACGTAGCCCTTTTCTTCTGCTCTTGCAATCTTCGTGGAAAAAATAGATCAGATAGGCTCTCATTTCATGTGCTTTCCTGTTGTAGTCAACCTGGTAAAGACGAGCCCAGCGGACACTCATACTGTCAGCCTGGTTTTGTCTATGGGCTCATCGAAGAGCAGCCAGATGGCTTCCATGCTCGCTGCCTACTTTCTCGGTCAGCTCGACAACGCGAAACGAGATGTAGTCCCAACTTTGGTGGTCAGGATGATGGCGTTGGCACGGATGAACCTGGTGCAGGCCAGCCCAGCGTACTTCCGCCATAAGTAACTTTTTCTCATTGGACGCTGTTGTCCGTTTGTCACAGAAAGAGAAAACAGGAGTGTTCTTCCCGGGTCGCTGCCGCCTCGTGGCCGCCTCGTGATGCGCGCGCGACACTACGTTCATTGCGCCCCTATCAAGAGCAATTCTTCTCACTCAGGAGCATCTAGGCACTTGAACGGTTGAGACTCTGAATGATTTTGGCTGTGTGATGGACTTTGATGGCACAGCAATGTAAAGATTTTAACAGTGATTCGGAATCACGTTCAATCACCAGATCACATCTGCCAAGCGGCAAGAAGCGCGGATCCCGAGTGTCTTGTGCACGCGCGGCAACAGCTGTGACCAAGTGGCCGAGGTAGCCAATGGACGGAAGGGAGGCGTCTTCCAATGATATCACGCCCCAGCGTTTGCACCACCCTGCACTCCAGCCTGCAACTCGGCCGGTGTCTCGACCAACGCATCCACCACGGCGATAACGGCACCACTGTCAACAGCACCGCCAGCCTCGATGGCCACTGCCGGCCTCGATGGCTGGCGCGTACCATCCCCTGAGCTCCTCTCGCTGCCCCTCCTCTATCGTGTAGACGGCCATATTGTTGCGCAGTCCTCACGCTGTAGCACGCTGTGGCGCACCACACAGTCGGATGGGAGCTGATTTCTTTTTGTTTGTGTCACACGAAAGTGACCATGCCAGTCGCAGTGCCGCTCATGGCACCTGCTCCTCAGCCGAAAACCCAAACTCGCACCTACCTGCCGCAGAGCCACCGCGCAGCCCCCCCAATCAGAGCTTAGTCTAGGTCCCATCTTCCCAACGAGAGAACGCAGTCCAGCGAGAGCCACCTCGACTATCCCACCGGCCAGGACCGCGTGGTTCTCAAACGCCGGGGGGCCCAGCATGCGCAGACGCCTGCGATACCGCTGCTGTCGTCGAATCTTTCCCAGCAAAAATGCTGGTGTAGAGTGGAGGCCGCAGACGCAGCGGCTGCTGCGACTGCAGCGCCGCCTCGTCCCCCGTCTGCTGCGAGGCGCCGCACGGGCTTCGTCCCATGTCACTATGGCCTAGAAAGCCCCGACGTGCCGTCCATGCCGCCGCGCGCCCTGCGACCCCCACCCACCACCAACGACGCCCGCAGTGGGCCGCTGCCGCCTAAAATCCGGGTTCGTGTTGTGCAATCCGCCCATTGGCACACGCTTGGCATCGCCGCCAATTCCAGCAGCGTCGCGGAGATGACTCGGCTGAGGCGATTGCGGTACTGGAGCTGTCGCCCCACACTGTCGGTAGGTGCCCAGGGCAGAGGCCGAGTCACCGACACGTGCAGACACCAAGGGGGCCTCACCGCCTAGCAGGCGCCAGTCGCACCCACAGAGTCGCAGCAGCAGCCGCGGTCCTCTTACATGCGCGTGCTGCAGCATCTGGGGCGCGGTAGCCAGCGGCCTGGGGGAGGCGCAGAGAGCCACCGATCACGCCAGCCACGCCACCTCCTCCCCCGTCAGCACCGACGCGCTACCGTTTTTTCCCACCGTGCCTTCGCTACTCCCCCCACCTACATGGCGCCGCCGACGCTCCTGCCATCGTCGGTGTGCCCCCACACCAGAAATTCCCGGCAGCGGCCAACTGAGGGATGCGCTCCGCGTGCAGGGAATACGTGGCAGAGCACATGACCAAGCCCACCGGCCCTGGCCGTCCCTACGCTCTTGCGTGCGGGGCTTGCAGCCCCGCCGACGCCTATTCCACCTGCGCCAGACATGGCACTGCCCCCACGTTCGTCACTTTGCGCACTGCCGTTGTGTCCAGCTGCCCACAGCAGCTGGGCGCCATCTTTTTGGGACAAAACAGGCTGTGAGCAGGACAGGATGTATAGATGACAAAGTGTTGCGACTTCTGAGATAATAACTATCCTCATTATCGTCTGAAAAGCCTTCGATCTCGCCTGTCCCCTGACGCAGAACAAGGACACATTGGCACACAATGGAGCACAACTTCTTGACATGGGTGGCCTCAACCTTGGCCACGCAGCCAGCATCCACGCTCCCGTCCTGCCCCAGCGCGCGCGCGGACAAGTCTCGCACCACCGCCGCGGTCCACTTGTTGTAGGTCGCCATGACCTGCGCCACGACGTGCGTGACCTAGTCCACTTGGAACGACCGCAAGGTTGACCGCAGGGTGCCCCGACTGTTCATGGCAGTAATGTACTTGAAGAAGGAGCTCGAGTCTGCCCGCCAGCCGCCGAGGCGCATCTCCTGCTCGAAGAGGCCGGTCTCATTGAGCAGCGCCATGGCGCCGCCGCGTCGGAATCCGTACAGTCGACAAGCCCACTCCCCGTTGATGTAGGCCCGCCCGATGCGCCCCAGGTCGGCAAGGAAGCGGCTGTAGACCTCCGTCTCAGTGCGCTTCTTCAACAGCGCCGCTGTCCCCCTGACGCTCCGCTGCATCAGGATCGGGAACAGGTACTGCTGACCAAGCCGGCTGATGTCGGCGCCGACACCCGGCGCCGAGCAGGCGAAGTGCACCAAGCCGCTGAAGAGCTGGAGGAAGTTGAGGTGCTCGCTGTTACAGCGCACATAGGCCGACTGCCCAATGGTCTCCTCGTTCGACGCCGTTACCTGCGTCTAGAAACTGTAGAATCGGATCCACATCTGTTCCGTGGTACCTGCGCCCGTCTTGACTACCCGTAGGCACACGTTCAGGAACCTGTGGTGTCCGTGTCTGCGTGCCGATGGTCACAACAAACACGGGAAACACAGAAGCAAACGGAGAGTCTCAAAGGCGGGTACACCGTGGAAATTAGAGTGCAAGAGGAGGCAACAGCGGTGGGTCAGCAACGTCAGCAATACAGCCCAACTGAAAACACAAGGCACACCCCGCGGACCCATCATCCCTCAAAAACAATACGGATGTAGGACCCAAGCGCAACATACCTGTTGAAAAACTCCTGGTTCTCCGCCATCTTTATGTCCGGGAAGAAGACATCCTCAAACTTGAGGTCCATGATCTTGACCGGGCGCCCGAGGGTGAAAAAGAGCATAACGTAGAAGACGTAGTTCAACTCGTCTGCATCGGCATCGGACGGCGGCGTGTAGGCACGCGGCTGCTCGGACACCTCCGGGGCGGGGGTGGTGACTGACTCGGCATCATCTACCGGCGCCGCGACGGCAGGCATGTGGCGCACCCACATCTCTCTGTGCAGGGCGCACATGACCTCTGGCGTGACGGCGGAGGCACTGAGCGAATGCTCCCCGTTCATGCGCGCCTCCTTGTTGGTCGCGCCGCGGAAGTTTTTGAGGTCGTCGGTCGCCATCGGGTTTCCAATGCAGCTGCCGGGATCCTCGCGCTGCGTCTCCTTCTCGTCGTCTAAGTTGGCTTTGCCCGTGGCCTGCCACAGCGACGCCCGGCCGCTGCAGTCCCCCACAAGCGCCTTCTGTCCGTGCCCGCCGTCGACCGTAGCCTTTGCAGAGAGGAAGGTCAGCCCAGTTGTGTAGTCCTTCAGCGGCACGGCGGTTAGCGGCTTGCCGCCGATGCCCGCAACGCGGCCGCTGCCGGCCACCGTCAGACCCTTCTTTCGGCTCCTCCGGAAGGCAATGATGACGCGAATGGTGAAAGGCGAACATCAGAAAAAGAACTTGCTGACGCCGCGGTCTCGCTCCTCGTCGCTGAGACGGGGGTCGCCCGGATACCAGCACTTCGCGCGAGCGACAAAGTAGGCAAAGGCGCACGCTACGCGGATGCGCGTCGCCCAAGTCTTAATGGTGGCGTTGGTGCCCGACACGATGCCCTCCGTCGCACCCGGACAGTCCTCGCCCTCGTTGTTGAGGCGCCGCCTCTTGAAGGTAGCCTGCGTCTGCGGCCAGTTGGCGACGACCTGGCGCATGAAGCTGCTCTCGAACGCGTCCTTGTTGGCCGTGAGGGCGGCGTCGGTCGGCACGGGGGCAAACTCAAACGCCGACTCGATGCGGCCCTCCGTCGGAGCGCCTGAGGCTTAGCTGCTTTTGCGAGCGCCAGGCGGCGCTCTAAACCCTCCTCGTGGTCTTGATCGGCGTCCAGCACGGTGTGTGCGGCGTCGGAGGCCACAGGTACCGCGTTGGTCACCAGTGGGGCAGCCATAGGCGGCACGGGAGGGCCCGCTGGGGTGGTGCCGTGGACGCCCAGAGGGAGATAGGGCACAGTGGACGCCGGCAAGGCCCCAGTGCCCGACGAGGAGGACGCGCGTGGCGATGCGCCATCGGGAGGAGGGGAGAGAGGCGGCGGGGCCCAGACAGAGCCAGAGACCTCAATGGCCATTGACCTCATAATGGAGTCCATGGTCGGGCGCGGGGCCCGAAGATAGCCAACGAGGTGGGGTTGTTGCCGACAGAGAGCACGGCGGGCGGTTCAGGGGGGTAGAAAAGGCTGTCCGGGGAGCGGATGGGCAGTCCGACGCCGCGCAAAGCGGCAGAAGCAGTCGAGCGCGGGTGGTACCACGGGGGCGCCGCCGGTGCTAGGTGGGCGGGGGCGGGCGGACAGTGATACGGGACGGCGGAGGGGCCGGTAACATCCAAGGGAATCGCAGTTGGAGATAGCGGCGCCACACAGGGCCGGTGTCAAGGGGGCGGTAGGGTGGCGGGCGGGGCCGAAGAGAAGCGTGACCAGCTGTGTAGCGGCCAGAAAGCAGCAGTACAGTTTCCACATTGGGTCCATGGGGGCGGGAAGAGCGCGACGCAAAATCGCCATACTGGCGCTGGGAGAGGGGGGCGGCGTCGCGGCCAAGCGAGACACAGGAAAGCTCAGCCAAAAGGAGACCGAGGCTGCGGTTTGGCGCCACTCAAGGGAGTCCCTTCTGTAATCCCGGGAGCACAGAGGGTCAACCGCGGGCCCTCGGCATCGCCAAGGCAGCGCACAGCGCGCCAGCGCCGTCGGCAAGCGCCGTCGGCCGCCACCTCCCCCATGACTACAAAGAGTCGCGTGGGACCGCCAAGGAGGCGTACCGGCGGTTCCCCCCCCCCCTTCACCACGACGGCTGAGACGGTCGGCTGCGGCGCGACCGCCTGCCGCCGTTTGCGCCGCGGCGGGGGTCGCCCGCTCCACGGAGCATGGACGGCGACGGAGGCGATAAGGCCGCCTCGTCGGCGGCTTCGGTGGTGGCCGTGAGGGCGTCCGTAGGCGGTAAGGCCGTGACGCCACTGTCGATGGGCTTTCCGCACAGCATCGCCGACTACCGCGGCGTGTTGCGCGTAGTAGCGTCTATGGAAGCTGCGGCTCCCCCCCCCCTCCCCCGCACCAGCAAGGCCGTGCGGCGGCGGCGCGATTGCATGCGGCCTTTTGCCCTTCTTTGTGAGCCTGCCCCTGGGCCGTCTGCGTCTACACCGCTGCCTCCGCCATCCGCCACCTTCTCTCGGGCAACCACGACGGAGTTTGGATGAAGGCAAAGGCGGCGGAGCGGCAGCGCCCCCCCGCCTCCTCCGCGACGGCAAGGACGCGCGGCGGCAGCGCGCCCGCCGCAGGTTGCGCACCGGGGGGGAGGGTCCTGGCCAAAGCGGAAGGCAGCGGTGGCGACAAGGCCGCCGCGTCGGCGGCGTCTCCTGTAGCTGTGCGGGCGGCCGGCGGCGGCTAGGAGGTGTCGCGGGCGGCGATGGCGGGCATTTCAGGGGAGTGATGGGGGGGG
>Ga0209186_1001940_pt1 | contig 14944 bp, 9 predicted proteins | sample SidtaG_FD_187426 | JGI IMG/M metagenome (GOLD analysis project Ga0209186, IMG submission 187426) | Marine algal microbial communities from Sidmouth, United Kingdom - Sidmouth_Male2 metaG (SPAdes) (version 2) | ecosystem: Host-associated > Algae > Red algae > Unclassified | place: Sidmouth, United...
GACTTTGGTTCGGGGCTCATCCCCTTCGTTTGATTCCTTAACATCACGGTCGGCCAATAGGCGCCGAACACCACGAACGCCACCACCTGGGTTTATCCCGGTGGAGCGATGATCCCATGCCAGCTGCGTCGGTAGTAGTTCGGGGACTGTTACCACATTCGGTCCCGGTCATGTATCGACCCAAGAAAATTGAAAATTTTGACTCATTTAGTCACGAATCGACAAAGCAAGGATCTAGCGCAATCGCCCCCAAGGGCTGCGGTCGGTTCAGGAGAACAAGATTGCGATCTCGTTCGCGGTCGACTCGTCCAAGGCCACATCCATCGCTTGTGCCGTCTCCGTCACCTGCGCCGGTTTCCGACCACCGACAATCGCTGCGGTCACGCCTTCCTGATGCACCACCCAGGCGACCGCCAAGTTGGCCAGCGAACAGCCAACCTCTTCGGCAATGTCGCGCAGGGAATCCACGCGGGCCAGTGCCGCTTCGAGGCGTTCCCCCTGGAACAACTTGTCCTTCCTTTTCCGGTGGTCGGACTCGGGAAGATTGTTGATCCACTCGCGCGTGACTTTGCCCGTGAGCATGCCTTTGGCCATTGGACTGTAGGCGAGCACCCCGGTGTTGTGTTCGACGCACCACGGCAGGATCTCGCTCTCGATACTGCGGTTGAACAAATTGTACGGCGGCTGTAACGAAACCACGGGATGGTCCTCTTGGCAACGGCTGAGCTGCTCCAGATTAAAATTGGAGACCCCGCCCCAGCGGATCTTGCCGGCTTGCTTGAGTTCGGCCAAGGTCTGCCAGCCTTCCGCTACCTCGTCGATGGACTCGACCGGCCAATGCAATTGATACAGGTCGATCACCTCTACGCCGAGGCGCTTGAGACTATCCTCACATTCGCTGATCACGCGCGCGCGGGTGAGATCGCCAAGAATCGCGTCACTGTCCCCGCCGGCTTTTTTCCGACCGCACTTGGTCGCGATGAGCGGGCGTTCGCGGTCGCCGAGTTGCGCGAGTCCTTTGCCGACCACCTCCTCAGAACGACCAAAACCGTAGACGGCCGCCGTGTCGATCCAGTTGATGCCCGCGTCAACCGCAGCGAGAATGGTGGCGATGGAATCCGCCTCTTCTTGCGGCCCCCAGCCCATCCGCCAATCGCCGCCGCCCATGGCCCAGGTGCCAAGTCCAACGGTAGTAAGTTCGAGATCGCTGTCGCCAAGTTTCCTTTTTTTCATGGCGGAAAAATAGGCGCCGACTGACGAGGAAGAAAGACTTTATTTACCCCCGGGAAGGCAGATGAACGCAGACTATTTACTTGCTATGGAGAACAAAATCCCCGTCGAATGCCTTCTGTAGATTGCCGGAGAACTTGCCGGTCTGGTCGCTCTGGCGTTCATCAAAGGGCCGAGAATAGACCACATAATCGATCCGGCGCTTGGCCATGCTCTTGGCGCGCGCTTCGTCATCGACGTTGAGCACGGCGATTTTCATGCCGGGTTTGCGCTGGCCGAGCATCCTCAGAGTTAGCGGACCGGGCGGTTCGGAAAAGATCAGCACCCCTTCCCCGCGCATGCCACCTGACGCATCGGCGACCATACGCGGGGTGAAGCGAAAGGACTCCTCAGTTGATCCAAAATCGAAATTCTCCGAATCGCCAGTAAACACACTAAACTCGGTCGTGTCCCCGAAGCCCTCGCGCAGACCTTCCTCGACCAAAAAACTCACGGGTGAGGTTTCGTCTTTTAAAAAGACAGCGCGGGTGACGTCTGGTGCGATGGTCTTGGCGAGGTACTCCGCCTGGATCACATGGCGCGCTTCGGCCACCTTCCGGTCGGCTTTGATTCTGCTGTCGTTCCCAGCGACCTTCTTGAACGAATCCAATCCGGCAAAGGTCAGGGTCAGTAAACCGGCAGCCACCATCCCGACGAGCATTGGCATCGTGGCACTGCGGGTATAGAGGAAAGCGCAGACACAGAACACAATGGCAAACAGGATGGCGAGTATCAACATTGCAGATTTATGGCCAAGAACGGCCCCTCGGTCCAATCTATTCCACGCTGGCAAGGATCGATTTTAAACAGAAATTACTTGTTGACCTCAGTTCCTCCCGTTCCGCCGGGGCGATGCCGAGCGGATCGAATCGGTAACGTTGGTGGAGTAACCGCGCCTTCCGATAGGCCTCTTGCCAATCGGGTTCGGCCGGCGCCGGGTGGGTGCTCAGCGCTTCGCGAAGTTTGAGAAACTCGGAGTCCAGCCCGGGCCAAGGTACACCGTTCGCTTCCTCCCCGCGGGTATTGCGACCGCGTTTGCCGACAAAGGTGCGCAGCAGGACGTAGAGGATGAGGATGCCGCCGACGATCCAACTTGCGATTTTTACCACCCGCGTCCCCCAAGGCGACTGCCACCAAGCACTCAAGGCAAAGCGCTGCGCCTGCCAGCGATCCAAGAACGAACGCCAGCGTGTGTTGTCCGGCGACTCGGCCAACATCCAAACCGGTGGCGTGTTTTCAACCACTTCCCAGTGCCCGTCCACCCACGCCTCGCACCACGCGTGACGGTGACGCCCGCGCACCACGTGCGCCGCCAAGCGCTCGCTGTATTCCCCGATGCTATACCCGACACAGTAGCGCGCAGGAATGCCGGCTTGGCGAAGAAGCAGAACCGAGCAGGTGGCGAAGAACTCGCAGTGGCCCGTCTTGCTCTCGGTGAGAAAATAGCCGACCGCCTCGCTACGACGGGCCGGGGCGCGCAGGTAGGTCGAGTATTCGAAATCGGTCGCGAAGAATTGCTGAATGGCCTCCACCCGCTGACGCGGTGTGTCCGAACGGGACCAGAGTTGATCCGCGAGTTCAGCCAGAACAGGCGCCTCGGGAGCGTCCCGTTGCAGAAACAGATCCTTCGGCATCGGGCCGGGATCAGCGATGTCGCCAGCGCGATAGGTCACCGAAAAATCGATCACACCGCGCATCGCATCGCCTTGCACCGAGGCGAGCCGGTTGGTCCGCAACATCTCCGCTTGCAACCCTTCGATCCGATCAGGCGTGTAGGGAATGGGCAGAATCGAGATCACCGCCGGCGGCCGGCCGCGCAGGCGCAGACGCGCGTCGGTAGGGTCGGCACCGAGTTGCCAGTTCGTCTCCACGCCTGGGACGAGAGAAAAGTTGTTGAGTTGGGGATTTTTCCACGTGCCTTTGTTGTACTCGACGTAACAAGTCTCGCGCAGATATTCCGGCGCCGTGCCGTCTTCCATCGTCATCAGCCAATGGATCTGATCGGAGAGTTTGATTTCGCCGATCTGCCCGATGGCGGTGTGGCTCCAGCGCGCGTCCGGCGCCTTCTTGTGGGCGTCGGTATGGCGGAAGCGGTCGCCGTGGATCATCGCCCCGAGCCGGCGGATGCTGTTGGTGCCAAACACCGTGAAGCCGATCACCGCGAACAGGGCGACGACATAGACCATCGGATGCGAACGCGGCCGGTCGCGACGGTTCAACGCAAGTCCGAGCACCGTGGCGATCATCACCGCCGGCAGGAAAAACGGCAGGCGGACCGCACCGGCACTGAGCAGCAGTAAGGCGATGAACGGATAGCCGAGGTGAACCATGCGCGCGGGTTCAAGGTGGCGGCCGGCGTTGCGGTCCAGGCGACGACGACGGCGGGCCAGCACGGCGACCGTGTTCAGCGGCATTTCACCACGCAGGCTATATAACTGCGAGAGAAAGAACGGCAGGAAAAGAACCGGGATCCAGCGGATAGCGATGGAAAAGGTCTCCTCAAGACCGCCGCCGGCAAGGTTCGACGCGAGCACGACAAGCGTGAGAATCATCGACGCATTCCAGACGCGGACAAAATCGAGATCGGACAGATCCCAGCGCAAATCCGTGTGCGCCGCGTATTCGACCAACAGCGCCGCAGGCAACGCGATCCACAGTAAACTATGGGAGTAGCCCCAATAGAGAAACGCAAAACCGAGCAGGAACGGCGGCGGAGCGTAGGCATGACGGGCCGCCGTTGCGCCGGTCTCCGCCATTGGACCGCGTCCCTTTTGGTCCCCTGGTTCGCCGGAGCCGGCGGTCTGTTTTTGCCACCAGGTTCTCACAGGTTGGCCATCCCTTCTGCGATGCGTTCGGGATGCAACACGGTCGCACCGATCGACCCGTCGAGCTTCGCGGAGATGACCAAAGGAGTGACCGGAATACCATTGGCACGCAACGAACGCACCAAGGACTGACGCGGTTCGTCCCAGTCGAGAAAAATACAAATGCAGGCGCTCATGTCGCGCAGCCGTGACAACACATGGCGTTCCAGCGCCTCGATCCCGGCGGCCCCGCTAAGCTGAACCGAGGCGAGCACTTCGAGCATCATTTCGGTTTGCCGCGCGCCGCGGTCCGAACTGAAGCAAAAGGCCTCGGCGCCGATGAATAGCAAGTCGAGTAAGGACTCTTGCGTGTCGAGTTCGCAAGCGAACGAGGCCGCGACCGACACCGCCTCCTCGAAGCAATCGTCGGGGTCGGCATCGGCGAAGGTGTCCAGCACCACGGTGTAGCGCGGAACAAACTCGTCTTCATATTCCTTCACCACCGGACGCCGCGTGCGCGCCCAGGTGCGCCAATGCATGTGACGAATGGGGTCACCGGGACGGTAGTCGCGCAAGGACATGAACTCGTCACTGCGACCCATCGCCGACGACAGCGCCAAGCCTGCGGGCTGGTACTGCGACCGACCGGGCAGCGATAGGCCCGGCAAGGGATAACGCTTGGGCAGGACGATCAGTTCGTCGACTGGGCCTTTGCGAAAGCGCAGAGCCTTCACCAGGCCAAAAATGTCCGGTCGCATCACCCCGACGCGACCGAGTTCGATGATGCCACGGCGGTTCGGCGTGAGCCGCATCGTCACAGGCGTTGGCTCGGACGCGTTCGGCGGGACATCCACCGTAAGAGACGGATGGGAGCGGACGAGACGGTACTTCTCGACCAGCCAGGTCCAGCGGTAGAAGGCGAAGACACGGTCGAACAGGTTACGCGTATGCTCGCCGGGTTCGACCTCGTAGACGAACGAGTCGGTGGTCGGCGGCGGCGCGGGGGGAAGTTCGAGCAGGGACAAATGTCGTAGCGTGAAGCGTCCGCGGTTGATGACCTCCGCCGGATAGTTCACCGCTTCGCCGACCGTCGCATAACGTGGCAAGCGGCGGCGGAAGGTTATGCGCGGATGGAAAAATAGCGTCGAGAACACGCCGACCACCGAGAGCACGAAAAAGAAAACAAACATCTGATAGAGCGCGGTGCGACCGATATCGACGCCCATGAACCCGGTGAGCGCCGCTAGGCCGAACACCAGCCAGCCGGTCGGCGTCACCCGCAGCCCGACGCGGTAAGGACGCCGGGTCATCCGCCGATAAAAAGGCACCATCACGCGGAGGAACCCGCGCCGGATTGGACCAGGTTTATGTTTCATGGTCTGACCCCAATTGTCGCAATTGTCGTCGTATGGCAGGGCTTTGCCATCGTGTGGCAAGGGTCTGCCATAAGGTGGCAAGGCTCTGCCATAAGGTGGCAAGGTTCTGCCATACTATGGCAAGTTCTTGCCATAAGCGCGCGAGCGGGATTTGCCGACGTTCGCAGCGGTTGGAGATCGTCCAGAGCCGCGTTAGCGGTGGCACCCTGAGTAGCCCCGGCTGTAGCCCGCAGGGCAAGGCCGGAGTTGGCGTTTAGCGAGGACAGGAGCCGCGTAGCGGTGGCACCAAAAACCCGCCGGGAGTAGCGCAGCCACCGCGCTTCCTTCTCATGTTGATTGGTCTTCCAATCTGCCATTTTAAACCTCTCGGATTGCACATCCAAGCCACGAACACGGACTAAAAATCCGTGCGACAACCGGCTGCGCCGGGTGGATTTTGGACCGGATATTCAACGTGGTTTGGTCACTGTGGTTTGGCAACGGAGTCGATGATCTCGCGAACGACATCGGCGGCGGAGAGGCCGCTGAAGCCGGCCTGGGGTTCGAGGACGAGGCGGTGGGCGACGACTTCCGGCGCGATCGCGTTCACGTGATCGGGCGAGACGAACTCAAGGCCTTCCATCATGGCGAGCGCCTGAGCGGTCTTCATGAGGGCAATGGAAGCGCGCGGACTGGCGGCGAGTTGCACGTGCGCGGCGCCGCGGGTGGCGCCGATCAGATCGACGATATATCGCCGGATCTCATCGGACACGCGGACCTTGGCGGCGGCGGCGCGGAGAGCCAACACTTGGGACAGATCGATGATCGGCGAGACGCGGTCGACCGGATGGGTAGCGTGCTCGCTTGCCTGGGCGGCGAGGATGGCCACTTCGTCTTCGGGAGCGACGTAACCGAGCGCGCATTGCATCGAGAAGCGGTCCATCTGGGCTTCGGGCAGTGGATAGGTACCACGGAACTCGATCGGGTTCTGGGTGGCGATGACGAAAAAGAAATCGTGGAGTTTGCGCCGCGTCCCTTCGACCGTGGCCTGCCCTTCCGCCATCGCTTCGAGCAGCGCGGACTGGGTTCGGGGCGAGGCGCGGTTGATCTCGTCGACCAGCAAGACGTTGGTAAAGATGGGGCCGGGGTGGAATTGAAAACTGTTGTCGCGCGGATCGAGGATGGACACGCCGAGCACGTCGGAGGGCAGCAAGTCGGGGGTGAACTGGAGCCGTTTGAACTCGGCCCCGTGGATGCTGCGGGCGAGCGCCTTGGCCAGGGTAGTTTTGCCGGTGCCGGGAACGTCCTCAAGGAGGACATGTCCGCCGGCGATCATGGCGGCGAGGATCCGGTTGACCACCCCATCTTGGCCATGGATCACAGCGGTGACGCTGCGGTGGAGTTCTTTGACGAGTTCGGCGGGCGGGCGTGGCGATGTCATGTGCTTGATTGGACCCACTTGATGGGGCTTTGTTCAAGCTACCATGACGGTGTTGTGAAGCAAGTCCAAGGAACGATCTCAAATGGGCGAGCGCATCACTCCGCGAAAAAGTTTTCTGGCGCATCAAACGGATCGCCAAAGTTTTCAATCGACCTTTTGAGGCGCTTGATTGCGTCTTTCGCCTCGGCCGTTTCGGGCGCCTCTTCGAGGATCTTTTTGCCTTCTTTGGGGAAGTTTCGAAACGCCTTGGCGATGGGGGATTTCATCTTTTTTGGGTCGGCGAGGTAGATGTCGAATAAGGGCTTGAGGATTGTGGGGTCGCGGAATCCGGACAGGCAGTTGATCGCGGGGCGGCGAAGTTCGGAGGTGGCGTCCTTGGCGATTGGCATCAGGTGTGCAAGTAGTTCGGCGGGGACTTTGTCATGGAAACGACCAACTTTGGAAAGCCGTTGCAACGCTGCTTTTTTCGGTTCGGCCTCCTCCAATTTGAGCAGATCTTCTACCATACCGGTGAAGATCTTCTCGTCTTTGAATTTCCCGGCAAGCAACAAGATGACCTGGTCGGCATAGTGCGGCTCTTTTCTGAGTTCGTCTAAGGCGGCACGTGCGCCTGCCATTTCGGGACCGACGACATGGAGTCCAAGATCGATCAAGTACGGTTTTTTTGAGCGTAGGGCGAGGAGGAGAAGATCTTCAAAGTTGTCGGACTTTGCCGATTTGGTGCAGGCGCTGAAACACCATGCCGCCTGATCATCCGGGGCGTTGAGCAGGATGTCTTTCACGCGTTGGACCTGGGTTGGCGTACCCGATTGGATCACGGAAGAGACCATTGGGGTGAGCAGCCGTTGCAGTTTCCGCGGCGCGCCCTTTTTCTGGTCTATCAGGCTAAGCCCATGTTCAAGGATCCGCTTCTGGACCGCCGGTTCGAGTTCTTCGCTTTTTAGTAAGCGGCGGAAGCCACTGCTAAATCCATCGTAATTGATATTGGGCGCGGTGGCAGAAGCGGCGAGCCAAGCGGTCCGGATTTCAATCGCACGGAGTCTGATTTCCGGGTCGGCATTGGTGGTCGCTTTGACCAGCAACTCTTTCGGGTCCTCTTGGGGCCCGATTGCGAGCAGGCGTTCCGTGGCGTTCCGCCGGGTTTTGTAGGCCTTGGCGCCGAGATCCTGAAGCAGTGTTTTATAGTTCTCCGGGTTAAGTTTCGCGTCGGCCGAGGGCGCGGTAAATTGTTCGGGGAGCAGGATGCCGAACATTGCATCAATGTCGACCGTATGCAGTTTGCCTGCCGGGGTGTACGCGCCTCGGGCGTTGTACATCTGTTTGAGTTCGGCCAAGGCCCGGGCGCCGGGTTTGCCCCAGGACTTCGAGATTGGGTCGAGAGTGTTGAGTTCGAAGAGTTTGGCCGCCTTCTTATTATTCCGGCCGCCGAAGGGATCGTCGCCAAAGACCTGCTGAAACTGGAGCGGTTGGGCGAGCAGGTGCAGTGGCAGAAATAGTGGCAGGACACCGAGAAACAGGAGGCGGATAACCGAATTCTTCATGGCTGGTGGGTACCATGTATCACCCACTGTGGCGAGTGAACGTATGGCGGAAATCGGAAATGGAATCTTCGCATTTATTTTCGAAAACTGAGAAGTTTTTTATTTATTCCAGCGGGGTTGGTTTAGGAAGAAGCCAAGGCCTCTGAGACAATGGCTTCCGCTTCGGACTGGATCTGGGCGAGGTGATCGGGTCCGGAAAAACTCTCCGCGTAGATTTTGTAAATGTTTTCTGTGCCACTGGGACGGGCCGCGAACCAGCCGTTCTCGGTGGTCACTTTGAGTCCGCCGATGGCAGCCCCGTTGCCGGGGGCATGGGTGAGTTTGGCGGTGATCGCCTCACCGGCGAGCGTGTCGGCGCTGACCATCTCGGGGCTGAGGTTTTTGAGCACGGCCTTTTGTTCGAGCGTGGCGGGCGCGTCGGTTCGCGCATAGACTGGGGCACCGAACTCTTGGGCGAGTTCGGTGTAGTGTTCGCCGGGATCCTTGCCGGTTTTGGCGGTGATTTCGGCGGCAAGGAGATCGAGGATGATGCCGTCTTTGTCCGTGGTCCAGACGGTGCCGTCCTTGCGGAGAAAGGAGGCACCAGCGCTTTCTTCGCCGCCGAAACCGTAACTGCCGTCTACAAGTCCGTCGACGAACCATTTGAAGCCGACCGGAACCTCAGCGAGGGTGCGTCCGAGTTTGGCGGCGACGCGGTCGATCATGGAGGAGGAGACGAGGGTCTTGCCGACGGCGGCGTTCGCGGACCAACCGGAACGGTTGGAGAACAGGTATTGGATGGCGACGGCGAGGTAGTGGTTAGGATTGAGCAGACCGGAGCTTTTGGTGACGATGCCATGGCGGTCGTAGTCGGGGTCGTTGCCGAACGCGATGTCGTAACGATCTTTGAGGTCGATGAGTCCGGCCATGGCGTGGGGTGAAGAGCAGTCCATGCGGACTTTGCCGTCGCGGTCGACCCGCATGAAGGAGAAGGTCGGGTCGATGGTACGGTTCACGAGTTCGAGATGGAGTCCGTAATGTTCGGCGAGTGGTTCCCAGTAGGCGATACCCGCGCCGCCCATGGGGTCGACGCCAATGTGGAGTTTGGCATCGGCGATGGCCTTCATGTCGACGACGTTTTCGAGGTCGGAGATGTAGGGGGTGATGTAGTCGATGCGTTCGGTGGTATCGCGGGCCATGGCGGCGGCGAAGCCGATGCGTAGGACGGGTTCGAGTTCGGCACGGAGAATGTCGTTGGCGCGGTCTTGGATGATCTTGGTCGCGGCGCTGTCGGCGGGTCCACCGGAGGGCGGGTTGTATTTGAAGCCGCCGTCGCGCGGGGGGTTGTGGGAGGGCGTGATGATGACGCCATCGGCGAGTCCGGAGGTTCGGTCGCGGTTGTGGGCGAGGATGGCGTGGGAAACGACGGGGGTTGGGGTGTAGCCGAGTTCGTGGTCGACGCGGAGCGTGACGTCGTTCGCAGCGAGCACTTCAATGGCGGTGACCAATGCGGCTTCAGAAAGTGCGTGGGTGTCCATGCCGAGAAAGAGTGGTCCATTGGTCCCCTGCTCTTTTCGGTATTCGGCGATGGCCTGGGAGATCGCGAGAATATGCGCTTCGTTGAAACTGGCCTCAATCGAGCAGCCACGGTGGCCGGAAGTACCAAAGGAAACCTGTTGGGTGGGTTCTTCGGGGTTTGGGTAGAGTGCGTAGTAGGCGCTCATCAACCGCGGGATATTTTCAATTAGCTGTGGGGGGACGGGGAGACCGGCAAGTTCGTGAATGCTCATGAGGCTCTTATACGTTCAAGATTTGCAGATGGAAACCCAGAATCCATATTTTTGTGGCCAGTCCACAAATTTTGCTTGCAAAGCGATCCCGAACACATCAAATCAATCCTATGAGAAAACTCCGCATCATCGGCAAACCAGGCTCAAAATACCATGTAATCTCCCGCTTCGTGGATCGCCAGTTCGCGACTGGGACTGAAGCGTCGAAGAAGATATTTCATCACATGATGATCTCCCAAGCCGCTTTCTCTGGAGTCGAAATCCTGACTTTTTGCATCATGGGCAACCACTTTCACATCCTTCTCCGCATTCCCGAACGCCCCTCAAGCATACCAGAAAAGGAAGTGATCAGGCGCCTGAGAAAAATCTGGAAAGAAAACCGCGTCGAAGAACTCGTGGAACGCTTCGAACGCATGCGCCTCATCTCGGTCGAAGGGGACGCCCTCGTCGAACGCGAACTCGACCGATTCCGACGCCGCATGTTCGACCTCTCAGAATACGTCAAAGATCTCAAACAGCGGTTTTCGAGCTGGTACAACTTCACCCACAACCGCAAGGGCACCCTCTTCGAAGAACGCTTTAAAAGTGTACTCGTCGAAGACGGACCCGCCCTCCGTCTGATGGCCGCCTACATCGACCTGAACCCAGTACGGGCTGGCATCGTCAAAGACCCCATCGACTATAAATGGTGCGGCTACGCAAGGGCGGTCGCCGGCAATCCCGAACGCCGCCGAGGCCTGCAATCCATCCTCGCCGACCCGAACGACAAACGTCCCGCAAATGACCCCTACAAAATAAAATCCCTCGCATGGCGCACCATCAGCAAACGCTATCGCAGCTGGTTATTCGAACGCGGCCGCGAAACCCACCACCGCGACGGCCGGCAGAAAAAACGCGGTTTCTCACGCGCCGAATCTATCGCCGCTTGGAAGTCCAACGGCGTCATCCCACCCGCCAAACTTCTCCGCTGTAAAGCCCGCTATCTCACCGACGCAATCGCCTACGGTAGCAAAGCCTTCGTCGAACAAACGATCGCACTGCGCTTCGCCAAACTCAAGGCCCGCCGACCCAAAGCACATGAAGGTCCCGCCGGACTCTGTACCTTGGTCAATTTAAAAGGCGATCGAACCAGCTAAGACGAGTGACAAAACCAAACCGCGCAGACTCGGTTCGAGTTCTGAAGACTCCGCAAAGTAATCATCACCGCTGGATTATCGACAGAAATTATGCCTGAGAAGAATCATGAATGGTTCTTGCGCAGTTTCGGTTCGGTCGGGTTTTTCATTTCTTCTTTCACTCCTATTTTGCCTCGTTCTGCCGCCACTAATTCAGGCCGCCGAACCCGCGAAACCCATCGTCAGTGCAGATCTCGTTTTTGAAGAACAGGGCGGCGAAGTTGCCATTGAAGCAGAACACTTTTTCAAACAAAGTCTCAGCGACGTTCGTGCCTGGTACCTGACGTCTAAAAATGAAACTCCAGACCTGAAGCCGGACGCGGACCCCTCCCATATCGCCGGCGCAAGCGGCGGTGCTTACCTTGAGATTCTTCCCGATACGCGCAAAAACCACGGCGAGAAACTAATCAAAGGGGAAAACTTCTCCAACGTCCCCGGCAAACTCGCGATCCTTCACTACAAGGTGCACTTCAACACGCCCGGCAAATACTACGTCTGGGTCCGAACCCACTCCACCGGCACCGAAGACAATGGCGTACACGTCGGCTTGAACGGCACCTGGCCCGCCTCGGGTCAACGCATGCAATGGACCGCGAAACGGCACTGGGCCTGGGGCTCAAAACAACGAACTGAAAAGGTGCACGGCGGCGTGAAAGGCCTGCTCTTCCTCACCATCGAAAACCCCGGCGAACACGAGATCGCTTTTTCCATGCGCGAAGACGGCTTCGAGTTCGACAAATTCATTATGACCACCGACGCCAAATTTTCGGTGGCGGGAACAGGGCCCATTAGCCGAACGAAATCTGGCTCCTTGCCAAAACCCTTTCCCTTCGTCGACGCCCCTCCATCCCCTCACCCAGCAGCGCCGAAAACAGCAACGCCGAACAAGGAAACGTCCACGGTCCCAATCAAACCACGGAGCACCCCGGCCGGCATGTACCTCGGGGATTTCACCGAACGCAAACAAAGCTACATTGATGACGACAAGTGGTTCGCGGTGAACCCCGCATCGCACAAATTCAGCCAAGTCTCCGGCACCTGGCCCTACCGCAGCGGCCGCTTCGACCTCATCCTGCACGCGGTCGGGGAGGACGACGGGCAGTCCACCTACGACCTGCGGATCGACGGAAAAGCAGTCGGTAGCTTCCTCTGCCCACTCGCGGACCAGACCACCGCAGAGGGACCACGGTTCACCAAGCGTTTCGCAAACATCCCCGTCTCCGAGTCCGCGAAAATCGAAATCCGCGCCTCGGTCGGCTCGGACAACGACGAAGACTTCAGCCGCGCGCGCTGGTCGAAATTGCTGATTCTCGGAGCAGATAAAAAGGCGCCGGGACCACGTCTGCGCGGCAAACCATTCAAGGAAGTTTCCGCTGGCAGCAACCCGCCGTCCAAACCAACGAAAAGCGCCACCGCGAGCGCACCGACCAAACCCGTTTTCAGCGGTGCCCTGTTCGGCGAACGCGGCACAGACGGAGACGGCTCCGTCACCATCAGCGGCGAACAAAAACGCTGGCATAAAACCACGCTCACCCTCGACGGCCCCTTCGCCCACGAAAAGGACAACACCCCGAACCCGTTCACCGACCACCAGTTCGACGTCGTGTTCAAACACGCCTCCGGAACCCCACGCTACACCGTTCCTGGCTACTTCGCTGCCGACGGCGACGCCGGAAATAGCGGCGCCGAATCGGGCGTCAAATGGCGCGCCCACCTCGCCGCCGACAAACCCGGCGTCTGGCGCTACTCGACCTCGTTCAAAACCAACGGGGTCGCCAATCCGCGCTACGCCGCCAGCGGCCGGATCACCATCGCGCCCATCGACAAGTCCGCCACCGGACGCGACAACCGCTTGAAAGGCCGCCTCCAATACGTCGGCAAACACCACCTTCGTTTCGCCGGCAATGGCGAATACTTTCTTAAAGCCGGCGCGGACGCGCCCGAGACCTTTCTCGCTTACACCGAGTTCGACAACACCAGCACCCGCAAACCCGGCAAAGGCATCTTGAAAAACTGGGCCCCGCACGTTCGCGACTGGCAAGCCGGCGACCCGACTTGGAACAGCCCAGAAGGCAAGCGGCGCGGCAAAGGCATGATCGGCGCCGTGAACTACCTCTCCGGCAAAGGCTGTAACGTGTTTTCTTTTCTCACTTACAATGCCGGCGGGGACGGCGACAACGTCTGGCCGTTCATCGACCGCGACGACAAAATGCACTACGACTGCTCAAAGCTCGACCAGTGGGGCATCGTGTTCGACCACGCCACCGCGCGCGGCATGTACCTTCATTTCAAATTGCAGGAGACCGAGAACGACGACCGCGTGCCGACCTCGCTCGACGGCGGCGAACTCGGCCCGCAGCGCAAGCTCTACCTGCGCGAAATCATCGCCCGCTTCGGCCACAACCTCGCCCTCAACTGGAACCTCGGCGAGGAGAACACCCAGACCCTCGCGCAACAACGAGCCATGGCCGACTTCATCGCCGAGACCGATCCCTACGACCACCTGATCGTCATCCACACCTACCCCAAAGATCATCAAAAGGTCTACGGTCCGCTGATCAAAGGCTCCGCTGTCCGCGGCGCATCGCTGCAAAACAGCAACGTCGCCAACTGCCACCGCGACACCCTCCGCTGGGTGCGCCAATCCGCCGAAGCCGACAATCCCTGGGTGGTCTCCTTCGACGAACCCGGCACCGCCGGCGAAGGCATCCCCGCCGACCCCGGCTACCCGGGCATGCCCGACAACTTCAACAATCCGAGCATCGACCAAACCCGCAAACAAGCGCTCTGGGGAACGCTCATGGCCGGCGGCGGTGGCGTCGAATATTACTTCGGCTACAAGTTGCCGCAAAACGATCTCGTCTGCGAAGACTGGCGCTCGCGCGACCGAACCTGGGACTATTGCCGGATCGCGCTCGACTTCTTCCGCGAGCACAAGATCCCCTTCCATGAGATGACCACCGACAACGCGCTGGTCGGTAATCCCGAGAACGACAACCGCCGATTCTGCTTCGCGAAAAAGAACGAGATCTATCTCGTCTACCTGGCAAACGGCGGTGCCAGCGAACTCGATCTCAGCGGCGTGGAAGGCACCTTCGACGTGCACTGGTTCAACCCGCGCGAAGGCGGCGCATTGGTTCGAGGCGGAGTGGCGCGGGTTCAAGGAGGCGGCAAGCGCGCCTTGGGTTCCGCCGAACTCAAACAGGATTGGTTGGGTTTGGTTCGCCGGGCTGACTGATCGACACTGCCGGCTAGAAGTCGGCGTACCGACACCGGCTGGAAGCGCGGCGCTACCTTCGCTCAAACTTGGCGCGGCTTCTCCTAGACCTAAACCCGCCGAGACGTCATTCTGACCGGCATGAAAAGTCTCCTGCTTGTTCTTTCCGCGCTCACCCTACCCTGCCTTTTCGCCCCAAACTCGAACGCTCAACACAAAGCCGACGTGGTCGTGTACGGCGGCACCTCGGCTGGCATCATCACCGCCGTCCAAGCGATCAAGATGGGCAAAACGGCCATCGTTATCGGACCCGACAAGCACCTAGGCGGCCTGTCCAGCGGCGGACTCGGCTGGACCGACTCCGGTAAAAAAG
>Ga0209186_1001944_pt1 | contig 14934 bp, 20 predicted proteins | sample SidtaG_FD_187426 | JGI IMG/M metagenome (GOLD analysis project Ga0209186, IMG submission 187426) | Marine algal microbial communities from Sidmouth, United Kingdom - Sidmouth_Male2 metaG (SPAdes) (version 2) | ecosystem: Host-associated > Algae > Red algae > Unclassified | place: Sidmouth...
TCTCGCTTGGTCTCCAGTCGCAGGCTGTTGAGAGGGGCGGCGTGGGTTCCTCTTCGTGCTTGACATCAGAAGTCTGAAGAAAGAGTTGTGAGCGACGTAGCCTATTTGGAGCTGGATTCATTTGAGCTAATCACATCGCACTAGGATACATTCTTGTGGACTTACATGTCGCAAACACAGGAAAACTCGTTTCTGGCAAGACCGAATCGACCTCAACTGGGACTGATGCGCCCCTCCTTTACTCTTCCCGTGCTCACACCTGATCATGTCATGTCCACTTTTTGGCGCATCGACAATAGCCATTCCACCCACGGTAACTTGACATGGGGAAAATATAGTGCTGACTGTCCTTGATTGTTGATTTGGTGCCTCGCTGGCTTCGACACGTATAGAACTTCTGGCAGCCCATCGAGCGAGCACGTCGAGAGATGTGTGCGTCCGTGTGTGACTATTGATGGCTCATACGTCATGGCTGACAAAGTTTTAGCCAATCGACAAGTTCGAATGCGGGCTGGTCAACGTAGCACGCGTGCGCGAGAGCGCGCTGTCATACGGAATAGTTCTCAGTGCACCCTCTCTCCAGGGGGCCAAGTCCGGGCGTGGGATTTAGTCCTTGGTAGTCGCTTGCCCCGTTTCCGTGAAGCGAGCGCGCGATACAATGCTTATAGGCAGCGTGGCTCCGCGTTGGAGACTCCCAATGCCGCACTGAATCATCCGCGATCTATTCACAGCTGCATTCGCAGCCCAGTTCCTGATGCTGGTCTTCGGGCGTCTATCATCGCGCATTGTACCACGTGCCCATTGTCCCAGTCTGCTCCAGCCGCTCCCCTCAACTGGTATGAGTGTATGAGTACAAGTGAGTACACAGTGTGCATTGCACCAGACCCTGCCCGCCGAGCACTCTCGGCGCAATAGAGGACCTCCCCCCTTCACTGTGAGCTAATACCAGTGCCATATAGCTCTCTAATGCCGCATGCCGTCACTGCGTACCCCACTTAGGTGGTAGATGAGTTCTGCAGACCGTCACACAGTACTGGACAGCGTGACGACGTTCTTCAGGCTCGCATCTGAACACTTCATGGTCTTGTTGGCACCCTCCGAAGGCCATTCAGCACCAAGGCAGCAGACGACGCCGTGAGTACCGTTGCTGACTCAGCCAGTGTTCTCAGACGCCTTGTACTACTCATTCCGCATTCCTCACAGAAACAACATTTGCATGAAACGAGGACCAAACCAGCCCCTCTCTCTTGTGCCGACGTTCTCTCCCTGGCAGGCCCCCCGCTTCGCCTGGGCAGCGTCAGTCGCCTAAGAAGTCGTGACCATACCGAGAAAAGTGAATTCAGGGAGACAGCGCAGTGTCTCGGACGCGGAATGTGGCAGGCACGGCCGTGGCTGCAGCGGCGAAGAGCAGTTCACGCCGGCTGTAGGGGCTCCCTCACGAACTCGGGGACGCTGGAAAGCAGCTGGGGAGGGCGGCTTTTCAACTAGGGAAACCACAGCTTTCGATGATCTGCGACGCAGGATCGAATTCAAGTTGCGCGAGATCGAAGGCAGATGCACCAATCACGTGACGAATCCGGACTTCTGACAGCACTTTGAAGGATCAGAGTCCGGTCCCAAAGTCCACGCCACGGCCCCCCGTGGACCCTATTCGCCCATGCCCCCCCCTCGCCCGCCCATACGTCCCCCCCACCACTCATCCATGCCCGCCCTTGCCCATCCCCAGTCTCTCTATCCCCCTATTGCCGCCGCTCTCGGCTTCCACTTTCCCTTTCTGCGGCCGCTCTCAGCTTCCGCCGTGGGCATCTACGGTCGTCCGCCGCGCCGAGCCCCAGCTACTACCGCCGCCCATTGCCGCCGCCGCGCCACCGCTGCGCGGCCAGCGCTGCCCGTCTATACACCACCCCCTCGCCGTGGCATGCGCACCTGTGACCCAGCCCCTACTGCCACTCCGTTGCTGTACCGCTCCCGTGCCATCGAGACCCTCAGTCCCCCCGCCAGGCCCTCTGACGTTCGTTGCCCCCGCCCGTCCGCCGCGCGTTTCCCGCGCCGCCGCGGCCCGCGGCAGATTGTCGCTTTCACCAGTGCTAGTCTGTGATTTCGCCGGCCACCGGCACTCGCGGTGGCAGCTGGCGACCCCCGCTGTCGCCTGCCTGCCGTCCGTGTGCGGCGCGCCCCATCTCCCTCCACTTTCGACACCCCTCTTCCCCGTGGACGCGGGACTGCCAGGGGTGCTAAGAAATCTTCCGGAGTACAACTTGGCGTTGAGCGCAGCTTTGGATTTGGACGGTGGGCGTGGAGGTGGCTCCGGTGGCAGGTGTGACAGAGTGGGGACGGGGACATGCAGGGGGGTACACATCTTCTGCTCCCCGGTTGTGTCGGCTGCTGCGGGGTCACGACAGTCCGAGTATCTCTCCTTGTGTAAAGTGACGTGTATAGGCCGTCTTCTGGACCGTATTACCCTTTCGTGGCCACCTATAGCCAGCCTAAGCCCCAGCATGGAAGTTGCGTATTGGTGCTTCCACGGCACGTGCAGGGTCCTTATGCTTCTAAGGCTGTCTGTACTACATGAGGGGTGATGTGGACGTGCGTGGAGCTGTCCCACATTCGTAGGCACGCTGCTTGCACATTGTGGCGGTTCTGGATTGCGTCCGGCGCCACGGTGTGTTGGGGGTACCCCACGACTCTGCTGAAGCGGAATTGTAGACTGTATCGAAAGGAGAGGATGTGCTGATGGCAATGCACAGGGAGAATCGGGCAGCAGACAGGCAGAGTGTCGCGGAGAGGTGGCAGCAGTTCGGGCTGCTGCAATCTTCGAGGGGCAGAATAGGCAGGAAGGGAGTGTTCCGGCTCTTAGCTACAGACACCGCCGTTCATAGCGCACTTCATAGCACAAGAAATAGCAATCTTTTGAAAAATAGTGTTTTTGTCATGTTCGGCCCAGAAGTGTCGAACGCACCGCCGTGTCGGACCAGCAGGTACCAGGATACTACGCGGGCACAAGACCAAACGATTTCGCTTCAAAGCTGGACGTAAAGGGTACAGGAATGCTATGGGAGCCACGCAGAGTTGTTTTTTCTGCGTTTCAAAGTGCAGAACGGCTGTAGGCAGGTCGGGAACTGTAAGGTCGAAACCCACTAGATTGCACCGTGTCAGCGAAGTCCAGAGATCCACTGGATTGGCCAGTGTCGGTGGCGATCTGCTGGTGCCCGCTGGGTCTGAGAGACTTTCAAGGCGGTGCAACAACCCCTCTTGGCGGAGCTATCCAGCCTGCTGTATCCATTCCCCCCCCGCTGCCGCAAACGTGTCCATGTGTACATTCGTGACTGCTCATCTCCCCACTCCAACACACTGCCTCTGCGCCCCCCTCACGGCTGCCTCCCCCAGACCGCTGCCTCCCCCTTCTAATGCCCCCCCCGCGCTTTGCGAGTCCCTCTTCCATCGCACTGTCTTCCCAATCTCAGTGTTGTCCCCCCACCAACGCTTCCGCCTCCCTTCACCGCTGCCTCCCTCCACCGTCACGGCCTCCATCGATTGCCAATTCCCTGAAACCCGTAGCCTCCCCTCACCGCCACTGCCTCCCCGAACTGCCACTGCCTCCCCCTACCGCCGATGCTACCCTCACTGTTTCCATCGCCGCTATGGAGGAAATGGAGACGGCGACGGCGGCTGCGGTTGGGGGAGTGGTCGCGACAGCTCGGCGAACCCGCCCTCGGAAAATCTTAGCAACTTACGGCTGTGGAATCCTTCCACCCAAAAGGGCTAATGGACCCTTCAACTGACACTTTGACACGGTCGCGACGGGACCATCCACTTAATTGCGTTCGATGGAGACGGCGTCGCATGGCAAGGGTGGGAAGCGCGCGCCCTCATGAACCAGTTGTCGTCGGCCGCCACCCGCACTCCCTGCTACGCAGCCACCGCCGTCCTCTGCGACCGCACTGCTCTCTGCCGCAGTATACTTCTCTCGCCCTCCTCTGCCCCTCGACATCACACGGCCCCTTCGTCCTTCCACCCCCATCGCCACTCTCCCCGCCTCGACAACCCTACGGCGCGCCCCCCCCCGCACAAAAGCTCACCCCTGTCGCGACCCCCCCCGGCCACCACCGCCTGCCTCCGCAACGTGAGCACGTATTGCCAGTGGCCGCCGTTCTGACCGTCCCGCTGGAAAGTCCCCGCGACTGTATCGCCACTTTCTTTTCGTATGTTGCGTTTCTCTCGGTGCCTTGGGTGCTTCTTTTGTGTGGAGGACGTATTACTCGACGCTGATTCTCTGGTAGATGGAGGAGGGAATGACTGCCCTGTGCACTGTGCGGAGGGCGACCTTAAAGGAGGTCCTGACGGTGTGAGCGTGTGCCCTTCTTGCTCTTCTCGCCGTCTCCTTCGTGCATCTGGTGTGTTGGTCTGCTGTTTCTCTTCTGTTGAGCTTCATTGTTTCTTTCCTGCGCTGCTCCCGTATGCATTTCGCCCGGCTTGTCCTCCGATACAATTGAACATGTGGGCATTCTCGGTGACGGGACTTGAGTTCGGTGTGTGGTGTATGCCGGTCGTTGTGTTGCACTACGCAGACCGCACTGTGGTACTAAATAAAAAAATTCTGTAATTGGTCAATAGATTTGCGCTGATAGCTCTAATAGTGTTCTGACCTGGACCCGAGGACCAATTGGGGCGCGGCCTGCAAGGTCCCGAGAACCAATCAGAAGCCAGGAATGTCCCATTTGTATAGCCCTTGGTCAATCACAATTGCTGATGGAAGGCGTCTGTGTCAGTCACTTTGGAGTGATGAAAACGCATCATGAGTTGCTGATGGCTTGTTTTTTTGAGCGGTAGGTGCCTCATAACGCAGGAGAATACTTCCCATAGCGCTCAGTGGCATCGATGTTCTACTCCAGTACCTCGAATGCTGCGGTTTCCACATCACGAATCCGCGACAGGAGGAGAGGTGACCGACACAGCGAACGATCCAAGGCGGCGCGAGTAGCGCCCGCCAAGAGCAACAGTGGCTATATACGGCACAAGCATCACCTGGAGATTGTGATGATGGTTGCGGATGGTTGTACGCTCGCAGTTGACCATGCTGGCATGAGCGCGGAGCGGTGGCGGGTCGCTGCTCTCACACAAGAGCTTTTGCAGACAGCTCAATTTCACGTGTGGGGAAATGCGGCACAGAAAAGTCCTGCTGGAGGCACTGAAGAGGTCATAGCCAGTGAGCCATTGTGAATGACTCTGAAAATGAAAAAACATGCTCTCTAGATGTGGCCATCGGTGTGGGGTCACCCCTGCCGGGTGCCGTCTGAGTACAGAGCTGCGGCGGCACAGATTGGGTGCGGACGTGTGCCCCGCAACGAGTGTCCGAGGCCGCTGCCATCCGCCTGCGGCCGCCGCCTCTCTCCTACTCTGCACAGATACAAGTCCAGGAGCATATGGTAGGCGTCCGCCTGCTATCATCCTGGAACAGAGCGGTGCCTTCGGCATTTGATGACACGCTGAGCAACAAACTGTTGACGAGGAGCACCCGGACCATATCACCCCACATCGTGCGCTGGCTCTTTCGAGCACCCAATGGACGCCTTCGCGACAGTATTCAGGACTCATGAGCACAGTGGCCGAAACGTACAGGCAGACTTTGGCCAAAAGCACGACAACATGGTGTCGCCAGCCACGAAAAACGAAGGGCAGGAAGGCGGCGCACCCCGGCCGAAGCCATTCGGGGTTGGGTCGTGGGTAAGCCCTTTCAGCGGTAGCTGCAGTGGTGCTGACCACAGAAAACGAGCTTGCGACGTACCTGATCTGTCCCATTCTCAGCACCGCAGCTGTAGGCGTTTACTATGTCCCACTCATGAACTGCCCAACTGTCAGCAATGGCGCCTCCTTCATCCTCCCGCGCCCCCCCCCACTCCCTGCCACCCGTCGAGCTTCGGCACGGGAGAGCTAGTCGCATCTGTGTCGCGTATGGGATAGTGGCTTGCCCTCCCGCGTGACGATCAGCAGCTGCTGCCGTGCTCATTTCAGCCCCACACCGAGACGCTGCGCGAGGGCCCCACGCACCAATTGTAGGTTCAAGGCATACTTCTGCGCCACTTTCGCGAATGAAAACGCGAACTATGTGAGAAAGTCTCTTGTCGTTTGCGCCTCGAGTCCATCGCATCGCAATTGCCGCCGGATACCATTGGGCACGTGTCGTATCTCGCTCGAAAAATGGCCTTTTGGCCACATCACTGTTGTACTGTATTCAGTTGCTCGATAAATTGCCGACCAAGGGCTCTGGCTAACGGATCTGGCGGCAGTCTCATAGGCCGGTGAAAGACTGCACGCGTCTGCTCTTTGATCGCCGCCTCTCTCGCGATGAGCGTCGGCCGACTCAGCCGTTCCCAAGACCCCTATGAAGCTGCTGCGCTGTCACCCGATCCGCATTATCTCGTGAGGCGCCCACCCTCCTCGTACTTTCTGCAGTGCCCTGCCAGCCCCCCCTTTGGCAGCTCCCTGCCAGCCCTCTTTTCTGCCACAGCACCCCCTTTTTGGGTAGTTTCTCGCCTCTCTCTCTACTTGTTGTTGAGCTCTGCCGCTGCCTCCGCCGGTGCGCCTCATCGGTCCGTCGCCAGGCGCCGATTTGTGCCCGCTGGCGCCCTGTCATCAATTCACCCCCCACCTCGTTGTCGACCCGCTTTCTCCGTGCGTTTTCTCTGCCTTTTCTTCCATGATGGCGCGCAGCGCGATTACCCTTAGCGGGGAGGCGCGGACGGCAATCATGTGCAGCGACTGGCTTCCCGACGGGCCGCCTGTTGTCTTAGAGAGGCTGCTCAACCGTAAAACGACGTACTGCACGACGGTCTGTGAGGCCGAACAGGCCCTGGAGGTGTTGCGCTGGGGCCTCGGGATGTTGACTTCCGGATCGACCTCCCTGTGTTTCCGATGTGGTGGCCTGCCTCAGGTGTGATCGCCTCAACATTGTGACCATGTATATGTTCGTGTTTTTGCTCGTGTTTTTGCCATAAACGCCCTTCAAGTCGATGTCCGCACCTCATCATACCGTCGACGTGCCATAAACAAATCAAACAAAAGCTTCACGCGGGCATGGTTGCCGCTCCCTGACACAACGCCCAATGGAACACCACCCAGCAGTCGCTGCCGCAGATGCATGACCGCAAAAACCTCGCAGTTCTACCCATCGCTCTGCGTAGGCTCACTTACCATCGACTCGCTCCAGTCTTCCAAGCGGCAGCGCCTGTTCCACAGCGTGCCCGACCCCCTCATGCCCGCGTTGGCGCGCACGTTTAACTCATCTCGGACCTTGCAGCCGGCCGCCAAGCACTTGTACATGAACAGTGCATGAGACAGATCCTGCAGGAGGCCCTTGACGGTGACCATCGAGTACATGTTGGAAAGGGAGCTCATGTACGTGATGCTCTTGTTGGGCACGTCGATCTCCGCGGAAGCCCACTGCGTGTTGAAGCCAAGGTTGATCAGGATGAGGACCTCGGTCGCATCGGTCATCTGCTGGGCGATTTCCTGCGGCCGGCGGAGGACCGCGCCGTCGGACGGCACCGCGCCGTCTGCCACGCCCAAGATGGACTCGGCCTTTTCCGGTAGCGCCACAGGAAATGGCTGGCCCCCAACCCTCGCACTCTCTTGCAGCTCGATGAGCGACGCCGCCAAGACGTAGGACGACAAGAAAGCGGTGGACAAAGCCGAGAGAGCGTCATCGTGGTGCACTGCAGTGCGCGTGTACCGCGCTGCATATGGAGAGTGGCCGGCGTACTTGTACCAGGGTTGTTGGTTGGTGCAGTCCACTATCAGAAACTAGGGCTATTGCACCTGGTCCTCCAGGGGAGTACCGTCAGCCAGCACGGTGGCATCGTCCCCCGCCGTACATTGAGCACATGTGCACGCCCGCGCACGGCTGCTTATGAGGCGCAGAATGGTCGCCGGTGATGAAACTCCCGCTCCGCACGGGCGCGCCACCGCCACCGCCCGCAACCACTCCCGGGACGACTGGATTTGGGTGGACAGGCACTTGGCGATGCGGATGGTGCGCATGTGGCCAATCGTTTCGGGTGTCAAGACGACAGACACAGCCTTCTTGGACCACTCCACCTTGGCGCACACGCGGCTGCCCTCCGGGATGATGATCACGCCCGCATCTGGAGACGTCCTTTCCCTTTATGTCGCGGCAGCGACCGCCTTTGCCAGGACGCTCTCGCAGAGGATGAGAGCGCACCGGGGCTGATTGTCGTCAATCTCCTTCCTTGCGTCCTGGCAGAGGGGCACGAAGGATTCAACAGAGCTGTCCTGAGACAGCTGCGGCGGCCACGTAGCCTTGCACAAAGCCTGCAATACCATTGACCTTAGTTCCGTGACGCACTCCTCCAAGCTCCGGGAGCCACCCTTTTTCTTGTGCGGCGCAGGGAAGCGGAACAAAAACCGCTCGATGGCACCAGAGGGAGAATCCGCGAGGGCGCGGTCGGCCGCACATCCGGCGTCACTAGCTCCATGTCGGTCCGCTCCCGCGTCGGCACCAACGGTCATTAAAGGTGCGACTCGATAAACCGCTGGTGCGCCGTCAGTTTGTGCTTTGGGAGGGCCTGCCAGACTCTGGCCAGATGACGGGCGCTCGCTGGCAGGGCCTGCAGCAGTAAGCGGCACTTCCGACGGGGCGACATCCGCCTGCACACCGTGAGTGCGTGGGCGCTTACGGGTGCCGGTAGCGCCATCGACACCGCCAGCCGACTCGGCTGCGACCCTCTTCCGTCGCTTTTCCGCGGCATGCTGCGAGTTTGCGGCGGACTTGGCCACCGATGCGCGTATAAGAGCCTCCGCTTTTCCTGCTCTGCGCGTCAACGCAGCCAGCGTGGCTCGCACGTGGACAGAGGGCATGGGCGATGACGGTGGCAGCAATGGGGCGCCGCCTTCTTGATGCATGAGCGCCACAGACGATGGCGCGTCTGTAGTTCCGGTCACGGCCGCCTCCCGGTGTACGAGTTGACCGACTTTGTTTGTTCAACCACCCGCGTCGGCCGAGTCCCGGCCAAGAGATGCGACGCCGCCGGTTACGGGGGCGTTGGCGTCCGTTTCTTGGTTGGCAGTTGGCGGCTGTGGTGGTCACCGTATCGGCCGTGATGGAGGTGACGGAGGGAGCGGCGGTGTCGCGGTGAAGAGCGATGCGGAAGCGGTCCTGTGGGAGTCAGAGCGACGAGGCCCTGAAAACCGTAGCATGATAAAATCCTCCATTGCGCGTCGCGCCGTGGTGTTGATGTGGTACAGCAAAAGAATAGTCGCGGTGATGAGCTGTTCGTCTTGGGCGGGTCCATGCCGTATCGTGGTTGTCGTGATGACGGTGCTGCCCTCGTCGTTGGTCGGGGTTCGCCGCGTCCCCATCAAAAAGCGACTGGGAACTTGGACACGGTAGGGTTGGGGCGGCGTTTTACCCTCCCAGGCGCGCTAAGGGCCCCCGCCTCGCGCCGTGCGACACGGCCAGTCGGCCGCAATCTGGACGTGCAGCTGTGCGTTCGTGTGCACTCCGTACTTGGTGAGCATGGCGTTGCGTGCAAACGTAAGGGCGTCACGGCAGACTTTCACGTTGGACTTGGTGTCGGCTGTCAACCGGTTGAGAAAGACCACCGACCCGTTCTTGCGCGGTTCGTGTACATGTGGGGGGTCGTTATTGAGAACGACGTGTACAGCACGCTCCCCGCCTCCGTCCGCCGGGCGCTCGCCGCCGTCCACCACTTCAACACGACGACGCTGATCCGCTCCATCCTCGCCAACGTCCGACGCACTATCGCGTCCATCCTGCTCAGCTCCGCACTGGCCCTCGCCTGCCACAGTGGCACTCCCACCTTGCCCCGCCTGACGCTGGCGCTCACCCGTCTTGTCCTAACCGGCACGTCACTCCACCCCACGATTGAAGACATTTTCCCCGGCGCTTGTACCGACCGATGAATCTCCTCTCACTGCATCAAGCAGGTCTTGAATGCCCTCGAGGTCCTGCGCGCTTGCAGGGAGGAACGAGTTGGCACGAGTTACAAAAGCCCCGGCCTACGACGCTGAAACGGCTGCCAGTGGGATGGACTCCCGTCCTTTAAACGCGAGGAGCGGTCGTGCGACCAGGCTGGCACGAAAGCGAAGCTCACCCCGAGCATTGCAGAGATGCGTTCTCGCCCTTTTCGATGCTCTGCTCTTTGCTACCGCCGCTTCCGGCTGAACCGCGAGCATACGAGCGGTAGTGCGAGCGTCTCGGGTAGGCCCAATCCGATCAAGGGGAGCGAAGCGGAGTGCCGGAGGTGCCGCTGTACGTTGTGCGCTGCTTGGAGCTGCGCTCAGCCGCTTAGAACCTGCTCGGCGCGCACCAGAGCGCCAATGCTGACTGGAGGTCCTCGGCTGGTTTTCGCAGCTGAACGTCCGTCTTGCCGCCAGGGCTCCCCACCTGTTGGCGCAGGGGGACAGTTGTCTCGCCCCCCAAACTGGCGCATCCCACGTGACCCGTCAGCAGGAAGGCGGTCTTGTGACATGCGCTGTTCGCGCGGCGGTGCTACCGGATGGTCGCCTGGGAGCAAGCGCCCCGTGCGAGCGGCCACAGCAGGACCGGCGCCTTGCCGAGCAGGTGCCCCTTCCGTGTGCTGCGCCGGACAGGCAGTTTGTCGCGCGGGCACGACGCCGGTCATTGGGACAGCACCGCCATCCGTCAGGTCGTCATCGGCTGCTTCACCGGTTCCTTGCATGTCTCGCCCGCGCCTGACGGCGCGACGACCGGCGACTCGTCCAACGCGTCCGCCGCCAGGTCTTGCGGCTCGTGGCTGACCGCGATGGGGCGGTCCAGCATCGGCGTAGCGGGGGTTGGTCGCGTTGGCCAAAAACGTGTCGGCCAGCATCATCGACTGTTGGGCGAGGACACGCCCATAGACGGTGCCCAGGACCTTGGCCTGTCGGAGTGATCGACAAAGCACGTCTCAAACAGCGGCATCCATCGGTTCGTCATCCGGGACGATGAGCCAGAGATGTCCACGTGGACGCGCCATTGGGGGCGCATACCCTCCAAGGCCTTGGCGTGGGAGTACAGACCGGCCACATGATTGAGTGTGTGTCTCGGCAACACGGTCAGGACCACTACGGCTTCCAGATACCCCGCAGTCTGCCTCGCAAGGTACGGCGGCGGAGGGCGACCCATAACGGCCCCTCTTCTCCCAAATGGTGTCACGCCCTCCCCTACTCCCCACCGGTCCGCGAGACGTACGCGTGCTACACCCTCTTCCGCCCGCCCTCCTCCTCCCACCGGTCTCCGCGAGCTGCTCTAAGCGCTCAGAACCCGTCACCAGAGTCTGCGCGCCTGACACACTCCTCTTCGCACGAGCGAGCACCCAACACTGCGAGCGGGGTTCTCTCTCTCCTGGCAGCCGCCGCACCCCTGCAAGCAGTGCGTTCTCGACCTGAGTCTTGCAGAAGCCGCACGGGGTGACAGATACCCTGCCAAGCAACGAAGGGCCAAGGAGGTGGGTCCACCAGAAGCCGCTCAGAACGTGGCCCGACCAGTCGGCCCTGTGGCTGACAAGACCACACGTCCCTGCCCCAACAGCACTGTGCTCAGGGCCGGCAATGTTGACCGCCTCCCATATATAGCGGCGATTGGGGCCGCGTGGCGGAGGTCAGTAGGACTGTCCATCGGGCGGCACCGTCAGGCACATAGCTCAGCGCCGATTGCGACGAGGAGTGCCTGTTTCTATCTACTCCCGTCAGGCTGCCACTGGGCGCCAGCACAGTCGAGGTCCGGAACGGTCACCCGTGCTGCCACGCAGGACAACCGTGGTCAGACATCGCCCAGAAAAGTGGCCAGCGATCGGACCGCGGTCTGCTTTGCGGCCTGCCATCCAGTCCCTGTCGTCTGACGCGGGACACGGTCCTCAGCCTCGCACGCGACGCAAGAATTGAGGTCCTGAAGTCCACACGTGCTGCCGCGCAGGGCGGTCATGGTCAGACATCACCTAGGACATTTGGCCAGCGAGCGGACCGTGGTCAGTTTTCTGGCCTCTCATCTGATCCCACTGGTCTGAGGCAGGACACGGATCTCAGTCTCGCTTGCCAATGCGTTCTGTGTCGTTATCACGGTCGTGTGTCGCCTTGTCAGCCGCAACTGAGCATATTCAGACGTGGAACGGTGCCGGCTTGGTTGAAGGTCGAGATACAATGGTGCAGGAGCAAACAGTAAGAGGGCCTGGAAGGACGATCGGGTGTCCGGCTGTCTCGACGGCGACGACGACGCTGGTGAATGTCGTCGACGGCGATGACGGAGGGCGTATCGACCCGGGTCGACCCAGGAGGCCGCCGAACCGCGGATCGATATTTATCTCAAATTGGCGGCTGCAGCGATTCAATATCGTGTGCTCATTGGCGGATCCGCTATCCCTTCCAGACCCCCCAGGATCAATGTATTTCGTGCGAGGCCCGACGCAGACAGGCCCCCTGCAACGCGCACAGCAGCCCCAAACGCGCAATGTTCGATCATACTGTACGCCATTGGACGTGCTTCGTCGTTTGGCGTCCTTCATGTCATCCCACGCGTCTTGGCGCACAGCTTGATGCGCTGACACGCCGGAGAAGCGGTCTGCGGCGGCGCGCACAAATTCTCCCTCGGTCAGCCCGCCCGTCATCTGCTTCTCGCCGGAGACGACCTTGAATAAGTAAGTGAAGCGGTGCACGTCGGGTGCTATTTTTCGAACGAAGTGCGTTTGCATAGACGCGGCCATGGGTTCAGGCCATCTGCCCTCCGGGTCACCCGGCTGAAGTCTCTCGGGGGTGCGTCCATCAGAATCCGCCTTGATGTTGTCCCACAGATCTTTCTTGGACCAGTCCGCGCCCGTGTTCGCCCACCGTGCCAACAACGTGAAAGCCAAAAACAGCACCACCTTCTCGTCCGCTGTCCACACCTTTTCCTTTCCGTTTCCGGCTCCCTTCTTCTTGGCGCCCTACCCGCCCCCGCCCCCGCGGCGTGGAGCCCCGCTGGTGCGTCGCCCCTGGCGCCGCGGTGTCGGCGCGCCGCAGCTGCTGCATGACGGTACGCTCCCACTTGAGGACCGGCTCCACTCTGTGCCGTCACAGACGCCACGCCCACCAGCGACCGACACTGTTGGTCGTGGCATGGGTCCCCAACTGTTGTTTTCAGCTCGCTTCTCTTGATCACGGGTACGCCCCGACTTGTACGACTCTGTGTCCCTTGGTGGCGCGCCGCCCACGGCGCGCTCTTGGCGTACGCCTGTCCAGCACCAGCATCACCATCCGTGCAGGTTGCGCTTTCGCGACAAACGACCGCAACAGCCACCAATAAGGGCGCCACCGAGCCCGCCCCATCCTCAGAGTGCTAGCGATAGGTAGGACGACGGCCTCCACGAGCAGCCAATCCTCGCGGCTTGAGCGGCACACAGCGTTCAAACAAGCGGAGAGGACTGAACGGAGGACTCTTTCTGGAAGAAATCGAGTACTTCACGCGACACGTGTACCAGCGTCTCACGAACTTGTCGATACCGAGCTCGCTGTCGCGCCAAACGCCCGCCAGGTGGACCCAATGCTCAATTCGTGCCGTTTTCGGGGGGGGGGGAAGTGCGTCGTCCTCGTAAATGGCGTCCCAGCGACGCAGGGTGGCGCAGGACGTGGCCGGCGCTGCCGCATCCACAGCGGTGGGGGCGCCTGACCGAGGCAGGGACGCTCCAGTATCCGCCGTGACCTCCGCTTCCGCCGTCGCCGGTGAATTGTCGTCGTCGGTCGTCCCAGATGGCCTCCGAGATGCTGCTCCAACCCTGCGTGGCGCCGTGTTGCTGGTGGCCCCTGTGGCGGCATGTTCGAGCGCCGGGGGGGGGTACAACTCGTGCCACAAGATGCGCAACCGCTGGTATCGAAAGCCAGGACGTCAGTGGGGGAGTGGGGGAAGTGGCGACTGGTCTGCATCCGCAGACTTTGAAGGGGGTTGCTCGGGCATGGCGGCTGCCCGTTTCACAGGACGTACGGCACCTTGGCGGCAGTGGCCACGCCGTCCGTCGACGGACAGAGAGGGTGGATGCACCGCCGTCTCGGAAAGGGTGGCAGGGAGCACGGATGCTCAACGGATGCCTCCGCCCGTTCCGTCGTGCAAAAGAGCAGGAGAACGCAAGCGGTGAAGTCTTCCGGCATAGGTGGTTGCCCCCGTACCACATGCCATTGAGGACTGCGGCGTCCCGAGATGTGGTCCCCGCACGCACACTCACTAAAGTGGGACCGGGACACAGAATCGTGCCAGACCCCACAGTGGGCCTCCGTCGACTGCCTACGCCGCTGTGCCGAGCCGCTCACGCGAACGCTCCGTCGACCGACCCCGGTGGGCCACGCAACCATCTGTCCCAGAGAGACCATAACGCTGGTTCCGCCAACAGCCGTGCACAGCACGACGCGACCCAAGGGCCGTCAGGGTGGCTGACGGTGGGTCCCTTCGCAGACACGCACCGGACCTCGCGGTCTGGGCCCCGGACATGTTGCGCCGCACCGTCAGCCATGACACCCTCACGAGTGACCGGGCAGTTCCCGTGCGAGACTGTTTTGGAGGATATGAAGGACCCGCCCCAAGATCCTTCGCTCGTGTCCCCAATGCTGGGGGACATCCCACCGGGAGTCAAGCGAGAAAGCACGATTGCCGATGTATCCGCCCCGGCGATCCCGTTTTCTACTCTGGCCCGTCCAGTGCCCTCCCGGGCCGCCCATGGCGTGACATGACGAGCGAAAGTGCTGTGAAATCTTTCTGGATCAGCAGATGGCGACGAGTAAGCAGCAAATGATCACGGGTTCGCGTCCACAGCACCGGCACTCAGGATCGCCACGATCAATTTGGATACGTTCCAGTCTGAACGTATCGCCCAAGGACAGTTGAGTACCCGCTGACGGTTTCCCTCAGACATTCTTCTGCCACGTCTTGCACGT
>Ga0209186_1001948_pt1 | contig 14923 bp, 18 predicted proteins | sample SidtaG_FD_187426 | JGI IMG/M metagenome (GOLD analysis project Ga0209186, IMG submission 187426) | Marine algal microbial communities from Sidmouth, United Kingdom - Sidmouth_Male2 metaG (SPAdes) (version 2) | ecosystem: Host-associated > Algae > Red algae > Unclassified | place: Sidmouth...
TGGTTACTGCCGACATGGGGGTCGAGCGGCCGTTTCCACCGTATCCGCCGTCGAGGGGCGACGAAGGGGGAGCAGGGCGCATGTAAAAGCATCATCCGCGGCTCTGCCTTTTACCTAACGGTATCACTGCGCCGGCATTTCACTGCCGGTGCCGGCGCGGTCCCGATTGCTGAGCTACGCCGACTGTGGGGCGTGTGGTGGTGCGTGGGTGCCCATACCGCACTGGTCAGTGCCTGCAAGCTCCGAGTCTTTGGAGCAAATCTCCATACCCCGCGTTGGCGACGAGCACGTCGACCGCCCCGCCGGTCTCGGAGAGGACACCCTTGACGGCGGCCGTCACGGACGCGTCATCGGTCACGTCCATCTCAATGCAATGAGCGCGGAGGAGGCGTCGCTCGCCGACTACGCGGCCATCATGGATGTGAACTTTATGGGCGCCCTGCGGCTGGTCAAGGCCGTGCTGCCGGCGATGCGCGCGCGGGGGGCGGGGCGCATCCTCGGCACGTCCAGCGTCGGGGGCGTCGTCGGCTTTCCGTTTGGCTCCCCGTACGCGGCGTCCAAGTTTGCGATGGAGGGCTTTTGGGAGAGCTGCCACGCCGAGTACAAGGCGGCCGGCGTGCACTTTGCCCTCGTACGTGCCCCTTGCTGCAACTGCGGAGGGCTCTCTCTGTGCGCAGGTGCCACCCCCTGTCTCGTTGGCGGCTAACCACCAGTCCGTCGTTGCTTCACTGTGTGGCAAGCGTTTTTTGTTGTTTTTTTGCTTTGTTGGACGGTCCGTGCGCCGCACGTTGCGCGCAGATGGAGCCGGGGCCGGTGCACACGGGCGTCAGCAGCCGCATGCTGATGGGCTCCGCCCCCCCCCCCGAGATGGCAGCGTCCTACGCCACCGCGCTGGCGGTCGTCAAGCTGTCCATGGACCACGGCCAGTCTGCCGACGCGTGCGCGGCCTACTACCTCCGCGCGGCTACGGAAGCGGCGCCGTCCTTTCGGTACCTCACGTGTGCGCCGCTCGAGGCGATGCTCCGGCCCAAGCTCGACGGCGTCGACGGGTTGGGTGTGGCAGCGGCGCTCGTCGCCATGGTCGACGCGCCGCCGCACAGCACACAAGCGGCGTAGGGGGGGCTCCTAGCCTATGTATTGGCCGGTGTGTGCAACATGTAGTGCGCCGGTGTGCTCTGGTTTTTTTTTTCTCCCCTTGTTCTGCTGCTTTGTGGCGGCGCTCGTTTGCTGCTGAGTGGGGACGGCGGGATCGTATTGCCGACGGTGGCGAGGCCTGCGCGGGCCACCGACATGTGCGGGACTGGAGGCTGTGTTGGCCGACTGTAGTATTCAATCATTCCCACTGTGAGCGCCACCCTCTGCGCGGTTTGTCACTGGTGTGAAGGCTGAGCAGCTCAGGAGAGAAACTTGCAGAGCGCGAGACCCGCCGCAGCTCAGGAGAGAAACTTGCAGAGCGCGAGACGCCGCTCTCGCTGGGAATCGGGAGAGAAAAGCTGTCGGCACGACCACCGTTTTGTGAGACAAAACACAACACAACTATGTTGCCAGCCTGCACATGGTGCGGAACCCTGCTCAGTCACAGACTGTACACTCAGGGAGAGGGACGCTGCCCTCTCCACTCCCCCCCCCCCCCCCAATCGATGCCGACGTCCGGTGGAAGCGCAGCGCAGGAGTGGCAGGAGCGCTTCCTCGTGGCCGAGCGTGTTGCCAACAACGTGAGCCCACCAGAGGTAGCGCAGGTGTCCGCCTTTGAGAACAACCTCAACGTCAACCTGTAGGGCGTCTTCCGGCTGGTCCACGCAGTGCTACCGGTGATGCGCGCCGCGCGGTCCGGCCGTTTTATTGCCACCTCCTCCCTGACCGGCTTGATCGCCGTGCCCATGATGCCGGTGTACGCGAGGACCAAGTTTGAGCTCAAAGGCTACATAGAGGCAATGGCGGCCGCGTACGCGGGCCTCGGCATGTTCTCTTCCCTAATCGAGTCCGGGCCCGTGGAGACGGCGTTTTTCGGCAACGTGACCGGGTCCAACGAGGCGCCGGCCGAGCTGCACGCCGCCGCCAAGACCTTCCAAGCGTCTTTAGCGGGATTGCGACCGACGACTGCGGGTTTTCAAACCCGCAGTCGTCGGCCGAGTGTGCCAAGTACTTTCCGCGAACGGCGACCGACGAGCGCCCGCAGCTGCGGTACGTGACGTACGAGGCGGTTGCTTCACTGCTCGCCACCAAGTACGTGGATCTGACGGGGAGCAGGGCACTCAAGCCGCTCACTTCAATAGTCTCGCCGCCGGTCAAGCAGTGAGTAGAGATGAAGACCAGGTGCAGGCCCTGTGGGGGCGTGGAAGCGGATGGTGCGAGGGGGGAGCGTTAGATTCTACCGAGTGATATGGCGCATTGTGCCACCAGAAAGAGTGCCCCGCTCGACTGCGCGATGCCCTGGTTCCCGTTGAGAGTGTGGGTGGTGTGGAGGCGGTATGATGTGTTGTTTTATTTCTCTTCTTTCTAGCCTCTCCGTCTGGTAGCCTCTCCGTCTGCCGTTGTCTGTCTACCTACTGACAACGCTGCGGTTGGCCCGCTGGCCCTCGCGCACTCGTGCGCCCGTCTATTCCTCTTGTTGCCCCCAAACGTCCACGCTGTGACGGTGCGTTCCGCGCGCTCCTCACGCGTCCCTCAGAGCCCTACATCTTTGTGCAGTATCGTGCGCCCGTCATTCCAGGTACTGCAGCGCCACAATGACGCAGCCGTGTCGCGCCCCGCTTCAGGGTTGCTTCGTCCACTCAAGGTCTGCCAACGGCCGCGTCAGCCGAATGCTCAATTTGTGGACAGTACCCCATCCAGTTTTGTTTTCGTCTTGAAGCAGGCGCGGAGCGCAACGAACGGCCTTGGGCGCCGGACGAAACAGAAGGTTGTGTAAGGCACAGGCCTGTGTCAGGTGCCACGGAGAAACACACGACACGACAACACGAACACCCTCTTCTATTATTTTTCGTTCCGCCAAAAGGTGGAGAGTCCAGGCCTGTCAAAGAGGCGCTTTTGTGCGTTTGATTGGCCCAAACGTCGATCCGCCTGTCTGGGACTGTCCAGCTTTTGGCGCAACGACCATAATAATCAGGCTGGACAGGTTGAAGACTCTAAGATTGCAAGAATTACTGCCAGCGTGCGGACTGAACACTTTAAGTGTTCATCGTTGACACTGTTGCGAGGATTGGCCGCCGTGCACAGACGACAGCGTGGCGAGCTTTGTTGTCTGCCTCTCACGCGACCGGCCCTAGAAGCGTTGCACGGCCCCAGTGGCTCTGCCGAGTCCACTGGACCTCCTCGCACAGCATTTGCCACCCTGCCCAGCTGTGTGCTGCACCGATGCTGCCCTAACGGTCCACCACTGTCCAGGACCCTCCAGCCCGCCGGCCGGGCCAAAGCCGCTCGCCCCCCCTTCCTCCACAAGACGTCCTTTCGATGTCGCCGTTCGCCCCTGGCGGGTTGCCTCCCTCCCGCGCTCTCCCAATGTCGGCCAAGCGCTCGAGCCCTTGCAGCAGCGACGGCATTAGAGGCGCCCCGCCCATCGGCCGGGATGAAGCCGCTTCCCCTTCCTCCACCAGACGCCGTTTGAATCCCCCCCCCGCGCCTGGCAGACTGCCTCCCTCCCGCGCTCTCCCAATGTCGGCCATGGGCTCGCGCCTGTGCAGCAGCGACGGCATTGGGGGCGCCCAGCCCACCGGTCAGGGTGAAGCCGCTTCCCCTCCCTCCACCAGACGCCATTTGATTCCCCCCTCTGCCCCTGGCGGGCTGTCTCCCTCACTCGCTCGCCCAGTGTCAGCCATGGGCTCGGGCTTGTGCAACTGCAATGGCGTTGGGGGCGCCGGCGGACGTGACGGCGGCAGCTGTAGCCGCGCATGCAGCGACAACGACGGCCGGCGTCAGCTCTATCGCGCACGCCGCGTCGGTCTGCTCGACCTGCCCAACGAGCTCGTCCAACAGGTCCTTGTGCTCCTCCCCACCCACGACCTACTGGCCGTCGCGTGTTCCTGTCGGTCCCTCCGTGCTGCTACCACCGCCTCCGTCGTGGGTGCGCGCCTCGACTGGGCCACCGCCAAGGAGGCGACCCTCGCCCTCAATGAGCCCGGCGACCCGCCATGGACGACCTGGCTGCCGATGCGCTCGTTGGTGGCGGCGGCGGCGACGCGGCGGGGGGCAGGGCAGCGGTACAACCGCCCTCCCGCCGCGGATCACTTGGGGCTTTGCGCCTCCCACGTGCCGGCCGTCTTGCGGCTGCTTGGCGCCACCCGCCCCCACCGCCTTGGCATAACCGTCTTTCCGACGTGGCTGCCCCGGTTTACCAAATCCATTCCGGTCGTCCCTCGGGCGCTGGTAGAGGGCACGCTTCAGCTGGCGGAGCGGCTGGCGCCGAGGGGACAGCTCACTGCCGACGCGTGGACGGTCGACCAGCTGATGCGGTCCGGGGGTCTGCCGACGGGGTTGCGAGGCCTCTCCGTATCTGGCGAGGCTACGGCGCTGGCTGCCATTGCGGGACCTGTAGCCAACTTCCTCGCGTTAGCCGAGCCGCCCGTCGAGGCATTGTCGCTGCGCAACTCGAGCGGCCCGCCGATCCTGGACCTGTACATGCAGTCGACAGGCATTTTGATCGAAGAACCCCCGGACACGGTGGCAAGCTGGTTCGAGCCCGCGCCCCGCGGCCTTAGACGGCTGACGTTGTTCAACATCGTCATCACGCCAGAGGCGGTCGCGTCCCTGGCGGGCCTCGAGCACCTTCGCGACCTCTCCTTAGCATGGTGCATCGTCCAGAACGATTCATTGGCCCTCTTGGGTCTGCCGGCGCTTCCATGCCTCGCGGCTGCCTCCCTGTTTCTCGTCTGCCCCGAGGGCGTCACCCATGGGACGGACTTTGGCGTGCCCATGTTCTTGAAGCAGCGCGAGTTGGACGCGCTGCGGTTACCACAACTGCCGGTGGGGAAGGCAGAAAACTCCGTGGCGCAGCTCGCGGCCCTGCCCCGCTGCCTGATGTTTTCGGTCAGCCCCCCCCGCGCCGGCGTGCCTCCTTGCCCTATGAACACTGGGGTGTTGGCACAAAATTCCATCCGCGGCGCGTTGGCGGTGATCCGCCTCGCGGTGGCCGACGCGGGCGCTACGCTCGCGGTCCTCGGCGGCGGGTTCTTCCCCGCCCTCATTGACGTGCAGTTGCATATTCAGGGGGACGGCGGCGCCGTCGGCTGCTGGCCCGACCGACTGCGGCTGGAATGTCTGGGCTTGACCGGAGAGGAGCCGGCCCAGGCAGCGATCGAGGCGCTCGTGCGAGCCGTCGGCGACGCGCCTGCGCTCGCGGAGTCACTGCAGCTGCTGCGGATCACCACGGCGGCGCTGGTGCCCGCCGACGCGGCGGCGGGGTTGAAGAGCCTTACTGCACTGCGTCAGGTGGAGGTGGTGGTGCCCTTGCCTGCCGCCGCGAGCGCCACCGACCGTGCCGCCCGCCGTGCGTACCTGAACAAGCTGGCGGCTGGACTGAGGGCGGGCGCGACCGCAGTGTTTGGATAAGCACTGCTGGTACGCCTGCCCTACCAGGGATGGAGATGCGGACGCGGTGCGGGACGAGCCAGTCCGCTCCTTCTGCCCCACTCTGTTGCTTCCATTCCCTTGTCGCTCCCCCCTGGCTCATCCCGTTATCCCTGCTATTCCACTCCCCTCTGATCTCGTTGCTCGTTTCGTGCTTCTCGTCCTCTTCTCCCTCCTGACATGTAAAGCCTGGATCTCCATTCCCACGGTCCACCTTTGTGCACCGCCGTCCCCCCACCCACGCTCGCCGCGTCTACGCCGTCAAGCGTGCAGCGATGGCGGCGATGAAGTCGTTCACGTGCTTGGCTGGGTCGCGGTCGGCGCGACCTTGGGACGTGGAGCGTGCCGACGGTCGCTGCGCGTGCGGCATTGCCCATACGTGGCAGCCTTCTCCCCTCACCCCTGCGGCGCTAAGGGGTGGCCCGCCTTACGATCTGGGCTTGCACCTCTCGTCCACTGACGTTGCTGCTTTCTCGCACCGCACGCGTGTGGCGCGCGCAGCACAGCGCAGCGGGCCCACAACCATCGTCAAATACACGCCTGCTGTTGCGTGTTTTGAATCAGGAAACCTGCAAACCGCCCTGGGGCTCTGTCCAGGCTGTTTTTTTCCAGAAAGGGCGCCAAAAGCATCGTTAGAAGAACTTGAAACCCCGTCCTTGATGTCTCTGACGTCCTATGCGACGTACTTCTACTAAGTTTACTTTTGATGGAGCGCTGGCGGAGCTGGCAGTCTTTGCTTTCAGGGTGCCGCCAGGAGGGCTGCCTCACTCGTTGCATCTTGACGAGGCCGCGGCTTTTGGCCCCGCGCTCGCACCCCCTCTATGCGGCACTTCGCCGCACGCGCTGCCAGCCGAGCGACCTCCCCGCACTCGCCCGCCCGCCCGCCCCCTTTGGCCCGGCACTGCCCATTGTTCGCGCCCGGTGCGTGCAGACGCGCTGTAGGCAGACGGCCATTTGGGCGCGCATCTGGTGGGCGTACGCCGAATATTCCTCGCCCGCCTGCCCCGTGCTATTCTCCCTTCCCGTCGTCGCGACCCCTCCCTCCACGTCTCTAATCGCATTCTCAAACTCCACCCCCGTCTGCCCCACACCCTCCTCATTCTCTCATTCATATTGCTGTGCGTGTAGGCTGCCCGCCTGGAAAGTCGGCTTGTTTCCCTGGGGCGGGCGTGGCGCGCTGCGGTGGCACGTGGTGGCCCGGGCTGAACGTGCACCCCCTAGTTACCGGAACTGTCACTGGCATCGCTGCTGCAGGGCTTCTCTCCGTCGCTTGGCCCGCGGTCGAAGCACCCTTTCCTAGTGTGGCCCACCGAGCTTGGCCCTGCGGCGTATTGGGTCGTGCTCGTTCCCACCACCGGTACGGTCGGAGTAGCCCATTGTGTTGCTTTCAACTCGGCCGCACTCCCTTGCATTCCTTCCTTTTTGCTTCTGTGCACCTCACCTCCTCTCGTATCGCTGTTTCCGTTGCTGCTTCCCGGTGCGGACGCCCCTCACCCCTTCGTGGGGCTTTTCTTGTCTATTGGTCGGGTCCCCCGCGGCTGCTCGTGTCCATGCCGCCCCGGGCCGGCCGCCGCTCCCACCCGCCCGTCTGTGCGTCCGCCCGCGCGGGTCCCGGCGCCACCGCCGGTGCGGTGGTGGCGTTGAGACCCCACACCCCCCCCCGCCATCATGGATACCGCTGAGCTGCGGCGGCTGCTACGGGCCAGCGTCGCAGCGCTGCAGGATGATGGGGACGAGGCGAGCGAGCTCCCACCTTTCCGGAGCAGTAGCGCCGCCGCCGGCGTCGCGTCGCGCTCCCTCGCGCGGTCGGCGGGGCTCGCGCCAGCGCTGGCGGTCCGCCGCGCAAGCACCGGCGGTGCGCCTGCGGCGGGCGTGGCCCTGGGCGGCGGCGGTGGTGGGTCCCACCGTCGGCCCGCGTCGGCTGGCGGCGGGCGGCACCGCGGCGACGCGCGGGCGGCGCGGATGGGCGCCCGCCGCGCGCGGAGGACGCTCAACGACCTCCGCTTGCAGTCGGGCGCCGGGCTCGCCCCCTGCGCCCGCTCGGGCGGCCTCCACTTTGACGAGGACGCCGAGTTGGGCGACGTGAGCGACCTGCGGGAGCTCCTCGAGGTGTCCTGGCGCTCCGCCCTGGACGTGTTGCACTCGGACGCGGGCGTCGCCGCCGCGTGGGCGCCGTTTGTGCTCGTCTCGGAGGAGGAGCAGGCGCTGCTCCTCCGCCGCGTCGCGCGGTCGGGCGCGTCGGGGGGGCGTCGGCAGCGGCGGCGGGAGCGGATGCGGGCGGCTGCGGCGCGGGATGCCAGTGCGGCTGCGGCGCGGGATGCCGGTGCGGCGGAGGCGCGGGACGCTGGGGCGGCCGTCGAGAACGGGGCCTTTGATGGGGTGGCTGCGGGCGCTCTGAGTGACGCGGAAATGGCCGTGTCGCCGCTTACAACCGCCGCGCGTGCGTCCGATCCGGTGACGCCCCTGACGCCCGCCGCAGAGGGCGCGGCATCCGCCGCGAACACGCCTGCAGCTGACGCGCGGGCGACAGTGGCGGCCACGGAACCCGTTGTGGTTGCGACAAACTCGCCCGCAGCCGCACCAATGTCGACCGCTCCCCCCCTCCCCGCCACGCGGCTGACTGCCCGAGACCTCCACGACAAGCCCGGGTCGGCCCCCTCCCCCCTGCCCTCTGCCTCAACCTCCCGCGCGGCGCGTGCGCGGCTTCTCGCCTCTCGCCAGCGCTTCCGCCGCCTGGACCGCCGCGTGCGTGGGGTTCTCGCCGACAAGCGCCGCGCGCCGTCGTTGACCCCCTTTGTCGCCGCCGTCGAGCGCCGCGTGGCGCCCGTGCGATGGGGGGAGGGCGACCCGGCGTGCACGCCGTCGACGCTCGACGGGGCGCGCGTCGGCAATGGCGGCAGCGGCACCCCCTGTGCGGACGTGGCGGCGGGCGCGCCGCCGGGCGTGTGCCTCGCCGAACTCAACGGCCTCCAGCGGCTCATCGTCCACGGCGTCGCGCAGTGGTACGCGCTCGCGTCCGTGTCGCAGGTGGCCCCAGACGGGACCGTGTGGATTGTCGTGCGGCAGCCGCGGCGGGGGGTGAGCGCGGCGCCGCCGCGGCGGGGCGACGGCGGGGCGACCAAGGGCCCGGGCGCCGCCGCGGCTGGGGAGGTCGACAGCCTTGCCGATTACGTGACGGGGTGCCGCTCCTGTGACATGTCGGTCCTGTAGCGGTGGCGTGGGCCCAATGGCTGTGATGGCGGATGCGGTCCGGGCGGCGGTGGGTTCATCGGTCTTCCCTGGCTGGGGTGCGGTGTGCTTGGCGGCGGTGCGGTTGGGGTGGCCGACGGAGCTCAGCGTGGTCTGGTTTTGCAAGTGTGTCGTGTGAGTAGCGCTCTGTTGTGACTTATCTCTTTTTCCTTGTGCAGTTCGCTCTTTTGTGCGAGCTCTGGTTCTGGCGCGTTGTTGTCTGCGGAGCGGTTTGGGAAAGTGTGGAGCCTGGTGGTTGGACTGCGAAACGTCAACCTCGTGCAGTGCCGTATGTGACAATCGGCAGACGTTTTACTGACAACTGTAACAACGCAGCGGTCGGCCAGCACGGTTGTGTTATTCGGTCGACGGACGGTAGTATGTTTGGCGGTGCGATGGAGGTCGATGAGTGGTGTTCCAATGGTCAAGTTGATGGTGGCGGCGGCAGAGATGGACGACAGGTAAGAAGTGAGCTGCTGTCCAGGTTTCGGGGTCTTGGGTGCATATATTGTGTCACACTCGAAGCTGAGCACCATGCAGGGGTTGTCATCGCTTTCTCGGATAGTGCTCTGTGGCTCTTGTCCCTGCAAGTTGAAAAGGTTATGGTGTCCGCTCTTTTTTCTTCCCGACGCAAGCGGTGGTACTGGACAGTACATCTCGCGGACCGTTTGTAGAGACGACGTGTGTCTCATGTTTTCTTGGACGTTGACGTAAAAGTGTTAAGCAAATGGGAACGAGGAATTTTAAGACTGGACAAAACTCTCGTCACTGTAAACCTTGTTCTGTCTGGCGGGCCACGCTGCTTCGTCGTTGGGTGCGCCTGCCCAGAGGCGTTGTTCTGGGGCTGTGGGGGGCTTCCACCCTGTCTCAACATTCGCAGGCTCAGCCCATTCCTCGTCTGCCACGCGCGTTTTGCAACCACCTTTGTGCGGCAGAGTGCTGGCGAGCCTCTCACCACGCACCGCCTGTGACCACGCGCCGCCCTCGGGGCTTCTCCGTCTTCCCGCGTCCGCCCGCCCTTGTCGGCCGCGTCACTCGGTCAAGAACGAAAGTGCCGTTACGGGGACCTGCACGCGTCGCACTCATTGTAGTGGCCAACGTCTCATCATTTTGCTGGCTGCTTGTCGGGGACGGGACCGGAGCGGCATCTCTGCGGTGACAGCGGCAACGGCGGCGTGGGCCACGCGGTGGCCACCATGGCAGGTCGGCCCAAGCTGCTGAAGATTGTCATCCTGGGGGAGAGCGGGTACGTACATCGGTCCCTTTTGAACTGGTGAGGAGCGATGGGTGAACAGCGCCGGGCGCTTCTGTTTGGAGCTATGACAGAGTTGTGGGGCTCATTGTTCGGAAGTTTTCTTGCCCCGTGCCTGGGCGCTAACTGGTTCTTTCGGGACTTGCGGGGTGTGCCAGACCCGATCTCGCCTATGCACTTCTTGTCCTCCCTCTGGCTGGCATCCTTTTTTTCGTCTTTGCCCTGCACCCCTCCAAACCTACAGGGTTGGTAAGACCTCCCTCATGGAGCGCTACGTCAACGCCCGCTTTTCCCGCCAATACAAGGCCACCATCGGCGCCGACTTTCTCACAAAGGACGTGGCCGTCGACGGGCGGCCGGCCAACTTGCAGATTTGGGACACAGCCGGGCAGGAGCGGTACCAGTCGCTCGGTTCGGCCTTTTACCGCGGCGCCGACGCGTGCGTGCTCGTCTATGATGTGACTGATGGGCGGTCGTTTGAGGCGCTCGAGTCGTGGCGCGACGAGTTCCTCGTGTCGGCGGCCCCGCGCGACGCGGAGCGCTTTCCATTTGTCGTGCTCGGCAACAAGGTGGACGCGGCAGGCCGCGCGCGGGGTGTGCCGACGAAAGCGGCGGCGGCGTGGGCGTCCTCCAAGGGCGGGGCGCCGTTCTTTGAGACGTCGGCCGCGGCGGATGTGAATGTCGACGCGGCATTTGAGGCAGTGGCCCGCAAGGCACTGGCCCGGGGAGAGGAGGAAGAGGAGTTGTACGTTTCGTCGAGGCGACATGCGGGGAGTGGAGACGTTCGACGTGTGAGGTGCTGTTGTTGGTGGATGCGGGCGGGGATGCAGCGGAATGCCAGATTGGTATGCTTTTTGCTCTGCACGTGCGAGACATTCTGTGCTGACACTGCTCTTGTTCCTGCCACCCGACTGGCTTGCTGTTGTCCATGTGTCTTGACTTGTGCCCACCTGCTCGTATCAACTCCAGCTTACTGCCCGAGACGGTCGAGATCAATGCGAAGGCGGCCGACCAAGGTTGCGCATGTTGATGCGCCTTCGACTTGTGTTCCTCACTCTTGGAGTTCCCTTTCGCGCTGACACATATATGATAGGTTGGTTGCGTCCTTTCCTGTACTGTACAACCGAGTTTACTTGCAATGGCGACATCATTCTCTTTGTGTTTCAACCTGCACCGCGTGGTGCGTACGTGTCCCATGCGTTCCGGCCTTTGACGACTGCGGTACGCCGGGCATCAGCACAAGGCCTATCGCCGCAATGGCCAAGTTTTCCTCCTCTCTGTACTGCATGACGCAATTACACAGTTTTTGTTGTCCGCGCTTCACTGGATGCCGACCATGACCAGACACGTGTGCGCCACAGCGCTCGCATGACACGACCGCGCAGCGACCGCAGATCCGGCGCCCCACGTCCAGCTGGCGCTTTTAACAGCCAGTCCCCAGGCCTCGGCTGAGTGCACTGTACGAGACCCACTGGCCATAGCCGAGGCGGCTGCGCTTGCCGTTTTTCCGCCCCGACCCCGCACTGCCTTTCAGCCCACACGCTCCAATCCTGCGCCGTTTGTCCACGTCCATCCACCCGCCACCTTCCAGACCCACCCGACTCGTCCCCCGCACACATTGAGCGCGTGTAGATTCACACGTCACTGTCCCGTGAGGACGCGATCGCGCTAGTCGGGCGGCGGCAGTGCGATCATCTGGGCGGGCACGCCCGCGCTATCGTCGAGCGCAACGCCGTCGGCAGCGCGCAGGGTGCCATCAGCGATCCCACCTGCCGCGGCTCATCTGGGTGGATCGCTGTGCACGGGTGACCGCGTCATCTGGCCACGGGTCGACGGCTGGCAATCGGCCGTGGGGCGCGGCGGTGCGCTCTCCAGCCCCATGCAATCGGCGGGACTGGAAGATCCACTGCAGCCGCCGCCAACAGTCCAGTGCGCAGAGAAAGGATAGCAGCATGTGGGATGAGCGGACGTGTAAAATGAGAGAGAGTGAGCGGTTGGCAGGCAGTTCGTGGAGCTGCTCCGTCACAGTTTCAGGCGCGAAGCGGTTGTGCAGGACAATGGTCAGGCGGACAACGGGGGTGATGTAAATTCGACGAGCACCTGAAAAGGGCGACGGGCGATACAGCTACGCACGTCAGGTTCGACGACCTACCTCGGTAGCATGCTTAGATGTCTGCACTACCACCCTCCTCAACTCCTTCCCCAGTCACTCTCGGTCCAGCACCTGGAGATTGCCACCCCTGAGGCTATTCCTCGTCCATGAGTGCCATGGCACACAAGGCCGTCCACCCCAAGGGTCAACAGCTCTCCACGGTCCTGCCTCTCTCGTTGTCCATCGTGGCGGCCCTCGTGATGGCGACCACCCCTGCCACCGCTGGGGACCTCATGGACTACTATGCTGATGGCAAGACGACGTCTGGCGACGGAACCTACTACTGGACAACCGATTGGGGCCAGTGCTCCCTCGTCCCCCGCCCGCCAAACGCGCGCAATCGGCAAGCCATTGCTCTCAACGCGCGGCAGTGGCGGGAGTTAGGCGAGTCGGCTTTTTGCGGCATGTGTTTAACAGTCGAAGGCAGCGGTCGGGGCCACGGCGCCAACCCCATCCAGGGCACCTTCAATGCGTACGTCATGGACCATTGCAGCACGTGTACGGGGGGCAACTATGGCGGGTATGGGGACCTCGATTTCTCCCACAGCGGCATGGACGGCCGGTGGGACATCAAATGGCGGGCGGTGCCGTGCGACGTGTCGGGACCGATCGAGTATGTGTTTGCGGGCAGCCACCGGTGGTACATCAAGGTGCAGCCACGCAACCTGCCCGTCCCCCCCAAGGAGGTGTACGTCAATGGGGGGTGGGCGGAGCGCAGCCGGGATGGCTTCTTCATCTATCACACGGGGTGGTGGGGGGTCGACCTGCCGTTCAAGCTCGAAACCGTCGACGCCCGCGGTGAGCGGTTCGAGGACTGGATTCATGACATCCGCAACGGCGTGGCCGTACAAGGGGGCCAGTGGCCGACGCCGGGGGCGACGTCGATGTGGGGCTCCTCGCGGGCAGCCGTGGCGCCGGCAGTCAATGCGAGCGAGGAGGTGGCGGCAATGGCGTCGCCATGAGCTCCGGCGGATGGGAACATAGTGCCGCAAGGCGGCCAGCGACAAGGCCGCAGGGTAGGGCGTGGAGTGGTTACCGCCGCGCCGGCGAGCTCATTCCCAGGAGTCGGGAGTTGTTGCAGCCGTGTGCTGTGCTGGTTGCCGGACTAGAGAGGGGGTGCCGCACCCATTGAGCGGCCGCGCGGGCGGGTTGGGGTCAAGGGCGGGTGGCGCCCGCCGCGCTACCGAGCGGTCGCGCGGTCGACCGACAGTGCACCTGTGGGCGGTTGGCGCACGCAAGTTTTGGTGGGAGCCGATCGGTCGGAGGAGATGGTGGGGGTGCCTGCTCTGCTCCCGCGCATGCGGTGGCAGCAAAACAGCAGTGGAGGGCAGGAGGTGATGCACCAAAGGCGCGTTACCGGCCTTTCTCTTCAACATGTTGTCAACCACCTGGACGCCTGGCCCCGAGGCTGAGACCCGCGACATCTTGGACGGAAAATTCTCAGTGTCTCCTCTTGCCGGTCTATCGAAACGTCCTTTGCTCTGGTCGAGACGATTGCGACCCAGTACAAAAGCACAGCATCAACCTGCTCTTGCACGTATCGTCGCGTAGCGCAACCTTGTCGACAGTTGAGGACAACAGAGACTCATACAAGCGTTTTGTCTGTTTCGTTGCCCAACGCCACCAGCAAGAGGGAAACATAGTACACGGGCGCGCGCACACACACACAAACAAACACACACACACACACACACACACAAGCACATACACACACATACAAAAGCATCATAGCCCTCCAAGAGGGATGGGAGGTGCACCGAACTATTGGCCTCTGCTCAACAAGTATATACAAAGCAGGCCATGCCCCCCCCACAATCATCATTTAAAAAAAAGGAGCAACTGCTGTCCTTCCCCCGCAGCCGCCGTCTCAGGACGACACGCTGCTGCCATACGCCTCCTCGGCGTGCCCCACCGCGGCGCCGACCTTGGCCTCCAGCGCCCCCCGGAGGCGCGCCAACTCCCACCGCAACCGCCGGTTTTCCTCCCCCGCCGCCGCCTGCCGCGCGACCGCGTCGTCGCGCGCCGCCGCCGCCGCCGCCGCCGTCGCCGCCGCGCGCGCGCGCGACGCGGCGGCGGTGCGGCGGTTTTGGGCGAGCCGCGCCGCCCGCCGCTCCGCGTCTGTGACGCCGGCGGTGGGGCGGCGGCCACGCTTGCGACGCGGCGGCGGCGGCGCCGCCGCCGCCGCGCAGGCGGTGGGGGCGCCGGGCCGGGCGGCCGCCGCCGCCGTCGCCGCGGCGGCCGCCCCGGCCGTCACCACAGACGGGGGCGCTGCGGCGGCGGCCACCGCCGCCGCGGCAGCCGGCAGCAGGAGCGGCGGTGGCGGCGGCGGCGGCGGTGGCGGGGAGCGGCGGCGCTTGCGCCCCCGCCCCGACGCGTCAGTCGACGCCGACACGGTCGACGGGGACGCGGTCGCGTTTGACGCGCAGCCGCAGGTTGTGGAGCCGCCCACAGCGGCGGCCGCCGCCACGCGTGCCGGCGTGACGGGTACATGGTCCGTGGCCGTCGGCGCCAAGACGGACGACGCGCCCGACCGGCACGAGGGCGTGACGGGCGTGGACGGCGCCGCGTGGACGGCGGCCGTGATCGGGGCGGGCGGGGGCGCGCCCGCCACGGGGGCGGCGGGGGGGGTGCTCGCCACCGCCGCCGCGGCGGCGCGGAGGAGCTCCAAGCCGGCAAACGCCGACGGCGGCGCCGGCCACGGGCGGGCGGCGGGGAGGAGTGCCGGC
>Ga0209186_1001949_pt1 | contig 14911 bp, 9 predicted proteins | sample SidtaG_FD_187426 | JGI IMG/M metagenome (GOLD analysis project Ga0209186, IMG submission 187426) | Marine algal microbial communities from Sidmouth, United Kingdom - Sidmouth_Male2 metaG (SPAdes) (version 2) | ecosystem: Host-associated > Algae > Red algae > Unclassified | place: Sidmouth, United...
AGGGATTTTGCAAAACAACTTCGTCCCTGCCTAACACAAATATAATGATACTAACTGATAAACGAATTTTAGAAGAAATAGAAAAAGGGACAATTTTGATTGAGCCTTTTGATAAAGAAAGTTTGGGAACGAACTCTTATGATGTGCATTTAGGACGATTTTTAGGTGTGTACAAAGATCGGGTCATTGATGCCAAAAAACACAACGCCATAGACGTTTTTGCTATGCCTTTAGACGGCTTTGTCTTACAGCCAGGAACGCTATATTTGGGCGTAACCGAAGAATATACGGAAACCCATGCCCATGTTCCCTTTTTAGAAGGCAAATCAAGTGTAGGACGCTTGGGTATTGATATTCATGCGACGGCAGGAAAAGGCGATGTCGGTTTTTGCAATACATGGACGTTAGAGATTTCTTGTATCCAACCCGTCAAAGTGTATGCAGGCATGCCCGTCGGTCAGTTGATTTATTTTGCGATAGAAGGCGAGGTCGAGAATATGTACAATACCAAGAAAAACGCAAAATATACCCAAAGAACCGTAAAGCCGATAGAGTCGATGATGTTTAAGAATAAGTTTTAGCAAAAGTTGAATTTCTTCAAAAAACAACCTACTTATCTATTACTCCTTTTATTGGCTTAGACTTGTCTAATATTAGTTTGTGTCTTATATTCAAGTACAAACCAATAGAATATACCAATGAAAACACTCGCCAAGATCTTTATCTTCCTAATGATGTGCCTCATGTTTGGAATGTGGGGAATGTGGACTTTTGCACCCGAAGCCGCTTTAGCCCAATTTCAAGTAAATACGAATACGAATACAGGGATTAATGCCTTAAAAAGTGATATGGGTGGGGCTGTTTTGGCGATTGGTTTGTGTCTTTTACTCTATTTCATTCGGGGTACAAAATGGTTGTATCCTGCGATGGTCATTACCTTTGCCTTGTTGATAGGTCGAATCATCAGTTTAGGCGTTGATGAATTTTCTACCTATGCCGTAAATGCAACTATAATAGAAGTTTTGGCGATATGCACATTCTATTTCATTGCAACCAAACACTCCACACCACCCAATTATATAGACGCCATACATCCCGATTTTCGTCCCCTTCGTTTTATGAATAATCGTATGCGTCCAATGTGGTTCAAAAAAACAGTCAATAAACTCGTGCGATTGGGATATAATGCTCAAAAAATGCCTGAGCATATCGAGATGAAAAACTACGAAATTGAGGGACATGAAGGAAGAAAGTTAGGCATAGAAGTGTATGAACAGAAAGGAAGTACGGATATTTGTCCTTGTATTGTTTTCTTTCATGGTGGAGGCTTTTGGATGCCCGCCCAACCAGGTTATAAAAAACTCTATACGCCCTATATTGAAGGAACAAACGCAAAATTGGTTTTTGTCGATTATACTTTAGCTATGGACGCTCCATATCCTGCTGCTCCAGAAGATTGTTATCAAACCGCACTTTGGGTATATGAAAATGCAGCCATGTTGGGTATCAATAAAAATAAAATTGCGTTGTATGGCGATAGCGCAGGTGGTTGTTTGGCAGGCGTTGTGGCACAAATGCTACGAGATAGAAATCAATTTAAACCTTGTTTTCAAATGTTGATTTATCCAGTCGCAAGTGATACTTTTGATACAGAAAGTGCAAAGAAATTTACGGGCGTACCTGTTTGGAATACGCCCATGACAATGGATGCCCAAAAAATTTATCTCAAAGGACATACTGGCGAAATTCCTGCCTATGCTTTTCCACTGAAAGCCAAAGATTTCGGAAATTTACCCGCAGGATACGTCGAAATAGCGGAATACGATAGCCTACGAGATGAAGGAGAAAATTACGCAAATCAACTAATAAATGCAGGCGTCGATATTGAGCTAAACGAAATCAAAGGAGCATTACACGCCTTTGAACTAATCGAAAATAGCGAAATCACCAAAGAAGCGATCCGCAGAAGAATCGTCGCTTTTAACAGAGGTTTTAAGTGATTTCTAAAATGGGGAGACCATGCAAAATAGACCTGATAGTAGCGTTATAGCAAGCTGGTTTAAGTCGTTTTTGTAGTTTAAGTGGTTTAAGTCGTTTGCGGTTCTGTCTTTGATAAATTGCTTGCTATAGTAGCGTATAGCAGGACTTAGTGTCACGACGAAGCACCAAACCGTTCTCTCCAAATTATTAGGGAATGTTTTAAAAATGTATCTTTGTAGTTTTGGAATCCAACAATTAATAAAGATGTTTGACGCTTATACAAAATACAATCTTCTATTTGGAGGAAGTGTGACGGATGCCCACAAGGAGCAGTACGCAAAATCTAAACAATGGAAAAAAGATAGATTCCGCAATTTGTCTCGTACCAAAATAGACATCAATCCTCGAAATTTGCCCGGACTTATCAAAGGGCAACTGATTAATACGAAAGTCAGAACGCCCCAAAAGCCAATTGAGGTACAGCGTTTTGACCGAGAAATCTTTGAACAGCACAAAAATACGCCAAAATTTACTTGGTTTGGACACTCTGTGTTATTGCTGCAAATTGATGGAAAGAATTTCTTAATTGATCCTATGTTTGGGAGTGATGCCTCGCCGATTGCGCCAATCTCCACGAAAAGATTCAGTGAAAATACGTTGGATCTTATCGACGAATTGCCCCACATTGAGGCCATCTTTTTTACACACGACCATTACGACCACTTAGACTATGCAAGTATCGAAAAGTTAAAAGACAAAGTAGATAAATATTATACAGGCATTGGGTTGGGTAGGCATCTTGAATGTTGGGGCGTCGCTACTGAAAAAATCACAGAATTGGATTGGTGGGATCATATACAATTTGATACGATAAAAATTACTTTTGTACCGTCTCGGCATTCATCGGGAAGAGGTTTGTTTGATAGAGATAAAGTGCTTTGGGGCGGTTGGGTTTTTCAAGCTCCACACCATCAAATCTATTGGAGTGGCGATGGAGGATATGACAATCACTTCAAAGAAATAGGCAAAAAATTTGGTGCGTTTGACTGGGCATTTATGGAGTGTGGACAATACAATAAACGATGGCATCAAATGCATATGTATCCCGAAGAGAGTATCCAAGCAAGTATAGAAGTGAATGCGAAAATCCGAATTCCGATTCATTGGGGTGGTTTTGCACTCGCACTGCATCCCTGGAAAGAATCCGTTGAATGCTTTGTCCAAGCCGCCAAAGAGCAAAACACGCCAATCTGTACCCCAAAAATAGGCGAAACTATCGTCTTCGGAAAAGAACCCAAGCCACAAGCATGGTATCAATTATTGGACTAAAGGGAATCGTAGAATCTATAAAAATGCGTTATTTTAGAATAGACTTCCTTGTTCCGTCAAATTAGCTGTTTCGCCAATCTTAATTTCTACCAAATACCCAGTGTGGCGACGCACATTAAAGGCACTGCCATCTTCAAAAAGCAAATACTGTCCTTTAATCCCGACTAAAGTGTTTTGAATAGTAGGCGTTTTATCTAATGTCAGACTTTTTACTTTTGTCGGATATTGTAATACAGGATAATTGATTTCTGTTACATCATTATTTTTAGCATAATACATTTGTAAATCTGTGGGGAGCAATGCATGCATTTTCTCTTTTTCTGCCGCCAAATCAATGCCTTCAGGAATTTCATTTTTCAACATTTTTTGCCACTGCGTTTTGTCAGAAACATGCTCCTTTAAAGCCACCTCAATAGAACCCGCCAAATAGCGATTAGGTGTTTTTGCCAATGCAATAGCTTTCCAAGCTCCCTGATCTATCCATCGAGTGGGAACCTGCGTAGAGCGTGTTACACCGACCTTTAAGCCACTGGAAACCGCCAAATAGACAATATGGTCTTGTACATGATGTTTCTGTTCCCATTCAGGATCTCGCCCCTTACCTAAATGACCTTCACACTTTTCTGGGTGAATAATACAAGGAGCATTTTCGGGTGCATTCTTAAAGCAAGGAAAACAAAAACCCTGTGCAAATGATTTACTTGTTTTTCGACCACAACGTTTACAATTAATTACATTTTGAAAAGTGATATAAATATTTTTTCCAATCATTGCATTTATGCTGATTATATCTTCTTGTAGTTTTAAATTGTATTGAACAGGATTAGCTAATGTCGTCGCCATCTTATGTAAATTTCCTATGTGTTTTGTCATTAAATTTTTTTTTTTTGAAAAAAAGAGAATGTGAAAATATTTGATATGCATATATCATAGGCTTATAAAGTATAGTATACAATACTTTTGTTAAATCTTTTTTTATAAAAATGTAATAAATAATTTATGTTATAAATTCATTTTTAAGAACTTAGCCAAATCTATGAAATTCTAAGTATACTTTAAAATTTATCTGTAGAAAAGTGCAAAGTGGTATCAATTTTGATGTAGATAACCCACAACTATTTTTATGCGTATAGCAGCTATGGTTTTGTCTCAATTTTAAGATACTCAATAAACAATTACCTTGCTCAACTCTCACTAATCTTGAAATTTCAAAACCCATAGTATTTTTTTATAAAAGAACAACTTACTATGGTATTAAACTCACATCTTCTTGAGCTTCGTGCGCTTGAGGAACTAAAGAAGTATAAAGAGCTTTATGGTCCCCTCAAGACCTACGTAAGCAACAATGTTGTAATGGAGCCACCAAAGGAGCCACTAACAAAAGCACATGTCAACCAACTTTTGGAGCAACATCGTGCGCAAAAATCAAATCCCAATGCTGTTGATTTATTGACAAAAAGCCTCTATCATTTACAAACAGACATCCTTAAACAATTTCCTTATTATCTTTTTTGGAAAAACTTGGATTCTGTATATTGTGGGTGTAATGATAACTTTGCCCGACAAGTTGGTTTGAAAAAAGCGGAGGATATTATTGGAAAAACAGATTATGAGCTAGATATTCCCTCTGAAAAAGCAAGCAAATCCAAAATGGAAGACCAACAAGTCATCACTTCTGGAATTCCTTTATTTGATATTGATGAGGATCATCGGGGAGAAGACAGTGTTTTGTACGTCAAGAAACTTCCGCTCAAAGATCCCAACGGACGAATTATAGGTGTGTTAGGATTTTGTTGGTATCGAACAGACCGACAAATGGACTTGAGAAAATTGGCAGAAAATGAAGCTCGTTTAGATGCTTTCTTGGATTATAGTTCTGGCGTTATTGTCGAAATTAACGAAAACGATAAAATCATTTATATCAATCCATCTGCAAGTCGAATTTTAGGATATAGCAAAGATGATTTGATAGGGAAATACGTTGGCAAAATAGTCCATCCCCAAGATTTATTGGCTTTGGAAGATTTGCTGATGCAGCGCAATCAAAAAGTCCGTCAAGTAATCCGTTTCAAACACATCAATCAGTCTTATCTCGATATAGAATTATTGGTAGCAGGAGCTAAAAAATCCCGAAATTCTATTTTGGTAAGCCACAATATAACAGAACATAAACAAGCAGAACGAGCTTTAAAAGCAAGGTTAGAAAACCTTGAACAAAAGCTGATAGAACAAAAAGGAGTACAACAACAAACCATCAACATGCTCCGTAATTTTATGGCACATGTGCGCCATGATTTTGGAGGTGCCATTACAAGACAAAAATCGTTTCTAACACAAATCCAAAAAAGAGTCGTTCCCAAATTCAATGTGGAAGAAAATGAGTTTTTCCAATTTGTTGTAGATGGAAGCAAGACTTTAGGTGAAATGTTAGAAGGCATTGTCGAATACAGCAAATTGACTACCAAAAAAATAAACTATCGAGAGGTTAATTTAGATGAAGTATTAGTTGCTGTCAAAAATGGTTTGAAACTGCTCATTGATGATAATGAAACAACGATTGAAATTGCTCCATTGCCCACACTCGTTGCAAGTAATGCACAAATGAATCAACTTTTTGACAACTTAATTCACAATGCTATTAAGTACCGTCGTTCAGACATCAACCCACACATTAAAATTAGCGTAGAACCTCAAAAAGATTCCTATTTGTTTTGTGTTGAAGACAATGGTATAGGCGTCGAAAAAGATTCGGAAGATGGAATTTTTGAACTATTTGAGCGTTTAGAGGATAAGGATGCCCCTGGCTGTGGCGTTGGCTTAGCTATTTGTCGTCAAGTTGTAGCGAATCATCAAGGCGAAATATGGTGTGAATCGACCTACGGCAAAGGTACGAAAATGTACTTTACCCTTGCAAGCTTGATTGTTAAAAATGTATAGCATTTATACATTAAAGAGTGAAATTTAAATTTTTTTAGGAGCGAAAGGTTTGTTGCTTCGTCTTTATGGAAAGGCCCGCTATCCATTACAATACCAAGCCATTTTTGGTTTTTGTGGTTTAAGTCGTTTTTGTGGTTTTGCCTTGCGCTTTGGTATTTTCATTACTATCGGGGCTATTTTAAAAGGTCTGAACGAAAATAAAATTTGAGAGATCACACAATGAAAAATTCTAAGTATTTTTAGAAATTATGATTTAGAATTTAACGAATCTGTTCTCTCCAAAAAAGATTTTTTTTTTGTGAATGAAAAAAGCCTGTCGTATTGCGTAACAACAATCAATACTGACAGGCTTTGTCTTTTTTATGGTAAATAATACAGTTCAATAGAAATTAAGACCATCCAAAATAGCCCCGATAGAAGCGTTATAGCCTTTTTTTATTTAAGTGATTTTAGTAGTTTTAGCTATTTAAGTCGTTACAGTTTTTTTCTTGATACATTGTTAGGCTATAGTAGCGGATAGCGGGACTTTCCGTTACGACGAAGTACTTTACCTTTCGCTCCCAAATAAAATATATATAATAAATGCATTAAACGCAATCACTCAATTAAGGGCCTACATCTCCAGAAGTATTTCCTGCAAAAGTATTGTTGTCCATATCACAAGTTGCGCCATCGTGGATATAAATGCCCCAACCGCCACTGCGAGAAATCTGACAATCTTCGACCACCAAAGAGCCTTCCGTTACATTGATATTGGCATCCGCATATCCCCACCAATAAACATAACCAGCACCAGCACCATCAATATCGACATGCGTCATTCGATTGTTAGAAGAATTTGTATCGTATAATATGCCCAACCAAAAATCAGCAATATCATTTTGACCACGCATCTCGACCTTATCACTACTCGTACCTTGCACATCCAACGAGCCATCACCAATGACGCCCAAACCCGTATTTTCTTTGAAAACAATCTGCGTTCCTGCCTCAATCTCAACACCTGCATTTATGTCAATAACATCCCCATCAATGAGGTAAGGAACATTTGTTTTCGTCCAAGTAAAATCATCATCTATGGACACACCATCCACCAAAATGAAATCTTTGTCATTGCCTGAATAATCAGAACCTAAGCCATCTAAATTACCGATTCTATTGGAATGAATATACATTGCTTCTTCGTCATGTGTCGTAATGCGATTGTTGCTAAATTCAGAAACGGTAGCATCGTTATACATTGTGATTCCATAACCAGCCCCATTAGAAAACGTAGAATTATTGATTTTCAAAGCACCCTCATGTGCCAAAAGCGTGGTCAATATATAACTATACCAATAAACATACTCACTACCTGCATCCGAAATCTGGGCATAGTTTAACTCATTTTTAATACTATTTGTACCGACGTGAACACCTCGCCAATAACCCTTTGCAGCCTCTTCACCTCGAATAATAATAGGCGCACTTTCCGTTCCATTCAATGCCATAGATCCCTCGCCAGTAACACCAATACCACCATCTGCTTCCACAACAATTTCGACACCTGCTTCAACAGTCCATTCCTCTATAACATCCAAAACATCATCACTCATCAACTTATAAGGTATGTTATTTGCCGTCCAAATTGCTTCGCCATTGATGGCATCAGGATAGACCAAAATATTATTTTCAGTATTGCCCGTATAGTCAGAGTTAACACCATCTAAGTCGCTTACTTTTTGACTCGAAATAAAAAGTGGTTCTTTGTTGTGCGTTGTAATTGTCACATCATTGTATTCTCTTACCGTTGCCTCCTTATAAATCGTTATTCCATGTCCAGCACCATTTTGAATGGTAAGATTATTCAGGCTAATTTGTCCATCATAAATCATCAAACTGGTGAGAGCGTAACTATACCAAGCGATATTTTCCAATCCAGCATCTTGAATCACAACATGCGTCAATTCATTATTAATCGTATTGCTTTCAAATTGAACACCACGCCAATAGCCCTTAGAAGGCTCTTTACCTCTAAAAGTGATTTTATTACTGCTTGTACCTACAGCATTTAGATGTCCATCTGTTCCCACAATTATTCCTGCATCTGCCCCAAAAGCAATCACGACTCCGGGCTGAATATTGACCTCTGCCTTAATAGTCAAAATACAATCCACAAAATAATCAATTGTTGCATTAGGGTCATCCACTAAAGTCATATCGCTACTAATATTATTGCAAATCAGCGTATCCGTACCAGTACCCAAAGTAGGGGTACAGTCAGGGTCATTAGTACAATCGGTATTACAATTGCCATCTGATATACAATCTTCGTTTAGAGGATCCTCGTCGTCATTACGTGAACAAGAACTTACAAAAATAGTTAGAGAAAACATCCCTATAATCAAAAATACGAGAGAGGTAATAGAAGATAAATTTTTCATTATTTTATTATTTTTAGTTTGCTTTATCAGCTCTTATTTTCGTTCAATTTTACAAAGCGATGTTGAGCCTGATAATTTGTCTTTTTTGTTATAGGATTCTGATTTTACAACCAATCCCAAGTCGGGAACATACCATTGAAGTTGCTTGGTTTTGATGGTCATAAACCCCATATTCACCAAATTAGTAGAAGTAATTTTAAAGGCTTTGAAAGTACCAGCAGGTGTCTCCACATTCTCGTGAGCAAGAACCTTACGTTCCGTAAAATCTACAGTCATTTTAATTGTCAGCGCACCTTCCATCGTTGTTTCTGTCTCAAGGCTACCATCTTTCAAAGACTGTCCGACCTGCATGTTTTGGGGATAAGCTAAGTATTCGCCTATTATTTCCGCTTCGACCTCTAAGTCTTCATTTCCTGAAAAACTATTCATTGTATGAAAAAAATGCTCCATGTCTACTTTGATGGTGTTGTCATCACAGCGTATCTCATAAGTCATTTCCCCTTGATTTTCCCCTTTTTCATCCTTAATTAAAGCGGTAAGCACCACTTTTTGCGCTGAAACATTGTCTAAAGTATAAGCTGTAGAGGAAGTTTGTTTCTGTTTGGTATCATAATTACACATTTCATAGCTACCAATGCGATTGGCTTGAAACAATTCAGGGCAATTTTGAGCATTAAGCGAGATAGACGCCATACAAAAGAAAGACAATAAAAAAATGAGTAGTGATTTTTGCAACATGATATAGTTTCCTATTTTAGACGAGTTGCAGATTCCATTTTTGAAAAAATCAAATTTATATAACTAATTGGTAAGATGTGATAAACTACTTTTGGAGCGGTAGGATTTTAATGAAATGAGTACAATTGTGGGAATCGGTAGAAGGTTAGATTGTTTGGTAAAGCTTTAAATTAATAGAATAAAGAGATATGAAAGCTGTCTTTTGGGGAGAGGCTCATTTGTAGTTTAGTAGTTTATCCATTAAATTATTAATCTTTTCTAAAATTAAATCTTCTCTTTGATCTACATACTGTTTTGTGTAATCAGAAATTTGATTGTGTAATAAAACATCATTTTCATTCGACCAATCAATTTTTCGGAAAGGAATACTTGAAATGGGTTTTTCCGAAAATTCTACGATATTGCCTTTAACAATTCCTTTGTTTTTTAACCAAGTAAATACTCTATGATTATTTAAAAAAGCCAAAATGTAATGTATGTTTTCTTTTGTCTCTGTCTTTGGAAAAATTGCGGTGACATCTTGTGTCGGAAATATACCTGAAGGTACATAAGCAAATCGAAAGTAATCTTTATTTGATATACGTTCCTTACAAGGAATAAATATACGAGGACAATTTTTGTTAAATAAATTGAAGTTTCTTAAAAAAACCCATTGCCAATAGTGTATCTTTTTGTTGTACTGGTATCTCTTTTCCAATTTTCCCCTTTGACCAATCAACTTTTGATGAAAATTGGGGTAGTCCTTTTCAAACTTGCTTTCCAACTCCACATCATTTGCAAAAATGTATTTTGTGATGTCACTATATAAAAACGGCTTCAAATGTTTTGCTTTAATAACCTTAATCGTTTTTGCTTTTTCCTTGTTATTTAATTTTTGCTCATTAAGTTGAAAAGCCTTATCTAAGCCACTGACCATACCATTACCAATATCACAAATATCTCCAATAGTAGGATAGGAAGAGCTTATGTTTTTGCTAAATAAATCCTGTTTAACCTCAATTTTAGTTGAGCAACTTTCTTCCAGTTTTTCAATTTTTTCAATTTCGTTTAAATCTGATAATAGCCATCGTTTATTTTTTTGAAATTGAGGTACAGAGAATTTTTTAATATCAGGATTAACAGAATCTTCATCCTTGATTTGGGATAAAAGTTCATTGGATAAAGCCCTGTTTTTATAATATTTTACTACATCAATCGTAGAGTTTTTATTTTTAGATTTTACATACTTGAAAATTACAACAGAAATGGTTGCATTGTTAAATATGGGTGTTTCATTGAAATGATAGATGCGCTCAAAATATCCATGCTCAACCATATAATTTCTTAGTGAAATAGAGTGAGTCGTATTCATCCAATACTCAGGACATATAAAAATTAGTTGTCCATTTTCCTTCAGAAGTTCAATAGATTTTAAAATGAAAATGTATAAGTAGTCACAGAGACTATTAAAATATTTTGACCACAGTTTGTTTGTAGCCAATTCTTCTTTTAATTCAGGTTCTAAGTTTTTCCATTGAATGTAGGGAGGATTTCCAATGATTAAATCAAATTTTTCTGATATTTTTGCAGAAACAAAACTTTCGTATTGTATACAATCAAATTCTTTTCCGAGTTCTTCATCTATTTCGTAGGCAGACATATGTGAGTACCCACGATTTTGTAATATATCTAAAAAGATTCCTTCTCCACAAGAGGGTTCTAAAATCTTTGAGGTAAGCGTTATGTTAGCCAAGTCAATCATAAATTCAGCGACAATATTAGGCGTGAAATATTGTCCATATTTATTTTTGGCGTTTTTTTCAGTGAAAGAAATTTCATCTTTAGTTATGTCGTGTTCTTTAACCATTCCGTAAGTTACACTTTTTTGTCTTTCTGATTTCACAAGCATTCCCAAAAAATTTCCAAATACAACAAGAAATCACTATATTTATCAAAATAAATAGCCCGTAAAAATGAAAAAAATTTACCTACTAACCTTACTACTACTCATAAGCTTGAGCAACATCGCCCAAACCGACGACGAAAAAATGCTCCGAGATATTTTTGATGCAGCCCTTACCGAAGGACAAGCCTACGAAAATCTCCGTCAATTGTGCAAAGACATTGGCCCTCGTTTAAGCGGATCAGAAGGCGCAGACAAAGCCGTACAATGGGGCAAAAAAGTACTGTCAGAAATAGCCGATACCGTCTGGTTGCAACCCGTCATGGTGCCACATTGGGTACGAGGCGATAAAGAAACAGCCGAAATCCGCCTATCAGATGGAACGGTCATTCCCACCAAAATATGCGCTTTAGGCAGTTCCGTCGGTACAGAAGCAGGAGGAATTACGGGTGAAGTCGTTGAAGTCTTTGGAATCGAGGAATTAGAAGCCTTAGGCGAAGCAAAGCTCAAAGACAAAATAGTCTTTTACAACCGCCCAATGGAACCCCGACTCATCAGCACATTTGCTGCGTACAGTGGTTGCGTGGATCAGCGTTCAAGCGGAGCAAGTACCGCCGCTCCCTTTGGCGCAAAAGCCGTTTTAGTCCGTTCCATGAATTTACGACAAGACGATTTGCCACACACAGGCGTACAACGCTACAAAAAAGACGTCAAAAAAATTCCTACGGCAGCCATTAGTACCAATGGCGCAAGATTACTAAGCAAAAAACTACGAGAAGACCCCAAATTACAAGTGCACATCGAAATGTCCTGCAAAAATTTTCCCGACAAAGAATCACACAATGTCGTTGCAGATATTATCGGAAGCGAATTTCCCGACGAAATTATCTTAGTTGGCGGGCATTTAGATAGCTGGGATTTGGGGGAAGGAGCGCATGATGATGGCGCAGGAACGGTTCATTCAATTGAAGTTCTTTACCTTCTGAAAAAAATGGGCATTCGTCCCAAAAGAACCATCCGTTGCGTCTTATATATGAATGAAGAAAATGGTCCCAACGGAGCAATAGAATACGCCAAACAAGCCAAACTCCAAAAGTGGCAACATACCTTAGCCTTAGAATCTGATAGGGGAGGATTTACCCCAAGAGGTTTCAGCATCGACGGCGTAGAAGGCGTTCAAGAAGAAACGCTCAAACAAATCGAAAAATGGGAAGAACTCTTCAAGCCCTACGACATTCACTATTTTGACAAAGGCTTTGGTGGTGTAGATATCGGTAAACTCAAAGACCAAAACATCCCATTAGTCGGCTTCGTTCCCGATTCCCAACGCTATTTTGACCACCACCATGCTTCCAACGACCTTTTTGAAGCCGTCAATAAACGAGAATTAGAATTAGGCGCAGCAGCCATCACATCACTCATTTACCTCATCGACAAGTACGGACTTGAAATCAAGAATTAGGTTTTAGTAGTTTTTGTTTGTATGGAGAATCGTGTTGAGACCATGCAAAATAGCCTCGATAGCAGCGTTATACCAAAAGCAGCGTGGGCAAATATGGCGGAATGTATCGCCATATGTTGGTGTGTAGGCTTTTGGTATAGTAGCGTATAGCGAGACCCTGCGTTACGACGAAGCACTTGACCTTTCGCTCCAAAATAAAAAGATTTAAAATAAAAAATATAAGGAGACAACGGTAAAGCCCTTCGATTGACGCATGCGCCCGCTATCCGCTACTATAGCTTTTCTTAACCTATTTATGACGAAAGAACGAATTGATTTAGTAAGTACAAGGCATGCCTTGTCCCAACACTCTAATTGAAGAAAAGCTATAACGCTACTATCGGGTCTATCTTGGAAGGACAGAACTACATGGAAATCAGGTATTTAGAACATCTAAAAATATAACTACTCTGATATAATGTACCTTAAATTTATCGAAGCAAGCAGAATATTTAACATATAAGGTATTGTATTTTAATATGTTAGAAAGGAAAATATAAAAAATATGAGAAATATTCCCAAATAGCGTTTAATTTTGTAATTGAAATGGTTGTATTATCGTCTCAATAATGTTAACTTAGGGGAGTTGCGTAAAAAATAGATATGTTTTAAGTTTCTGAACCCTTAAAACTTATAATTGTATGAAAAATAAATGCTTATGTATTATAATGTTGTTTTTGGTAAGCAACATTACTTGGGGGCAAGCCATAGACCCAAACCTGAAAAAAGGATTAGTTGCCTATTTTCCATTTAATGGAAATGTCAAAGATTTAAGTGGAAAAAACAATCATGGGACTAATTATGGAGCTTCTCTTGCCGAAGATCGCTTTGGAAAGAAAAATGGAGCTTATGAATTTGACGGGTTTGATGACTTTATAGATTTGGGTAATGACCCCATTGGAGAAAGCGAAAGCGTCTCCATTGCTTTGTGGGTGTATCCAGAAGGAGGAAACTATATTATATCTTCTGGAGGACAAGCAAGCTCAATTGGCTATGCCATCGCTTGCCAAGAAGGACAATTTTGGTTCGGTAGAGCGACCAGTGATAGCAGAGTAAGTTCAGGCTATTTTGGTTCTTTTGAAAAAAATAGTTGGCACCATGTCGTCGCCAGTTTCAATTCCGAAAAAGAAACCCTCACAGTCTATATTAATGGTAAATTGTACAGCACTTACAAAGGTAACAAAGGAACCTACCTCAACGAATTTACCACACTTTGTATCGGCAAACCCAATGACGGAAATACGTATTATTTCAAAGGAAAAGTAGATGATTTGTACATGTTCAATCGAGAATTGTCTGCCGATGATATATGGCGTATTTACAATGGAGAAAACAATTCAAGCATCGTCCAAAATATGGACGTTCCCATCAGTATCGGCACCTTCTTTGAAGAGGCCAATACCTGCTACAATACCGACTGTTTCACTGCATCTGCCGTAATGGTGCGCAAGACCTTAGAGGAAGTGTGTAAAGACAAAGAAATCGGTGGCGAAAACAAAAGCCTACGCAGCAATCTAAAAGCATTGGGCAAAGAATACCGTTCTTTAAAAGGCTTATCCCAAGTCATCTTAAACCTCAATCTATTTACAGAGGATATGTTGGCAAAAATCGACAACAAAGAAACAGAAGTTGATGCAGGCGAATTGGAGGTTTCGATAGAAGCCACCAAAGAAATCCTGAAAATTGTTTATGCCGATCACGATAGTCTCATTAAACGCATTCAAACCCTAAAATAAGAAGAACTCACAAATTACCCATATTGTGGCACATAGTAGGCATTTACTTGCTTGCTATGTGTTTTTTTATGTTTGTGGGTGAAGGCATCTAAGCTATATATACTACCTTTAGTGTATGAGTTCCCTTTTAAATATATTTGAACAGGCAAAATTCAATGAGTCTCACTTAAAAGACCGCTTTGAAAACGTGAAAACGGAAGCAGTAAGAGAAGGTGTTGATGTCTATGATATAATGATTTTCACCAATGGAGATGTAATTCCGTATCTATTAAAAGCTGTTACTACAAAAGAGACTTATCAAAGTTATAATAAAGCAATTTTACAAAAACATTCTAATGACATGGTAAGTGAAATGCAAGAACAATATAAAAATATACATCAATTT
>Ga0209186_1001954_pt1 | contig 14888 bp, 13 predicted proteins | sample SidtaG_FD_187426 | JGI IMG/M metagenome (GOLD analysis project Ga0209186, IMG submission 187426) | Marine algal microbial communities from Sidmouth, United Kingdom - Sidmouth_Male2 metaG (SPAdes) (version 2) | ecosystem: Host-associated > Algae > Red algae > Unclassified | place: Sidmouth...
AAGGTTTCTTGATTACAGGATGTCTGAGCTTGGGCGGTCTTCATCGGTAGGATATGTCGTTGATAAACATAGCTTTACCGAATTCTGGAGCCGCTCAAGCTCTCTATTTGTGAGATTTCCGGGCTAGCCGCTCCGACGTGTTCCCGCTCCGACGCGATCCAAAGCTCGCAAGCCGGAGGCACTCCAAAACGCGGGCTGGGAAACCGGTGCTGTCTTCTCTCTTTTTGCTCGGCGGACGATTGGAACCCGACTACAGTGACGCACCCGCTATGAACTGCCTCACTCGCCCCGCCCTCCTCCTTGTTTTAGGTCTTTCCCTCTGTAGTTGCTCGATGGCGCGGCAGGTCATGAACGTCCCGGGCCGCGTCCTGAACGGAGTCATGCCTCGTGGCGCAAAAGGCCTTCCTTCGAAGGCCCTGAACATGATCCCAGGGATTTTGACAAAGGGGATTCCCTTCCTGATCGTGGCGGAAGTCGTAGGCCAATCAGACAACGCCACGCCGACGAAGTAGTCGGATCTCGGATCTCGGAAGCGCCTACAGTCCCACTGCCCAACTCATCAGCGACTTGGCGTCATTCCAGACGTAACTCGACTGCGTTCCCAGTTGGACCAAGATAACCTCGCGTCCGCCGTAGGACGCGCTGGAGATCAGGCAACGGCCAGCGGCGCTGGTGTAACCTGTCTTCATCCCAGTGCAGGACGGCATGGTCTTGAGCACCTTGTTGGTATTGGTCAGCGTCTTCCGCGCGCCGGTTGAGTAGCGAAAGCTGTAGCTCTTCTGACGCACGATCTTGCGGATCGTCGAGTCGCGGTAGGCGTGCCAAGCGACGCGAGCCATGTCTTGGGCAGTCGAATACTGGCCCGACTCGGTCAAGCCGTGTGGGTTCCGGAAGGAGGAGTTGGTGGCCCCAAGCTGCCGAGCCTTGGCCGTCATCGCCCGACCGAAGGCCGCCGAACTGCCGGAGTGATCACGAGCCAGAACCTTGGCCACATCGTTGCCACTCTTCACCAGCAGGGCGTTGAGGAGTTCGTAGCGGGTGTACGTTTGGCCGGCCTTGAGGTAGAGTTTTGACGGCTCGATATAGGTGTCGGACGAGATCACGGTGACTCGACCGCCGAGATTGCCTCGTTCGATGACCAGCAAGGCAGTGAGTAGCTTCTGCGTACTAGCGACGGCGCGCCGCTGGGTCATGTTGCGGGCGGAGAGAATTCCACCGGTCTTGGCATCGATCAGAATCATCGCCTTGGCCGCGCAAGATGGTGGGCTTCCGAATGGAGACGTCTGCGCCCGGCTAGCGGGGAGGACATTGACGTAGCTCGGAGCAGGCCGAACCACTGGCTGCGGAGGATAGCCGTACTGGTAACCGGATGACTGAAGCGGCCCTGCTTGGCCACGATCGGCAAAGAAATCCTGGTAGTTGGTCTGACCCGATTGCGAGGGTGGACGGGGAGGAACTTCGTCGGGCGTCGAGCCACAGGAGACTAGGGACACAGAAGCGAGCGATAGCAGAAGAGCTGCCGAAGAACGGAGGATGAGTCGTGGGAGCATGGAACAGATAGGACGCAAAGCAGCAGGGAAACTTGGTTGCGCTAAGCGCGAAGTCAACTCAACCTAGACCGACTTCCTATGAGTAATCTACGACGCATCGGCACCTACCGATCCAAATGGGGCGAAGGCCCCCTCTTCCACCGAGACGTTCTGCTCTACGTCGATATCGAGGGCCACCGCGTCATCAGCTACGATCCCTCCGACCGGAGCGAAACAATCGTCGAGGTCGGCGAGCGGGTCGGCACGGTGGTCCCTAGGGAACAAGGCGGGCTCGTCATCGCGGGAGACACCGGATTCCGGTTCCTCGACACCGATGGCAACCTCACCGACATCGCCGATCCTGAGCCCGACATCGCCGCCAACCGGTTCAACGACGGCAAGTGCGATCCGTCTGGTCGCTTCTGGGCCGGAACCATCAGCACGACTAAGGAGACCGGGACTGCGAATCTCTACCGTCTTGATACCGACCTGTCCGTCAGCCGCCAAGTCACTGGCGTGACCAACTCCAACGGTATCTGCTGGACCGACGATCGGCAGACCATGTACTACATCGACACCCCGCGGAAATCGGTGCTGGCATTCGACTACGACGACGCCACCGGCGACGTCACCAATGCCCGCATGGCGATCGACACGCAGAACTTCGAGGGCGCGCCCGACGGCATGGCCATGGATGTGCAAGGCAACCTCTGGATCGCCTTCTGCCGCGGTTCGGCAGTGCGCTGCTTCTCGCCCGAAACCGGCTCAGAGCTAGCCACTATCGAGGTCCCGACTAGCTGCCCGACCGCACCCGCCTTCGGTGGCGAACACTACGACCAGCTCTTCATCACCACCGGACATCTCTCAGACGATCCTTGTGAAAATGCCGGTCACGTCTTCCGCGCCGATCCAGGTGTGGCAGGCCAGCGCCCGAATACGTTCGCAGGGTAGATCGGGTCCCGATTCCCTACGCTCCGAGCAATCCAGCTCGCATTTCCTCCAGCGGAGCAGGCTTGCCGAACCAGTGTTCAAAGGCGATGGCACCTTGGTGCAGGAGCATCGGCAGGCCATCGGCACCCTTTGCGCCAGCGGCCTCGGCGTCAGCCAAGAGCCGTGTCTGACCACCGGAGTAGACCATGTCGTAGACAAGATGCTCGGCCTTGAGTAAGCCAGACGGAATGACCTCGGCGTCGTCTTGGGACATGCCAAGCGAGGTAGCATTGACGATCAGATCGACCTCGCTGAGCCCATGACGCAAAGAGTCGGCATCCCACCGGCAGAGCTCGATCGTGTCGGACTTCTCGGGCAAGGTAGTGATCTCAGCGCGGAGTTCCTCGACCTTGGACATGGTGCGGTTGACCAAGACCAGGCGGGGACATTTTTCGGCGGCACATTGCACCGCGACCCCCCTACCAGCTCCACCACCGGCACCGATGATGGCGACGCGTAGGTCGCTGATCTTGGCACCAAAGCTCTCCTCGACAGCCCGGACGAAGCCAGGACCGTCGGTGTTCCACCCCTCCATGTTCCCATCACCAAAACGTAGCGTATTGACCGCCCCCATCATCGTCGGTAGCGGGCCAACTGCCGTAGCGGCGGCCAAGGCGGCGGCCTTGTGAGGAATGGTAACATTGATACCGAGAAACCCCACCTCAGCCATACGCGGCAGGGCCTCAGACACCTCCTCGGGGCGCAGGTGCATGCGGACGTAGCCCCCATCGATCCCAGCGGCTCGCAGCGCGGGGTTGTGCATCTGCGGCGACTTCGAGTGCGCCACCGGATCTCCGATGACGGCGAGAATCGGACGCTGTTCGAGATCGGCGACGATCTCGTCCCAGTTCTCTAGATCGGCGGCTGTATAGACTGCTTTCATCAGGGTTAGGAAGAATCGATAGACCAAGAACTACGCCTTCGCCACGTAGACCGTGCTCGCTGAATCAGTCTCCTGCAGTGGATTCGAAAAGGTGACGATCTCCGACTCGACCGACGGAAAGACTCCTCGAAGCAGTTCAAGAAAGTCTTCCTCCGGTGGGTCGTCCGACCACATACCGAAGACCCCGCCTCCGACCAAATGCTCCGCTAACTTCGCAAGCCCCTCCGGCGTGTAGAGCGAGGCGTGGGAGGGATCGAGGATCTTGCTCGGCGTGTGGTCGATATCGAGCAAGATCGCATCGAACTTGCGTCCGGTCTGGTCGGGATCGAAGCCCGTTTCTGGATTCCCGGCCAAGGCAAAGAAGTCCCCATTCACAAACCGACAGCGCGGGTCCTCGCTGAGTTCCTTGCCCAACGGCACTAACGCCTTCTCATGCCAGCCGATAACCTCGGGCATGGTCTCGACCACCAGCAGCTCCTTGACCCGATCATCGCGCAACGCCGCCTGCGCCGTGTAGCCAAGGCCTAGACCACCGACCACCACGTTCAGATCCGCCGAACCACCAATCGCCTTCAGCCCCAGATCGGACAGGGCCTCCTCGACCACCGTGAACATGCTCGACATCAAAAAGGCATCCCCGAGAATCACCTCATACACGTCCTTGTCCCCAAGCGAACGCACCCGGCGCCGGCGTAGAATCAGCTCGCCCATGTGGGTCGGCTGGTAGTCAATTTCTTCGAAGTCGAGAGCCATCCCATTCCCTCCCGCTCGATGCCACCGACTGCAAGCTCCCGTATCCGGAATCCTGCGCCAAAACTAACCGCGACGACGAATGATCCACCGGCGGCAGCGTGGCTACCGTCGGGCTTCGAGCAGGTTCGGATTTAAGTTACGTCCCGACGGCCTCGACCACCCGCTTCGCCGCATCGAGATCGATCGGGTTGGCCCAGTGCCCGTCTTGCTTGATCGAGGAACCGACGATGACTCCATCGGCGACTTCGAGAGCTTCGGCTACGGATTCTGGAGTGATGCCGGAGCCGACGAGTAGGGGGAGCTTGGTGGCTGCCTTCACCTCGTCTAGATCGGCTGGGTCGGCCGGTGCTCCGGTGGCGGTGCCGGTAACAATGACGCCGTCGGCTTGGAAAAATTCTGCGGCCTGCGCGGTTTCGGCGAGCGAGACGTCGGCGGTGACGGCGTGGGAACTGTGCTTCTTTTTCAAGTCGCAGAACACTTGGACATCCTCGGCTCCGATGAGTTTGCGGTAGCGTAGCAGTTCACCGGCACAGGCGTCGATGTAGCCTTCGTCCGCGACGTGACCGAAGACAAAGCCTTCGGCGCGAAGGAACTGAAGCCCAGCGGCCTTGGCTACAGCGAGCGCCTCACGATTGGCGGCGGCGAGGATCTGAATGCCGAGGGGCAGGGTGGTTTCGGCACGCACCGCGCGGGCCACTGTGGTCATTGATGCGACGATCTCGGGACCGACTTGGCCCTTAAGATATGGAGCGTCGTGCATGTTCTCAAGCAACAGCGCGTTAAAGCCTGCGGCGATGAGCGTTTGTGCCTCGCTGACGACGTGGTCGACGATGGCAGTGATATCCATCGAGTGGGCAGGCGTTCCTGGAAGCGCCGGAACGTGGAGCATTCCGACGAGGCGATGGGACTGATCGAAGAGGGGCATGGTGGCTGGAACCTAGACCAGTAGCGGAAATTTGGCCGAAGAAATTGCGGAAGCACGAGGAACTGAGAAGCTGCTATTTTTTGACCCGAATGCTTGAGACAGCGTGAAAATTGGGGGCCTGGGGAAAGAGATTTTCCTCTTTTCATTCTTTCGGGGTGCTCAGGTTTCACGGACTTTCGCGATCAACGTTCCTGCTCCGATGTCTTCATTGCGCTCGCAGGGCAATCCCACCGTTGTTCTTGCGAAAGACCCGACCTTTGCGGTTCTCTGATCGCTGAGGCACGATGTCGTCGGGTTCGGTGTGGTCGATAGTGTGGGTGTCGTTGACCCAGATTTAAATCCTATTTCCCCGGTCTCGGACTCGCATCTTGAACCAGTCGGTCTCGTCGAATGGTGACTGCTTCGTCGCGGGTAGCGTGATCGGTGTGGAAGAAAATGCCGGAATTGGAGCCGGGCTTGCCGCGTGCTTCGAGCTCGGGTTCCGGCGAGGTCGGTCTTCTCGTAGTTTGGCAGTTCCAAGGCCTCGGGATTTCTTAGAGATCGAACCACTTTGGGGACCACATAGCGACACGTGAGGACAGTAGAATCCGACCGACAGCAAAGTGGAGGCTTAGCCAGGGATGACAGCGTAGATCGAGTCGTGGTCGCGGCGGACAAGGCGGCGACTGGGAGAGTCGCCACTTCATTCCAATCTCCGTCATCCGTCAATCGAGACCCGAGACCCGAATTCTAGAACATCCCAGCCATCTTTCGACCAATCCAGAACACTGCGAGCATCACCAGCAACAGCCCAGCCCACGCTGGGTGGGACCAGATGGGGAGGCGGCGGATTTCGGGTTCGGGGTCGGGGAGGGCGGCGATGGCGGCGACGACGGTGGCGGGATCGGTGCTGGGGAGGACGGTGCCTCGGGTGAGTTGGGAGATTTCTTGGAGGACGTCGGGACGGGCGGGTTGGCCGCGCTGTTCGAGGGTGGTGCCTTGGACGGGGAGTTCGATTTCGAGCGGGGCGCCGCTTTCGGCGCAGGTGAGGCGGAGTTTGTGCAGGCCGGCCTCGCTGGGGGTGAAGACGCCGGTGAACAGGCCCCAAGCTTCTTCGCCGCCGGGGGCGAGGCGGACGCTGGAGACGGAACCGGAGGGGGCAGAGATCTCGGCGACTACGGTGCCTTCGCGCAGGGGCTCGCCGGTGCTGCTCATGACGTTGGCGTTGAGCGTTAGGGTCTCGCCGGACTGGGGGCGGTCGGGGCTGTAGAACAGACGCATTTTGTCGCCGGCGGCCATGTTGCGTTGGTAAGCCATCCAGCGGACGACTTGTCCCCAAAATCTGTAGTGGTACTTGTCCTCGACTCCCTTTCTCCACCTCCAGGCTCCGTCGCTACCCATGAATAGGACCTTGCCCGCTCCGTAGGTTCTGGTGACGATGAGCGGCACGCGACCGAAGCGGGTGGTCTCGGTTCCGTGGGTGGCGAGGATTTCGGTGCCGACCTTGGCGCGGAGGGCGGGGGCATACCAGTGGAAGCCGGGGAGCTCCCCCCAGGTCATGGCGCTGGCTTCGTCGGTGTCCTCGAGCTTGGTCAGAAGGCTGCGGGTACCAGCCTCGGTGAGGACGAACTTTCCGGGAAGCGAGGTTCCCCAACCTCGTGGCTGCTGCTCGTCGAGTACGACGGGGAGAAGTTCGCCGAGCTCGGTGGTAAGTAAGGTCGATTGGTAGCCGCGCAGTCCGGGGAGAAAGACGAGGCCGCTGGCTTGGTCACGAACGAGCTTGCGCAAGTTTTCGATTTCGGCGGCTCCGAGCTGGCCGGGGACGGCGCCGACATCGCCGAGGAAGACGACGTCGTAGTCGGATAGTTCAGACTCGGTCGGGAAGGTCTTGAGGTAGCCGCGTCCGGCGCCGACGGCATCGATTCCGGGGTGGAGCAACAGACAGTTCACTTCGACCCCCGGGTCGCGTTCGAGGGCGTTGCGCAGGTATCGGTATTCCCAGCGCGGGTAGGTCTCGATGACAAGTACGCGGAGCTGTTCCTTGCGGATATCGAGGGTGGCTTCGAGTGTGTTGTTGTCGGTATAAATCTCGGTTCCGGTCTTCGGCGCGGTCAGGGTCAGGGTGACCTCGCCGGCCTTCGATGGACGCCAGAGGATGCTGTCTTGAACCTGTCCCATAGCGGGCGCGACGATATCGACTTGAACGGTTTCGCCTGCGGGTGCGGTCATGGTCAGGCTGATGGCCTCGTCGCGGGGGAGGGTGCTGCGAACGGTGAAGGGGATGCGGAGGGGCTTGGCTGCGACGGCGAAGACCGGGACATCGAAGCCGGCGATTTCGATGTCGGGCAAGGCTTCGGGCGAGCCCGCAGAAACTGTGAAGACCGGCACTTCCTGCATGCGAAGCCGGGTCGCGGCTACGGCGGGCGAGCCACCGGTATTCCAGTCACCGTCGGTGATCAGGACGACGGCACCGAGATTCGGGTGCTGCTCGGGCAGGGCATCGAGTGCGGCGTTCAGGTCGGTGGCTTCGATCGGATTTTCCAAGGCCGAGTTAAATGGCGAATGGATGACATCGAGCTTTTCGGTCAGGCTTGACCAAGCGGCCGGATCGACCAGCGGCGCGATCAGATCGGCGCGCGAGCGGGGCTCGACTGTGGCGCCGTCGGGATCGAGAATATCTCGGGTCTCCATGCTGCCTGAGGTGTCGTAGAGCACGGCGACCGAGGGCTTTTCGTCGGGTAGGAAGATCTGCTGCCACTCGGGTTGGAGCAGGGTGATGGCGATGATCAGGGCGATCAGAAAGCGCAGTGTTTCGAGTAGCCCAACGTTCTTGCGGAAGCCGGAGCGCTTCCAAGACAGGAAGGCGAGTAGGGCGACGACGACAAGAAACACCACGCCGAACCCGATGGCGAGCGGAGTCGGGGAGAACTCAAGGCCCTGGCTGTCCGGAGTCATAGGTTAGGTGTTCGAAAAAACAGTTGACGAGTGGCGAACTTGCGGAGAGGTTGCTGAATGATTGAGGAAATTCGAAGGCTGATGGTGGCTACCGACTTCCAGCCGTTTGCAATCCATACGTCCGGCGGGGCGCGCCATGTTGTTCCGAGCCGGGATCACGCGTCGATCGCGCCGAAGGCCAAGACTCGCGGCGGCGGCAGGCTGGTCGTTTGGGATGACGAAGGCTTCTCTAATTTTGTTTCCTCTCTCCACATCGTCTCGATCGAGGTGTTGGAGGAAGAGGCTGCTTAGCGTGGAGTAGGAGGTCTGACACCCAGTGCTAGTCATCGTGGGACCGATCATGCCTTGCCTCCTTTGAATCCGCGGGCGGCTTCTTCGACCGTGCGGGTGTCCTTTTTCGGGGGCATGGAGAGTAGGGCTTCAAGCACGAGGGCGACGGCCATTAGGAGCAGGAAGGTTCTCCAGATCTCGCTGGCGAGGCTGGTCTCGTCTTCGACTGTGTCTTCGATGACGCGGTGGTCGAGGCCGCTGAATAGTTCGCCTAAGGTGGAGGTGTCGAGGTAGCGGGTTTGGTCTTCTTCGGTGGGGCGGTTGAGGGCGAGGAGCTGGCCGTCGGTCTGGAGAATACCGGCTCTTAGGGGACGGAGGTCGGTGGAGACAAGTTCGGTCGGGTCTTCTCCAGGACTCTCTGGAGCGGTCCACTTGGTGGCATCGACGCCGAGCGATCCGAGCGCGGCCTCGCGTTGCAGGGCGGTGCCGAGGCTGCCGGCGCCTTGGTCGAGCAGGCGTTGCAGGAAGGCATAGAGGACGACGCCGTCGCGGGCGAGGGTCGATCCGCCGGTTCCGGGAGGGGTGGCGAGGAACAGGACATCGCCGGCGGAGGCGCTCGCGGCGGAATCGGGTAGGGCGGCGAGGAGCACGGCGGCGCCGTCGGATTCGATACGGGCGAGGGGCAGTGAATTGGCCCCGTCGGAGACGAGAGTGCGGCGCCTAGAGATCTCGATTTCGCCGACCGGCAGTGCCTTGCCAGAGCGGGTGTTGGCCATCGGGCCTGAGTCGCTCCGCCACCAGGAGATTCGGTCGGACTCAGACGCGCCGGTCTCGATCCAGTCCCCCCAGGACACGCCGAGGAACGATCCGTCGCCGGTGATATCGGGCGGCAGAAATAGGAGGCTGCGGCCGGCGGCGACGTGGTCGAGAAGTTGGCGGGATTCGAGGCTGTCGGGTGCGGGTAGGGGCGCGTTCCAGATGATCAGCGCGGTGGCGTCCCACGCGAGCTCGGACAGGCGATCGGTGGGAAGGATGTCGGCTTGGTAGTTCCGAGATGGGTCGGCCGGAGCGGATAAGGCGGCCTTGATCGGGGCCATGGAAAACGGGTCGTCGGAGAGGATGGTGCTGCGGAGAACTGGCTGCTTGTCGAAGACGAAGTGGAAGGTGTTGTCGCCGGGGTGGGTGTCGGCGGGGAGTTCGACTCGGCCCCAGCCTCGTTCGGTTTCGCGGTCGATGGGAATGGCGTGGCCGCGTAGGTTTAGGCGGTTGTCGCGGAGCGTGGCCTTGTGGACGCTGGTGGTGCCGTTGACGACGAAGCGAATCGGCAGCTCGGTCTCTTCGCCGTCGCCCGTGGCATTGATTCCCGGGCGGGTGACTTCCAAATCCAGAAGCAACTCAGCCTTGTCCACCGTGCTCCGGCGTTCGACTCGGTCGACGGTGATGGCGAGGTTGCCAGTCGCTGGAGTTGGGTAGCTGAGAAGGTGAAAGCGCACTCCTGGAAGTGCAGAGAAGCCTGAGCGTAGGGATTCCCAACGGCCACCGGAGGCGTCCCAGTCGGCTTGTTGGAGATCGCTTAAGACCCAGACGTCGGTGCGTCCGGTCTGGTTGGTGGTGATGTGGTCGAGGGCCGATTGGAGTAGGCCGGGCATGTCGCCGGTGGTGTCGGTCGCCCAGGTTGCGGGCAGATCGGCGAGGGCTTCCGGGCGTTCTACCGGTAGGGCTTCGCGGGTGGCGGAGTCGATCAAGACCAGACGGGAACGGCCTCGGTAGGCTTCTTTCAGGGCTCCAACGAGTTTGGTCAGTCCGGCCTCGCGTTTGCTGGTTCCGCTGGCGAGGTTTTGTTGTTCCATCGACGCTGATCGGTCGAGCAGGACGAGGACGGTGTCGGGCGCGCCGCCGGTGAGGCCGAGCAGTCCGCCAGCCAGAGGTCGAGCGACCATGGCGAACAGGGCTGCCAGCGCGAGCACGCGGAAGGCGAGGATGAGAAAGCGGCGGAGCCGCGAGTAGCCGCGGTTCATCTGTTGGGCCGCGAGCAGAAAGATGGTCGCGGCCCAAGGCACGGTCTTGCGACGATGCAGGTGGATTAGGTGAATGATCACCGGCAATAGAGCCAAGGGAAGACCCCAGAGAAGGAATGGCTGGAGAAAGCTCATTATTCCTTGCCGCCTTTCTTCGGGGTGCGCGAGAGTAGGAAGCGGGCGAGCACTTCGGCGTAGTTCTCCTGAAGTTTGATGCGGTGGTAGTCGATGCCGCTGGTGCGGACGATGTTATCGATTTCCCGAATCCACTCGGTCACCGCCTTGCGGTAGGCATTGCCGACATCCTCGGGGTCGGCCAGGATCGGCTCGGCTCCCTCCAGATCGACGAAGCGTGCCGGGCGATCAAAATCAAAGTCGAGTTCCTGTTGGTCGAGTAAGTGGAATACCACGACGTCGTGCTTTCGGAAGCGTAGGTGTTGGACGGCGGAGCGCAGTTCTGCGGCGTCGGCGAACAGGTCGGAAAAGATGACGATGAGCGCGCGCTGGGAGATCTGCTCGGCGGCTTCGTGTAGGGATTGGAGCAGGGTGGTTTCGCCAGCAGCTTCGATCTGGCCGAGCGAGTCGAGCAGGGTGCCGAGGTGAACTGAGCCGCGGCGGGCTGGCAGATTGACGGCGGCGCTAGGGCTGCCCTTTTTACCCGATGCTCCGGCTGCCCAGAGACCCACGGCGTCGCCTTGGTGGGCGGCTAGGTAGGCGAGGGAGCCAGCGAGTTTGCGCGCGTAGTCGAGCCGGGTGCCGTTTTCTTCTTTGCCGTCGTGGGCGAAGTTCATCGACCCGCTGACATCCATCAGGAAGACCATGCGTAGGTTGGTATCCGCCTCGAACTCCTTAATATAGTAGCGGTCAGACCGGCCCCAAGCTCGCCAGTCGAGGCGGCGAAGATCATCTCCTGGGACGTATTTCCGGTACTCGGCGAATTCGAGGCTCGATCCACGTACAGGGCTCCGGTGCATACCGGAGACACTGCCGATCATTGACTGCCGGGCATGAAGCGGCAGCGCCATCAACCGTGATAGCACCGATGGGTCGAGGAAGTCGCGTGAGCCTTCGGACATCTAGCGGGGTCGGGCTTCCGAACTTACTTCTCGGCGGCCAGGTCGTCGGCGAGCCTACGGGCGACCTCGCGCGAGGTGACGCCTTCGGACTCGGCCGTGAAGGTGGTGATGACGCGGTGGCGAAGCACCGGTTCGGCAACTTCAAGGAGATCCTCCAGTCGGACCATGAACGATCCCTGCAGAGCGGCTCGGGCCTTGGCGCCAAGGATGAGGTACTGGACCGCCCGGGGGCCGGCTCCCCAGCCGATGAGTTGCTTGGACCACTCGGGAGCCGTGTCTTCGTTGGGGCGGGTGCGGCGCACTAGATCGACTGCAAATTCGTAGATGTGATCTGGCACTGGAACTCTGCGGACCAGGTCCTGGTAGGCCTTGATCTTGTCGCCGTCGAGCACCTGGTCGAGCTTCGGTGGAGTGTCGCCTGTGGTGGTGCGAGCGATGGCGATCTCCTCGTCGCGGCTCGGGTAATCGACGCCGATCATGAACATGAAGCGGTCGAGTTGAGCCTCGGGGAGTGGGTAGGTGCCTTCCTGCTCGATCGGATTCTGCGTGGCGAGAACGAAAAACGGCTGGGGTAGGTCGTAGGTGCGACCGGCGGCGGTGACGCGGTGTTCCTGCATCGCCTCGAGCATGGCTGCCTGGGTCTTGGCCGGGGCACGGTTGATCTCGTCGGCGAGGACGATGTTGGAGAAGACCGGCCCGGTGACGAATTCGAACTCGCGTTTGCCGCCGGATGTCTCTTGGAGGATGTCGGTGCCGGTGATGTCCATCGGCATCAGGTCCGGAGTAAACTGGATGCGGCTGAAGTCGAGGCTCATCGTTTCGGCTAGACGGGAAATTAGCAGAGTCTTGGCTAAGCCGGGAACTCCCATGAGTAGTCCGTGGCCTCGGGCAAATAGGCAAATGGCTAGTTGTTCGATGACTAGGTCTTGGCCGACGATGACTTTCGAGAGTTCGGTCTTGAGCTTGCCGAAGTCATCTTGAAGTTGGCCGATGGCATCGACGTCGTCCTTGGGGAGGACAGATTTAGGCTTCGTCGCCGAGCGCTTTTTTGCGGCGGCTTTCTTGGCAGTTTTCTTGGAGGCGGTCTTGGTAGCCATGGTTGGAGAGTCGAACAGTCTTAGATATTACCCATGGGTGTAGGCAATGGAGGAATACCAAGCAAGGCATTTCCGCCTCTGCGTAGGTAGACTGCTGTCGGGTGGGTCTTGTTTCAAATCAGTTGGAGATTGAGAGACCGGTCAGAAAGAAGTTCCATAATTTAAATAGCGAACCTTGACATTTAATGTTTTTTAAATAAATCTATATTTGTCGGGCAAGAGTCGGAAATTTTTTAAAACCGTGAGACAGATGAGGAAATCAGTAAGGATTCTAGTAATGGCAGTCGGAATTGGACTAGGGCTAAGTGCTTGCTCTGATCCGCAGGAGACCGCCATCGATCAGCTTACCAAGTCAGGGTATGCTTTTAATGTCACGGATTTCCACCGTGCAGCAGCGGCAGGGGACACCGACTCGATCGATCTGTTTCTTAGTTCCGGCATGGCTGTGGATGCTCCCGACGCTAATGGGCGAACCGCACTTTTAATCGCTTCGGCTGCTGGTCGTGGCGATGTCTGCCAAAAACTTCTCAGTCTTGGTGCCAGCCCGGCGGTGATCGACTCCGACAGCCGCACTCCCCTGATTCACGCGGCGGCCACCGGGAATACCGAATTGATGGAGGCCCTTCTGCAAGCCGGCGCCGATCCGTTGGTGAAGGACAAGTCTCAGTGGTGCGCGCTAACCGAAGCTGCGTTCCACGGAAACGCCGAGGCGGTCGCCGTGCTCGCTCCTCTCAGTCGCCAGTTCCTCGACGGTGCTCTGCACCTCGCGTGTGTGGGTGGCGATCTGGGCACGATCGACGCGCTCCTTCGTTCCGGTGCCAGTGTCTTTGCTCGCAGTCGCGAGGAAAAGACAGCCCTCATGTACGCGGCGGCCAATGGACACCCGAGTGTCGTGAAGCTTCTCATCAAGAACGGAGCCAACCGCTTCGCTCTCGATGGCATGGGCAAGACAGCGTCCGAACTGGCCACTCTCGGCGGGCACGAGACGATCGCCATCTTTCTCAGTGAGCCACCGAGCGATGGCGAGAAGTCGCAGGCTGCACCTACTTTCGTCCTCAATCCCGCGGACCTTCCAGCTTCGACCGACGTTGAGTCGGCTGGGCCCAAGTTCAATGGTTCAGATCCAGAAGGATTCGTCGATTTGGAGAAAGTGAATGCTAAGCCGACGCCAAAGAAAGACTCGGTTCTCGGTAGAGCCAAAGTTGCAGCCGCTGTTGCCAAGGCCAATTTAGGTGGACTTGGTGCCAAGGCGGTCGCTCCCAGCGCGAATTCTTCCCGCAAAGTAGCTCCCAGCAAGGTAGTCCCCCGCAAGTCGCCTCCTGCAAAGCGAGTTCGCCCACCGGCGCCTCGGATCGCCCAACGTGGGACACCTCAACAGGGCGCGTCCTTAGTGCAGAGTACCCCGCGTGGCATCGAAGTCCAAACCCGTCGCCTTGATGGAGTCGCGCTTGAGCAGTCGCTAGCTCCTCGTCAGGTTCAACAACCTCACAGTCTCAACGGCGCTTCTGCTCCGCTCTTCGCCCAAGCTGGTGGCGAGCATTTCGTCTCGCCGATCCGCATGTATGATTACCGTGAAAGTCAGCTACCGGTCATGCTTACCGACGTTTTCATCAATTCCGGTCGGATTGAAGATCGCCGCGCCAATGTCCGTCTTCTCTACGGAGAGTTCGTCGATCCGATTTCGGTCATCCCTGGTCAAATGATCGCCGACACCGGTCTGCGCGTCATTGATGTCCAGCGCCACGTCGTCCAGACCAAGCAGGGCAAAGGTGTTCCTGTCGATGTTTCTCGTATGATTGTCGAAAACGCCGAAACCGGTGCCCGCCACCTCGTGGTCAAGGACATGCCTGCCATGTCGAACAACGTCTACGCTGTGGTCAGTCTTGGTGACGAACAGGATACCGTCTTTGATGCTCGTAGTGATGACCGCTTCACCGCTGCTGGCGGCGAGGAGAGCTACCGTATTCTCGATGTCCGTCCGAATCAGATCGTCATTCTCCAAGAGGATAGCGGCATCACCTTCACCATCCCTCGCACCACCCACCACGGTGGCGTCCAGTAGGACTATTGTCCGAAATTCCGTTGGTGGAACTTCATGATCTGGTCGCCCTTCTTGTCATAGATTTGGGTGGCGCTATGGGTGGCGCCTTCGACGACTACCTTGGCGTTTTTGATGCCGAGCTCGGTTAGGTAGTCGGAGAACTTGAGGTTGTACTCGTAGTTGAACCCCTTGGTGCCGACCCAGAGTAGGGGCTTCAATTGCGGTGCGTCTTGGTCCTCGGCATGGGCCCATACGCGTAAACCTTAAATACGTAAGTCGCTGAAAATAAATTGATTACGATATAAATATTTTCAATTTTTCTTGACAGGATTCCCGGGGCTTCGCCACCTTTCGGTGCCAAATTCCAAATCG
>Ga0209186_1001962_pt1 | contig 14864 bp, 9 predicted proteins | sample SidtaG_FD_187426 | JGI IMG/M metagenome (GOLD analysis project Ga0209186, IMG submission 187426) | Marine algal microbial communities from Sidmouth, United Kingdom - Sidmouth_Male2 metaG (SPAdes) (version 2) | ecosystem: Host-associated > Algae > Red algae > Unclassified | place: Sidmouth, United...
TTAACGGGGGTTGAAACCCCCGCCTATGATAAACCGTCGGTTCCCGACGAAACTCCAGAGCTTGGTGCGTTGGCCAATTCGCAACCCCGAGGCGAGCCTGGGGGCTAAGTGCCTCCACTCCTTCGGAGCTGTCCCCCCAAAAAAACGATATCTCCAAAATTTTCCGTTCAGGACAGGCTTCCGGCTATGTCGTCGGGGCTTCGTCGCTGACTTCGAAGCTCATCGGGAAATCCGCCTTTGTGTCGGCTTCGGCGTCTTCTTTCCGGATGGTAATTGTCCGATTCGGGAAGGGAATTTCAATGCCTTCAGCATCGAAGCGTTCCTTGATATCGGGTACCAAGCTGTCTTTCAAATTGATGAAATCTTCTCGGACAAACCACGCACCGACACGAAAATTAACCGATGAATCCCCAAGGCCAGAAATCGTTACCACGGGTGTGGGCTCATCGAGGCAATAAGGGTTCTCATCTGCGACCTCGCGGAGGATTTTCATCACGGAGCGAATGTCTTCTTTGTAGGCGACGCCGATATTTAAATCGAGACGGCGGATCGGATAATGCGTGTAGTTGATTACCTGACCTTTGATCACCGCTTCATTCGGGAGACGCACCAATTTGTTATCGCCTGTCCGCATTTTCACTGACAGCAAATCGATCGAAACAACAAAGCCGCGTGTTCCTGCGATTTCGAGCAAGTCTCCCACTTGGAAGGGCCTTTCGAGCATGAGGAAAATCCCGCTAATTAAATTCGACAGACTGGTTTGAGCGGCAAAGCCGAAGGCAATACCAGCGACTCCAGCGGCGCCAAGTAGGGTCGATATTTTAAATCCAGCTTCACGTAGGACCGCGAAGAAAATGATCAATCCGCCAATGTAGCTAAGCGACTTCGCGACCAGCATACCGGTCTGTGGGGTGACTCGGCGACCTAAGGTTTTACGCAGGGCCCCTGAGGTAAAAATAAGGAGAGGCCAGACTGCAAACAGCCAGACCGCAATCCGTGTGAAGGACTGCAGGCTCTGCTTTGAGAGCAGATCATTAAAGTCGAGGGTGGCTATTGGTAGCAGGCTTTGGCTTTGATAAAACCCTTGTTCAATACTTTGAAAGAGTATCGACATTATAATCCTTCCATGTCCGGCATGGATTGGTGGCCGAAACTCCGCGCTAATAAACCACGCCGATTTGTGAGTCGTGCCGTGGCCAAAGATCGGCAATCGTCTTGAAAAGTCGGGGCTGAATTTCCAAAGACAACACGAGAAGGTTGATGCGCGCCTCGGTAAACAATTCGTCCGGCGGCGGTCCACCGGTAGGTCGGGCCTTGGTACAGAGCCAAGTGAGGGACTCGAACGCAGACCCGTTCTAGTTGCAAGGTGTCGTCGGTTTTATTGCGTACTTCGAGGGGGCAGATGACAAGGTCTTTGCGACGTTTATCTAAATCATCAAAGCGTCGTTCGACTTTGCATTTAAGCGAATAACAAAGTTCACCTTCGGTCCAATTTCCAAACCAGGTGTTAGAGAGGTGTTGGGTTGGGAGCTCGATGAGCTGCGGCGCACCTTTGACCGTTTTTTTGATGCGAATCCAAAGCGGTACAGCAATGAAGCTGGTCATGCGTTCGCCAGGAGGAACAAAAATGGCGTCGGTTGGACGCAGGATGAGGGGCCGGTCGGGTAGCGCGGGTTCGAAACGAAGTGAGTCTTCTTTCGGTCCACATGGCCATCGATTCCACACCAAATCTTTGGGATGTGGTAACGCATCGGCGATGGCCCAGCCGCTCTTCTTTTCTTTGTCGAAAGTCCAGCCGATCCACCATTCAAGCCCGGTCCGCTGGGCCCAAATGTCTAAGGTGCCAAAGCGCCAATGAAGGACATCATCCGGCTCAAATGCGTACGGATTCCAAGCGGTGTTTGGATGTTGTGATGAAGAAGATGCCATTGTGGTTGCCAGCATAGTCTGGCAAGCCACAACTGGCAAGCTAGCAAATGCAATGACTTATGCAGGCTAGGGCTCGAGGCGGTCGATGCTCCACAGGAGGCCTCGGCCAACCACGTTTAGAAAGACTGGATCACGGAAGGTGTCATCTGAATGCCCGTAGGTGGTGCCAAAAACTCTGGCCCCGCCGTAATTATTAACCCAAATGACCGGGTGATCTTTTTGGGTTTTTTCGCTTTGTGAGGTCGCAAGCGCGGTGGCTTTGGGCCAGAGTTTTTCAATCACGTAGAGTTCGTCTTTTGGAGTCACCCAATCGCTAGGAAAGCCAGCCATGATAGGATGCTCTGGCACTTTGACTGCAACCTTGTAGTTGCTTTGATGCTCGTGGTGGCGACTCGTCACGCCGAGGAACTTGCGCCAGTCGTCGACTTTTGCGTCGCGATAGGTGTGCATGGCACAGTGAATCACAACTGCAGGTTTGCCCGATTTATGCCCGTCTGAAATCCGCTTGATGTACTCCGGATTGTCGGTTTTTGCGAAGCACTCATTGTGCACGACAACATCGTAGGGCGCGGCCCAGTCCGCGTTTTTATAAAAATCGATTTCTGCGTGCGTGCCTTTGCCACCTTCGTTGACCACGGTCCAATTGATCTTGGCGAGCATGTTGATCCCATTCGTTAGCGCTTTGGATTGGAATTCGTAATTGTGACAGCATCCGCCGGTGATCAGCAGCGCGTTGATCGGTTTTTCAGCCGCTTCAGCAGTTTTGGCATTAGCCGCTTCGGAGGATCTTGGGGACGTCTTTTCTTCGGCATTCACCGAGGCGAGGAAGAGCGGTGCGATAAGGCATAAGCAATAAGTAAATAAACGTGTTTTGTTCATATGTTATCTACGCCACTCGAATGCATCTCCTGCCATTGAATGGCAGGAAAGTTTTTAGGACTGCCATGAAGTGGCAGGGGTTAACGTGAACCGCAACGTTAGATGAATGGAACGTTGCATGCCTTTTCCTCACTTTGGCCCATGCGATCCGGACGAATCGATCAAAACCTCTCGCCAGCGATTGCATATTTGTCGTAACCGGTTTTCCGACGAAGTTTCGATCTCAACCTTGCTGGATTGACCGAACTTTCTCTGTGCCAGTTTGAGCGGAAATATAAGACCTTGTTTCGAACCACCCCGCAGCAATTGATCATACGGAGGTAAGTGCATGAAGCCGGTGACATGTTGCGTGGGAGTAAAGGTTCGGTCGGAAGCAGCGCCATGGAATGCGGCTTCTACGATCAGAGTGCAATGGCACTTAGATAAGCGGTCCAGTGTATTTTTTTCTGCGACATGTGACATCATGGGAATCCGCCCCGAAGTGGGCGGGATATGGTAGCCCGTGTGCAAGGTCGCGAAGCGGCCGCAGCGCCGGGTTACGTGCAGGCGTGAGAAGGCAACGAGGGATAAGCCCTGTATTTGAAGAGAAATCGGAGCGAGGCGCAGCACTGCGCCAGATGGCTAAAACCGTACAATTTTCAGTTAAAAATCGTATTCTGAGCACGCATCAGTTGACCTCTGCTTTTTTGAAAGGCACCGCCCATATTGGTTTCTATTCCGACCGCGCTTCCAGCGCTTCATATTACTTCCCAATGAATTCCGGTGGTTCCCTTCGGTCACCGACCGGCTAATTGCCTTCAAGCCTCCGGCTTTCTTTTTAGGGCAGAGCGAACTCCTTTCCATACAAATCGGGCTTAACTAAGTGCCAACGCGATCAGAGTGCTTTTACGCGGTTTTTCATACGGCACATTGGCATGACGCCGCTGCAGTACCAGTACCGGAATCGGTATTGCTGTAATATAGTAGCTAGCTACTGGATTTAAACGGGTACCAAATGTGTTTGCAGGTCGCGCATTGGTAGCGTCGGCCAATAAATAGGCTGTGTAGTGAATGATAGAGAACGAAGATGATGGAGTATGGCATCGGGCCTTTCGTCCCTTTGATTTCGTACATCTTGAGTAGCTCTGGATCGTCGTTGCCACAGCTGGGACATTGTAGGGTGGTGATGGTCTCGAATACGTCAGCGGCGGGGCCGATGACTTCGCTTTCTTTGTCCAACATCCCAAGGAGCATGCGGGTCTTTTGCTCCCACTCGTCTGGAACAAGAACCTGATAGGCTGGAAGTTCCCTTTCTTCGAGACCGTCTGTCGGCTGTTCCTGCGGTGGATGAATCTGCACCGGAATGTCCACCTCGGCCAGCAAGGCTTGGAGTTCAACCGCGGAAGCAAAGTCTAGGTAGCGTGCGACTTCTCTCACGATGCATCAGCTTTTACGGCGTGTATGCCACTTGGCGAGTGACTGAATTAATTGACGTGTGATCCACGCCAATCCAATTTTTCGCTAAGCACTTTAAAGTAACTTTGTTCTGCGAGAGAAATTAGGGTGACGCCTCGTTTGGCTTTGCGAATTTCAATCGTATCGCCTGGATCAAAGGTGCCGCCATCTTGGCCATCAATGGCGATGAGTAATTTTTTGCTGCCGCGTTTGATCCCGACTTCGATTTCCACGTTGTCGGGAAGGACGATGGGGCGGTAGGTCAAGGTGTGTGGGCACATGACATTGATGATCCAAGCTGGGGTGTTTGGATGCACAATCGGCCCGCCTGCGGATAGGGAATGTCCGGTTGAACCGGTTGGGGTAGAAATGATCAGCCCATCGCAGGAGTAAACCGTTATCGGTTGGTCGTCGATTTTAAGTTCGATGTGAGCCATGCGAGCCGAAGGCCCCCAGCCAATGGCGACTTCATTCAAAGCGCGCCATGTTTTGGGTTTCCCGTTTTCAGAAATAATGCAGTCGATGACGGTGCGTTCGGTGGTTTTGTAATCGCCGCTGATAATCGCGTCGACGGCTGTCTCCAGTTGGTCTTCGCGGAGCGAGGTGAGGAAGCCGAGGTGGCCTAGGTTAATTCCGAGGATGGGCACATTGGCGCCATTCAAAATCCGCGATGAATAGAGTAGGGTGCCATCACCGCCGAGGGCGAGTAGCACGTCAATATGCTCAGCAAACTCTTCCTGATTAACCTGCTTGGAGGTGGGCAGCAAATCGTGAGTCGACCCACAGGTATAGAGAACAATACCCTTTTTTTTAGCAAGGGCGTCTAACTCTTGTAGTTTCGTTGATGCATCTGCGCGATGCGGATTGGCAATGACTCCGACATTCATGGGCTGTCTTTTACCGGCGGAGTGGGGGGCGTCAATCCTTATAGGCGACGTCTATCCTGCGTATGCTGGTCTTGATGGGCCAAGTCTTTCATATGAAATACCTGGTAGACTCGAACAAATGCCTGCGGAATCAAGATGTAGATTGAAGGGGGGGCGGGGGTCTGCTAGCCAACCTTTATGCGTGAAGTCACCATTTATACAGACGGTTCTTGTAGTGGAAATCCCGGCCCCGGAGGTTGGGCCGCGGTCCTTATCTGTGAGGGAAAACATAAGGAACTCAGCGCAGGTTTTAAACGAACCACGAACAATCGCATGGAGCTTTTAGCGGTGATTTGCGCCCTCGAAGCCTTGAAGGAACGTTGTGACGTCACGGTGATTTCCGACTCGAAATACGTGGTAGACGCCATGACCAAAGGGTGGGTAGAGAAGTGGCGCAAGAAAAACTGGACCAAAAAAGATGGATTGAAGAATCCCGATTTATGGGAACGTTTATACGGGGTAACCCAGACCCAAGATGTTACCTGGGAATGGGTGAAAGGGCATGCCGGGAACCGTTGGAACGAACGCTGCGATGTGCTTGCGGTGACTGCGGGGCAGGGTGATGACCTTCCGGCTGATACGGGCTATTTGGGGGAATAGGTTATGGGTGCCGATCCTTCGCGCAAATTTTATGAATGAGTCTGATTCGTTCTGCTTTATCGCTTCTGCTTGGAAAACGGACGAGGAGCCTGGGAGCGTCGAGCTCTTCATCCGCGTTTTCCTAAAAGGCTAACTACACTATTAACTGCGCCAAACGGGATAAATCCCGTTGCGACAAACGCGGAATAAATTCCGCGCCACGCCTCTTGTCGGCATCCTTTTTTATAAGTGGAACGTCTACGCATCTGTCGAACTTGGGCATTTTGCGAATGACTCTGATTCCTTCTGCTTGGAAAGCGGACGAGGAGCCTGGGAGCGCCGACGTCCCCGTCGGCATCCGCGCATGTGGGTTAAAGTGAAACCCCGCTTCTTCGTTTTAAGCCATATTGATATTTTCATCTTCGGCCATTCGCACCATTCGCAAAAAGGCTGCACGCTTTTGCCACGCTTGATTCCCTTCGACAAAGTGAACTTTTCTTGGAGAGAGCTTGCGTGCCAGAGGGCTTGAATTAATTACCATTGAGTGGCAGGAGACGCTCTCATGTCTTTGAATCGCAACCAAGCCTCAGAAACCTCAAAATGTATTCCGTCTTCTCGTTCTGCGGGATCAGGCTCTCATATTTGGCATCCTTATACTCGTTTTTCTCAGCTTGGAGATGGGCTGCTTCAACTTGTTCGGGGCGAAGGAATCCATCTTTTTGATGCGGATGGCCGTGCGTATATTGACGGGATTTCTTCGTGGTGGTGCATGAATTTGGGACATAGCCACCCTGCCATTGTCGCGGCGATTCAAGCGCAAGCCTCGGAGCTGCAACACTGCATCCTAGGGAACTTGACCCACCCAAATGCCGAACAATTGGCTAGGGAATTATGCGAGCTGATGCCGGACCCGGATCGGCATGTGTTGTTCGCAAGTGACGGTTCCTGCGCGATTGAAGCGGCGGTGCGTACCGCGATTCAGTACTTCCATAATCAAGGCAAGCCACGAGCACTGTTCGCGGCGCTTACAGATCCGTATCACGGTGACACCATGGGTGCGTTGTCGATTGGATATATGGAACGGTTTCATCGAGCGGCGCATCCGTTGACGTTTGAAACCCGGCGGATTCCGGCTCAGCGATCGCGACACGATTTTGCCGAGGCGGTGGCCTCCTTTCGAGCGCTTTGCGAGAAAGAAGGGTCGAATATTGCTGCCTTGGTCTTGGAGCCTTTGTGTCAAGGAGCGGCGGGAATGCGGATGGCAGATCCAGAATTTTTGCGTCAACTCGACGCGATTTGTCGCGAGTTTGGCATCTTGGTTATTTGCGATGAGATCGCTATGGGCTTTGGACGTACGGGAAGTATGTTTGCTTTTGACCAGGCAGGGATCGATCCGGATATCGTTTGCATGGGGAAAGGTTTGTCGGCGGGGATGCTTCCGATTAGCACCGCGGTGATCAAAGATTCGATTTACCAAACTTTTGCGGATGAAGGAGAACGGGATTGTACCCTCTATCATGGACATACCTTTGCGGGTAATCCCATTGCGTCCGCGGCTGCTCTAGCCACTCTGAAGGTCTATCGGGAAACAGATTTAATGGTTCAACTCAGCCCCAAAGCCTCGGTTTTGGAGACTTCACTTGAGGGCTTGGTTGACCACCCTCGAGTAAAGGATGCCCGTTGTTTGGGCATGATTGGGGCGGTCGAGCTCGATGCGACGCCAGAGCAGATGCAGCAGATTCAAACTCGGGTTCGTGATAAAGGCATTCTACTGCGCCCGTTGGGCTCGGTGATTTACAGTATGATGCCGCTGACCGCTTCAGAAGATGAGATTACGCATGTTTCAGAGGTGTTGTGCGAAGCGATTCAGGCTGAAATGTCCTAGCCTGCTCGATTCCAATTCATTTTTGTATTGGAAATAAAAGCGGAGTTGGGGAACGATAGATAAACATGTGTAGGTTTATCTCCATCATACTATCTCTCGGGTGCAGTTTCGCGCCTGCTTACCTTGTAGCTCAGTCGGCAGCTAAGACTCAAGACGATCTAGGTTCAAAAAGCTCTGCCACCAGCGAGGGCAAGGATTCAGCGGGATATGCTGCCTTGGCCGCGCCAATTATCGAAAAATTTCGCGGCGAGACGACGGCTGAACATGTGGAGTTGCAGGATGAGCTCTTTCGTGCCGCGACCAATTCATATCCGTCCTCGATCCGCTTTCTTCTGAAAGCGTATAAATCGGAAAAGAACATCGAAGCTCGGGTACAGGTTCAACGTGTGATTGAACGTTTGGTTGTCTATGAGCGCTTTGACCGACCAAGGGGATACATTGGGATTACCGTAAATAAGAGCGTGTTTACTGACGCTAAGGGTGTGGATTATGGATGTATTATCGCGGCAAAAGTCTATCCCGACTCTGGAGCAGAGGCGGCTGGCATGCTCGATGGAGATATGATCACGAGTATTAATGATTTTCAGATTAAGCTAAGCACGGATCAAAAAGACTTTATCGCCTACGTGCAGACGCATCGGCCAGGCGACAGCTTGGAGCTCGGAGTTGTGCGTGCGGATGGCTTTCGCAATCTCCAGCTAACCTTGACCGGGCGCCCAATCAAGATGGCGGGAGTGGTCTCTTCGTTTAACCGAGATCCAGCACGAGATGCCTTTTTGAGCTCTTGGTTGGAGGCGCGGAAAATGCCGGTACTTCCCGAGATTCCGACTCGCATGGACAAGCTTACCTTTCCGTAGGACTTTGGCCGAATTGTAAGCGCAGCTCTAATGAGGGACTACTTCCTCGGCTTACAGCTTTGTAATCGTATACTTACGGTGAGCCTCTTTAGTTACCGTAGCCCAACGAGAATTACCTGCTCTCACTGACGGGGCAGACACGACAGCTAGGAGTCTGTCGGACTTAGCAGATTCGGCTGCGAATTCCTCACTTTGGCCCACACGATCCGGACGAATCGATCAAATAGTCTCAACTATTCTCACGAATCGTCCAAACCGTCTGGTTTCAAACTGAGAAACCCTCGCTCGAAAGCCTAAGTCCGACAGACACCTAGTCTGTTGCCTTTGGTTCCCTTGCTTACTCGATGATTCCGTTGGCTTCGATTTTGGCGTCACCTGGGGTGCCGATTAGAAGTCCGAATTCACCCGGAGACGTTTCGTAGATGATACCTGATACGGCGATAGGGGCCATTGGGCTGGTTACATCAAGGACGAGGGGCTCTTTGTCGAACCCGTTCAGAAAGTAGCTGGAATGGTCTGCGCGGGTTTCGGCTTGGAGTTGATTGTTTTCAGCCGTGAGTTCAGCCGGTGTGTCTGCGCTGTTTGGCATGGTTACCAGAACATCCATGCGTGAAGGAGCGGCGGTTTCAACCAAGTTAACCCGCGCGCCGGCTTCGGGAACATAAAAGTACAAGGTGCCGCGAATGACTAGGCTTTGTGCAATGGATCCGTTTACCGAGATTTCGGTGAAGCGTGTGTCGCTATGTGTCAGAGCGTAGATGCCGCTTTCTTCGAGGTTGAACTGGCTGAGTAATACCGCCTGATCGCTTGGAATTGCTGGGCCGTAGTTTAGGCTGCGCAAGGAGTTTTCGATTTCTTGGAGCCAGTAGTAAGAAGCGCCTGCTTCGGTGGGGAGCAGGACTTCGTATGCGTTGCCGGCGGTTCCGTTTTTGGTGAAAATGAGGCTTTGGTTTACTTGAACTGCTTCGCCCTCCATGGATTCGCTGCGATAGATATTGAAGCCAAGGGTGTCTGTTTCAGAAGCCGTAACCCATTTGATGAGGGTGCCGGTATCCGTTTTTTGGGCGGTGAAGCTTAGAAGCTCGATCGCGGTGGCGACGGGAACAAATCCGAAGTCTGCGGAGTCAATTGCATCGCCAGCCAAAACGGAGAAACTGTACATCATAGGGGTAGACATATCTTCTTCGAGGAGCTCGCTGGGAACGGTGTCGTAGTTAAGCGAAACCATGTAGTCACCAGGTAGAACATCGGTGAACTGGTACTGTCCTATGTCATCGGTAAGAAGCGTGTCGATGATGGTTTGATTCCCAGAGGAGTCGACGAGAATAAGTTGAACTTCGACATTCGCTACGCCAGCAGTAGAGAGGTTTTCGTTTTCTTCAATGCCATCAGAGTTATAATCGATCCAAACTGTGTCACCAATGGTGGCGGGACGTGGGCGAAGGCCTACATCGATATTTAGGTCTGAGTCAGCCGCGAAGAGGAACGCGGTTGGCCGTGTGATGCCTGTGGTTGGGTTTGCATCTGAGTCTTGTTCCTCTGCGCCGGCATTTTGTGCGGTTAAGATAAATTCGTCGCTAATGGTGCTGAGGTCTAGAATGACTTGGTATTCACCAGGAAGGGCGCTGAACGAGTAGCTACCGTCGGTCTGGGTTTTGACTTCGGCAATGGCAAGGTTCATGTCCGTGATGCTCGGTGATTCGACATCCGCCGCGAAGAGGATGAGGCGTGCGTTAGCAAAGCCTGGTTCGCCAGCGTCTAGGATGCCATTCGCATTTTCATCGAGCCAGACGGTATCGCCGATGACGACGGGTAGGGTGTCGATGAAGTCGATGCCCGTGGCGTTGTCACCTTCGAGGAGTTCAACTTGGATACGATTGGTGTCTCCGTCTGCAGGATCGCCTGAGTCACCAGTTGAAATGTAGCCGTCAGGATCCACTTCGGCGATGAAGTAGTTGCCGGGTACAATGTCGGTGAAAGAATAGCTGCCGTCTGGTCCTGTCGTGGTGCGGGAAACTTCTTGTCCGGTACTTGCGTCGATAAGGATGATGACAACACCGGAAATAGCGGTGTCAGCATCGGCGACGTCGCCGTCTCCATCATTGTCGAGGCGAACTTGGCCGGACAACGTCGCAAGGACAAGGACAGTGATTTCGGCCGTGTCATTGGTGGAGGGGGTAACCGTCGTTGTGACGCTGTTGGTCGGGAGTATTTCGCCTTCTGGGTCAACAGCGGTTCCGGTGACGGTTGCTGTGTTCAAGAGATCTTGTTGGGCAATGAAGGTGGTGGATACGGTTACACGTTCACCGGTGGAGAGTAGCGCAATCGTGATGGGGGTCATGTTGATCGAGGCATCTTCGACAATCAGATCGATTAAGTCCGCATCTCCCGTGTTGATCACTTCGAAGCAGTAGGTAATGGTTGTTCCGGGAATCAAGTTGTCCAGGGTGTCAGAACCAGGGCAGGTGCCATCAGCGCTTACCGTTTTGTTCAGGTCAATAGCTGGGGTAAGCGAGAGGACGGATGATTCTTCTACAAATGGAAGTACCCCTGCGTCGATGTCGGTTCGGTTTTGTCCCGGTAACAGTGTGAAGGTTGCAGTGAAGCCTGTATTGGTATTTGCGTCACTGTCCGCTTCAGGGTCTGTCGTCTGGTTGGCCGCGGTAAAAACCCAATCGTTGGTATTGATATCAAAGAGGATTTGGTAGTCGCCGGGCTCTAGGTCCGTGAACGAGTAGGTTCCGTCAGAGGTAAGTTGCGAGCTAATGGGTGAGCCAGTTACCGCATCATAAAGCACCACCGTGACATCGACATTGAGGGGAATTTCGAATGGGTCACGGATCCCATCTGGATTGAGATCTTGCCAAATTTCATTGCCAACTGAGGCTGCGGGAACAAAGGCACCCGCGTCAAAATCAAAGATGTCGCCAGGGGTAACCGTAAAGGGGATGGTCAAGCCGTCGAGCGGATTGGCGTCGCTGTCGATCAGGTCGTTATCGCCTGCATCCAATCCCGTGAGGATCATGTCCGCGGGCAGGGTGGTGAGGTCGAATTGTACGGTGTAGTTTCCTGGAAGTACGTTCGGAAACTCGTAATTTCCATCTGAATCGGTTGTCGTGGTACCAACAATAGTTCCGGTATCATCGATAAGATTGACCGTGACATTCGGGATGATGGCTTCGTCGGGGTCTTGAATTCCGTCACGGTCAGCGTCTACCCAAGCAGTACCAACGACTTGAGCTGGAGGCGGTAAGATGCCCGCATCGTGGTCTTCGGTTTCACCAGGTTCTACGGTAAAGATGGTGGTCGATCCAGTTGATGGAATGATATCGCTATCGGTCGCCTCATCACCTGTGTTTGGGTTGGTGAAGTCGGTCGCATCAATGACGATTTGATAGTTCCCGGGAGGAACATTTTCAAAAATGTAATCACCGTTTTCGTCCGTCAGAACCGTGTCTATGACATTGCCGTCTTCATCAAGCAGGGTCACGGAAATGCCGTCAACGGGTGGCTCGTTGGTGGTATAGGTGCCGTCTTGGTTCTCGTCGCTCCAGACGGTGCCGACCACTTCTCCGAGAGGGATGGCATCGATTAAGACGGATGCGTTTTTCATGGTGTCACAGCAGTCATCGGAGATGGTAGCAAACATGAAGGTGATGATGCTATCGTCTTCACCAATTTCGGAGATGGTTTCGATATAATCAACCGATTGGCCAACTTGCAACGGGCCGATGGAGGCAGATTCACCGATCGAGTTGGTCATGACAAGAAGGTCGATGACGGATTCACCCGAATTGCTAATGGTGATAGTAATGATGGCGGTGCTGCCTTCGAGGGCACTGATCACGGATGGAATTTCGAGGCTCATATCGAGCGCGAGAGGTCGACGGACGACTTGTGAAAGAGATGCCGCTTGGTTGGCGCAGGCGTCCACAACGGTCCAGGTAATGGTTTTCTCTTCGAAGCAACCGGTGATGGTTGCCGAGGAATCCGACCGGTCAATCACAGGCTCGGAGCAACCGTCGATTGCGGTAGGGAGCACGGTTGGCTCGTAATCGGCAAGAACGGAGTCGCAGGGCAAGTCAACGTTAGTGGCGAAATCATCTGGGATCACCCAGGTTGGAGCAGTACCGTCAACCACGTCAACAATTTGCGTGTGATTCGCTAGGTTACCGCAGTCATCCTGAATGCTCCAAGCGCGAAGGAGGCGATAGGTATCTGGGCAGTCGCCGTCAATTCGCGTTTCTTGCAGTGAAGAAACGGAGGCACTCGAACAATTGTCACTGCCGGTGACGATCGGAGCAACTGGTAAATCGTCACAGTCAACCAAGAGGTTGGAGGGGGCGTTGTCGAAGGTAGGTGCTGTGGTGTCAACTAGGGTGAGTAGTTGAGTTGCAATCGTCGTATTGCCGCAGGTGTCAAAGGCACGCCAAGTGCGTTCGATGAGGTAGCCACCAATGCAATTGACCGTGAGTAAACGTTCGACTGGATCAGCGTACGTGACCTCGCTACAAGCATCGCTTGCGGTAAGGTTGACCAAGGGCTCTTCATCTGAGCAGGAAATGGTTTTCGCGGCGGGAACCGCATCGAACTCAGGAGCGGTTTGATCCAAGATCATGATTTGTTGCTGAATGGATGAAACGTTTTCGCAGTCATCCGAAGCGGTCCAGGTGCGTTCGATCACCGTCGCACAGTCGGTTTCAAATGTGCTCTCTTCAAGTTGGCCAATTCGTTCTCCTAGGCAGGCATCCATAAAGATGAGTTCGCCCGCTGGCGGGATGGGATCACCACATTGAAGCGTGATTTCATTCTGAATTTGCGGAGGTGCGGGAGGCGTATTGTCCACAACGAAAAGAACGGTTGTAACAATGCTGACCGAATCGCATGAGCCGGTAACGCTCCAGGTGTAGGTAATGAGTTGTTGTCCGCCACATTCGGCCGGTTCGGTGCCAGAAACAGTTGGCGGAACAGAAACGACGGTGCCATTGCAAAGCGCAAACTCAATATTATCTGGGGGATTGATGGTCCCATCGCATTCTGAAATAACGATGGGGTCAATCTCAGCCATGGCCAACGGAACCGGCGGGGCATAGACTACATCAATGATTTGAGTGGAAAAATTTGTCTGAGAGCCGAGAGGGAGGATGAATAGGCCGGTGTCTAGGTAGACATCGTAGCGATCGTAGGCCACATTGGTTGTGGTCGTGGTTAAGACGGCTGAGCAGTAATTGGTCCAGATTTCTTCGCTTCGTCCAAATCCTGATGTCCCAACATAGTCCAAGCGATCTGGCATGCCTATGTCTCCATCATTCAAATCCAAATTTCCACAAATGGAGTTTGTCACAACCACGTTAGTAAAGAAGACTCCGGTTGATCCATCAAGCATCCGGGTCCACATTTCGAAGGTCACCAGCTCCCCGCAACAGACTGTATTGGTTGCAACTACATTGAGAACATTGCCCATTGGGCAGTAGAACCCAGCATTTATATTCTTCACCTTGCCAGACGTAAGGGTGATTTCGTCGGTCGTGCTAACGGTCAGTTCATCCGCATCGACAAGCATTTGAGTCGGCGCTTCTTGAATGTCACTGTCCAGATAGGAGGTACTTCCGGCCGCATTTTGAAAGGTTGGAGGCATTAAGACGGAATAGTTCGCTCCAACGTCGAGAGGCCAAACAAAGGCGACTCGATAGGTTCCGGGCTCGACCTGAAAGGCATAGCCCCCAGATGGGCCAGATACGGTTTCGTCAACGATCTGACCTGCAGTATCCAGAAGAAGGATGTCAACGCCTTCCAGAAGGTGGTCATTTCCGATCGCATCATAGATGCCATTGCGATGACCCGTTGCCTGAGCGGCCTGAGCGGCCTGAGCGGTCTGGGCGGCCTGGTTTGCGGGGTGGTCTTGGAAGACCCACCCTTGAATAGAGGTACCTGCTTGAGCTGACGTTCCGCTGAAACAAAAGAGTGTTATGAGGCATAGAGAAACTGCCAATGATTTTGATATGAGTTGAGCCATCATGGATATACCTTCCAATATTTCCTAAATTACATTTTTAACAGTCAATAAGTTACTGCCTAATCTTCCAATGGGTATTTTTCCAGAAAAAGCGATGAATGGCAATGACTAAAGACCACCGGCTTCATTGGGCTTTTGGATCTACTTTTTCGCCGTACGACCAAGGGTGAAGATTTGTTTTAAGTCCTCTAATATCAAGTAGTTGATAGGACTAAAAGAGGGTAACATAAATGGAAAAGAGGGTAACATGAATGTAAAAGAGGGTGCCGAAGTCAAGAGAGACGACCATGGGTTTGACGAATTGTGCCTGATTTGTCTGATCAAGAAGGATTATAATGAGCCCTGCAAAGGTTGTCGTT
>Ga0209186_1001973_pt1 | contig 14829 bp, 7 predicted proteins | sample SidtaG_FD_187426 | JGI IMG/M metagenome (GOLD analysis project Ga0209186, IMG submission 187426) | Marine algal microbial communities from Sidmouth, United Kingdom - Sidmouth_Male2 metaG (SPAdes) (version 2) | ecosystem: Host-associated > Algae > Red algae > Unclassified | place: Sidmouth, United...
TCTCACGAATCGTCCAAACCGTCTGGTCTCAAACTGAGAAATCCTCGCTCGAAAGCCTAAGCCCGACAGACTCCTAGGAGCCTGTCGGACTTAGCAGATTCGGCTGCGAATTCCTCACTTTGGCCCATACGATCCGGACGAATCGATCAAATAGTCTCAACTATTCTCACGAATCGTCCAAACCGTCTGGTCTCAAACTGAGAAATCCTCGCTCGAAAGCCTAAGCCCGACAGACTCCTAGGAGCCTGTCGGACTTAGCAGATTCGGCTGCGAATTCCTCACTTTGGCCCAACCGATCCGGACGAATCGATCAAATAGCCTAGCCGGTAAATTGGCGGGTTGAATAGCGGGAATAAAGTTCGGTACCCGTTATCGAACCGTATTTAAACCATCTGCACCGATGTATAACTTCTCCCTTTTGCGTGGATTGCGCAAGCGGGAGGGGGGATGATTGCCGAGGTGTTGGAGCGGAGCGGGGATACAAGAGACCTCCGACCGCTTGCTCGCGGATGGCCTTGCCTTGCAACGGCTTCTCACGATGTAACATGACGCAAAAAAATACGCTGGACCGCTTATCTAAGTGCCATCGGGTTCAGCGTCTCTAAGTTGTGGTTTGTTTCCGGGCACAAAAAAGCCGGCGTTAAAAACGCCGGCTTTGTCGTTTGATTGTTGCGCAAGCAGATGTCGCACAATGATCGGAGAAGGCTTAGCCTTCTTGACGGCTGCAGCCGTTAGCAATGGTGCGTGAGAAACCAGCATTTCCACGAACAGAAACGCCGCCACCAAAGTTGCAACCAGGCGAACTAAAGCGGAAGGTCGGACGGTTTCCGTTGGTGCGTCCAACGTTTCTGCCACTTTGTCCGTTAGCGGTCAAAGCAGAGTCACTAGCGCCTGGAGGAAGAAGTACAACGAGGTTTCCGTCACCTTCAGATACTGGCTTCCAAACGAATCCACCACCGCCACCAGAAGAGGCAGCTGCAGGTTCTGCAGAAGAAGAGTCGTCAGAAGAGGAGTCATCAGAAGAAGAGTTATCTGAAGAACGTTGTGCCGCGTCGTCAGCTGCGTCGGAAGCAGAATCAGCTGCATCGTCTGCTGCATCAGCTACGTCATCAGCTGCGCCGTCGACTGCAGAAGTAGCGTCGTCAAGTACGCCTGATCCACCGTCGTCGTCACTGCAAGCAGTGAATACGAAAGCTGAGATTGAAAATACACATGCGAGTGTGAAGAATTTTTTGAGGTCCATATCGATCCCTATCTTTTGTTTTATTTTATTGTTATTGATTTAATTACTATGAGGTCGATATGGCAGGAATCATAGAAGCGGTCAAAGGGTTTTGATAAAAAAACGACGCGATATATATTCTCTTTTTTTAGAATTGCGAGGGATGCGTCCAGTCCTGTTTATACCATATCGAAGAGCGTCCCGTTGCCAAATCTCAGCGTTTTTCAGCAATAAAGCTGGTTACGGTATTTCCGAAGCTATCTGTGATTCTTCCATCCTGCATGACCCCATTTCCAACCGTGGCGGCCAAATTTAGGGGCGGATCGGAGAAAAGTTGAGCCACCAAGACGTTGCCTTGGAGCTCGCCGCCCACGCCCACGCGATTGCCATTGATGGTACTATCTCCCGTGACGCTGGCGCCGCGCTGATTTAAATTTAAGCTAAAAGCCTCTCCGGCAGCACTTTGCGCGACCCAAGTTCCGTCGACATCGACTGCGGTGGTTACGCCTTCTACTCCCGAGATTTCTTCCTCGTTGGAGCAACTCGTACTGAGAAAGGCCATACAAAGGGTGGCAAAACTCAACATCGCGATGCTGAGGATCCGGGCCATAACATGAGGATGAGTATAGGGTAGGGTTGGCTTCATGAATGGAAACATACCGTTTCGTTGCGGTTGGATCAAATCTTCTCTTCTAGATATGAGGATTGAGAATGGGTTTTGCCATTGAGTGGCAGCCGCGTTTTTTTTCCTGCCATTGAGTGGCAGATTTTGGTGAGCCTATAGGATATGATGATTTCATCTCCTTTACGTTCGGTAAGTTTGGCGGCTCTTTTTTGTGGCGGGCTGGTTGGTTTGTCGCCGTTTTTAGTGGCGCAGGAGGAGCGTCCGCCGGAGGAGCGTCCTCGGTGGGAGGTAGGTTTGGTTGGCGGTGGAGTAGTGCTTCCGCATTACCCAGGTTCGGATGAGGTGTATGCGGTTCCGATCGGGCTACCGTATTTTATTTATCGCGGAAAATATCTCGAGAGCAATAACGGTGGGTTGAAGGGGGTGCTGTATCGTTCGGAGCGAGTTGATTTGAAGCTTTCTCTCTCCGGGCATCCGCCGGTTGGGAATGACAATGATGCGCGTGAGGGAATGGAGTCCTTGGATCCAGTGTTGGAGATCGGCCCGTCGCTGGATGTCTATGCACATCGAAATTCGGAGAGTGCGTTGTATGCAAAGCTGTCTTTGCGAAATGGTTTTGGCTTGGACTTTGATGATCCAGGTTTTGATTCGGTTGGGGCGACGGGGACACTGGAGGCGCGGTATCAAAAGTACCGACTCGGGAAGGAAGGCTTGCGCTGGGGGATGCGTGCCGGAGTCGAATTTTCGAGTGCTGAGTTTAATAGTTATTTTTATGCCGTGTCGGAAGAGGAAGCGACAGAGGTGCGGGAGGTGTTCGAGTCGGATGCGGGATACGCGGGATGCTTTTTGAGTCAGGGAATTTTTTACGATGTGAATTCGAAATTTGCGGTGGGGATGTTTGGCAATTGGCGGAACCTAACCGGGGCGGCGTTTGAGGATAGTTATTTGGTGCGGCGAGAAAATAGTTTTTCGTTTGGGTTGATGATGGTGGTCGAGTTGGGCCGTTCGAAGCATCTGGTTGGGGAGTAATAAAAAAGCAAACAGGCACGAGGCTTGTTTGCTTTTGGAGGTAGGATGGTGAATCGGAATCTCTTCATGGTTGCATTTTATACGATGGCTAGCGGATGGTGTGCGTGAAAAATGTCTGAACCTCGCTCATCGAATTCCCCCGCCTCCGCTCCTGATGCTTCTGCTCCTGATGCTTCTGCTCCTGATGCTTCTGCTGCTGTTCCTGATGCTGCAAATGCTACGGTTACGTCTGACAATAGAGTGCCGATGAATAATGTAATTGTTGGGGATGAGAAGCTGTCGAGATATTTCCAGTACATGGAAATTGAGCGGGATGCGTCGCCGTACACCTTGCGGAATTACCGAGTCGATATTTGTCAGTTTATTGAGCAGGCATGGGGGGCGGGGACGCGTCCTCCATTTGCTTGGGAAGCGGTGGATCGGTTGAAGGCGCGAGCTTTTTTACTGCATGTGCAGAAGAGTGGGGCGGCTCCCACGACCTCGCGACGGAAGCTGTCGAGTCTTCGGTCGTTTTATACGTTTATGTTGCGGGAGGAGATGGTGTCGGAGAATCCGTTTAGTGGATTGGTGCTGCCGAAAATCGATCGTAGTTTGCCGCATGTCTTGTCGAAGGCCGAAGTGATGCGTTTGCTGGAAGCGCCACTTTCGGGAGGCGCGGTGGGCTCGGATTGGGAGCGCTATGCGCAGGCGCGGGATGCAGCGATTTTGGAGTTGCTGTATTCGACCGGGATGCGGATCGGCGAGCTCTCGACCTTGGAGAAAGATGCTCTGGATCTCGAGCGTGGGTTTACCCGCGTGGTAGGGAAGGGGCGCAAGGAGCGGTTGTGTTTGATTGGCGATCCGGCGGTGCAGGCGTTGGAGCATTCGTTTGCTTTGGCGGAGAAGTTGGTTTTTAATGAGCCGGCAGAAGGAATTTTTTTGAATAAGTTTGGTCGGCCGATTAGTGCCCGATCGATTGAGCGGTTGTTGAAGAAGCATTTGATCACGGCGAATTTGGATCCGGATATTACTCCGCATACCTTGCGGCATAGTTTTGCCACCCACTTGCTAGATGCGGGGGCGGATCTTCGGGGGGTGCAGGAATTGCTGGGGCATGCGAGTTTATCGACGACGCAGATTTATACGCATGTTTCGATTCAGCGATTGAAGGACGTCTATGAGCAAGCGCATCCTCGGGCTTGAGAGTTTTTGAAGGTTGCAATCGGGAGAAATTTACGTTGCGCCTGCAGACTCGTTTTTCGTTGTTCACGCGCCTTCGATTTTTGATCCGGTCTGATGTTTTGGTTTCTTTACAATCTGTTGTTTCTCCCCGTCTATTTGTTGCTACTGCCTCATTTTGTTTGGCGGATGTTGCGTCGGGGAGGCTACAGCGCTCATTTTGGTCATCGCTTAGCTATATATAGTAAGGAGAAGGTGGCTCGGCTCCGGGCCCGGCCTCGGATTTGGATTCATGCCGTGAGCGTGGGAGAGGTTGGTATTGCCTTGCGGTTCATTGAGCATTGGCAGGCGAAGTCGCCGGATGATGCCTTTTTGCTGAGTGTGACCACCTCGACTGCGGATGCGATTGCTCGAAGAAAAATTTCCCCTCCGAATGAAGTGATCTATTTTCCGTTGGATTCACCGTTTGTCATGCGGCGGGTGTTTCGGCAAATGGAGCTGAAGGGGTTGATTTTGGTTGAGAGTGAATTTTGGCCCAATCTTTTGCGTGGGATGAAAAAGCGTGGCCTTCCGGTTTGTTTGATCAATGGTCGGATTAGTGATCGCTCGTTTCCACGGTATCAGAAGGTTCAGTTTTTGACCCGCCGTGTGTTCAGGATGGTGGATTTATTCTGCGTTCAAAGTGAGCAGGATAAGAATCGGATTCTCGCGTTGGGAGCAGCCGAGGACCGGATTCGGGTGATTCGTTCATTAAAGTACGAGACGGCGGAGCGAAATGCGGAGAAGGAAGTGCTTGCTCGGGCTGCACTTGACTCGGTTGGATTTGCCAACAAGCCCGTCATCCTTGGTGGATCGACCTGGCCGGGGGAAGAAGCGGTGCTTATTCGGATTCTGGAGGTTTTGCGTAATAAAGGGGTTGATGTTGGTCTGGTGTTGGTCCCGCGTCATTTTGAGCGCGCGCAAGATATTCTTCCGATTTTGGCTGAGGCGAAGCTGTCGGTTTCTCGTCGGTCGGTGGGAGATTCTGGGCCCGCGGATGTCTTGCTGGCGGATACCACGGGAGAGTTGATGGGGTTTTTTGCGGTGGCAGATTTTGTTTTTATCGGCAAATCCTTGTGCGAAAAAGGAGGGCAAAATCCGATTGAGCCTGCGTTGCTGGGGAAGCCGGTGGTGGTTGGGCCTAACATGAGGAATTTTCCTGGGGTGATGCGCGACTTTTTGGATGCGGACGCGATCAAACAGGTCGTGGACGAGGCGGGGCTTCTAATTGTTTTGCAGGGGTGGCTTGAGAATCCTGCTGAGGCAGAGGCCTTGGGCGCGCGGGCGGCTTCATTGGTCCAGGAGCATGCTCACACCTTAGATGCAACGGTTGAGCAGGTGGCGCGTCAACTCTCGTAGCCGGTCTGACTCAGGATAGGAAGTATCGCCAAATCAAATTTATAATTTTACTTCACAGAATATTATTTCATCGTTCTCAACTTATTACGTTTAGTACGTATCGGTCATAATGATCAGTCATTAGCTTGTTTAGGGGATGGAATGAGTTTTTTTTGTTTATTTTTGACCCTTTACTTTGGAGGATTCTGTAGTACTCAGTACCTCGGTCCATTATAACTTGTAGCAAATTTCAAACATATATGTCGAAAGGTAGAGGTGGTCTGCTTGTTCGAAATAACAACAGATAACAACAGATAAGAACTGGCTACTGATAGCCAAAACGAAGCGATAGAATCGGATGCACGGCGATGAGCGGTTGGGATAATGTACCCCAATCGAGCATCCCTAGTTACCCATGCGTTTCGTCCTTACCTCATAAACCACCAACGGTGACATCTATACACACGCCTGAGCCTTTACGCTATATTTTCCACGCCCTCTGCGATCAACGAGTTGATTTCGCTGGAGCTATTGGCGTGCGCTCTCGGCTTGTTTTCGGGGCTATTCGTTTCGTTCTTGCTGTTGGATGTTTCATTCGTGCTGCTGCTGTTGGATGTTTCATTCGTGCTGCTGTTCATCTCATTCGTGCTGCTGTTCATCTCATTCGTGCTGCTGTTTATCTCATTCGTGCTTCTGTTTATCTCATTCGTGCTTCTGTTTGTTTCATTCGTGTTGCTGCCGCTCCTTCGTTCGATATAATGAGCCAATCTCTGTTCGGTATGCCGGCGTTGTCCCGCATGCCATCCTTTCCTCCATTTTCTCTGGATCGTTTTTTCCTAGTGGCTCGTTTGTCCGCTTAGATCCTCCCAATTTTTACTACTTTTAAAATAAACCCGAAAAGCAAATCGAATGAACTACCTGAACCCCCAGATACGATGTTTCTTCTTCGCCCTCTTTTGCAGTTTAGCCTCTGGGCTGACTGCGCAAGCCCAAGATTTTTTCTTTGCGGTGACGCCGAGCAATGGAGTTGTGAATGCCCAACCAGGTGAGACTTTTTGTTACACTTGGAGTTTTGCTTGGCGGAACAATACAGTCGATTTGCCGGATGCGGGGATAACCTTGACCATTCCGAGTTACTTTAATGTGGTTTCTAGTGATGTTATTCTTTCGGCTCCTGCCAGTAACTCGGGGAACAACCCGGTAATCACCACGGCGGGAGGTGTGACCACGGTTCAAATTGACATGGATGTTCCGCTGGATGGCGGGGGTGTTGGTATCAATGCGGGTGGTTCGGGTACCATCGTGCTTTGCTTGGCCTTCCCTAATGATTGTAGTATTGTTCCCCCTGGTACGTGTATGAATATCACGGGTGATTACACGGCTCCGGGGCAAACGACGGTCAGCTTGGTAGCTCCTCAGGGATGTATTGATTACCTAGATCCAGCGGAGATAAATCTATGGACGACAAATGACTATGCTCAGAGTGATTGTGCTGACCCTTACTTTGTTTGTTTTGATGCCTATGTGGCAAACACCAATGGCTACACCTCAGGTCTACTATCTGGCAGTCCTTTCGCCTTGCTAATAGATCAAGGTGGAATTAGCTACACGAACGGGATTGTCAGTGCCACATTCCCAGCCGGGACGACGCTTTCAGCCCCATCTCCCTCTAGCACGGCTAATTATACGATTTCGGGCAATACGATTACGTGGAGCAATCAGGTGATTAATCCGAATACCACTTCTCAAAACCCTCGGAACTCGCCAAACCGCTACTGTGTAACGGTGAGTAACTCTGGCTATGAATCCGGTGAGTCGATTCCCTATACAACCAGTATATCTGGCGAAAACTGCATTGAAACAGAATCCTCAAATAACACCAACTTAGAGCCGATCGAATTTTGTGGCTATGGATGTTATGGCGATCCCACCCCGGCGTGCCCTGGAGAGATCCGCAAGATGGGATTAATTATTAGTTCCAATATTGGAGCACTTGATTCCCTCTGTGTCACGCAGCGGTTTCCGTTTGCACAATATGGTACGGTCCAAGCCTATACAGTCAGTAATGCGGTTTCCTCGGTCCCGTTCACGGTCGAATACTCTTCGAACAACGGAAGTACATGGACAAATTGGCCGGGTTCTCCTTTTTCCGTGAATGGCGTCGCCAGTTTTAGTCCATCAGCGGTAGGAGATGTTGGAGACCCTACATTTTGGATTCGCTACAAGTTTGGTGCGATTCCTGCATCTGCTTTACCATTTTGTATCGGAGCAGAAGTACTTTCCAATCCAAGTTACTCCTCGGTGTCCTTAGACGACGATTACAACCTTTCGGCGCTTCTTTCGCATTATACCTTTGATGCTGCTGGGGCGGCAATCGGCCCCTCAGATTCACTTTCTCGGTACTGTTCAATTCGTTTTAAACGCTGTCATCCAGCCCCTTGTATGACAAAGCTTCTGGATGGTGACAAAGGCGACAATGTCGGCTTGGTTTACAGCGAAGGGGATTTAGTCAACATAACCCTACAGATTCAGAACTTGAATCCTGACTATCCGATGACCGACCTTATGATAAATGACCTGTTGCCGTCTGGCCTATCTTTCTATGCCGGCTCGAACGTCACAGCTTCAGGGGCAAGTGTACCTACTTTAAATGTTATTCCGAATTACAATGGTACTGGGCGAGACTTGGTGCGTTTGGAATGGAATGCATCCAATCCTGCCAATATCAGTACGGGAACCTTGACGATTAATTTCACGGTTCGCATCGATGAATTGGTGTCCGCTTTTGGTCAAAATTGCGCAACGATTTCGATTCCGAGTGTGGCTGACCAAGGCATTATTCTTCATCCGTACACCTCGTGTAGTACATACCTGGATGATTGCGGTCCCTTCGGTCCCACCACTGATTTTTATGAAAGTGGAGACCCCGTCTTTCAGGGAAGTGCTGATTACCAATACGCAGACACCTGGGATATCGATGGTGATGGAACCGTGAATGAGTTACTTTATTCTGACTGTGCTTGTTACGGAGTAACTGCGAAGGGTGCCAGTGCTGATGCTGAAAAATTTGTTAAAGGTGTGTTGGACACAGAGTTTTCGCGTTGTGGGTACACCACGGCAGGCGGCGATTTCGAGTATAAGCTTTGCTGGTTGAATACAGGCGGAAAAGATCTGAATGATTTGGTGATCATCGATACGCTCCCCTACATTGGCGATACTGCGGTGTTGAATGATGGTAGCCCCCGTGGAAGTGAATTCCAGCCATGTATTACAGGGCCCATTTCTGTACCAGGAGGAGTCGTTACCTATAGTGCGAACTCTAACCCGTGCTTGCCTGAGTTGGATGGCTATACACCTGCGGGCTGTGTCGCGGCTAACTGGTCTTCGTATGCATCCTTTGCTGATCCATGTGATATCCGTGCCTTCAAAGTAGATTTTGGGACGAAGCGCTGGGATCCAGGCGAGGACGTCTGCTTTATTGTTGATATGGTCACTCCTGCAGGGACTCCAGTTGGGGATATTGCTTGGAACTCATTTGGTTGGAATGCTGCTGATAATATCAGTGGTTCTGATCCGGATACCCTCGGTGCGTCCGAGCCACCAAAAGTGGCGATCAAAATTGCAGACTGCGGGTTTTCCAATTTGGTTGCCGTCACCACCTGTCTTGATAATGGTTCGATCGATCCAAGTGATGACCTCTACTCCATTGATGTTTCGGTTGATGAGTTTAACTTGAACCCTCCGAGTTCGACCTATGATATCATCGTATCTCAGGCTTATGGTAATGTGATTGCCTTTACTGGTTCTGGCTTGAGTTACGGTGCGGCGACAACCCTTGGTCCATTCAATACTTTAGCGATTGGTGACGTGGTGCTTTATGTTACGGATTCGGTAGATGGAACAAAGGTGCAGACCTTGTTTGTTCCTGCTCCTCCTCCGTGTTCGGGTTGTTCGATTATTGATGCAGGCATCGAGCTGGTTTGCAATAATGGAGCAGACTTTTTTGATCCGTCGGATGATTCCGTCGAGCTGTACATTAATCCGACAGCAAATGGTTATACAGGTACGACTTTTTCGATTTCTGGTGACCTCACCCTCTCAGGGGTATCTTATAATAATGCTGGTCCACTGCAGGTATTTTCCCTTCCCACTGATGCGGGTGATTATACGATCACGATCACGGATGATGCAAATCCTGGTTGCCCAATGACGGTGACCTTCACAGTTGAAAGCAATTGTTTGGATTGCGCGGTTGAGATTGTTTCCATTACCCCGCTGGAGTGTGTGTCTGGTAAATTTAATGCCGAAGTAGTGTTGAACTACTCAACTGGGGGAGACCCAAGTTTGGATTACCAATTTTCTTTGAATAATCAAAACTTTGGTTCTTTAAATGGAACGGGAGTCACAACCAACATCATTACGAACTTGGACGCGTCGAATCCACCTACGTCTATTCGGATTCGGCTGTTCCGTTCATCGACCCTAAATTGTACCTTCAACATCCCAGTTACTATTGTTCCTCCGCTGTGTCCTTGCATTATTGATGACATTTTTAACGTCAATAGGGCCTGTGTGTGCACGAATATCTCGTCTTTTCCTCTTGGTGTCACTCCTCTTCCGTCCCTTGCCTACATCTATGACGATTCAGACATCATTCAAGGCGGGACAGGTCCTGCGATGGATCCTATAAATCCGGGATGCCCAGAAGTATGCCTTTTCGATTACATTGTTGCCTTTGATTTCTATAGTGCGACAAATTCCTCAACGTTAACCTTCACGGTCGATGGGATGTTCACCCAGACCGTTGCCATCACCAACATAGATGGTCGAGTGATTTTTGTTGTTTCGAACATGGTTGCCAACGGGGCCACTATTCCGGTCAAATTAGAGGTTGATGGAATCGATTGTTCATTCGATACCGCGATCAACGCCCCACTTTGCGCTGGGATTTGCGCTGCCGACTTGGCGCTGATTAAGACCGTAGATACGAATATCTGCTACCAGCCATGCGATACCGTAACCTACACCATTGTGGTGACGAATCAGGGAACGATTGCCGCGGACCACTTTACGGTTACAGATTATTTTCCTCCAGGATTTACCTTTGTATCGGGTACCCCATCTCTTAATTGGGTGAACAACATGGATGGCACCGCGACCTATACCAATCGCGCCTCTCGTGGTGGTGCATGGTCTCTCCCACCTCAAGCCTCACGTGAATTTACCATCACGTTAAAGATTGGTGACAACGTCGGTAGCTTTACCAACTATGCGGAAATAAGTTACGATTCGGTGGATGGTGATACTGGGGAGCTTCCGTTTAACGATTGGGACTCCACACCAGATGCAACGAATGATGATTTCTGGATCGATAATGTTCTAGATAACTCTGGCGGCGATGAAGATGATCACGATCCTGCAATCATCACGGTTGTGATTAAGGAGTTTGACCTCGCTTTGATCAAAGAGCTCGCCAGTGCCGGACCTTTCTACCCCGGGGATGAAGTCGCATTCGATATAACTATCACGAATCAAGGTGACTACGCTTCTCGTTACAGCATTATTGACTATATTCCCGAAGGGATGACCTACAGCCCGAACAACAATAGTGCTGTTTGGTCAACCAATGGGACGAATGCTTTCTGGACTGGGAACGCAGTATTGCCAGTCGGTGGCAGTAGTACCATTACCCTTCTTGTTCTTATTGATGATGATTTCGCGGGTGGACCAATAACCAACTTCGCCGAAATCGCCTCCGATAGTGGTCTCCAATTTGGTGGCGACGTTGACTCCACGCCAGATATAGTGAACACCAATGACGCGGGGGGGGCGGCAGGAACCTCCTCTGATGACACCTTTAATGGTGACGGCACTGGAACCCCTGGTGACGCTGTTGGGACTACTGACGAAGATGACCATGATCCTGAGTTGATCACGGTTGAGACCTTTGACCTTGCGTTGACTAAGATCCTTGATCCGAACCAAGCCATGCCTATCTTCCCTGGCGACCCTGTGACCTTTATCATCACGGTTACCAATCAGGGAACCATCGATGCTGATCACTTCACCATCACCGATTACATGCCCCCTGGGTTTACCTTTATCTCTGGTACGGCCGATGGGACACTGAACCTTGGCTGGTCCGACAATTTGGATGGAACTGCAGGGTATACTAACGCATTCAATGGGATTATTCCTGGGCCCTATGTCCTCTTGGCTGGTCAGTCTCGTGATCTTACCATTACCTTGGCTGCTCCAGCCATTGACGGGACATTCACCAACTTCGCCGAAATCAGCTCTGGTGGATTCGATGGCTCTAACGGTGAAGTTGAAGCTACCGATGTGGATTCAACTCCTGACAATGTTAATGACGAATCGAATGTCGTTGATAATGTGACCGACAACACCGGTGGTGACGAAGACGATCATGATCCAGCTGAAGTAACGATCGTTCCTCCAGTATTCGACCTTGCCTTGATGAAAGTCCCATCTGTCTGTGATGAATGTGCACCGACGACTGCGGTCTCTGAATTCAACTTTGAAGGAAAACGCTACGAAGTGGTTTCCGATCTGAAAAATTGGGCGGATGCGGCTGCATGCGCGGCGGCCAAAGGTGGTCACCTCGTTGAGATTAACTCTGCGGCTGAGCAATCTGCTGTCTACTCTGCGATTCTTGCAGCCGGGGTTTCACCGACATATACCACGGTTACAGATGGAGGCGGTATCGCTTACGTTTGGATTGGTGCATCTGATGTTGCGACCGAAGGAACCTGGGTCTGGGATGGCTCTGGTTCGACCTTCTGGATGGGCAACGGTTCTGGCTCTGCCGTTGGTGGTGCTTACGAAAATTGGGGCAGCGCTGGACTTTCCAGTGAGCCAGACAATTTCGGAATCGGACAAGATGCCGGTGCTATCGCGCTAGCAAACTGGCCGGTTGGTTCGGCTTCCGAGTGGAACGATGTGAACGATCAAAACCAACTCTACTACGTCATCGAGTATGACTACCTTGCGCCCGTCGGTGCTTCTGATGTTGGTTGCTCTGACGCGGTGCTTATTCCTGGCGCAGAAATCGTATTTGATATCATTGTCACCAACCAAGGTAACACACCTGCCACAGATATCTCAGTGGTTGACTATATCCCCGCTGGCCTGACCTTGGTCTCGGTTGGTGGATGGACAGAGTCCACTCCAGGTATCGCTGAGAACACCATCGATGGACCGTTGGCTCCAGGCCAAATCGCAGTTCTGCCGATTCGCTTCTCTATTGATGCGGGTGCGGGTGGTGCGATCACCAACTGGGCGGAGATCTCCGAAGCAAGTGATGCTGCCGGGGACCCCGTAACCGATATCGACTCTACTCCGGATGATACCAATTTTGATGGACAAGGTGAAACCGACGATCTCGCTGACAATAATGTCGTTGATGAAGACGGTAAAAACGGTGGTGACGAAGATGATCATGACCCTGAAGTGATCACGGTGCTTGTAACGGACTTGGCTTTGACCAAAACGCTCAGCGCCGCGACGCCTGGCCCATTTGCTGAAGGCATGACGGTTACTTTCGACCTGAATGTCACCAACCAAGGTCAGACGATCGCGTACAATATCTCGCTCGTGGATTACATCCCAGCTGGCCTCACGCTTGTGACCTCCGGCGGATGGACCGAGCCAGTAGTTGGACTTGCCAGTAATGTCTACGCAGGACCGCTCGCGGCTGGCGCAGGCGATGTGCTCCCAATTAGCTTTATTATCGATGCTGGCTTCTCAGGTGTGATCACCAACTTCTCGGAAATCGCAGGATCAGAAGATGTCGACGGCAATCCTCAGACCGACACGGATTCAACTCCAGATGCGACGGACGGAAATGATGGAACGCCAAGCGATGACGTGACGGACAATAGCAATGGCGACGAAGATGACCACGATCCTGAAGTGATTACGGTTCTCGCGACGGACTTGGCTTTGACCAAAACGCTCAGCGCCGCGACGCCTGGCCCATTTGCTGAAGGCATGACGGTTACTTTCGACCTGAATGTCACCAACCAAGGTCAGACGATCGCGTACAATATCTCGCTCGTGGATTACATCCCAGCTGGCCTCACGCTTGTGACCTCCGGCGGATGGACCGAGCCAGTAGTTGGACTTGCCAGTAATGTCTACGCAGGACCGCTCGCGGCTGGCGCAGGCGATGTGCTCCCAATTAGCTTTATTATCGATGCTGGCTTCTCAGGTGTGATCACCAACTTCTCGGAAATCGCAGGATCAGAAGATGTCGACGGCAATCCTCAGACCGACACGGATTCAACTCCAGATGCGACGGACGGAAATGATGGAACGCCAAGCGATGACGTGACGGACAATAGCAATGGCGACGAAGATGACCACGATCCTGAAGTGATTACGGTTCTGATCCCAGAGATTTACGACCTAGCTCTTTGCAAGAAACTTGCTGCGGGTGAGTCCGGTGCCGTCAGCATTGGTGGCGATGTAACCTTTGCCATTACCGTGACAAACCAAGGGAATGAGACCGCTTCAAGCGTCATGCTTACCGACTACATTCCAACCGGATTTGTTCTGAGTGCCAATGACGCCTTGTGGACAGATTTGGGTACGACTGCAACCTACCTCTTGCCAAGCCCCTTGGCTGGCGGCGCTGCGGTTACGACTCCAATCGTTCTCACCTATCAGGGTGGCGTTGACGCATCTACCGCGACAAACTTCGCAGAGATTTCCTCTGCCACAAATGACGATGGACAGCCTTTCGACGATATCGATTCTGATCCAGACAACATGAACACAGAAACCAACGTACTTGACGATGTTGTCGACAATACGGGCGGTGATGAAGATGACCATGATCCAGCGGTTGTGAACCTACTTGTCATGGACTTGGCCTTGACCAAGACCTTGGCGTCGAATCCTCCGTTTGAGCCAGGTAATACAATTATCTTCAACCTGATTGTCACCAACCAAGGTGATGTGGCTGCATTCAATATCTCGCTGGTCGATTACATCCCAGCCGGACTTACTTTGGTAACCTCGGGCGGTTGGACTGAACCTGTCACTGGACTTGCTAGCAATGTATTCGCTGGTCCGCTTATGCCTATGATGTCCACCATCGTTCCCGTTTCGTTCACAATCGATGCTGGAGCATCCGGCTCGATCACGAACTTCGCGGAAATCGCAGGCTCGGAAGATGTCGATGGCAACCCACAGCAAGATGAGGATTCAACTCCGGATTCAACCGACGGCAATGACGGAACACCTTCCGATGATGTGACGGACAACACGAACGGCGACGAAGATGATCATGACCCAGAAGTCTTTGACATCACCCCTCCAGGGACCTTCGACCTCGCGTTGACCAAGCAGTTGGCATCCGCTGGCCCATTTGTCGCCGGTGGCCCAATCAGCTTTG
>Ga0209186_1001974_pt1 | contig 14824 bp, 26 predicted proteins | sample SidtaG_FD_187426 | JGI IMG/M metagenome (GOLD analysis project Ga0209186, IMG submission 187426) | Marine algal microbial communities from Sidmouth, United Kingdom - Sidmouth_Male2 metaG (SPAdes) (version 2) | ecosystem: Host-associated > Algae > Red algae > Unclassified | place: Sidmouth...
CCCCACCACACGTGCTGCCAACGCCGCCGTCGTCGCTCGCGTCGTCGTATTCTGCTGGCGCCGTTGCCGGCCGCCGAGGGGCCTGACGGTCCCGTCGCTTTTGTCCCCGGGTCCGCCGCACCCAGCAGCGCCTGTTTGTGTATTTTTCCTCCCTCCGCCCGGCCGTGTTGCTTTAATGGCCTGTCTGGCTCCGGAGGTGCTGCTCGACGGCGGTGTCGTCCGCCAACCCCCCTTCCCCCCCCTCATGCACACATTATTCGGCCTCGCTTCCTCGCTCTTTGACCGTATCGTTGTTGTCTCCAATCAAGTGGTTGTAGTGTCATCGGAGATCCTGTTTTTCTCTTTGTTGCAGTCGTCGTGCTTGTGCGATCCGGCGCCGTCGATGATTCCTACTTGCGCCCGAGATCGAAGTGGAGCGAATGGCCCTGCGTTTTGTCGGAGAAACATAGACCATTGTCACACGGACGATTACAATCATCATCCTACAATGGTGCCGAACTGAACGTGTCTCGCCTAAGGCAATGCCCACACGAAACATCATAGTACAGAGGAGGGAAAAGAAAGCGTCAGCTGTGGCAAGTGCGAAGATTTCAACAGGAGGAAAATAAGGCTCGCAGTTTACACTACAACTACTAGAGAAAACAACTATACGGTCGGACAGCGAGGAAGCGAGGCCGAATAATGCGTGCATGAGGGGAGGGAAGGGGGGTTGGCGGACGACACCGCCGTCGAGCAGCACCTCCGGAGCCAGACAGGCCATTAAAGCAACACGGCCGGGCGGAGGGAGGAAAAATACACAAACAGGCGCTGGTGGGTGCGGCGGACCCGGGGACAAAAGCGACGGGACCGTCAGGCGCCTCGGCGGCCGGCAACGGCGCCAGCAGAATACGACGACGCGAGCGACGACGGCGGCGTTGGCAGCACGTGTGGTGGGGGGGGGACCGCCGATCGGCGAATCGACGTCGGCAGTCGGGTGGTCTATTTAAAGTCGATGGCTTGTCACAAATTCAGTTTACAGATTTTGTGGAAAATCACCAGCCAAAGGCCAGATCGACCTCTTCACCGTCAGAAATAAAATTTAAAGCCCCCAAGGGATGTCATGGGTCCCCCCTTCAGGCACACGTCCTTAAAAAATGCAGACTGCGATTCGAATCGGAAGCAAAATGAAGTTGGACGAAGGCACATCGGGACTTGATACCACCACACGGCTGCGTGCCGCGGATCTCCCCCGATTGCCGGCCCACAGTGGTCCCGAGGGTGATCTAGCTGACCACGTTGTGTCGAGTGTCACTCTACTGTCACTTCAGGCCCTTTACGGGTGGTGGGGGGCTGGCACGCGCTGACTCGCAGAGAAGGGTGTTCACTCCAGATGAATTTCGTCCTTTTCGACGCCCCGCGACTGCGTCACGGTGTTAATGTGCCGAGGCGTAATCTCTGATCAGTGTGTGACAGACACGGCTTGTCTCGTGCCAATGTTGATTGCACCGCGCCCCACGGCCTCTGTGCCCATGTCATTGTGGCGGCTGTCTTTGGCACTTCCGTTGAAGATCGACGGAAGGGCGGCCTTCACATTGGCTCTTTCTCCTGCGTTGTAGATGCACATGGACAAGAGCAGCTGGCGACTGCCGTTGTTCAGTGAACAGGCTGGATCACTGTCACAGCTTAGGACAGAGTTCAGAACATCTGTGCACAGTCGCAGCCTCGTCGGCGGAGTGCCGGAATCTACATGCCACGTCCATCGGTTCCTGGACGTATCGCGTTTTCAAAGGCACGATCGCTGACACGAACAGAGGTACCAAACCAAAAGCGACTCCTTGCTTGAGAACCCCTCGCCCGGGAAGCCCTCAGTGGCGTTTGGATGAAGGATATCAGCTGTCATATCGTCGTGCGGACGTCGGTTTCCAGTTTTTTCTCTGTAACGTTCATGAAAGTTGAATGTTACTTCGGTTCCATGTCATTGTAGGTTCTAGAGCAGTGCGAGGTTGTCTGGAGAACGGCTGTATATCCCACAGGCAGTACTTGCAATGCATGTTGCCAAAAAGAAGCAGAGAGTCGGTTGTGGTGCCAAGTTCTGAACGCGGCCCTCCAGAGACGCTGACCAGCGGTCAGCTCGCGACGTTGAATGTGAGGCAAGGGGTCTAGACCTCGGTGCCACGCTTAGTAGCCCCGTTTACCGTTTAGTCTTGAGAAGCCTTCCCACAGTTGTGGATCTCCAGTGAGCCACCGCACGCCACGCGAGACGGGGCCTCGCCACGTCTTTCAGTCGCCTACACTGTAGACGATCGGCACTGCGCTGGCTCGCTACTCTTCTGCGATGTTGGAACATACATGTACGTTTCTGGTCCCAACTTCGAGCGTTCTGACGCGCTTGAAAAGTGCAGCTACCTGCAGTAGTTGGAATCACGCATCCTGCAGGAGACAATTCATTGGACTTCCGTTCATCCACTTCGGAGCCATTACATGGCGCTACCATTCAGATAAGAGTAGGTATAATTGGGCTGGTTTGTTTTGCATAGGAGTATAATTGGGCTGGTTTGTTTTGCATAGGAGTATATTTGAGTATGTCACACCATTTTTTCAGAGTGTCATAATTTCATGAAAACCCCTGGATGACACCCCCCTACAACCACTGGGTCTGCTAGCATCCATGTTACAGCATGTCAATGGGAGCTGGCTGCCCACTTTTGTTTCAGTATGCCTCGTGGTGACCCTCGGGGGTCAGACCTTGTACATATCCTTTGGAGTTGTAAACAATATGGTTGTCTCAGCTGTACTTGGCACCTCCTTTATGGATTTCGCGACCACGAATATTGCGACACAGGAGCAACGTGTTGAGCTCCTCAACCGTACGAAGGTAGTCATTCGAAGAGACGCTGCTCGCAAGGGGAACCCTGCTGCGTCCATCATTGCCGTTAGCGTGTGCCCCCAGGGGAGCACATCTAAGCTGAAACCGGCGCGCAAGACTTGCTTACAACCTGGGCCTATCGTTCACATCTCCATGAGGAGTACCTACAAGGGGCATGGCTATGTGAAGGGGAGCCCACCCTTTGACCACAATAATGGGGAACAAGTCGCCCAAGGTCCCGCCATCATTGTGGCGCGCGAGCCATTTACCGTCCATGTGATGCAATTGAGTGCCACGCCATTCAGGCTGACGACCGTTGAGTACCAAAGAGAAGTAAGAATTCCCACTCCCAGGAGTGGACGCTTCGTCGGTACCCGACCAATGTTCAGGGGCAATCAAGTCCCTCTTGAAAAATCATGCCCCCTTTTGGGGGGGTAACCTGGTGTTGATACGCGGTGTGGATCACCGAATTGGGCTGAAGCCCGGGGCCGTCTACCTGTGGCAACATCCCTACAAGGCCGAGCCTTTTTCCCGGGAGAGAGAGAAAGCCGAAGCCGAGCGCATGAACTCGATGGGGATTATAGAACTCTCCCTTGGAGAATGGGCTTGCCCAGTCTTTATGGTGCCGCCGCCTGATGGCTCGGCACGCTTCTGTAATGAATACGCTAAGCTGAAATTGATGATAGTCAAGAATGCGTACCCCATGATCAGAATGGATGAGTGCATTGAATCCCAAGTGGATGCCAGGGTGTTCTCCACACTGAACTGAGACGCAGGCTATTGGCAGATAACAGGAGCCGAGGAGGATAACCACCTTACGGCGTTCACGTGCCACTCGGGCGCGTGGCAGTGCGTGCGCCTCCCCTTTGGGTTGTGCCATGCCCCCGCATCCTTTCAGAGGGATATGAATATGATCCTGGCCAGTGTCAAGTGGCAGATATACATAGTATATCTGGAAGACGATATCATCTTCTCATGCTCCCCAGAAGAACACTTAAAAAACCTTGACGAGGTGTTGAAACACCCAGGAAAGACAAGGGTCACCGTGAAAACGCCTATGTGCCACTTCTTTCATGAAAACGTAGAGGACCTCCCTCTTGTTCTGGGACGGGGAAGAGTACGTGTCCTGGAGAAGCGTCTCCGGGAACAAAGGGGCCTCCGGTGTCCGGAGACCCAGGAGCAGCGGAAGAGCTGTCTGGGAACGCGCGGCGTATACCGTCGCTTCGTGGCCGACTTCGCGAAAATAGTGAAACCCGTGACAGCCTTGACGAGCACCAAGCTTTCAAAGGTGCTACCCTTTCCTATGGAGAAGGAGAAGAAAGCTTTAGACTATCTGAGGGGACAGCTTTGAGCCTCCCCCATCCTGGCTCACCCATGAAGAGACGGGCACTACATCGTAGATGTCGCCGCCCGCTATGAACAACTGGGTTTATGCCCGCAGCCACGACAATTTGATTGGAAAAATCACCGCATCGGCTACTAGAGCCGCGCTCTTCTCCCTGCGGAGAATAATTACTTCGCCTCCGAGAGAGAGGAGCTCGGAATGATGACGAAGGCGCGGATAAACCGCTGGCGACTCCTATTATCGAAGTACACCTATGAGATCCGGCATAAGCCGGGTAAGGACGATAAGGTCTCGGACGCGTTATCGCGTCTGCCCACAGAGGGAATCGAATCTACTCCCTTGGAAGACGATATCTTCGCCCTCTCCGACGAGACCCGGGAGAGTGACGCCCTGGAGGCCGCCTCGCCCACCGAAGCCCCAATGGGGGCGCTGATGACCCGAGAGATCATCCTCGGCCAAGCCGAGGATGCGGTCTGTCAAGAACGGCTGAGATAAATGGATAATCGTTCGCCACCCGACCCCAAGAGGAGTCGGAAAGCCTTCTTCTTTCGAGGGAAGAGTGGGCTCATGTGCCAACATTTGGTACACACGCGGGATACCACAGTGGCTTTCGCCGAGGCGCTGAAACAGCGCCTCCTACAGAACCAGCCCCAGTCCGTGTTGGCCGGGCACCCCGGCTTTCGGAGGATGTAAGACACTCTCCCCCGACATGTTCATTGGCCTGAGATGGTCGCAGACATCCATAAGTACATGGAGCTACTCCCCGCATGCGCCAAGTGCCGCCTCTCAGAAAGGAAGCACAATTCTACAAGGAAGCTGTTCTTAGCCCTCGAGCCCTTTCCGGGGCTCGCAATGGACCTTCTAGGCCCGTTTTCCAACTCTAAAGGTGGTCACCAGCACGTGATGGTCATCTGTGACCGGTTCACCAAGCTGAAGTGAGCCATCCCGTTTCGGGATGTGACAGCGCTGACGGTAGCGTCAGAATTCATTGACACCTGCTTGGCAGCATTTGGCATTCCCGCCTCTGTCATTACGGACAACGGGGGTCAGTTTGCCTCGGTACACTACCAGGGCATCTTCGAGCTTTTGGGCACGGTCTCCAGAGATACCTCTCCCTACCACCCGCAGACCAACCGGCAGGTCGAACGATACAGCCGCACCTTGGTGCGGAAGCTCCTGTGCTTCGTTCCGGAGCACCAGACAGACTGGGACAGTCATTTCCCCCTTCTTACTACTGCGTATAGTCCGCAGTTACATGTAAGCGCTGGGTAAACTCCCTGTTCCTTTGCGATTCCCATACGGCTGCAGCATATTGGCATGTAGCGTCTGCCTCGGCTTAGACCAGCCAAGGAGAGAGAGAAGGACGCATTTACGGCCGCGGAACAGTATGTTGAGTACCTTATGGCCCTCTTCGTGGCAGTTTTCTTGCAGCTGGGCGAATCCCAGGCCACATATAGGCGGTCGTTCGACGCCCGCAATAAGGAAAAGAACAACACGGGCAAGGTAGGGGACTGGGTATAACTAGGTGCCAACTCCCGTTCTCCAAAGAAGCTTGGGTTCAAGACCCAAGGACCCTATGTGGTACGACCGACCGATGAGCGCAGGTTTCTGGTGGAGAGCCCTGGGGATCTCCGCCCAGTGAGCAGTGACGATGACACTGGTGCCCCCGCACCACAGGTGCGGGATGCCAAATGGACCCGTGCCCTTAGAGCACAAGGCCTCTCTAAGGTGGGCGACCAAAAAAAGGATGGTCCTGAACTCGTATGTGAACGATTCCTCAGCCATGGATGGGACTAAAAAGGAGATTTGAAGGTCCTGGTCAAATAGTTTGGTTTTCCAGAGAAGAGAGGCACGTGGCAATTTGTCTCTTCCGTTCCTCGGGAGACATTCGTGAGTATTGCTTACGCCAGCTTGTTAAACCCCCCGCTTTGACGCGAGCAGGTGTTCTCTTTTCTGACCCAGACGAGAGACGGTCCTGCGGGACCCCTGTGACATCCAGGAACAAGAAAATAAGAGAACACAAAAAGAGAGGCTAGGTCTTCTTTTCTCCACGGGGCCCGAGACCAGTCTATCACCTATTAGACGGAGCCCACCCACTAAGAGGGGAATATATCAGGCTGCAAACAAAGCAGGAGTGCGACGGGGAAGACAAACGGTCACCCCAGGGGGACGAAGTCACCACCCGAGGAACGGGCACATTATCCAGAGCCATAGTCCTGGCAGGGGTCCTCCTCGGTTGCATAGTACCCGGGCCCCGAGAAGGACGGAGGGTTCGCGGAGGATCCCGACGCCACCCCATAAAGGGTCCGAGCCGTTGAACTCGCGCCCGCGCCATAATGGGTCGGGGAAGGTGACGGCGGACGCTGAGGCGTCGCCGGCACAGGGACCCCTAGCGGCGGGGCAGCGGGGCCGGCACAATGCCGGAGGGACCAAGTGGCCAAGACTGCTTGGTGTCCGCCACGGCGACACCGTACTCCTCCGTCACGAGGCGGCGAAGCGTCTCGGCTGTACTCAGGTGGTGCAGCCGATCGGCGTCCCGGTCACCCATAGGACTTGACACGAAGAGGCCATCTAGTTCCGCAGCCGCACCAAGGTGCGGCTCAGCGCCAAAATGAGCATTTGGTCGACCCCAGTAGTGAGGATGGCACGGAGCTCCCCTAAGGAGCGCCTCAAGGCCGACCATATGGCGGATGTTACGAGACGAGTGGCCCCGAACTCGGCCGATCCCTCCCAGCTGAACAAAGGAAGGGCCGCCAAGGGCGGACCCGCGTGTCTCCCAATAACGGGGACGCTACCATTGCCACGCCCAAGGAGGTAGGCCCGACGGGCACGAGTGCACCTACTTGCCCCTTGGGACTTGTAAGCCGGGAGTGAGGCGCCACCCAAAAGTGACTGAGTCAAGGAGGAAGAATCCGCGGCCGCCGCGGCCGGGGCCGACGGGGGCTCTGGACCCACCGCGCTTCCACCTCGGGCAGACCCAGCGTCGGCCAAGTCTCGATCCAGATGTCGGATGCGGTGAAGATGCGTCACGTATCGCCCATAGAAGAGACGAGGGTCCCCTCGACCCTCCGAAAGGACCAAGGCTCCCTCGTCGTCCAAAGACTTCGAGCACTGGAAGGCCCCTCGGAGTCCCCCAGTCCACTCTATCCAGCAGTCTGTCGCTCGCTTCAAGATAAGTCTCAGGGGCTCCAGGCTGGCTTAAAAACGAGGCCGGACCGAGGGGTCCACCCAGCACAAGCGCTCGGTCGTGAGGCCGGCACATTCCGACCGTGTTGCCGAAGGAAGGCGCCAGAGGTGTCCCTGGTGTTGAATGCTCCCCACGAAAAGGTCCTCTACCTCGACGGCCCGTAGGGTCGCTAACTGCATATGATAGGGGCCCCCTAGGAGCTCCCCCATGAGCGTTTCACCCTGAAGTTCCATTTTCTGAGGCCCCGGCGCTGCCATGCCGCGGGGCACCTCGTCCAACTCCCACAGCACTGGTGTGGTCGGGCATAACCACTTGCGACGTACCCGAGGTACATCCCGCACCTCACGCTGCATGTACAGCGCGAGTAGGCCAAGAAACGGGCGAAACGTCAAGACGCGCATGGCCCCTGGCACATAAAAGGCGCGCTTCTCGTCCCCCAGCCTATGGGGAGACCCCGGGTGGTAATCCCGGGAGACGGGGAGCGCGTCGCCCACTTCGGGAGGGAGACCGCGTACCGCCAAGTGCATCAACACTTGGAAACTCTGCCAGTCCTCCCGCCTGCGGAGGAAGGGAAAGTCCGTCACCGTCCCTTCCGGGACGGCGTAGAGAGGACCATACATTCCCCGGATATTGGTCCAGATGAAGACCATCTGGCGCTTGTCGACAGCGGCAAAGCGCTGTTAGACCAAGGAGCCCCCGAGGGGGGTCCGCGGGTAACGCCCATACTTCTCTTTGACGACGGAGGGTGTCGGACAAGAGGCCTACAGGACTCTGGGAAAGACGTTATCGTCGATGTCCTCCTCCTGGCCCAACAGGGAGCGCGCCCTCTCCGACTGGCGATCGCCCGCCATCGCGGCCGCAGCGCCGGGAGTGTCAGCCGAAACGATCCCGCCTCTAGAGGAAGAGAAGCTGGGAAGATCAAAAAGCCCCACCCCAGGATGGGGTACACGATCACCTCGGACGTGAGCAGAACCCGGTCGCGTCCGACGGGTGCGGTCTTCGCCGGAGGAAGGCAAGGGTGCCGTAGAGAAAACCGGCCTTCCTAGATTCCGCCAGCGGTGGTCGCCTTACAGGGCCGTCCCGAGGCTCATTCGGCTCGATCAACGCATGAGTCCAACGCTCTGTGCGAGCGTCCCGGCGCCGGCCCCCAGGGGCACGCTGAGAATGCTTCACGGGGAGAGGTTTCCCCCGTGGCCTGTGAGGGTCGCAAGAAGCCGCCCCCGGTTTCGTGAGACGCGGGCCCTCAGGTGGAAGATATGTGCGGGAGACCCCCTTTCAGGGGTGACACCGACCCCGGCATGAGCGGGAACGGGTCGCAAAAAACCACGGAGCACTCCCCTGGTGTCTATTCTACCAAATCTGTGCATCATAGGATGCACCTGTGAGCATCAATTGATGCACTGGCGAAATCGGCATTTATGGGGCATTTGAGCAGGAAATCGGGCAGTTCGGTACCTGTAGATGCGCGCAGGTGCTTTTTTTGCTCGTAAGATGGGCCACGGCGACCGCCGTGACAGCTCCTTTTGAAGAGGACACGCACATAAACACGTTTGAAGATTAAAACAGCTGAAACGTATTCTCAGAAGGAATCTGTGGAAGGGGTTGAACACGCTCCCCATTTCTCCCCCTCCCGCCCCAAAACTCCCGAGCGGCTCAATACAAAGCGGGGATGCCACCACTGCCGCAGCTGTCGCGAGCAGCGACACGACTGGGTATGACAGCATTTAGGACCTGGAAGTCTTTGGGGGGGATGGCGGCGGTGGCGGCGGCGGTTTTGGCCACCGCTGCGGCGGCTGCATCCCCACGGCCGACATCTCCGCTGCCGTCCGCAGGCTGAAAGCTTTGCCGCCGCGGTCGGGAGCGCGGAGATGGGTCGGCATCTTCCGAGTGCGGCAGGAGGTCGAGGACGTTGGTAGCGGTAGCGACTACTAGCCCTGTAAGCAACCGGGGGGGTGGGCGGGCAGACGAGGTGACGGCTGGTTGGAAGAGGAGGACGGCGTTGTGCCTCGAGATGAAACAAACAAAACTACGCCCGGATGTTCTTCTACACTCTCTCCACGAGCGTGACCCCGCCCCCGCCGCTCGCCGCAATCTCCGCCCGCCGGCCTGCCCTTCAACTATGCCACTCTCCGCGCGACAGAGGCTCTCGCCGATACCTCCCCGCCACACCCCTTTCCATCTCAGCTTGCTCTGCCCCTACCGGCCTCGTGAATCTCCGTTGACCATCCGGATTGGGAGAAGATGGCGAGGGGCGGGGAACACGGCAGATGGCCTACGGCAAGCAGAGTACAGAGTTTTCAGGGGGTAGAGCGGGGAAGGGAGCGCAGCCGGTGATGGAAGATGCAGAGGGCTGGGTCGGTGGTGGTGGGGGGGGGCTGTTCTCTGCAGCAGTGGTGGGCCGCGATGGGGCGGTAGGGCAGCGGCGCGGGGTAGTCGGGTCGAATGACACGCTTGCCCAGGAGAAACCCCGTACCAGAGGTTAGTAACAAGAATGGGAGGGGCACAAGGGTGGCAGATTCTGGGCACGAGGATCACAAAAGCGGGACCGAGGAGACCGCAGGTGGTGGGGGGGGGATGTGAGGCGCCCAGCGGCCCCCCTGCTAAAGCCACAGAGCAGGGAGTCTCTCAATGCCCTCCAATGGGGCTGCTGGGGGCCCTCGTGGGACGTGGTCGTCCCCACGGAGGGTTTAGCGAGCACTCGTTGCCGAGCAGGAGTGCACGACCGGCGCGCAAAAACACGCGCCGAAGCCCTTCCTTTTCTCAACCCAGGGTGCACCCGAGTTCCCCCAAGAATGAACAGGCCACTCGGAGTCCGTTCCTGTTGTCAATAAAAGCTCCATAGGCCAGGAAGCACACCAAACACGTGACAAACATGCGCATCAATTGATGCCTACTGGAGGTGTCTGACACAGCCAAGGGAGACACACGTCTTCCCGAGTCAGACACAACTGGAGGGATCGGAAAGCTTCTGGAAGCTTCCGCGAGCCGAGCGTATTCCGGACCGTGATGTGATCTCGACCAGGGATAGAATCCGACCGGAATTCTATTCGGTAGAATTAAAAAATCTGGGGATAAGTCCCGAGGTACTGCTTTTGGGTAATTCCTAGGATCTGAAAAGTCTTGGTGACTTTTCTTCTTCCGTCTCGAGACGGGCGGGGGTCCTCTTTCAGTGCGAGGGTAGTCGAGGATGCTAGGCAGGGGCCACTAGAGGCCCGTGCCCCAGACCGTGGCCCGTTGGGCACCGGTCCCCCTACGGCGGCATCCGGGGGTAGGGATGGTGCACGTCCTGCTTCTTGCTTCTGATGGTATCTGGGTATATGCTTTGGGATCATCTTGCGTAATCAAATAAATCTGCCTTGCTTTTGGGTTACGTCCGTCGTTCTGGTGCGCTCCGAGCCCTGTGATCCAGGCGTCTGTGTTGTTCCTGATCTGCGCTTCTCCGCATCTTGTGCTGGTATTTTCTGCGGGGCTATACCCCGTCGGCTCTGAGGGAAGAATTCACCTCAATTAATACCACATTTCGTTCAGCGGCAGGGGATACTCTTGTCTGCCGTGTAGCTGTCTCTTGTAGCCAGCTGGCACGATAACGGGTATTGCACTCTTTTGCTTGACGTATTGGGCTCGTCTCCCACTTGGGTATTCCACAACGCAGGGCTTCGTGGGTGCTGGTCTCCAATTGGAGTGCGTGGCGCTTTGGTTGGCACTGTGCCTTTTGAAATAAGAACAAATCAAAGTTTCGTGCTTCCAAGTCGCTTCGCCGTATGAAGAGCAACGGAAGAGACCAGATCGACTCTAAGGGGGACGCGTCGTCCTCCTCTCGTGAGTAGACAGCTGGAAAAGCCGCAGAACGTCTGGATCGAGCGCACAACCTTCGCAAGAACTTTAGTAAGATCCGAAAAAGACCATTTTGGGCCGGTCAGCCTCCCCGGCTGGGAACGCCAACATGTAACGCATGGTGGCCAGACCACGTCGGTGACGTCACCCGCAACCTAAGGCGAACGCATGTGCTCTCAACATTGCTCGCCATCAAGTGGGAGCGGTCGTGGGAAGACCAACCTGACAAGGTACAAGCGTGTCGCCAAGTGCGCGTCTCCTCGCCACACATTAGCCTATGTGTTCACAATTCAGCGGATGTCGCCCTTCGAGTCTCACTCGTGCAGCCCGATGAACCATTTCTGGTTAAGGTATTTCACTTTGGGCCGGATCAGGCCCTTGTCCGCAAGAGCAGTTTCCTCGGCTTCGCCGAACCATTCCAGGGGGCCATGTTGGCCACCAACGGAGGATGAGGCAACCTACACAGCACCAGCTCATGAGGGACCCCAAACCTTTGACGTTCTTGTCGAGGATGTCGACATCAGTAAGGCACTGAAACACTTGCACAAGCAAACCCGCGAAATGCTACGCACACATTCTGGGATGTACGATGGCACCCTCGGCACTGTTCATGCTACTGGGCATGCCATCATCACCCCAGCTAAAGCCTTACCCATTCAGGCACAACCGTATCGCACGGGGAAATTTGAAATGACAGATCATTGGAAATCAAATCAACATGGTTGTAAAACGACGGGTCATCGAACCCAGCCATAGTGCATGGGCAAGCCCCGTCGTCAACGTGCCAAATAATATTTGCAGAGCCCGTTTCTGTGCCGAATGCTGACGACTCAACAACATTACCAGGAAGCATTCTTGTCCCCCTCCTCGAATGGAGGATTGCCTCGAATCCTCAGGAGAGGCATAGTTCTTCATCTGTCTTGACTGTACGGCCGTCTACTGTACATTTTGTCTACGCCAGGCCGACAGAGAAAGGACCGCGTTCAAAACGCACGGCGGTCATCAACACTGACTATCCATGCCATTAGGGTTGACCAACGAACCCACCACGTTTCAACGTGCCCTCGACATTACTTCGTCAGGCCTTAAGTAGAATCTCTGCCTCGTCTACCTTGACAATGTCATCATCTTCTCTGAGTCTGCAGAAAAACACTTCAAATACGTCGACATGGTTGTAACGCGCCTGAGCGAAGCCGGAGTCACACTCAATCTCCAGAAGTGCGCGTGGTTCTGCGACGGAGTCGAACTCCTCGGACACATTGTCTGACCAGGACAGCCTCATGATCACAATACGACCGTTGACGCGATGAAGAACGTCTCTGTATTCACCACAAATACACAGAAGAAAAGGTTTTTGGGGATGTGTACAGTCTGTGAACGCTTCGTCGATGACTTTTGCTGAGAGAGCGTAACAGCTCCATGCGATGACCCGCTCTGAATTCCCTCAGGACTTTGCGAAACCATCAGACGCAGCCCATGCAGTCTTCGATGACATACGTTAGGAACTTCTCGCACCACCACTCTTGCCATTGCCGAAGGCCGGAGGCCAAATGATTGTTGAAGTCCACGCCTGCGCCGACCAAAGAGGATGCACTTGGCTGAAAGAGAAGCCTGACCGTTATAGATTACCAGTTATCTGTCGGAGCCGTGGCCTCAGCTATGGTCAGAAACAACTCCACTACGGAACGTGAATGCCTCGGCGTCGTGTGCAGCGTGCTTGAGCTCCTCCACTTCCTCGACGGTCACGGCTTCCCGATGAGATGGCGCTTACGGCCGTTAGAATATACCGTCGAAATGCAGTAGAAAACCGGCGAGTCGCACCACGTCCCAGACGTCTTGTGGCAAACGGACAGCGATGCCGCCGTTGAATACATAAACGATTATATTCCATGCATTTCATTAGTCGAGACGGCCAACAGCTTTCTGACGAGGAGGTGCACTTGTACCGACGTTCCGGCCCCCGTCAAATGCGTCGATATCGTTGCGGCCGAACAAACCGACGAGTTCTGTGTCTAGTTGGCCAAACACGTGAGTCGCAAAACCGCGACGGCCTTCTTTCGAGGAAAAAGCCGTGGTCTCTTCAGGCGCGCGCCTTACGGTGACCATTTGGTCATTCCGGAAATCTGAAGCGAGCTTTTCTTTACTCTGGAGCATCGTACTACGGTATCCGGCCACCCGGGTATGAACAGGTTGTACTACGCCATGCGGCGTCTGTATTATTGGCCATCCATGGTTACGTATAGCTGCAAGACTGTTATCAAGTGTACGACATGTGCTCAGAATCGGTTGTCACTTCGACGATATACTTCACCACTGACGTTGTTCCCAGCTACGTCATTATGAACTGACCTATCGGTCGACATCTTCGGGCCAATCCCCGCTACCAGAGCCGGTAACCGCTTCAATATTGTCATTACTGAATGCTCCTCCAAGATGACGAATTGCTTTTCCTTAGGGCGCATCATCGCAATCTCCGTGGCAGAAGTCACTATTGATGCAAGGGACATACGTTAAGGCCGCCCAGACCGACTCCGATCTGATCAAGGCCCCCAGTTCATGTCGAATCTCTTCGTCTCCGTATTGAAGGAGATCTGTACCGAAACGGTGCGTGCCACGGCGTCCCACCCACTGACCAAGGATCCAGTAGAGAGGTACAATCGCACAATGACAGCGCAACTCCGACATTATGTCACAGACGACCCTTGTCGTCGGGACGAGCTCCTTAAGACGTACAAGAGGTACGTCGCGCACCGCACGCTGCACATAGAGAGTGAGGAGGACGAGGGTGGTAGCGATAGTCGCCTTCCTTATGGCACCCGGCACTAATACGCCGGGGTCCTCTTCCCCTAGCTCAGGGGACGTACCCGGGCAGTATTGTCAGAAGAAGTTGGACTTATCACCCACCTCGGGAGAAATCTCGCGCACTGACCAAAGGCGAAACACTTGGCAGACTCTCCAATCCTCCTGACATCGGAGGACGGAGAATTCCGAATCTGTCCGGTCGGGGACGCCATACAGAGAGCCGCATATGCCTCTGATAGTGCCTGAGATGGAGACCATCCGACGACTGTCCTCTGCGGCAAAACGCTGCTCGATAAGGGTCACCGCGGAAGATGTCCATGGGAGTCTCCCGTACTTCTCATCAAGGATGGCCCGACTCGGCCAAGAGGCCGGAAAGAGGTCGGTGAGAGCAAACCCTGCAACGTCGGCCCCAAGTCATATTTGCGAAACGTGGCGCAACGTGGCGCAAACGTGTCTCATTATTAAGGAAATGGGGCCGGAACGCTCCCGCATCAACGTCTCCGACCCCATTTAGGCTTCATTTCAACCAAATCAAATGACGTAAGTACAACGCATATGTTGCTTTCAGAAATGGGGCCTGTGCCGGACCGACCCCATTTCCGACCGGAAATGGGGTCGGTCCGAAGCCGACCCCATTCTTCTATGCTCTCTCATTGGTCGAACGATTCGAAACAGTATAGAAGATAGCACGCTTAAGCGAGCAACGTGTGGGCCCACGATCAGCCTGGGGTTTTCACAGTCATTCAGAAACTAGAAGTTGTCGAACTGGACCACTCCTCTCGAAAGCGGACCCACGGCTCTCGCGAGATAT
>Ga0209186_1001978_pt1 | contig 14817 bp, 10 predicted proteins | sample SidtaG_FD_187426 | JGI IMG/M metagenome (GOLD analysis project Ga0209186, IMG submission 187426) | Marine algal microbial communities from Sidmouth, United Kingdom - Sidmouth_Male2 metaG (SPAdes) (version 2) | ecosystem: Host-associated > Algae > Red algae > Unclassified | place: Sidmouth...
GCAATTATAACGATAAGGTCAACATCTGTATCAGAAACTGCGGTAGCAATTTGGGTATCTACGTAGAACTTATTTACAGCATCTAATGGCTCAATTGGGTCATCTAAATTTATAATCTTGTTTTCGTTCATGTTTAAGATTTGGGTGGCTTGGTGGTTGCCGAGGTGGTCGCCTTCGGGTGGCGGTACTGGCAGGTTATAAGGTGTAAAGTCGGAGATATGAAAAACTCCTGTATCATCAACAGTAACTATGGGGAAATTTCCGGGTGGTAAATTTCTTACTCTTATAGGCGCATCATTTTGTCCCTTATGCACATCTAAAGACACATCATTTTCTGGAACTCCACAAATACCTACACCAATTGATAGTTCATTACCATTTAATATCAATGGCTTAGGTGAAGATTGAATTGATGATACATTTACGTTATCTATTTCGGTATCGGCAGATAAAGCCAAAATGCTAAAATCGCCACCAATAGTATGAAGTCCTCTTGTTCTTGCATCACCATTTACATCTAATTTATCAGTTGGCGTTTTTGTACCTAAACCAAAATTGCCATTAGTGTCTAAATAAGAATTGCCTTTAGTTCGTAGTTCAATCTTTACGACCTGGGCGGTATCAGGAGCATTACCGTATAGTCGGAAGTACTGCCCAGAATCGTTTGAGCTGCCAAAACGAGTGATATACTGAAGACCTTCATGGCTACCTCTAGTCCAACTAAAACTAGTTCCCCATCTAGTGGCATGAAAGCGTATACCATTGTGTCCTCCTCCATCTGTTGTAAAGATTTGCATCGTAGGCGCGTTCCAATTTTTATTAATACCTAATTGCAATACATTAGAATTAGCTCCATTATCGTCATTATGCAACCAAGTGCTTCCGCCTTCTACTTTCAAACCAAGCCCTCCCGGTACAGGCTTATCAATTATAATCGTACCCTCATAGGTGGATGTCGGAGCATTTTGTGCAAAATTTAGTTGAGTCATCAAACTCATCATTATCATTAAAAGTAATCGGTTCATAATATTTTGTTTTAATATTTAATGCCTACTCTGTTAAAGGCTTTTCGGCAATCGCCTCCATACACCCACACCCACACATACCTCACCCACCCCACCCCCACGCGACAGCGCAAGGCAGGCAAGGCATAAATGAATATGTAATTGATTTAAGTTTTTGAAAATAAAGGGATTACAGGACTTTTTGTTGTGTTATGATGATAGCTCCAGAGTTCTTTGTTGTTCTGTTTTAATTACTACCGTGCCGATGATAAGCAGCAGTAATGCGAGGATGATAAGCCCCCATTCAGAAAGCGTAGGAACTTTCTCAGGATACACCAATAGAATCACCACCTCCACACACTCATTGGGATATTCCGTTTCACACACTACAACCGTCACACTCGGCGGACAATCTTCCGGTATATAAATAATGGGCTTTCCATCTTCATTCACATTTCCTCCGGTTGGAAATGTATAAGTGTAATCGCCAAATAAATCATTCGTACATTCCAAGTCATCAGGACAGAGGGCAAATAATTCCGATGTCACCTCCAAAATAGCGGTCGGTTCGATGCACAACTCGCCGCCGCAAACAACTGATTGGGCAGCCGTATTTTGCGCTTGAAGCGTACAATCGTCATCCGCCAATATCAACACCGTCTGCGGTTCGCTCAAAAACGTTACCGTCTCTCCTGTGATATTATTCGTCACCGTAAACTGCGTCTGATACGTCAGACTATCAATCCCCGAAAAACCACTCGCATCATAAATCAAACTATCCGCCGTACCATTGATGATAACCGAGCCGCTATCCGGCTGCATCAAAATATCCGCTATCGTTACATTCGTCACCGTATAGTCCGGCGCAGGAAAGAGCGAATCAATCAGCACCAAATCATTCGCCAATACATCACAAGGGAAGGTCGAAGTCGTTGATACACAGCAATATTTGTCCGGCACAGCAAAACCACAGGTAGGGTCGTATTCGATAATCAGGTCAATTTCCAAGGAATCACAATAAATTTCTCCGTCGTCCAATTCGCCACATTTCAGCAAGCCAAAGGAGTCGAAAGTTGCCCCGACCAGCGTTGGTTCGTAGTAAAATAAGCTGTCGATATTCACGCCCGAAGTACTCGCTACATTGCTGTCATTGACATTCGTGAGGTACAGATTGCCAGACTGTGGCGGGTCGTACAACACGAAGAAGTCGCAAGTATCATTGGGTGGTAGTAGGCTTTTGAATTCAACATTATGGATGATTTCTTCGAGTTCTTCCGGTGCGACTTGTCGGCGATTGAGTTTTGAGGGTCTGAGTGGAATTTCGCAGGGGTCGGGTTGGTCTAATCTACAGGGCCATATCGTGACCGTACAACCGCCACTCGCTGAAGCACGATAAGTAATACTATCCGGTAAAATGACGTTGAGAAAGACCGTAGCCGTATCCACATTGCCCAGACTATCCGTGAGGATATAAGTAAAAGTATCTATACCAACAAAATCCATATTGGGCGTATAACAAAACGACCCGTTGGCACAAAAACGTTCCAATAAACCATCTGTAATATCAATGCCGCCATCGGCTTCGGTCAGTAGCGTTGTCGTAATACTGTCGTTTTCAGGGTCAGTGTCATTTAGTATGACCTCGCCGAGTAGTTTCGTATTTGGGATGAGTGTCAAGGTGTCGTTCATTGCCACAGGTGGCTGATTTTGAGCCGATAGAGAGTGTGTCAGTAGTAAGTAAACAAAGAGCAGTGCAAATTTTTTCATGGTGAAATAGGTGATTTGGTTTGAAAATAAATTAAAAAAGTACTTGCTTATTCAATGTGTAAAGTTGACATATTTTTGGACTTAATCTGTATTTCCCTTTTTCTCTTGATACAATGTTCAACATTAATTTATAAATTTACAAATAATATGATGTATCAAATTTCGTTTAAATAGAAAATATATTATTATTTTTTTGTTATAAAAATATTTAATTATCAATTTTTTAAATAAAAATATAATGTCGAAAAAATATAAAAATAAGCTATTTTCGTACTTAGATATTCTTCGAAATGAAGAGCTATTTCGCTTGGAGCGTTTCATTTCATCTAAATTTTTCAACACGCCGAAGGAAGAAAGGCTACGCAGATTATTCAGCAAAATCAGAAAGGCGAAGCCATCCGGCGGCAAATTCAGCGAACTAAATCCATCTGAGTTTGGCGCAAAACCTACCGATTTTTCAGATTTATTAAAATTGGTCAAACGCTATATCGCGTTCACCCAATTAGAGAAAGACGAACAGGTACAAAAGCGTTTTCTGATAGAAGGATTGAGAGACAGGGCAGGGAGTATGCAGGTAGAATTGTTGATAAACAGCGAGTTATCAAAAACAACGATAGATATTCAGGAGAATTACGAACACCGGATGCTTTTATTGGAAATCAATTTTATACATCACATCATCCACCATCATCGCCACAAAAAAACGGATAAAGTCTTACAGGAATTGATGTATAGTATTGACCGATATTACGCCTTGCTGAAAATTCACTATGCCGTCTCTATGCTCGGACGCAGTACGCTCAATGCCTTTGAGTTTGACTATGGTAGCGAAGATGCTATTCAATCTATTGTCGAAAAAAGTACGCCCGATGAGTACCCACTACTTCACGCATGGTTTAGTTTTTGGCAATTTGCCCAATTCAATACTCGCAAAACCCTCGAAAAACACAAAACGATTCTCTTCAATGTCGCATTAGGGCAGGTAGAAAAGAAACAATTTTTTGATAGTCTCATCAATTATATTCGACAGAATACAAGATATACAAGTGATTTTTTTTGGTATGAAGAATTGCATGATATTTATGAGCGATATTTCGGGGAGGGAATTGCCCTTGCAGGAGTAGGGGTGAATCAAAACAAAATTTCCCCCCAACATTACATCAATTACAGGCTGCTACTCATGGATTTGAAACTTGTACAAAAGGCAAATTCATTTAAGGAACAATATTATCATAAATGCAAGATAGCAAAAGGCGAAGGCAGCAAATTTTTTGAACTTTATGATCATATTATTACCACTGAATGCAAAGATATCAAGGCACTGAACCGTATGGAAAGAAAACTGGCGGTTATGCGTGAGCCGGATATTTATTACCGCATTATATTTGAGGTCATCGCCATCAAAACCACTTACAATTGTAGAAATAAGACATTCACCCACAAACGCGAGCGATTTCGCGATTACATCCGTAATCAAAAGAAATTAGGAAAAGAGTTCAAACAAACCTATCTCAACTTTGCTACCCTCACTCGTCGTTTACACAATTTCCAACAAAAGAAAATAAACAGCAAACCTTTAGATGCAAGCCGCTTGCAAGGCTTAGGGGAAAGCATCCAAACGCTGCCCACTATAGAGCGCATCTGGCTAACCGAAAAATTCGATGAACTAAGCAAGTGAAATTCCACTCCTGTGACACCAAAAACCAAAAATCTCTAAAAATACCCTGTCCAAAATTACTGATTTTTAACAAAATTTCTTCCAATTAATCCACTCAATTTACAACTTTTTAGAGGTGTAATGATGTTCTAATTAAATAGATACTCATCCAATGACAGCATTTGTCAATCAATCAAACACTCGAATGAAGAAATTTTATGTTATGAAGAAAGCGATGTGCTTTATGATGTTGTTGACATTACAAGGAATCATTTACGCCCAAACCAACTGCATCAATGGCATGGCAGGAGCCTACCCCTGCAACGGCATTAACCTCCTCGCACACATACCTATGGCAGATATGGGCGGCGGTAATGGCAATGATATCTGGGGGTGGACCAGCCCTGTGTCGGGCAAAGAATACGTCTTGATGGGACGCACCAATGGAACGGCATTCATAGACATTAGCGACCCGCTAAATCCGGTTTATGTTGGTAATTTACCGTCGCATAGCGGTAGTTCGACATGGCGCGATATCAAGGTGCATAACGACCACACTTACATTGTCAGCGAAGCAGCCAACCATGGAATGCAAATTTTTGACCTTACTCAATTGGATGCTGTGACTACTCCACCTGTGACATTTTCTGAAACCAACCATTTTGAAGATACAGGTATTGGCGGATTGATTAGCGGTTCGCACAATATTGTCATCAATGAAGATTCCGAATTTGCTTACCTCGTCGGTACAAATCTGTGCGGTGGCGGCTTGGTGGTGATAGACATTCGTGACCCTATGTTGCCGCGTTATGTGGGGTGTTATAGTTCATCCGGATATACGCATGATGCTCAATGTGTCAATTATATCGGACCGGATGCCGATCATGCAGGTACAGAAATCTGTTTCAATTCCAACGGCTCACTTGGCGTTGTTGTCGTAGATGTGACCGACAAAAATGATATGACCTTGATAGCTTCCAGCCAATACACAGGCAGACGCTATACCCACCAAGGTTGGCTGACGCCCGACCACCAATATTTCCTCATGAACGATGAACTCGACGAATCCCAAAATGGTCACAACACCCGCACCCATTTGTGGGATGTGCGCGATTTGGACACGCTTATTTATATGGGCTATTATGAATCTGCCGAAGCAGCCATCGACCATAATTTATACATCAATGGCGATTATGCTTATGAGTCTAATTATCGTGCAGGACTACGTATATTGGATATAACAGATGTTGCGAATGGCAACCTTGAAGAAGTTGCTTACTTTGATACTTATCCCGCCAGTAATAGTGCCAATTTTAGCGGTACATGGAGCAATTATCCCTACTTTGAAAGTGGTGTTATTGCGATTAGTAATATTGGTGAGGGCTTGTTTTTGGTGAAAAAGCAGGATTGCGTCAATCTCGAATTAAGTGCAACTATGGAAGGCGTATATGACGCCACTACAGGGCAAATGCTCAATGGCTTGAGCGGACGAGGTTTATTACCCGGGCAAACTCCGGTCAGCGCATTGGTGACGCCCACACCTACCGGGCAACCGTATAGCGCAGCTCCCTGGAGCTATTCGGGTACAGAAGGGGGCAATTGGACGGATAACGATTACCCTAACGACGTGGTTGATTGGTTACTCGTTTCATTTCGGACAAGTACAGAAAAAAATTCCGAAGTAAGCATGACTGCTGCCTTGCTCAGGCAAGATGGTAGTATAGATTTTCCGGCACGTTGCGCTTTGGGGCTTGGTGTGGCTGATTCGGTATATATTGTCATTGAGCATCGCAATCATATGGGAATTATGTCGCCTGATGCTATTCCGGTTATTGATGGTATGCTGACCTACGATTTCTCGACATCAGATAGCTATCGCAATCCAACCAGTTTTGGACAAAAGCAACTCGCTGATGGTACATGGGTAATGTTTGCAGGCGATGGCAACCAGACCGATATGCCGAGCTTCGATATTACTGGTGAAGATAAGACCATTTGGTTCGATAATAACGGAGAATTTGACCAATACAAAGCCGCTGATTATAATCTCAATGGCGATGTCAACGGAGCGGATAAAGCCTATTGGTTTGGGAATAACGGTGTTTCGTCAAGAGTGCCTAAGTAGTCAGTTGCCTTTGCAGTTGAGACTGATATTGAGCTTGTATTTACAGTTGAATAAATCTCCATTCAGATGTGCCTTTAGGATACATCTGAATGGAGATTTGTTGTTTTAGGAGGAGAGTTTTTTATTAAAAATAAACACAAATAAGAAAAAGTGATGAAAATATTTTCATTACCTGCACACCTAATTCATTCAATTTACGTCTTCTGGAAGGAGGAGTTTTTGAAATATTGTTTTGAAATAATATAGTAAAATTATTGCTATTATAAATAATTGAATAACAGTTTTTTAAATTAAAAAGTGCGACAAAGCCAATTTTAAACCAACTAAAATTATCTGTAAAAAATCAAGCCATGAAGTTTTCCTTGCCCTTTCTGCTGCTAGTATTCCTGTCAAACATTGCTTTTTCACAAGATTGCACCTTAGAAGATGCTTCGGGGTGTGCTTGTGAAGATGAAAGTGATGAATGTTATTTATTGCCAAATATTATTCTTTCCAACGATATACTACAAGACCCTGCCTTACGTCCTGAATTTCCGGGCGTGCTGCGTATTTCAGCTTCCACGCCCAATATTGGTCATGGTCCGCTTCGAGTGATTCCGACAGATATTTACGTCTGTGGAACGGATACGCTGGATACAGCACCACAAACCTGCCCTGATGGCAGCATCCCGCAGCAACTTATCAAACAACGGATTTACAAAAAAACAGCCGATACGATGACCTATGAAGACCGCAATGCGGGATTTATGACCTATCATTATGGAGATGACCACATGCACCTACATGTAGATGATTGGAACTACTACACCTTGCGTATAGAAGACCCAAATGAACCCAACCCACTCAATTGGCCCATCGTGGGAGAGCAAACCAAGATGGGCTTCTGCCTCGCAGATATCGACAATTGCGAAGAACGCCCCGGTGACTGTCGCGATGAGGACGGAGAAATTTTGGATGCAAGTAATATTTCCAATTATAGGCTAGGAGGCGAACAATATAGTTGTGATGCTGAAAACCAAGGAATTAGTGTGGGATATACAGATATTTATTACTACAATATTGACGGTATGCTCATCACGCTTCCTAACGGTACATGCAATGGAAAATACAAACTTGTCATGGAAGTAGATCCGCTCAATCAGATTTTGGAGGAGAACGAAAATGACAACATTCAAATGGTCGATGTGGAGTTGACTCAACAAGTAGATCCGGATGATTTTAGCGGAACGGTATTTATTGCCGGTGCAGGTCAGGTGATTGGGTGTAATGGAGAGGGGGTAGATTTGGCTGTACCGCGTATTGGCAGCAGTTATCTCTGGTCAAATGGCGAAACCGATTACACGATTAATGTGACCGAACCCGGTTTTTATAATTGTGTGATTCAGACACCTTGTGGTGAAGCTATCAGTAATACCGTTCTCATTACTGCCGAAGAATGTGAAACCGAATGTGTGGATATTGAGCTTGGCGTTTATCTCGAAGGAGCCTATGAACCCGAAAAAGGCGAAATGCGTACCAACCTCAATAACGACCGGAAAATTCTTCCCGGACAAAGACCACCCGGAGAGAGTGTACCGATTACTCCGGCAGGTCAACCCTATACCATCGCTCCGTGGAATTATGAAGGACTTGAGGGCTTTGAGTGGGATGAAGATGCCTATGCAGAGAATGTGGTCGATTGGGTATTAGTGTCGTTTAGAGATAGCATAACACAAGATACTGAAATCGCTAAAACGGCAGCTTTGTTACTCAAAGATGGTGAAGTGGAATTTATCAATACTTGTGCTTTGCCATTAGAATTGGGCACTGATTCCGTTTACATTATTATTGAACATCGCAATCATATGGGCGTCATGTCGCGTGAGCATGTACGTATTGAAGGTGAGACACTCAAATATGATTTTCGTATTCAAAATAGCTATCAAGGACCGTCGGGTAGTGGTAGCGGGCAAGTGTTTATTGAGCATGAGAATGAAGATGATGAAGGAGAAGGAGAAGAAGGCGGAGGCGGTGAAGAGGAAATAGGAATATGGGCAATGTTTGCCGGTGATGGCAACCAAGAAGCTGATAATCAAAGTTATGAAGTGAGTGGTTTCGATAAAATCATCTGGTTTAACGATAATGGTAAATTCAATCTATACCTTCCCTCAGATTATAATTTAGATGGTGAAGCCAGTTCGCCCGATAAGATTTACTGGGATAGGAATAATGGCGTCTCATCAAGAGTACCTAAGTAATAATTGGGTGATTTTTGATTCTATGATTTTTGATTGATTGAATTTCGCGTAGCGAAATTTTATAGCACAAAATATAATCAAAAATCAAAAATCGCGGAATCAAAAATCACCTAGTCATGCCCGTTTCCTGTATTTTCAGGCTAACGGCATGAATATCCGGCAAGCTATCCATTCTCATATATTGTTCGATTTGGAAGCGATGTTTTCCGATTTGATTGAAATACGCATTCGGCTGAATGATGGTGCTGACAAGGCAAGTTTTGCTATTGCATTTGCCGTACCATTTCCCGCTTTTTTCTGCCAAATCAATGCTCAATTGCTTGCCCAAATGCTCGCCCGCAGGTAGATGTGTATGTATGTAAAGGTAGTTATTCTGATAAGGATAATCGACGCTATGTTCCATTTCAAGGATGAGATTATACGTTTTTACGGTATCCGTAATCTCTACTTCAAAATTCAATGTGTCGGTGTAAGACCATTGATTATCAGGCAATTCGTAGGTTTTTTCGTAGAAATATGTCTCTCCGCAAGAAGTCAATACAAGCGCAAACGCAAGTATCAAGTACAAATTCAAATTACGAAATACCGCGAACGATATTTGTTTTCTTTTTTTATTAAAATGAATAAACATGTACTGTATTTGAAATAAAAATTATGCACAATACCGACGTAGGGACATGGCATGCCATGTCCCTACGTCGGTATTGCGAATCACGATTTCAACTAAATTTATCTTTCATCTTACCGAAAAAACCCTTGTCCTCTCCATTCGGATTTGGACTAAAATTGGGCGATTCGCGCAATTTTTCCATTAATTTCTTTTCTTCACCTGTCAATTTCTTGGGTGTCCAGACGTTGATTTGAACGATTTGGTCGCCTTTGCCATAGCCATGTACATCGGGCAAACCTTTTCCTTTCAAACGCACAATTTTACCCGATTGAGTCGAAGCGGGCACCTCAAATTTCACCTGACCTGTAATCGTAGGCACAGTCACGGTAGTACCGAGCGCAGCATCTGCAAAATTGACATGTAACTTATGCAAAAGGTCAGGACCGTTACGCTTCAGGTCATCGTGTGACACTTCTTCGATATGAATATACAAATCGCCCGCCGGACCGCCTTTTTTACCGGCATTTCCCTTACCCCGAATCGGATAATCCTGCAAACCTTCCTCCACACCCGCCGGAATTTGTATGCTAATCGTCTCCTCGCCATAGGTGCGCCCTTCGCCTTTGCAGGTCTTACAATTTGCCGTCACCATCTGACCGCTACCGCTACAATGTGGGCATGTTACCGCCGATTGCATCTGCCCGAATGGACTATTCACCACCTGCCGTACACGCCCTGCGCCGCCACAAGTCGTACAACCCTGTACCGAGTTGGCATCCTTCGCGCCGCTACCCTTGCACGTATCACAGGTATTGTGTTTTTTGACCTTAATCTTCTTCGTCACCCCTTCGTAAATATCTTCCAAAGTCAATTTCACCTTGATACGAAGGTTGCTGCCGCGTTCACCGCGAGGGCGTTGTCTGCGTCCGCCACTTGTTCTGCCGAATATCGAATCAAAAGGCGAACCACCGCCACCACCAAACAAATCACCAAACTGCGAAAAAATATCCTCCACCGTAAATCCACCACTAAAGCCGCCGCCTGCCGCGTTACCCACACCTGCATGTCCGAATCGGTCATAACGAGCGCGTTTGTCCTCATTACTAAGGACATCGTAGGCTTCTGCTGCTTCCTTAAATTTTTCTTCGGCTGCCTTATCGTCCGGGTTGCGGTCGGGGTGGTACTTCATCGCCGTCTTGCGATAGGCTTTCTTGATGGTAGCCGCATCCGAATCTTTCGATACGCCCAATATTTCGTAAAAATCTCTTTTTGCCATAATAACGGGTTGCGAGTTGCGGGTTACGGGTTACGAGTTAGGAGTTGTTAATACCATTTTGCGAAGCAAAATAAACAACTCGTAACCCGCAACTCGTAACCCGTAACCCGTCTATTTCCCTACCACAACTCTTGCGTGGCGGATGATTTTGTCATTTAAATAATAGCCCTTTTCGATGGTATCCATGATTTTTCCCTTCATGTCATCGTTGGGGGCGGGGATTTCGGTGAGGGCTTCGTGCAGTTCCGGGTCAAAGGCTTGTTCGTGCGTTTCCATTTCGCGCAACCCTTGTTGTCCCAATGTATTTTTGAGACGTGTGTAAATCATTTTAACGCCTTCACTGACGGGTTCTATATTGTCGTCAGCATCACCGGCTTTGATGGCGCGGTCAAAATCGTCCAACACAGGCAAAAGCGAAGAAATCGTATCTCGTGCCGCATTTTGTAGCAAATCAATACGTTCGCGGGCATTTCTTTTTTTGAAATTGTCAAATTCAGCCACATGACGAATGTATTTATCCTTCAATTCGCCATGTTCCTGCTGCAATTCTTCAATTTCGAGTTCCAATGCCGCTTTAGTACCTTTTTTCGGGTGCTTTTTCGCGTCATCACCATTGATAATCGGTTGGACATCCTCCTTTGGGGCTTGCGTTTTAAGGTTGTCTTCTACTCCTGTGATCTTATCTTTTTCTGCCATTTTTTATTTCTTAAAATCCCAAAAACTTAAGAAATTCCAAATTCCAAATTCCAAATTCCAAAAATTTAAATCGTGCTGTTTGGAATTTGGGATTTGGTCATTGGAATTTACGCAAGTTCTTAGTCAAAGTTTCTGCCAAAACTATGTTCAAGACATTTTGGCAGTAAACTGAACACAAAGCCTGAAATTACGACATGACGCTTTGACGGAGAGCGTAGCACGGCGCTTCCAGCCCGTGTTCCGTAGAACGACGCTTCCAGCTCGTTCCACGTTAGCTTGGTATAGGAGAGGCACGGGCTGGAAGCACCGTGCTACGTTCCCGACTTGATTCTTATTGAAAAATATCGTAACTCGCAGCCATGATTCAAATGCTGATAGATTACCCCTTGTTATTGCTATTTACGGTAGCATCTTTGGGATATTTGTTTGGAAGTATCAAATTGCGGGGCAATTCGCTCGGTGTAGCTGCTGTCCTATTTACAGGTTTGGCTTTCGGTGCCTTAGATGCGCGGTTGCAAATTCCACAGATTATTTTCCTGCTCGGCTTGTCGATTTACGTGTATTCGATTGGACTGAGTTCCGGTCCTTCGTTTTTTGATTCTTACAAAAAAAACGGGGTGCGCGACTTTCTTTTTGCGACTTCGATGCTCTTGTTTTCGGGCTTGGTAGCGGTAGGTTTGTGGGCATTATTTGGTTTTTCTGCGGCGACCATTACCGGAATTTATGCAGGAAGCACGACTAATACGCCAGCATTAGCGGGTGTATTGGATTACATCAATAATGCTTTTCCTGATGCGGGTGAAAGTCTTATTAATCAAGCTGTTATCGGTTATTCATTTTCCTATCCGATGGGCGTATTGGGTGGTATGATTGGGATAGTGTTGATGGAAAAATTTCTGAAAATTAATTATGCAGAAGAAAATAAAATCTTGAAAAAAAACTATCCCGTAGGCGGCAGCTTGAGCAGCGCAACCGTAGAAGTAGGCAAGGCGGCAATTTGCAATATCCAGCTCCGCGATTTGCAAAAAACATACGATTGGAACATCAATTTTGGACGTATGATGCAAGATGGTGAATTGAGCCTCACCAATTGGGATACGCGCTTTCAAGTGGGCGATACGATTATGTTGGTCGGTGAAAAAGAAGCCCTCAACGATGCTATTAAAGACATCGGAAAACGGGTAGATTCACCCCTTGCACACGACAGGCAATACTTCGATGTGTCGCGGATTTTTGTGTCGAATCAGATGTTGGTCGGGCGGTCATTGGCATCGCTCAATATTACCGAAAAGTATAATGCCATCGTGACGCGCATACGTAGGGGCGATATGGATTTTTTGGCAAAAGGCGATACCGTTTTAGAACTTGGCGATAGAATCCGCTTCATTGCCCGACGCGAAGATTTGAGAGAATTATCCAACTATTTCGGTGACTCATATCGACAGTCGAGTAAAGTCAATTTGTTTTCTTTTGGCTTGGGAATCGGCTTGGGTTTGATACTCGGTAGTATAGAATTTTCTTTCGGAAATGATTTTAGTTTCAAACTCGGTTATGCAGGCGGACCCTTGATTGTAGGCTTGATTTTGGGTGCATTGCGCCGCACCGGACCGATAGTGTGGTCGCTGCCATATAGCGCAAATGTCACCCTTCAACAACTCGGTTTAATCCTACTCCTCGCGGTCATCGGCGTCAGTTCGGGACACGCGCTTGTGGAGAATTTGTCGATAGAAAGCCTCTGGATTTTCTTGGCAAGCGGTGTGATTAGTTTGCTGACTGCATTTGCGATATTATTTGTGGGTTATAAGGTGGTCAAAATGCCATTCAGCCTACTCATGGGTATGGTGTCCAACCAACCCGCTATCCTCGAATTTGCGACCTCACGCACCAAAAATCGTGTACCGACATTTGGCTATGCGATGGTGTTTCCGATTGCTTTGATTTTTAAAATTGTTATCGCGCAGGTCTTGTTTTTGTTGTTGAATTGAGACGTAAAACGATTTTGTAAATCGTTCTGTGTAATGCTTTGACTTTAGGCTGAAAAAACCTTAATTTTGTACATAAGTAAAAAAGAAACGCACTCAAATGAATCCAAAACCTAAAGGCATACCGGGCAGTTAGGGAAGACGAAAAAAATAATCTACCCGTCTGAATCGTTCTTTTTCTCATATGTTTCACTAAATTTTCCTTATCCCGAAAGCATTCGGGACGTGTCAAATTTAGCCAAACATATAAAAAAAATAACTTCTTCATTTCGGGTAGATTATTTTCTTCCTCTTCCCTTATTTTGTTGGGTTGGATATTTTCAGCGAACCTTTGACGGTAGTAGATGATAAAAGAGACGGTTTTCAAGGTGGGTTTCCAATAACATTTGAAATCGTCGATAATGTTATTTTGTCCGAAAATCAACCCTTGAATATACGGTGCGAATATGTGATATTATTGAACGGAGAATTGAGATTGGGAGAAGGGCATTATTATTTGAGTGAACGCGCCGAGCAAGTTTTGAACGCCGGAACTATGGGCATAGAAAACGGCAAAATAATTCATCTTGATAATTGGTCAGGACATTATCAACCCGACAAAGTTGATGTCATCAATGCCAAGAATTTCTTTGAACAAAACCAACTAACCGACGATATTTTCGTGACTTTCATCCCGTTTAAATGATTAATTATGGATATAAAAAATTACGCAGAACAAATCATGCAACAGATACGCACACAACCTACGACCTCCGTTGAACCTATTGTGCAAAGTATTGATAAAGCGCGATTTATAGAAATATGCTCATGGGTATTGGAGTATTACGGTGGTACGGCAAGCCATAATTTTCTATTGAAATTCAATCATCTCTTTCTCTCTTTATCCGTTGAGGAATTGCGAGCGTGTATAGGTATGATGTCTCATTCTAAATCACTTGGAACAGACTCCTTGATTGCTTTTTATGGTTTTTTTACCAATGTGACCGCAGAAAATTTTGAGGGTTTGAATGTTGAAGACGAAGTACAGCGATATATCGGGAAAAACATTAGAAATGACCGTGTTAATAGACTGCAATTTAGGAGTTTAGGGCTTAGTGAAATAGAAATTAATCGCCTAAAAAATACCGTTTCTTTGGAGAGAGAAAAACAAGCTGCATGAGCGTAAAACGATTTTGCAAATCGTCACGCCACAGAGGAACGATTTGCAAAGTCGTTTTACGCATGGATAACCGTATTAAAGACATTTTTTAAAACGAGTCCTTTTTGAGATATATCACTTTTCATGTCTTCCTTCAAACATACAAACCGCCAACTTTGCAAAAGCCGGTAACTGCCGATTGACCGATGCCTTCACCGAATCACCGCCCGATGCGCCCATGTATCGTGCCATATCTTCATACGACCAACCAAGTGCTTTTTTCATGGCTTTGAACCGTTTTTGCCAGTCCGCTTCGGAACGTTCG
>Ga0209186_1001979_pt1 | contig 14814 bp, 15 predicted proteins | sample SidtaG_FD_187426 | JGI IMG/M metagenome (GOLD analysis project Ga0209186, IMG submission 187426) | Marine algal microbial communities from Sidmouth, United Kingdom - Sidmouth_Male2 metaG (SPAdes) (version 2) | ecosystem: Host-associated > Algae > Red algae > Unclassified | place: Sidmouth...
CGCGGCGGTCAGTGGCGTGAGCGGGTGGCCGAGGAACCAGCCAGGCCACCTTGGGAGGCGCCAGGGCCCGCGTCAAACACAGAACCGCACGCGGCAACGACCTACCTCGCTGCGCGCCGCCACCAGCACCGTCGCGTCGGGGTTGTCGACCAGCAGCCGGCGGGCGACCTCAAAGCCAATGCCCTTGTTGGAGCCCGTCACGGCCATCACGCGTGACGTCGACGCCATGGCTGCCGGGGGCGGGAGACGGGGCGCGGTGGAACGCCCTTGCAACACGAGGTCAGACGGAGCAGGGGGAGCAAGACGAGTCTGGCGGGGTACGGCTCGCTCATCAACGACCGGCGGGCACAACAAACACGGGGCTGCTCCTCGACAGGTCTTGTACTGCTGCCGGGCCGCGAGCCGGAGCTCCCCGTGGCGCTTGCCATTGTCGGTGGTTGGCCGGCCCAGTCGGTGCTTCACTGCGCCCGTGCCAGCTGTTTCCGCCCACTCCGCTGCGGAGACCCCGCATGATTCTCTACGTGCAAACGCCCGCGGCCAATCGCGTCGCTCGGATCACCGCTATCAAAGGACCGGGACCTTGCACACAAGCGGGGGCTCTCGGCTCTCGGATTGTTTGTCGGTGAATGGCGTGCACGCCCGCATAAGTAGATATGGCCGCGTTGCGTTTCCGAAATGCTGTGCAATGTAATTTCGTTGCGTTTCGGCAAACCCGTTGCAGCCTTGCACTCCTCACAGAGATCACGACTGCAGACACACCGCCACCACGTCGATCAGCCCCGCTGATCGACCGCGTGTTGGGCGTTGTGTACCTCGGCCGAGTTAAAGCCACTCCGTCCCAGCCTTCGTGGTCTGCAGGCTCCCACTCGCCCGGGCCCAACACCACCGCTCACCCAACCCCATCCTGCATCCAACACCCTGCCAGATCGCGAGGGGCTCCAAGCTGTCCTGTCCGCCCTCCCCCAACACCCCAAGACCCACCCTAGCCCGGTCTCATTCCGGCCGTGCCTGGCTTGCTTCTGTTCTGCCCCTCCGCCCTCGTCACCCCGCCGCCCGTCCAAGACAGCTCCACTCCCGGTCGTGCCCCGCCCGAGGCTGCCCTGCCCGCTTGCCTTGATCACCCAACTGCGCGCGCAAGACCCCTCCATTCCCGGTCGTGCCCCGCCCAAGGGTGCTCTGCCCTCTCTCCCTCCCCACCCAACTGCCCGCCCAAGTCCCCTCCAACCCCGGTCGTGCCCCGCCCAAAGCAGCTCTGCCCTATCGCCCTTGCCCCGCTGCCCACCCGGGACCCTCACATTCCCGTTCGTGCTCCGTCCGAGGCTGGTCTGCCCACTCACCCTGGTCCCGCAGCCGCAGCAAGAATGTCCCGGATAGAAGAGTGGGGGTGGCACAAGGTTCAGAGGGCGGCCGAGTGGACTTGAGATATGGAGGTGGCGGGAGAGACGTGGGGGTGAGCCGCACTAGGGTGAGCATCGATGCGGGAGTAGTTACGGATGAGAGAAGGGACCTGTGGAACCCGGTGTGTGCGTACGTTCGTTGTGCCTTAATAGCTTTGTGCAGATCAGCACATGCCTCGTGATGCAGACTGAGAGACTGTCACAGCGTCTGCGGTGCGGTGCCTCGCCCGAGATGTCGACGTCCACCCCATCAGAGTCAAAAGTTCTCCCCACCGCAATGTCATCATCAACTCCGTCCACGTCATCTGTCGACTCTGCGTCTGAATCAGACCCGCCAGACCCGCCAGACGTCTCTTCGTGGTCACCGCCGTCGTCGGCAACGGGGGGGGGCGCCTGCTGCGGCGCCCCCGTCCCAGTCTCACCGGCCAGCATCGCCACCAGCTCGTGCTCGGCGATAGGCCGCCTGTAGGCGCCCATGACGTCACCGCGACGCAGCTGCGCCGAGTTGAAAACGACGCGCGTTTGGGAGTCGACACGACAGTTGGCGAGGCGGTTGCGGCGGGTTGTCAGGACCGACTTCAATGCCTTGAACATGCGTTTACCGCCCGCCGCCGATGGGGGCATGGCGAGCAGATGGACGGTCACCGGCTGCAGGAGACGGAAGGTGGCGCCCCACAAGCGCCACCACAGGTCAGGGTGCACGCCCTGCTCCGGCGGCAGCACTACGTGCGACGCCTCGAGCGCGGCAAAGGAAGCAAGCTGCGCCATCAGCGCGGTCCTTGCACCAGTATCACTGCCACAGAGGCGCGCCACTGCTACGTCTCGCATCTGGGTCAGAGACTGGCCGCCCCACAGAAGAACTGACAGCCGTGCGCGCACTGGGCCCCAAAACGGGTCCAAGAAAAAAGCAAAACCACCATGGGGTGAGCGAAAGCTGCAAATCGGCGCCCGAGTACACCCTGCAAGGTCTGGCGCTCCGAAACCGTCAGCGCCGTGAAGTTGTTGGCCAGCGCCGCCCGAAGGCATGCAAAGATCCCGGCGTAAGACGAAAGTGGCGCCGCGTCAGCCTCGAGATGGGTCACCAAACGCGCGAGGAAGCACAGGAAGGGCGAGCACCGAAGAATTGCAGGGCTCAGGGTGGTGGACTGGATTGCAGCCGACACCTCATCTGGGATGTCGATGGGAGCCGCAGTGTGATCGTTCTCCAGCATTGTATTCCGCAGGGCCGGCAGATTGGCCCCCACCGCAGCGATAGTGGCACCCTCACCGGCCAACTGGGTGCGGCTGTAGGATCGTAGAGAGCCCACACCGCGGCGACCACCGGCCAACATGGCCCGAACGGCACGAAGTAGCGCCTTGGAGCGAGTTGAGCGCTTGAAAAAGACCGTGATGGCCAGCGACCCACGCAGCGCCGCTGCGCACACCGGCACGCGAAAGGCGTCGGAGGCCACGAGTTCGGCCGCGTGAGCCGCACAGTCAAAGGCGAAAAATAACATCCCTCGATTGACAGCGCACGTGCGCAGGGCCACCATGGCGGACGGGGAGTCGGAACAAAGAGTCAGAAAACGACAGCTTGAAATTAGCGACAGTGGGCATTCACCGCGCTCGAGCTCTACCGCCGACGACGTCGCCACGCCCGCAAGCAGGGGACCTTGCAGCCCAGCGGCCAAGTGGCCAAGTAGGATGTCTGCGGCCCCTGGGTCTGTCCCCAGCCGAGACGTGCCGACCTGGAACGGCCGCGGGGTATAAGCAATAATGTAGTATACCCCAGCCCCGTTCTCGTCCTTCATCCCGTCCAGGGAGACCGAAAATGAATCACATGATCGGAGGAAGGCTGACGCCCCTTTGTCCGACAGGGATTGGACCGCCGGTTGGTGCGTGCGTCCGACGACGCGCCGGCTGCCCGGTCCGTCAAACCGACTGCCCGAAATTAGCCGCAGTGTCGACCGCCACGCCTCGGTGTCGAATGTTGAAGAAGGAAGGCCCGACTCGAGCTGGACGCGCGCAAACTGCAGCCGCCACGATGCCAGCGTCTTCGCCGGCAATGGGGGCAGCGGGGGGAGCGTGATATCATTCTCAATGACGTCCACCGAGCCGTCCCGGGCCGTTGGGGCCAACCGCTCTTGTAGTTTCGGGTACAGCTCGGCCGCCAGCACACACGACAGCAGATGCCGGCGCGCGTGGGTGGCGTTCTCGGTAACGCTCTTGTATGAGCACGATGGCGCCTTGCACGACATTCAGTTGCCGTCCACGTCAAGGAAGGCCCAAACAAGGGAGCGGGGGGACCCCGCCTCCATGGTCAGAGTGTTGTGGGGTTGAGGGAGATTGGGAGTGGGGGAGTTGGAGGCAGGGGAGGCGGTTGATGATGATGGGGAATGAAACGATGAATAAGACAGAAGAAGGTTCGGGTGCGCGTTGCGGGGTGCCGACCGCGGGAGTTCCGAACGCCGGCGGCGCCGCAAAGCTGTTTGAGACTGCCGGTGGCCATGGCAACTAAACTCACCAAAGGCAGAGGCGTCTAGCTGTGCGGGCATCTGCGCCGTGTCGCGCCGCGGAGCACGAACCGCTCATGCGGTCGCTGTGTGGTGACCTTTGAAGATGCTCTTCTGGCCACACATGCACGCTGTGCGAGAGACGGCGCAGATCCTGAGCCGCTCAGGCGCTCTACCTGGCCAGCGGACGGTGGTCGGGCTACCACATTGCGACAATCTCCGCCGTGATCGCGTTGTAAAGGAAATTGCAGAAAACCCCCATATTGCACGCTGTGCCGTGCAACGGAAATTTCCATGAAACTTCCATACGTGGCGTGCAAACGGCCATCACTACACATTCAGATCAGGATACGTTTCTTCAGTATTGCCGATCCCCCAATTTTGTCCTCATCGGCAGAGAACGGGAGTGCAACAGCAATGCAGGGACGTTTCTGATTGGCCAAGAAGATCGACAGCAGTGCATGTCGGGTCCCATCTTTACAGAATGTGCCCGTACGGCCGGCAAACGCACAATCGGCGCACTCGTGCTTCTGACATTATCTGAGAGTCTCGAAGAAAATCTCGCTAATAAACTGCTCTGGGCTACTGTATCCCATGAGACGACTGAGAAAGGAAGAATATCTCAAGAAAACGGAGAATCTCGATTCTGCACGGACCTGGTGGTTGGACAGCTAATGGCACGTCGTAGATTCGCTCTCAGCAGCTGTTTGCTGCTGCTCTAGACCAATGCTTGGCTAGTGTTACAAAGCAGTCCCAGTCTTGGCCGATGAGGACAAAATTGGGGGATCAGCAGTACAGTGCACACGTACACATTTTCTGCCTTTCACAGGCGTTTGGGCATCGCCGGCGACCTGCGCCTAGGAATAACCCCCACCCCCCTCGTGGCGCCTCTGTGAACAACACGAAGGCACTGCAGTGACTGGCTTACTTTTGGCTTTACTTTCCCCCATTTGTGGACTGATTTCCCCTGGTCTGGCCATCCCGCTGCCATGGCGTTGCCGCCCGGCCTTCCTCCCCCGCCACCATGTACTAGGTGGTACGTGCACGTTTGCCGAAAAAGCAGATACTGTAAAAAGCAGATAGTTCTTTTGCCGATTTTTATATGAGACTGTAGAGGGACTCGTCCAGAGTAAACCTACACGGTCAGCTACACGATGCTGACTCTCAGTTCGCGCTCCTCCTGCTACCGAATGTTCGATTTATCGCTTTCCCGCGGTGTCTGGTACTGCACAGTGATGATGTTTCGGCCTCTCTTCGCAGACGATTCCCCCGGCTGGACCACGCATTTGTTTGCGATGAATGCCACAAGGTCTGTCTACGCCACAACTAGTCAGCAGCGCAGTGGCTCTCGCGGCAAGACAGCGGTTTGTTGACCAACCGCGAGCAAATCCGGTTTCTCAACGCCATGCCACGCCGGCAGTTCGCGGTCTCGCTCGCTAAGGACACCAACGGGGTGTCACGTGGACGTTGTCGTACCTGCTACTTCTTTGAGAGACCAACTACGAATAAGGTTCGTGCGAAATGTGCGTCGCTGATCCATCGAGACGTCTCAATGGACCGAGCTCCAGCAGCGCGCCCGGGTCCTGGAATCCCGTGTATTCTGTGGCCCGTTGCCAAAGCTGCTGAGCAATCCACTCTCCCACCTGATGGTCGAGAGAGGGTGTGCTCTGCATGCAAGACTCTGGCGTGGAAGCGGAGTCGGGCGGCGCAGCTGGACCGAGCTTATAGAGCGGTGCCAGGCATGTCAACGCTGACTGTCACCACTGCAGGTGGTGTGGACGGACTGCCGCACATAGTCACTAGAGTTGGCGGGCCCGCTGACCTGCTCGCTTACACAGAGAGTGGGCGCCTGGCCGCAGCGCGTGCAACCCCTGGACCCGATATCGCCGTTGCAAGCGTGACATACGAGATGCCTCTTGCGACACTGTGCGTGGCGCAGCCGTGCGTGCCCGCGGCCGGTGTCTCTGGCTGTGCCCCCGCAACTGCGGTGCGCTCATCGACTGTAGGCGTCGGTAGCTCTGGGAGCTGCATGGACGCTGTGCCCGGCGCGGATGCTGAAAGCGGTGATTTAGCCATCTCAACTGTCGCGGCAGCACATGGCACCCTTGATGGGTCGCCAGACGCAAGTGGTACCTCCGTACCAATTGACGATGACGCGGCCGGGGCGGCTTCTACGACCGGCGCTGCGACAGGCACAGCTAGTGGGAGCGCTGGAGACCAGTCGGCATCCGTGCCCAGGCCCAGCGTCGATCTAGCAATTGCCACTGTCGTTGACGCATATGGCACGCTTGATTCATCGCAAAGGCTCGCTGTTGGGAACATCTTCAGCATTCATCCTGCTGCTGAAAATCCCAAAGAATGGCGCGCTAGTTCGGGCAGCGGGCGCGACTTTCTTTACACCCGTGAGACTGTGCCTCGCAGGTTGTTGTGGGCCCGAAACATGCCCGACGCCGGTCCGTAGAGGCGTCGTCAGCGGTGGCAAGATTGTGTGGCCAAGATGAAGCGGCATTGGAGAAGATCCCAACGGGCGTCTGTCGGCGGGCCAGTGAAGCTGGGATTATGGCGGTTGTTCAATCAGCGGAGATAGCGGCGCTTCCGGTTCGGCTGCAGACGCAGTCTGTCGTTGCTAACAACATTTCGTATGGGATGTGGCAGCGGATTCGGCGGCTACCCGGAGGGTCACTGAGTGGGCTCGCTACCGCCAACGAGATGCCCACGGATGCCCTGGCGGCGTTTGCCGAGCCACACAATATCCTCATATCTACGCCGGTAGGCGCCACGGTGGCCAGATTGCGGGCGGCTGTGGAGGCCCTGGTGGCGGATCTTGTGGCCAGGATCCAGTTCATTGAGCGGCTCGTTTGTGGCCGCCCGGATGGGGAGACTCTTCTTTCCTTTGACCTCGACAAGGGTGGACGCCAGAGCTCCTGTAGGACAATTCTGGCGTGTATCGACCAGCCCCAGCCTTGCATCAGGGAAAACACCATTCTATTTTGTGTTTTCCCATGCCAAAAGGACGACTACTCCTCCTTGGCGGCTATGGCAGAACTGTATGCGCAAGACTTGGAGAATCTTCGGAAGAATGGGGTCACAGTGGGGGGCGTCACGCGAGCAGTCCACATGACGCTCATAGGGGACTACTCTTTTAAAACGAACTTCGATGGACACGCAGGAGCGACGTGCCGCTTTCCTTGCGGCTATTGTTGCTGCATCGGACGTCTTTCGGCCGCTAATACGAAGCTGCCGCCTAACGACGATGAATACGGCTCTATGCAAGATGGCAGCGGTGCCAGGGGAATTCCGCGCACGCTCAAACAGATGCAGGCGATACCGTCACTGTACGCTAGTGGTCCATTAGCAACAATGGCGGACCCTTCGGCGGTCGCAACTACCCTGTCATTTGAGCGGCGGCCGCTGATAGTTTCTGCACCGGAAGATATCGTCCCAATCCCCGTGCACATTACCCTAGGCGTGAGCCCATGGATGCTGTCACTGGGGGTGAAGGCCGGTGCGTTTGATTCTGGGGCGGCGCGGGAACAGAAGTATGCGGTGGCGCTGACGCAAACTCCTCAGCGTGACGTGGGCGTGTCGCCGGCACCGTACTGGGGGGGCACATTCGAGGGTAAGGCATGTCACAAGATCGGGCGGCGGCTTGCAGCGGTTTGCTACGTGTTGGAAGATGTCGTGCCTCCCACAAGAGCCACGGACTACCGTCGGGCCTGCGAGTTGTGGGCCGACTTACTACATGTGCTGAACCGAGAGGTATCTTTTGAGGCGTCTGCGAGGGAAACCTTCCGACGGCAAGCGGCTGAATTCGTAGACCTCCTGCGGCTGAGCTTCGAATGGGTGAGCATCACCCCCAAGTTGCACATCCTCGTGTGCCACGCAGCTGATTGGCTTGACCGTTTCGGGTCTCTGGGGCTTTTCTCTGAGAAAGGTCTCGAGGCATGGCCCGGATTCTTCAACCAGAACGCTACGGTGTTGGCAGCGGGATTCTGTTTAGATAGCTGTGTCCGATTGATGCGACGAGCGGCTGTGGGGCGAGGCCCGGGCGACGCGGCGTTCAACCGCGGGAAGCGTCGGGCCCCGGCTGCCCCCAACGCTCGGTGTGCCAGACGCCCCAGCGACATGAGGACTACTCGAGCACGTGCGGCAGCTGGTTTCAGCACGCGTCAGTCTGCCGCGAAGACGGGCGCGAACGCGGACAAGTGGGCAACAAATGTGTACCTGGCCGTCGTGAAAATCGGTAATTATCGTGCCGGAACGACATCGGCCGCTGGGGCATCCGCTGAACTGTCGGCGGCAGAGGCAGCCGCGGCTGTCGAGAATGAGGCGCTTCTCGAGCGGGCAGAGGCGACGTGTTTGGAGGCCTTCATCGAAGACTGGACCAATTGAGGGAGTAGCTTGGTTTTTCACTGGAAGACAGGAAGCCGTGAGTAGTTTTCTCGATGCCACTCTATTCAAAGTCGGGGGCATGAAAGCATAGAAAAGTACGGCAGGGTAGGCTTGTACTTCACGCCCCCAAACCCGGGGCGTGTGAGCGTTTCACGCTCGATCACGCCCGATCACGCCCTAATCACGCCCTTTTCGGGGCGTGTACACACAAAGGTGGCACCCATTGTTCATCGAATCTACTTTTTCTGTGATTATGCGGCACCCCTTTTGTATGGGCGGCGATCATTGTGACCTGCTCTAGGACTGCATTGAACGATTCTATCACGGACCGAAGGTTGCCTTGGCATCCTTCAAAGACCACTTTGTGTCAGACAGGTTAAAGAGGAGGACGCATCCCCCATCGTGGGTGGCCAACGTGTAGATGGTCTTGACCGTCCGTCACAGGGAGGGCAGCGGCTACCACTGAAAGTCCAGAAACGGTGGCCGAGGCTGCCGCTAACCTACAAGAAGCGGCCTTGGAAACGACCACGGGCACGTCTGCGGAGGCCGCGGCCATAGCCGCCGCCACCGTGGGCACTGCGGCCGCCGCTGTAGCGGCGGCCACCTTGGACACGGCCATCACAATACAGCCATTGAAGGTCGCCAGCGCGGCCTGGATGACGCCACGCCAATCTCCCTAGTTGTGGCCGTTGCGGGCGAAGAGCGAGGCGGTGGCGGTTACCGCTGCTGACCGCGTGATCTCCTGCGGCTGCGATGGTGTCGGGACTAATCGATTGGGGGTGAGGCGCCAGTCGAGCCATTTGCAAGCCTCCGCGCTGAAATCCGGCGCCGCGGTTGCCACGGCGGTCACCGGCGCCGCAACGTACTGCAATGGGGCAGCATCGGTAGCATCGGTTGCGGATGCTTGTACAGAGCCCACCCGATGTACAGTGACTGTCCGCGCCGCTGCCGCCGGCGGGGCGGCGGGCTTGACTGGTGCCGTGGGCCCCGCCTTGTTGGCTGGCTGTGCAGCCACAGAATCAGCAGGCCCCGCGGCAATCGCCACTGCGACCACCGCGGCATCGAAAATAACATTGGCAGCCTCCCACGCCGCGTCTGGAGGCACACGGTGGCGGCCTGTCGAACACACGCACAGCCACGTGAAAGCCGCAGTCGCAACAGCTGCCGTCGCAGCCGCAGCCACTGACGAAGACCATATGGGAGGTATACTGTACCAATCTGGAAGAGAGCGTATTCCATAATGTTTGGGGCATTGCGAGGACCGGCGAGGCTACCGTCTTGGGGCGCAGCAGGGCGCCCCGGCCCTCGTCCCCGGTGCATTGGACTGCACAGTGTTAATTACGTCGTCGGAGTAATTATTTCATGTGATCACGCCCCAGTTCACGCCCTTTTCAGCTGGGGCGTGATGAGTGATCATATAAAAAACGTGCATGTGATCACGTAAAACGTGACTTCCCGATCACGTATAAGCTTTTCGGTCGCGGCTGGGTACAACATCGAAAGGGTCCGCGGTATCAGCCCACCTTTCCCGGTGGGCTAGCGGGGGCCAGCAGTCACTCGTTGTCCGGATCAAGGTCCACAGCAGCCGCCGTGACCCGCTGGATCAAACACGAGGCAGACCTTTGAAAGCCAGCGCTTGTTTTTGAGTGCCTAATTTCGGCACAGCCTGGCTGCCACGTGGTGGTAGATGCTGCCAGAGGCGTCATGAAGAGCCCTTGAGTGAGACTGCTCACGAGACACTGTGACACGCCACTTCCAGATCCGCTTCGTGGATGACACGGACTTGGAGACCTAGGAATTTGCTGACACACGCCCATATAGCCAATGGAGGGCCTGAAATCCCAATGTCCGCCTCACTGGGATCTAAAATGGGTGTGCGTGGCTCCCATAGCCGCGACCGGCTGCCGGCTTTGGGCGCCGCGCCGTCGCGACGGGGCGGGGCTCCGTCGCCATGGCAGTGGTTGTCGTGAGACAGCCCACACGGACACGCCGGCCGCGTGCCGTGTGTCCGCACACATGCACGCCGTCCGCGTGCTTGTGCTTCCTCCCAGGATAGGTGGATGAGAAAGAAACACCTCTTCTCCTCCAATACCCCGGGGCTTGTCCCCACGGCAGTCAGCTATATCCTCTCAGGGCGGTGCCCCCCGCTCTCAGTTGGACCCCTCGCCCCACTCCCCTCACTCACACCTCCTCGGCTTATGCCCCGTCCTGCACTGGTCTCTCGTTCACTCGTACGCCGTTGCACCGACCTAAGTATTCCCTCCCCTGCTCCCGCACCTGCAGGTCGGTCTCCCTGCGTCCCTCGACCCGCCACGCACACCTCTCCCTCCGTTTCAAAACTCAAGCTGCTCGGGTCCTCTCCTCGCATCCTGGTCCCGGTCGCTCGTGCCGCTGGCTGACACCAGGCCAGGGGGAGCACGGTGTACATGCTTCTCCGCCCCAGTCCTTGTCCGACAACAGTGGTGGACGACGTTGCCATGGCAGTGGTGGACGACGTCGTCCACCACTGCCATGGCGACGGAGCCCCCGCGCTGGCAAAAGTGCCGTTCCTAGCGCACGACGCCCGCCTCTACGATATCTGTTTTTCGTTGGCACGTCCGAGGGGTGGCGATGGGGACGGGGCGCGCTTGGCGTCGGCGTCGATCCGGGGACGCGTCGCGGCGCGTGGCCGACGCCCGCATCCCCTCCTAGCGACGACGTTTTCCGCGGGCCGACGGGTCCCCCCCGCCGGCAAGGTCGTGGTGTGCGCAGCGCGGTGGGCCGGGTGCCGGCCCGGCCGCCCAGCACCCGCGGCCGGCGCGGTGGCGGTCGGCCGGTTGGCGGGGGACACACAGGCGGGCGCGGTGGTGGACGGGGGGCAGGCGGCCGCGTCATAGCGACAACGGGCGCGAGTCTGCCGAGGATGCAACCAAGCAGCGCCTGACGACGACGCGCTGTGCGTGTCTTCCAGGCCGTCGCAGGAAAGGAAACTTCTGCAGCAGATACAGGGGATACGGTGCAAGTGGTTGACAGCGTCCCGCCGAGGTCTGGATCCCTTCTCTCGTAGATATGTCGGGGCTCCTCGTCCTGCGGGCGGTCAGGGTTAGGGGTTAGGGTTAGGGTTCGGGCCCAGTCGCACGTGGCTCGCGAGACGAGGTACTACCGCCGTTCTCTCGAAACATCCGCATGACAACTCTTGAAAAAGGTATTCACACCGGCCTCTAAGGCCCCGCAGTAGCGGATTTGGAATATGGCTCGTTGCCAAAGCATGATCTGTTCTGGGGAAAGCTCACAGAAAGTCACAGCATGCTGTGACTGTGCTGTGACTGTGCTTTGAAATAAAATTGCATGCTCAGGGCTCCTGGATGGCTCTGTGGGAGACACGGGCAAGCACAGCAATTTTAAACTCTATGCTGTGCGCCGCTGTGAATTGCTGTGTCTTGCTGTGAGAGTTTGTCAGATCCGATCATTCTTTGGCGACGCGCCATACTTCCGGAACACGTGCGGATCTTTCTGAGAACTGCTGTACGTTTTAAAAGATTGCAGGTCCCCTAAACTGTTACAGTATTTTTCACATGTGGCGCACATCGATATCGTGCTTCCCACAAACAGTGTGCACTCAAGAACGTGTCTGGCGCCAATCGCCACCTCATTGGCTGAGCATGTAAGTTGTGATCTTCGATGTGCCTCTTGTTGCGAGACACACAATATATTCCTCTGGTGTGAGGCAAAAAATTGGTTTCTTTGTTAAATGTCTCAGATCTTCTGTGACTGCGATCGAAAAACTCCCATATTTGACTGACATCTTAAGTTGCTAACGCTCTCTAATATGTTTATATACACGCCGATCTCAGTAGACGGACCACCGTCGTTCGAAGCTCCTGAGGCGCTCGAACGCCCCCTCTTCACACTAATAAAACATGGGACAGAGAAGGGGTGGTCCACCCTCCGACGAGGCAGCAGACGATTGGAGATGAGCCCTCTCGGCCCCCGTTGCTCAGCCGTCCCAGACAACCAACCTTGCCAGTCTCGGCGTCAACTCTTGACGCGCGGCGTTTGGGTGCGTGCTGAGCGGCGCACACGTAGTCACGTGGTCGGCGGATGGAACTGAAAAAAGAGACCCGCGCGGGAGCCCCCCGTCCGCCATGCGGCGCCGTGCAGGCTCCTAGGTGGATTCATGTAACCCATAGGGGTCTCGATTCCCGGACCTTCGTCGAATTGCAGCCGACTGTCACCCAGGAGAAACTGTCAGGACCATCCACGTTGAGCAACATGGTGATTCCACAGTTTGGAAGCACGGAAGATTCCAAGCACTTGACGGAATCCACGTCAGCGAGTCACCGCCAGAAAATGAGTGGAACAGTCGAGCACTCCTCCGCATTGGTTGTCATACGTTGATCCCTGCCGATTTCCGGATGCTATCAGTCAATCAGGATGCTCCCCGGGCCTCAGGACGGTGGGTGCGATCGCTCTGAAGAGAGCCCCCTGTGAGCCGGGCCTAGCGGTATGTGGTGCCACAACAGCACCGTGTGGCGGTGTGTGGGGCGGGTGCCGCCCTTCAGGGGCGGTGTGCAGAAGTCCCGACAGCAGCTGTTGAGGGGGGGGGGGGGGGGGGGGGGGGGGGGGGGGGGGGCGCTCGCAGACGCCGTCGCGCCGACCCTCCCACGTACGCGCTCCCTCAGCGGGTCCTTCGGCACACAGCGCCGCATCGCTGCTTCTGCTGCTTTTCGTGGCGCTCGAGTTTTACGCCGCTCTCTGCACACCCTTCTGTTCCTTGACCGTGGGGCCCAACCCCCGCCACCGACCCGCTATATAACCACCTTCCCGAGACCGACCTCGTGCGCTGCCGGCCATTTCCTCACCACCCCAAGACACGGTACCGCGAGCGCGGCGAGTGGTGCTGGGGTCCAGAGCTTCTCGTCCACGGTCACGCGTACGCGGAGGTCACCGGTCATTTTGCGTGCTAGCAAATGTGAGTCGCCCGCATGGTCCCGCACGTGGTCCTCCTTACTATTGATTTTTCTGTAGTGCCGTCGACGAGTGAGTTCACCATGTGGAGGTGCTGCTGTGAGGCGCAAGTCCGTGAAGGAGTCGAGGTCAACGACGTGTTTCTGACTCAGCACCGCCTGTCTCTGCTCCGCTTTTCTGTGCCATCTGCGCCCTTTTTGGTGACTGACTGACTGCATGCGCATTCAAGTAAAAAGACTGTCGTTATGCCAAACAGGTCTGGGCGCCTGCCACCCCTCTCCACCCTACTTTCAGTTGACGATGACGCCGGCACGACGCAGACGTCCCAGGTGCCGGATTCAAGGACATCACCCCCAGCCGCGTCGTCTGCGGTCGTGACGCAGCCCCCGTTGTCCTCGCCTCCGCGACCTCTGTACCTACAGCGACAGTCGCGAGACACAGCACGTGCTCTTGGCCCATATCACCCCGACCCCGTCATGGACGGCAGCAACCAGTCTACCGACGCCCGTACCTATTTGCTTCACAATGGGGCAACCCAGGGGTCTGTCAGGCTCGAAATGCGGACAACCCTTTTCCTGTTTTCGCCGGTGACACACATGTCGCACACACCAACCTGTCGGACGACGGTGTGCCGTCGGGCGGGGCGTTGTTGTACCGGTCTCGAGAGGGAGAGTCTCGGGACTCGTCTGCAGTGGGCCGTGGCAGCCGGCCAGAGCAGACCATCGAATTGGACGATGATTCGGACGGCGGTCGACGTCCAACGCCCCCCCCGTCTGACGTGTCAGCCAGTGGGTCACCGGCTACCCCCCTACTCGCGCACAAGCGCCGACGCGCCAATAGTACGGCGACGGGTGAGGACGGGGCTCGGCCGAGCAAGGGGCGCAAGCAGGCGGGCTCTGTCGCGGCCGGCGGGCATGACGAGTGCAAGACTCTGGGAGTCTGGTCGCCTATGTAACGACTTCTTGTTCACAAAATGTGGGCCAAGTTCTTCGACGCGCAGCTGAGCCGCGACGGCGCGAGTAAGCAGTCATCCGTCCCCAGCGCGGCTGGGTGGGTCACAAAGCGGTTGGAAAAAAAAAAACAACCCCCTCCAGCCTCTCAAGTACGACGCCGTCTACTGCGTGATGGACACCATGCGTAGCTACATGACCGAGCGCTCAAAAAGAAAGCACCACTCGACGGGCAAGAACCTAAGGAGCATTGCCAAGGACCAGAAGCAGAAGGTCGTCAAGAAGGCCGCCTACTGGCGCATGTCGGCGGACGAGATGGACCAGCTGGTCAAGATGGCGACGGATGTGCTGCAGCATGCTGGCGGCACTTGCAAGACGACTCCAGTGACGCACGGGCGCGTGGAAAGGCGGCGCACACACTCCGACGGGGTCGGGGACAAGTCAAAAGACGCGGACAAGTCCTTGTCGTCTGACGACAAGTCGGGGTCGAAAAGTGATTCAAGTGTTGGTAAAGAACATGCCACTCTAAGTACTTCCAGTTCGTCAAGCCCCGATTGAGAAGGCGGCGTACTTCCTCCCAGCGCCCGCCCACCCCGCCCGGCCCGCCCTGCCCGCCCCCCCGCTGCACCTGCATCG
>Ga0209186_1001981_pt1 | contig 14809 bp, 9 predicted proteins | sample SidtaG_FD_187426 | JGI IMG/M metagenome (GOLD analysis project Ga0209186, IMG submission 187426) | Marine algal microbial communities from Sidmouth, United Kingdom - Sidmouth_Male2 metaG (SPAdes) (version 2) | ecosystem: Host-associated > Algae > Red algae > Unclassified | place: Sidmouth, United...
ATTTATACGATATTGTCAAGGAACTTACTCTATGGGGTCAGGCTAATGCCTTATGCACCTCTAAATACTCTATGCGCTTTTTAGCGAAAAAGTGTCAACTACTTTTACGCGAAATTTAAACATGCCAGATTATTTTTTTGTTCCTAGTAAAATACATAAGACGCCTTTAAATCCAAATATTCCCTATGATTCTCTCCACGAGAATTTAATTTACGTCTCATTCAAATCAAAATTTGAAAACCTAAGCGAGTTGTGGGAAAACATCGTCCTCACCCCAAAAGAAGATGACGTTTACGAAATAATCAGAGATACCATTCAACCCGACCTAATCCGCATGGACGTAGGGCGCGAGATTGTACGTGTACGTCTGCAAGACACAGAAAAGCCTGTCCCACTCGGCACTCTAGGCGATGGCGTATATCGCATTTTACTAATAGCATTAAGTTTAGCAAATGCTAAAAACAGCATCTTGCTAATAGATGAATTGGAATTAGGATTACATTATTCAGCATTAGAAAAATTGTGGAATATGATATTTAAATACGCCCAAAAATGGAATATACAAGTATTTGCGACTACGCATAGTCAAGATGTTTTACGAACATTTCACTACGTAGCCGACGATGAAAAATACATCAACGACGCTCAATACATTCGTCTGCAAGTCAATAGAAAGGGCGAAAACGAAGCCATTCTCTTCGACGGTGAACGCCTCCGCGAAAGCCTCGAATTACAACTTGAAATCCGATAAAACATGCAGCAAAGATTAATCGTAGAAGGCAGCGACGCAATTGTGTTGGCTAACATTTTCATGAAGAAGAGACTCCCGCCACCCAAAGGCTACAAAAACCCAACAAAGTTCAAAAACGAATTTGTAAAAGTAGCGGGTAGCATCTCTAAAATTCAAGCAGTACTCGAAGAGGAACTTGATACACCTGATGTGCAATATATTGGCATTATTGTGGATGCAGATCAAAAAGGTGCAATGGCACGTTTGAAGAGTTTACTCGATTTTATTCAAAAGAAAGTTGGAGTGAGTTTGCCGAGTGCCGAATTAACGGAAAACGGTTTTGGGTATCAATTTATGGATGATTTGTATATCGGAATATGGGTGATGCCGGATAATAAAAATGAAGGTTATCTTGAACATTTCATCGGCTCAATGATTGATGATGACGATAAAACATGGCAATTTGTACAAGAAAAAGTCAAGGAACTCGCGGCGCAGAATTTTTGTAAATTTACCGAAATAAAAAAACAAAAAGCACTTGTACACACTTACCTCGCATGGCAAAAGACGCCCGGATTACCAATGGGAACAGCCGTATCGGCGGGATATTTCAATATCAAAAACCCTTTGGTAGAACATTTTGCAGATTGATTCAAAAACACATTTATACTTGAAAAATAGAACGCGAATCATACGGATTTTGCAGTTTTTTATCCTAAAAAATGAATATAACAGTTGCCTTGCATTTCCAAAATGCAAGGCAACTCTTTGTAGTAAGAGTTTTAATTTATTTGTAACTTTGTAAAAACAGCGAGAATAGCGAAAATCAATGAAAATAAAATTAGAATTATTAGAATATCAAGAAACGGCAATCCAATCTGTCGTAGGTGTATTTGAAGGAAACGACAAAAACACCTTTGACAATGCTTGTATAGATGGTATTCGGTCAAATATATGCTCGCTTTCTACCGAACAATTAACGGAAAATATAACATCCGTTTTAGGTCAAAATAACATTAATAATGAAGTCGCAAAACTCACCAACGAACAAGAACTGACCATTGAAATGGAAACCGGAACGGGAAAAACACTGGTGTATATCAAATCTATTTACGAACTTTTCAAACATTACGGATTTACAAAATTCATTATACTTGTGCCTTCGGTAGCAATTCGTCAGGGGGTGTTGAGTACGCTTTCTACTTTTGAAAAACAACTGGAAGATATTTATGGATTTACCCCAAAAGCATTTGAATACAGTAGCAAAAAACTAAGCAAAGTCACCAATTTTATCGAAGAACAACACCCTCAAATAATGGTCATGACTTTGGCTTCTTTTAATTCCGAAGATAAAATTTTGAACCAAGCCAAAAGAGAAGACCTTTTTGCCAATATTCCATTTATTGAAGCCATCGGGCGTACCAATCCTATCATCATAATGGACGAACCGCAGGAAGGCATGGACACCGAAAACTCCCAAAATCAAATTGCTAAACTCAATCCGCTTTTTAAAATCAGATATTCTGCCACACACAAAGTCGCAAAAAACAAACTCTACCGCCTTACGCCTTATGATAGTTACAAACAAGGCTTGGTCAAAAAGATTGAAGTATTGACCGTGACCGAAAAAAATGACGAAGCCACGCTCAAACTCGAACTTTCAGAAGCCTCATATACTAAAGGCTTGATAAAAGCAAAAATCAGAGCATGGCATCAATCAAAAAGTGGAAAAACCCAATTTAAAGACACAAAATGGCTAAAAGACGGCGACAATCTCGCAAAAGCCACCAATAACCGAAGCTATCTCAACTACAAAATTCAGCGGATAAATAAAAGCCTAAGAACTCAAAAATGGTCGGTTACTTTTTCCAACGGAACAGAAATATTCGAAAAGCAAACCGCCGGAAACATCCAAAATATCTGGAAGCTACAACTCGAATGGCTCATCATTCGACATTTTACCAAAAAACAAAAACTACAAGAAAAGGGTATCAAATGTCTTTCCTTGATTTTCATTGATAAAGTAGCGAATTATGTCAGCGACGACCCCATTATTAAAAATATTTTTATAGAAAAATACAAAGAAATTTATCCCGAATTTCACGAAAATAAAACACCCACAGCAGAGCATATCGAAGCCATACAAGGCGCATATTTTGCCAAAACAGGTAAAAATGAATTTACGGACAACCTCAATTCCATGCGAAAAAACAAAGACGTTTTTGACGCTATTTTAAAAGACAAAGCAGGTTTGTTGACTTATGGCGATTCAGTTGCCAATAAAATTGAATTTATCTTTTCGCACTCTGCTCTCGGCGTAGGTTGGGACAATCCTAATATTTTCAACATTGCTACCTTGAGTAATTCGTATTCCGAAATCAAAAAACGACAAGAAATTGGTCGTGGCTTGCGTATATGCGTCAACACAAACGGGCAGCGTGTGTACGACGAATTGAACGTAGCAGACGACGATAGAATCAACCAATTGACTGTCATTCCCAACGAAAGTTATGAAGCTTTTGTAACGCAATATCAAGAAGAAATCAGAGAGGTTTATGGCACCATGAGCGCAGGCGCGGGCATTACGCATACACATAAGGACGAAAAACAAAACCAAGTCCAATTCAAACGTAGCGAAAACGAAACTGTCAATCAAGCCTTTAAGCGATTCTGGAAAGCACTCGCTAAAAAAACGGATTATTCCGTCGCTTTTGACGAACAAACCCTCATCGACAGAAGCAAAGCAGCCTTGAATGCCATCGAAATCCCGGACTACAAAGCAGAAGTCAGCAGTCGTGCTATTCATGGCATTACAGAAGAAGGTATTGAAGATGAATTTGGTGGAACGGCAAGCTATAAACAAAAAGCGCAGTTTTCTACCTTGGATTTGATAGAGGAAATTAGCGAAAATACGGGTTTGAGCTATGTTACAACCCTTAAAATTGTACGAGACATACGAAAAGATGATTTTGTGAAAAACCCACCTCAATTTATTCGTATCGCATCGAAATATATTAAAAATGTTAAATTGGAAGAAATGTTGCTCGGTTTAGACTATCATTTGACCGACGAAACCTTTCCTTTTGAATTTAATGATTTTGTAAAACAAGTAGAAAAAAATCGCTACAGGGATACGCCCAATAAAGGCTTTTTCAACCGTATGCTCGTTGATAGTGACATCGAAAGAAGTTTTGCTTTGGCTACCGATAATGATGATGAAGTCGTATGTTTTATGAAACTCCCTGCCTACTATAAAATACCAACTCCAATTGGCAGTTACAATCCCGATTTTGGGATTGTCATGAAACGCAAACATCTGCGAAGCGGACAAGAAAGTGAATTTTACATTATTGTTGAAACGAAAGGAACAAACGACATTGACGATAAAAAAGTACTTAGAGAAAGCGAAGTCTATAAAATAAAATGTGCGATGAAGCATTTTGCCACTTTAGGTGTGGAAGTCCAATACAAAGCACCTGTCAAAGATTACCAATATTTTAAGGATGATGCCATTAATACTATGGACGCTTTAATTGAAAAAGAGAAGATGTGAATTTTTATTTTATAAAACATTAGTGTTGCGTTGTAAATAAAAGAGAATCAATTAGTTATAGTTTCTATTTTTTAAATTTTACGATTTATTGTTGTATTCAATTGATTTACAGTGAATTATAAAAATTAGAGAAATTCTAATTTTGTAATTTTTTGTAAAATTTTCAACGAAAATCAAGCTATTTTTCAAAACTATAAAAAGTATGTCGCGAGATTTTTAACAATTTTTTTGAACAGTAAAGTCAAAATCAGAATTTTGGCTAAAATTAAAAAATTGTCACAATGGATTGACTTACGACGTTTTTTTTCTTAACGCAACACTACTATATCAAAATATGAAAAGAACACCAGATGACATTTGTTTACTATGTCAATCAAGAAAGAGTGTGAAGACAAAGTCACATATAATTCCCAAGTTCTTTGCTAAAAGCTTTCTACAAGACAATGGTAAGAACTTGGGACATAGATTTACTGCAGCAAAGACCTATTATAATGTTTACCAAGACTCCCCAAAGGAAGATTATTTATTCTGCAATGAATGTGAAAAATACATTTCGTTCATTGAACACCCAGCAAGTCATTTTTTAGAAAATTTCCATGCAGATAATATAAGTTTATCTGAACAAAAAATTGTCGAATCCTCTGGAGTCTTTGTAAAGTCAGATTTTCCATTTAATCCTATTATATTTCACTTATTCTTTTATTCCTTGATATTCAGATCTAGTATATCAAACCATGAAGCTTTCGTCTTTTATTCTCTAGATAAAAAGGACGAAGAACACCTAAGAGTTCAATTAATGAAATACTTCGCATTAGACAATCCTTCATTTGTGTTGAAGTTGAATCAAAATAGAATTGAAATGTTAGATTATGCACTCGTTACTTGTGCTAATTACCCTACGGATACATTTGGAGGAATAGCTGCTCGTAACTTAAAAAAAAGTCCATCTTTTATATGCGCTAACAAATTCTTGATTTACACAGGGAATATGGTTAAACATGAGATGGAAAAATTTTATTGGAATCAAGATAGAGAAGCAATTAAAATTATATATTGGAGTTTCGACACATACAAGAAGTCATTCTTAATTCCTTTATTCAAAAATATGAAAGCGTCCTGACTCATTCTATTTATTACGCTACACAAAGCCGGAGGCGTTATACTACATTATCATAAAATTAATCCACAACCAACAAAAAGAAAGCAAGTGAAAACACTTCAAAACCCATACCGACCAAAAACTAATCGTACTGGAACGTGCGCTGGACACCACCAAAAAATGGAATTTGAAACATTATATGGGCGACAAATTTCACGCTTTTTAGTCGCACCCACCGTCTATTATTGAATATTTACCGTTTAAATAAAACTGTTCGTCTAAAAAGCCTTCCGAAATTTCCATGAATGGAAGGTGTGCAGTAATTTTGCATATATTTTAATTTTGATAAATTAGTCAACATCATTTTATTTTTAAATAATTTCCTAATCAATATTTCATTATTAAATAAGTGATTACAAACTACATATTAAGTTGATAGAATTTCGCTGAAAGCAAATTTTTTATTAAACTTAGACTTAGACTTAGACTTATTTATTATTGAATACAAAACATTAATAAACCATGACGCAGAGAATCAAGTTATTTTTCGCTTTCTTGTTGGTGAGTATGGCAGCTACTGCCCAATCCGTCAACATTGAATTTGAAGAATACACACTCGACAATGGCTTACACGTCATCTTACACGAAGATAAATCTACACCCATCGTTGCTGTAACGATTATGTACCATGTCGGTTCAAAAAATGAAAAACCGGACCGTACAGGATTTGCCCACTTTTTTGAACATTTACTCTTCGAGGGTTCAGAAAATATAGACAGAGGCGAATTTGACAAATACGTAGAAAATGCCGGTGGCACACTCAATGCCAACACCAGCTACGACCGCACGTTTTACTATGAATTACTGCCTTCTAACCAACTCGAACTCGGTCTTTGGCTCGAATCAGAGCGACTCCTACACGCAAAAGTAGAAAACAAAGGCATCGAAACACAACGCGAGGTAGTCAAAGAAGAACGTCGCCAACGCATTGACAATCAGCCTTACGGAACTTGGATTCAAGAAATGTTTGGTCGTGCGTTCAAGGGATATTCTTATGAGTGGCCCGTGATTGGTTACATGGAGCATCTTAATGCAGCAGAAGAAGAAGACTACGTAAATTTCTACAAAACCTTCTACGTACCCAATAATGCGGTACTCTCTATCGCAGGTGATTTGGACATTCCCGAAACCAAAAAAATGATTGAAAAATACTTCGGTGGCATCCCACGCGGTACGACTGAAATTCCGCGCCCGGACAAAAAAGTACCCGAACTCACAGGCGAACAACGCGCTACGATTTATGACAATATCCAATTGCCAGCCGTTATCACAGGCTTTCGTATTCCCGCTGAAGGTACGCCGGATTATTACGCCGTCGATATGCTTTCTACCTTATTGGCGCAGGGGCAAAGTTCACGCCTGTATCGCTCACTTGTAGATGAGCAACAGAAAGCCCTCCAAATCGGTGCCTTCCCATTCGGACTTGAAGATTCGGGGATCAATGTGGTATTTGCCTTGGTCAATGTCGGCGGTGATATTGATGAATTAGAAACGGCTCTACAAACCGAAATTGGTAAAGTTCGTAATGAACTCATCGGTGAAAAAGAATTTCAGAAGCTAAAAAATCAAATTGAAAACGACTTCGTAACAGGCAATTCAACAGTAGCTGCCCGCGCCGAAAGTCTTGCTAATTACCACATGTATTTTGGTGATGCCAATTTGATTAATAATGAAATTGAGCGATATATGGCAGTTACGAGAGAAGATATCAAACGAGTGGCAAACAAATATTTTGTCAAAGGAAATAGTGTCACATTACAGTTTCTGCCAAAATCAATGGAACCATAATTGGAGAAAATTCCAACTCACAAATTCCAAATTTCAATAAAATATAACGTGACACTCGCACGTAAATTAGAATTTGGAATTGGTTTAATTATTTGATAATTATATTATTGTAAAAGTGTTTTTATAATAAATTAATAGAAAATAAATCTATAAAATTTTGAAAACCTTATAGGTTTGACGGTGAACGTGCTTGTACCGACGACTTTAGCCGTCGCAGAAAGCCACCTGACGGCTAAAGTCGTCAGTACAGTTCATCAAATCACAAAATAAAAAATGAAAAAATCAATCATATATTTGCTTCCGTTAGCTTTGTTATTCTTCCAATGTGGAGGAACAAAAGAAGTATCGAATGCAATTAAAAATGAAGTAAAGGAAGTAACTGACTTCCGTAGCCAAGCCCCCGCGCCTGCGCCTGCACCAAAAATCCAAATCAATGACCCGGAGACATTTACACTCGACAATGGTTTGCAAGTCGTCGTCGTTGAAAATCATAAAATACCGCGCGTCTCTTTCCAATTATTACTGGACAATGATCCGGTTTTAGAAGATGAATTTGCAGGTGCGGCAAGCATGGCAGGTCAGATGCTGACCAAAGGCACAAAGACCCGCACAAAGGCGCAACTCGACGAAGAAATTGACTTCATCGGTGCGCGATTGAGTACGAATGACAACGGTTTATTTGCCGCTTCATTGACCAAACACGTTCCGACTTTATTGGAACTGATGGCTGATGTCGTATTGAATCCTGCTTTCCCTTCGGATGAGTTGGACAAGATGAAAAAGCAACAACTTTCTGCTTTAGCATCGGATAAAGATAGCCCTGACGCTATCGCAAGAAATGTAGCAAGCGTACTTCGCTATGGCAAAGACCACCCTTACGGCGAACTCACCACAGAGGAAACGGTTGAGAATATCACCCTCGAAAAATGTAAAGAATATTACAGTACTTATTTCAAACCTAATGTGGCGTATATGGCGGTAGTTGGTGACATCACGGCTGCCGAAGCCAAAGCGCAATTGAACAAATATCTCGGTGATTGGAAAAAAGGCGATGTACCTACACACAGCTACGATACGCCCACTCAACCGGATGGTACACAGATGGCATTTGTCAATAAAGACGGGTCGGTACAGTCGGTTATTTCCGTGACATATCCCGTTGATTTGAAGCCCGGTGCGGCTGATGCAATTCCTGCAAGTGTGATGAATAGCATACTCGGCGGCGGCGTATTTTCAGGTCGTTTGATGCAAAATTTGCGGGAAGATAAAGCCTATACCTATGGTGCGCGTTCCTCTTTGCGTCGTGACAAATTGGTGGGCAGATTCTCCGCAGGTGCGAGCGTGCGTAATGAAGTGACGGATAGTTCCGTTGTTGAATTTATGAAGGAACTCCATATCATGCGCGATACAGATGCTGACCAAAAAGACCTTGATTTGGTACTCAATTCGATGACGGGCAGCTTTGCGCGTTCACTCGAACGTCCTGAAACTTTGGCGCGTTTTGCACTCAACACGATTCGCTACAATTTGCCGAAAGACTACTATGCGACTTATTTGGAAAAACTCAATGCCGTAACTGTTGCTGATGTAAGAGCGATGGCAGAAAAGTATATCAAGCCGGAAAATGCGTACATCTTAGTCGTTGGTAATCAGGATGAAGTGGCAAGTAAATTAGGACAATTTGCTACAAGTGGTCAAGTTGATTTTTATGATACAGAGGGTAATCCGGTAGAAAATGTCGAGATGCCAATGAACGTAAATGCAACGACGATTATCAATAAATTTGTCGAAGCAACCGGCGGTAAAGCGGCTTATGATGCAAGAAAAGATTACAGCATAAAAAGAAGCATGACGATGAGTGGTATGTCATTGGAAATGAAAGAATTGCACAAAGCACCGAACATGCTCAAGGTCAATGTGATGATGGGACCGCAAGTGGCGCAGTCAATTATTTTTGATGGTACAAAAGGAAAATCGTCGGGCATGGGCGGCGAAAAAACGATGGAAGGTGCAGAGTTGGAGAAAATGAAGTACGAAGCCATGATGAATCCCGAAGCGCAGTACGAAAAGATGGGGGCTACACTCGAATTGAAAGGCATGGAAACCATTAATGGAAGCGATGCCTACAAAATCAAAGTAACACTACCTGACGGTACCACCAAGACCGAATTTTATGACGAAGAATCCGGCTTGAAAGTTCGAGAAACTACAACGGAAGATGGCGGACCTGCCGGACCAATGACCGTCACAAGTACATTTGAGGATTACAAAAAAGTGGATGGTGGTATTTTGATACCTCACACCATCAAACAAACTGCCGGACCTCAAAATTTTACGATGAAAATCATTGAATACAAAGCCAATACAGGCATCAGTGACGATGAATTTAAGGTAGAATAAACAGCAATAAATTCCAATTTACTCGTTACTTACAAGCACCAAATTCCAGTCGGTTTCCGATGGAGTTTGGTGCTTTTTTTATGCCAATGAAAAAAATATCCATCTGAAAAGGTGACATTTCCATGCTCACAAAGATATATCAATAACAAATTTGTTGCGCGACAAATCGAAACATTGAAAATTAGCAAATTAGAATATTCAAAATTCATTGATTCAACAATCTGTTACCATCAGAAAAATTGATTACGATGGGAATCATCCTTATATATGACTTTTATCACTTTTCCTAAAATTATAAATGAATAAATTGCATCTGAAAAACATATTGAAAAATTTATATGTTTCGTGTTCCTTAATTAGTTACAATACAAAAAAGAATGGAAATGAAAACATTACACTACAATTTTAGGCTAAAGCTGACCATCATATTGGCTTTTATGTGTTTGGCAATGTCCAATGCTATTGCACAAGTAGTTGCTTCGGTGACTCCGGCGTCGGTAACTGCCAGTCAGGGTGACAACATCAACATAGCCATTGAGATAGACATGTCGGCAAGTGACCAACGCCTGGGCAGTTTTACGGGGTCTCTAACTTGGAATGCCGCGTTTTTAACCTACAAATCCAATTCAGGTATAAAAGGTGGTTTTACAGGCGTAATCAACGATACGGGAGCCATAACAAGCGGACAACTCTTCTTCAATGGAGTCAACGTGGTGGGTGCAAACGGCGTAATCCCAATACTGGAAATTCAATTTGAAATGGGTACGGGAATAACTGTACTTGATTTGGAGTTTTCGGCAATGGCAGCAGCACTTACATTTGTCGATTTGATACCCGGACTCACCGTCAATGATGGTCTCGTCACGCCTCTTTTACCCACTGAATTAATTGATTTTACAGCCGAAAAATACGAACGTATCGGCATTTTGAAGTGGCGTACCGCTACGGAAACCAATAGCGATTATTTTGAAATCCAGCGTAGTACAGATGCCATAAAATGGGAAAATATAGGAAGAGTCGCCGCCGCAGGCGAAAGCCTGACCGAGCGCAGTTATTCCTTTACCGATACCGCACCCTTTTCCGGCAATAATTATTATCGCTTACGACAAGTGGATTTCGATGGCACTGTGAATTATAGCTCGGTTGAAGTCATCAAATTTGAGGAACGAATAACAGACGGAATTTCGGTCTATCCCAACCCCGCGGAGGCTTCATTTTACGTAGAATACCGACACAACGAACATGATATTTTATACCTTGAATTATTTAATGTTTATGGTAAAAAAATATTTTCACAACAAACAAATTCTGCACAAAACAGGTGGCAGATAGATACCGACAACCTTCCGTCCGGAGCCTATTTTCTTCACCTCATTACGCCCACAGAGACGATAGCGAGGAAGGTAATTAAACAGTAAAAATGACAGTTCATTTTTTTATTAATCAGGTATCAATGATGAAATAATAAATAGTTTTCAACATTAAATTGTTAATTTTCAAAAAATGTATAACAAATAATAGGACAAAAGACTTTCTTTTCCCTTCTAACGAACAACGAACGCACGACTTTTCATCTTTGTTACCATTAAATTGCTCACTAATGAAACAACAATTTATTTACGTTAAAAAAATATGCGGCAAACTAAGTGGTGCCGTATATACCATGCTTTTGTTGCTGTTATCTTTTGGCGCACAGGCACAGTTTACACCTTTGGCTTGGCAGTCAGACCAGCCCGTACCTTGGAACAGAGATGTCAATCAAAACCGCATTGATGATTTGATAGACGATGCTCCGATGTTTGATAAAATAGACATCGTGGTAGCTCTGCGCGATTGTGTTGATGAAGGGCAACTGACAGAAATTTTCAGTCAATTGAATTTCGATAACATCAGAGTAGGCAAACACCTTTCTTATGTTTATATTGAAGGCGTAATACCGTATGATTTAAGTTTCTTCGACTTTGAACAGGCAAATATAGCACTGGTAGAACTCGCTGCCGGTTATACGACCACCAACAACATCACTATGCAGACTATCCGTGCGACTTCCAGCACCAATTATTCACCAAATACAGTAGAAGATGCCTTTCCTGCAATTGACGGTGCAGGTATCAATATTGCTATTTTTGACTCCGGGGTTGATGATGGTCACGAAAGTTTTACGGGCAAATATGTAGCCGGATACGATGCCATCGCTGATACAAACACCAACCCTGACGATGATGTAGGGCATGGAACTCACGTAGCCGGTACAGCACTCGGCACAGGAGGAGTAGTCGGAACTTTTAGAGGCGTAGCCCCTGCTGCCGGATTGATAGATATAAAATTTATTGATGCCAGTACCTTTTGCAGTACACCCGGAGTATGGGACAGGGTGGCGCGAGGTATGGAGTGGATTATTGATAATGAAGCCATTATTGATGTCGTCAATATGAGCTTCGGACAATGTGATGCCGGAGGAATTGTACTGAGTAATGGTTTGGATGTTGTCAGTCAACTTGCCAATCATGCCAGTTCGCTGGGTATCGTGATGGTAGCGGCTGCGGGAAATGATTATACGACCGGATTTAGAAGCCCGGGCGCAGCATCTAACGTGATTACCGTAGGGGCATCCGAAACGCTCGGAACGGCAAACAGAGGCGATGATGTCATGGCGGAGTTTTCCAATGTCGGACCGCGAGCCGACGACGGAGGTTTTGATAATTTTGACGAATTAAAACCCGAAGTTTCTGCTCCCGGTGCGACCAGTTTTACACCGCCGTCCACATGTGTCGGCATCACCTCTGCCCAACACAATACCACCAGTGGATATACCAACACATTTTTCTGCGGCACCTCTATGGCATCGCCCCAAGTAGCTGGCGTAGCCGCATTGATAATGCAACAATATCCGGGCATCAATTCAGCAAGCGTCAAAGACCTCATCATTCGCACTTCCGAAGATGTGGATCCTACTTCTGACTCACCTCTATCGCCTGTTTGGAATGCCGATTGGGGCTACGGCTTGCTGGATGCTTTTGCCGCTTTGGATGCAACACCCGTTTCGGATGTCAACTTTCCCTCGCATCCACCTTCGCCGCTTTATCTTTCGCCCGATTTGACTACGTTAACGATGCCCATCGTAGAAGGCGTACCCAATACCGTCATCGCTACTATCAACAATGACGGACCGGCGGCATTTGGTGTGCAGCTACAATTCGGGGTGTATATTTATACCAATATTACCGACCGTGTTTTTTACGATATAGGTACACAAGTAGTTGATATTCCGGCAAATACAACACTCAATGTCATGCAGCCTTGGGTGCCTATGGGGTCGCCCAATGATGTAGAGCATGCCTGTCTGGAAGTAGAAATCGGCTATGGTTTGGATAGTGACTATGCCAATAACAAAGCAGCCCGAAATATCGCTATCATTCAGACGGCATCTCCGGCGGTAGTACGCATGCACATAGAAAACCCTTTAGATGTAGCTGCTAATATTGTGATAGAAGTTGACCCCGTTGATGTGCCAAACGGTTGGGAATACGGAGTCGAACCGAATAGTTTCATGATGGCACCCGAAGATTGCGGTGTTGTCGTAGAGGCTACATTTTTTCCGCCTCCCGGTACACCACCAGGCACCACTGCCCAAATTAATATAAATGTCAATGCAGTTACTTTTTTCGGCACCACACCCATAGGCGGAGCGTCTGCCATAGCGGTGCAGACACTGCGCGGCAATCTCGGTGATTTGAACGGTGACGAGCAGGCAAACTCTACCGATGCACTCGTTATTTTGAGCCGCGAAGTCGGAGGTATTCAGCTTCCGCTTGAGTATCCCATTGCCTGTGGTGATGTCAATCAAGATGGAAAAATTAATTCTACCGATGCACTGATTATACTGTCCTTCGATGCCGGTTTTAATGTGCCTTTCCCGATTTTGGAACTGGTATGTTCAGGAGACTAATAGGAGTTGGGGAATTGGGATATTGGGGAATTGGGGAATTAGGTATCTCGATAATTATCGAATGTTTTTTAATATTTTATAAAACTTGAATAATTAAATGTTTTTTATTTTTAATGAAAAAGTATTTAATATTCAATTAATTACGAATTAAAACCCAATTCCCCAATATCCCAATTATCATTAATCACATCTAAAATAACAATAATTATGAATAAAATAATTTCTATACTTATAGTTTTAATGCTCGGATTTTGTATGTCCAATGCTATTGCTCAAAATGTAGTGGCTTCTTTGAATCCGGCATCCTTAAACGCCAGCCCGGGCGACATGATCACCGTAACTGTTGAGATAGACATGTCGGCAAGTACCGAATTGTTGGGTAGTTTTACGGGTTCTTTAGATTGGAATCCCACGTTTTTAATATACAAATCCAACTCAGGTGTAATGAGTGGTTTTACAGGTGCAATCAATGACACAGGAGCTGGAAGCGGACAGTTCTTTTTCAATGGAGCCAATGCTGCCGGTGCAAGCGGTGTGGTTCAGGTACTGGAAATTGAGTTTGAAGTAGGTCCGGGAACTGCCATGATAGACCTGGAGTTTTCGGCAATGGCAGCAGCTATTACATTTGTCGATTTGCTGCCCGTACTCACTGTCAATGACAGCGACGTGGTGGTAGGTATTGAGGATCTGGACGACGACTATAATCTGAGGTTGCTGCCTCCCGTAAATTTGCCCGAAGCGGGTAACATATCATTTCGATTTCACTTACCTGCATACGCGATGACCAGCATAATAATTTATGATATACTGGGCAAACCCGTAGCTGTTTTGGCGGATGAATCAATGGCAAACGGAAACCATGAGATAACATGGAACGGCATCGCATACCCCACAGGAATATACTTGGTACAACTACAACATGAGGGCGATTTTTTAGTCCAAAAGTTTTTATTGTCCAAGTAACGAGTAAATAATAAGTTTACGATTTAGGAACGATTTAAGTGGAATTTCAAGTACTGGATTTGTAATTTGTAATTTTAAAAAATAGTGGTTTTACAGGTAGGCTCATGGAGTTTTTGGACTTTGTGAGCCTTTTCTAATTCGGGTTGCGAGTTTTCGGGGTACGGGTTACGAGTTAGTTATGAGAAAATTTTGCGAAGCAAAATAAAATAACCCGTAACCCGTAACCCGTAACCCGTAACCCGCAACCCGCAACCCGCAACCCGTAAC
>Ga0209186_1001984_pt1 | contig 14794 bp, 6 predicted proteins | sample SidtaG_FD_187426 | JGI IMG/M metagenome (GOLD analysis project Ga0209186, IMG submission 187426) | Marine algal microbial communities from Sidmouth, United Kingdom - Sidmouth_Male2 metaG (SPAdes) (version 2) | ecosystem: Host-associated > Algae > Red algae > Unclassified | place: Sidmouth, United...
GGGGGGGGGGGGCGGAAGCCACGGCGAGGCAGAGCGTAACGGAGACGGCCAGAGCAGGGGTGGCGAGGGATCCATCTAGGACCCCAGCCACACCCCCTCAAAATGCTCGCCGCTGCCGTCCTTCTCGCCGTCAACGGTGCGGCTCAGGCAGATAAATTCCAACTTAGAATCAACACCTGTCCTAGATAGCTAACAAATGTGAGCTGTCCGAGAATCTAAGTGCTGTTTAGGACTGCCCACAGCTGCTGTTGCGGTTGCCTAGCCCTGCATTTGGCACAATGAATTTACGAGCTCTTTGGCTACGTCCGTTATGGTATGAGCTGCTCCCATCTTCGCCCGCCTCTCTGGGCCGCCGTTCTTCACCGCCGTACCCAGAAGAGACCGAGATAAATGGTCGTTGGACATGTGATGAGACAGTCGTACAGTTTGGTGACTGTGTCCAGGTCGAGAGAACATGCACATTGCAAAGGCAAGGACATGAACAACAGCTTTCCAGCTCTGCTGACGCTTCCGTCGTTGAGGACTGTACCACCCGTACACGTGGATCGCGGAACGGGTGGGGCGGGGCGGACGTTGGGCCACAGCTCTGATACCTCGTCCGTATCTTCGTGCCCCGCGCACCGTGCTTTATGCCTTTGACTTTGCCGTTGAAAGACCAACGACCGTGGCCGGCTGGGCGGTGGCGCCCGGAAGCGTTAGCACGACCTGCAGGCGCACCCCCGTCATCATTCCAGAGTCGTAGAATAGCAACCTCCCCCGCACTCGCCGGCGCCATGTCTACGGCCGCCGCCGTATGCGCCCCCGCCTTCCGCCGCGTGGGCTCGCCGCCACCGCGCGCCAGTGTGGAGTCAGCGTACCGTCGCTGGTGTCGCCCGCTTCGCTACCGTCGCGGGCGCGGCGTTGCATCCGGGCGCTCTCACAGTCGCAACCACTGCCGCCCGCAACCGCCCCCACCGGCACGTCCCCGTCGGACGCCGACGTGTCGACACCCACACCGGCCGCACCGTGCTTTTGGGGCGGCGCAACCCGCCCGCAAGTCTCGGACAAGGCGGGGGGGGAAATTGCTCGGCCGCACGATGCGGTGTTCCCCCTTGGTGCTGCACCCGCCGTCTCCGCACACACTCAGTCTAAATTGTCGCACCGGCCGACCCCGACCCCCGAACCGTCCGCTCTACCAGTGGCGACGCTGGGGTGTCACGTGACGCCGGCCGCCCCAACCGCCACGTCGACAACGACCGTGCGGGCGGCGGTGTGCACCACCCGGTTGCCAGGCGCTTCGGTGACCGCCGAGTGTTGCGTGCCCGCCATTCATACGCCACCGACGACGTTTCCTCCGCGTACCGCGACGACCGTCGGATTGTCAGCGCCGCCATCGGCGACGCTGGCGTACGGCGGGACGCCGGCCGCCACACACGCCGCCCCTAAGTCCATCGAGCGGACGGCGGAGCCGAACACCCCCGGTCACCGCGGGCCGCGGCGACCGCCGAGAACGAGGTCGCGAGGGCGGCAGCACGGGCCAAAGCAGAGAGGTCGGGCTCAGGAAGCCGTCAGCGGAGTCAATGTGCGGCTACTAACGCGCGGCAAGCGGCGCATCCGCCGCCTCATGCGCGCGCCCCACCGACGACCACCCAGCCCGTTAATGCAACAGAGGCTGGGTTGGCTGCGCCGCCGGAGAAGCGGCGCCGGGGAGGGGCAACGGGTGCGCCTCGGTAGGGGAGGGTGGGGCCGTAGGGGGCGAGTACGGGACGAGGCGCGTTGTATGGGGGACGGCGGAAGGAGATGAGGGGGAGATGACCGGGCGCTGAATCGGCCCGTCGCGAAGGGGGGGCCTCGGCCCAGCCCCCCGCCGATGGGTGCGGGCGCTGTTTCTCACTGCTCCGGACTCGCCCGCCGAGAGAGATCACAACCCGTCGACACCTAACGAGGTCCCGAACGGGGTCTGCAACTGCGAGGCAAACAATATTGAAAAAGACGGGGCAGTTACAGCGCCGGCTGCGGCTGCGGGCGGCGGCTACACCAACCCGCCGCCGTGGCCGTCGCCCAAGCCCAGGCAGGGCGCGACCAGCGTTCGGACCTACGAAGCCCCCCCCCCTCCGGCTCTCACGCTCGGCGGACGTCTTTTTTCGCCTGGCGCCGCGGCCAACGTTGGGCCTTTAACCTGCTCCACTGGCAGTGGATGTTTTTTGCGCCGGCGGCGCGGCGGTCGCATCATGGCGGATGCTGCGGGGGCCCTGATCCCCTGCAGCCACTCGAGTGGTCGCGAACGCGTGGAGCTCCGACAGTGCTATACGGGAACAGCTGTACACCCTTGCGGCGCGACTAGTGGTAATAAGAACATGGGGGGCGGGCAGACGCAAGGCGTCAACGGGGGCGCGACATCGGTCGCCAAAAGGGGGGAAGAGACGCAGCAAGACGAGGCAGGAAAGACGATCTTTGGACGGCAGGAAAGACGATCTTTGGACGGGGGAGGCTCATTGGTGCACGGTGGCGGATGTGACACACGAAACGATGCGCCGGTTGAGCTTCAGAACCAATCGCATGCCATGAATCGATTTCAAAGCGCCTCCGTTCCGATTCTTTCTGCTGTGCCACACAAGCGCAGAACCACTCGTCCCGTATCTCGAGCCCTTTGCCTCAGTGTCCCAGTGGCGCGGAAATCTCCACTCGGCTGCCACGATGCGTTGGCAGCTGCCACCACAAAGCTGTCAAGCGGGCGCCGCATGGGCCCCGCTGCTCCTCGTCTGTCGAATCATCTCTCAGGTTCTTGGCAGCTCCCTGACCCTCGCGCAGGCGACGCCGCGGGGCAGACCAAGACGCGCTACGTGAGAGTTGGCCCCCTCAGCTGTCCCACCATGCGTGTAGCGCATGGCAATGGGGGGCGCTCACCCGCGCTCTGAATTCGCAAGTGACGTGCCCGCCACAACGTGGCAAAGAAAAAAGGCCACGGCGCGCGTGGAGGGCGGAGATTGGTCCTCCCTTTCCGCGGTGCGTCTTTGGAGTTGCATGGTCACGGGCGCCCGAGGTGGGTTACAGCGGTCAGTTGTCCACGCCCAGGCGAGGGCGCTGGGAGTCGTGCGCACAGGCACCTCTTTTGTTGGGGCCCCGTCTGCCTGGTAGGTAGGGGACGTGGGGGGGGGTTCAGGTCTGGGTGCCCTCTGCTGTCGGCCCGCTGTCGGTGGTAGGGCGGGTTTTCGTAGCCCTGGCACCCTGACAGTGTTTGAATCGTCATCTGTGCCAGAGTGAGCCGCACGGGTGCATGCGAAGACGGGCATCCGCCCAGTCTGCGCAGGTTTTCCGCAGTGGTGCACCGTCACAGGGTGAGTACGGTTTGTGTGCTCTGGAAGAAGGTATAGGGCCGGGGGGGGAGCGCCGCGCGCCGCCGCAAGTGCTGTTTGGGACGACATGCGTGTCCGAAGCCCATGCATACATACACGTATGCGCGGCGGTCAGCAAAGCTCATGTCCGGCGCCGCTGCATATCCTCCTCGGAGGCGCCCCTTGGAAGGAGCCACCGGTTTCTTGCTCGACGCAGGTGCGTCCTGAATGTTATTGCGAAGGCCAATAAGTACCATGAAATGCAAACGCACGTGTTTAACTTCGTTTAAACAACGAAAAACAGTGGGGAATAACGAAAGAAAAACAGTGGAGATTAGAACCAAGAAAAGAGAAAAAGAAGGGAGAGAGACGGAGGGGCACAAGGCTATTGTTGCGGCTACAAGATGCTCTTCAACAAGCCGCGTCACATCGAGAACATACAAAGAAAAAGCTACTGGGCGTTGCGACCACGCTTCGCGGGGCTCGGCGTCACGGGCGGGTCCTCTGCCTCGTCCTCTTCCTCGGCCTCCTCCGACTCGGCCGCCCGCACCGTGCCCGCCCCCTCCGCGGGCCCGGTAGGAGCGGGGAGAATACCCAGGGACAGCACCGACGTTGCGGAAGGTGGCGCACCACCAGCGGCGGCGCGCGCAGCCGCGCGCGTCGCCAAAACCGTGGATGCGCCAACGACACCCGAATGAGCTGACAAGCTCGGTGCGACGCCGTCCGACGCAGCCACCGCCGCGGCAGATGATGCGCCCGGAGACTTGCGCTTGGGCGCTGCCTTCCGCCGCATCGCCGCGTGGTCGGCCTTAAACACCTCGTGCTTCATCACGGACCGGCTCCGCGGCTCCTCGCTCCACAACAGCAGCAGAGCTGCCACCGCCTCCTCGTGCTTGCAATGGTTTTCGCTGGTGGGGATGGATTCGAGGATGACGATGACAAACTCCTCCGCGAGCTGCGTCTGGTCCACGGCCGCCTCGTCGCTGCCCGTCGCCAGAGATCGCTCGGCCGGCAAGACCTTGCCCGCCTTCGCCGCCGTCTTGACAAACTTGGCAGGGAGGAAGCGTGTCGGCACCTTGACCCCCATAGGCCAGCGCGGCGCCACCACTGTGCCGTCGTCCGACTGGTTGGGCACAATCTTGTGAGCCCACCACCGTGAGAAGCCCTCCTGGATCAGCCGAGGGGCCAACTCAAACCTCATCGCAAAAAATATGACGACGGCCTTGAGCGTCGCCCGCAGCAGTTGCACAGGAGCGCGGCGGTGGAAGAACAAAGACGACATGAAGGCCAGGGCAGACAGGAGCGGCGCCACAGGGTCCGGGGCGCTCACGCACTCCAAAACGAAGGGCAGGAGCGGCGACACTGCCTCTGTGGTGTTGCTCATGTCGCCGGTGGCCGCCCCGCCGTCGGCGCCCGTGGAGAAGCGCGCCACGCCGCCCTCGTCTTCACCGTCGGAGGCGCCCTCGTTCAGGGAGCCCGACGACCGCGACGCCGATTTCGCGCGCGCAACTTGGCGGGCCAGCCGCTGGATACTAAGCGGTGGAGGGAGAGCGAAGTCCGCCGGCGAGGTAAACACCTCCAATTGTTCCTCTTCCTCCGCCGAGGCAGGGAGGGGGGCGGGGTTGCTCGGAGTGGCCGCAGCGCGACGACCGCCGCGGTGGAGGGTGCCTACCAGCCGCGCTGGAGTGTCCGCTGTGAAGCGGTTTCTTGTCAGGACGTCACGTCCGCGGCAAAATGTGTGCGCCTGCCCAAAAAGACGGAGCACGTCAGGGTCGACGTACGGCCCCTGTCCGTACACGCTCGCCCAGCCGAGATCCCCCCCCGCCGAGACGCCAGACACGTGGATGATCACCCGAAGGTTGTCGTTCCCGTCCTCCACGGCCGCAGCGTTGGCGACCATCGCCGCTGCCGCCTGCAGGGCCTTAGCCGACACGTTGCGGCCGTTGACAGCGTTAATGTAACGACAAAACCGCTGCATCGCCAACGTCTTGCCGCTGCTGATCGAACGAGAGCGCGCGCGCGCAGCTGCCACAGAGGCCTCCTGCAAGGCCACAAAGGCCGCAGTCCCGGCCAGCGGCGTGGGTGGAGCGGCAGCGCCCGTTGCAGACGCGGTCCCAGCGGGCGCCACCGCCGGCGCCTCCGTCGGCACCATCGCCGGCGCCGCCGTCGGCGCCGCCGTCGGCGGGACAGTCGGCGGGACAGTCGGCGCCACCGTCGGCGGGACAGTCGGCGGGACAGTCGGCACCACCGTCGGCGCCACCGTCGGCGCCACCGTCGGCGCCACCGTCGGCGCCACCGTCGGCGCCACCGTCGGCGCCACCGTCGGCGCCACCGTCGGCGCCACCGTCGGCGCCACCGTCGGCGCCGCCGTCGGCGCCATCATCGGCGTCATCATCGGCGCCACCGTCGGCAGGACAGGCGGCGCCACCGTCGGCGGGACAGTCGTCGATACCATCGGCGGGACAGTCGGCGCCACCATCGGCGGGACACTCGGCGCCGCGGAGGCCAGCACGGTACAACCGGCGCTAGCAGTCACCGCTTCCGCGACAGCGGACGCCGCCGACGAGGGCGCGCCGACAACCCCATGCCCCGTGCCTTCGGCTGTCGTAGGGGACGCGTCCGCGGGCGTCGCAGTCTGCGCCATTATCTGCGCCACCGTTGGCGCCACCGGAGAGCCCGAGCCGACCTCGTCGCCCACCGCGGCGACGGCTGTCGTGGCGGAAGCGACGCCCGCGGGCGTCGGTATCGCCTTGATGGCCGGCGCCGCCGTTACCAAGACGAAGCCGGCACGCGTCGGAATCGGCGTGACCGCCGACCTCGCCGTAGCCAGCACGACGTCCGCGCGCGTCGGCGTCAGCTTGTTCATCGGCGCGGCCGTGGCCGACACGGTGCCGGCCGGCAGAGCAGTCGTCGGCGCCGTGACCACCGGAGACGCCGACGCCGTGACAACAAACCCCGTCGAGACAGGCGAGCGTACCACCGCGCCCACCGGGGCGGCGGCGGTCGTGGCGGACGCGACACCCGCGGTCGTCGCGGTCGGCGCCACCGTCTCCACCACCGACGAGGGCGAGACGACCACCCCGCACCTCGAAGCCAACGGGATGACGGCGGCGGCCTTGACAGTCCGTACGACCGTCGGTGCCATGAATGCCGCCTGGTAGACCACCGCGGCCTCCGTAGGCTGCACCGGCACGCCCCCGTCCGCGTTGGCTGCGAGTGCGGAGGAGATGCCCCACGCGTCGTTGACGGTCATCGGCAACGAGGAAGACAGAGAAGGCTGGGCAGGCGTCGCCGGTGGGGTCATGACGACGGGGAGAAGCTTGATGGGGCGCGTGCGGGGAGGGGGGTCGAGGGGGGGTGGTGGCTTGAGTACAGGCCGGCGGCGCAGGGCGACAGCGGGAACCGGCAGGTACGGTAGAGGGGGGGCAAGGGGAGGCAATAGTGGAAAGGTCGATGGTATGACTGTGGGTGCTGGGCCGACCGAGTAGAAGAGACCACCGCCCCCAGGGTGGCTTATATAGCCGCCATCCCCCGGAAACGCGCGACCGCGAGCGAACGCCCCGCTGGGACAGCCACGCGACGCCAACAACGGCTGCGGAGGAAGTGCTCGCGGCTCCAAGAAGCGGCAGAGCGGCAAAAGCCGAAATAGGCACAGCCACCACACCCCCATGTGCCCCACCGAACGGCCACCCAGGGCGTCCTGCCAGCCGCTGGCGTGACGCAGCGCGGCGCCAAACAGCGGCGGCGCGGCGGAACGCAAAAAGCGCGGCCACCACTCTCCCATGAACCCCTCCAAGCGCCGCCCAGGGCGTCGTGCCAACCGCCGGCGTGGCGCCGCGCCGCGCCAAAAAGCGGCGCCGCGGAGGGCGGCCAAAAGGGCGGCCACCACTCTTCCACAGACCCCTTCAGGCGCCGCCCAGGGCGTCGTGTCAACCGCAGGCGTGGCGCCGCGCCGCGCCAAAAAGCGGCGCCGCGGAGGGCGGCAAAAAGGGCGGCCACCACCCCCCCATAAGCCACCCCCAACGCCGCCGAGGGCGCCCTGAGGACGGCCGGCCTGGCGCCGCGCGGCGCCAAAACAGCGTCCTAGCCCCGCCGACACCCCTAGCAGCCGCTGCGTTGGGCGCCCTGCAGACCGCCACCAATGCGCCGCGGCGCCAAAAAAGCGGCAGCGAGCAGCGTAGCGATGGGAGTGGCCCGCAGCAGCCGGGACCCCCCCGCAACCGCCACCCCACGAGCCCGGCCGAACGTCGTCGCCGCGCCGCCGCGCCAAAAAGGCGGCAGCAGGCCGCGTCGCGACAGGAGTGGCCCACGGCAGCCGGGACCCCCCCTCTAGCCGCCACCGGCGAGCCCGGCCGACCGCCGTCGCCGCGCCACGGCGCCAAAAAAGCGGCAGCCAGACACGTCGAGACGGGAGTGGCCCACGGCAGCCGGGAACCCCGCCTCTAGCCGCCACCGGCGAGCCCGGCCGACCGCCGTCGCCGCGCGACGGCGCCAAAAAAGGGGCAACGAGCAACGGATGTAAGAGACGCCTCAGCCGCCCCGCATACCCCACCCCCAGCCGCCGCTGACGCTCTCTGACGGCCTCCCTCGTCGCGCCGCCCAGGGAGAAAAACACCCAGGCCGCGCCCCCCCCCCCCCGAGTCGCCGTCACACCCCCCCTCCTGACTGTCGCGCAGGGCCCCCCCCGCCGATGGCGGCAGCAGCACGGGGAGGCACCAGAAACGGAGCTTACCTGACATTGACCGGCACGAGAGACTGGATGGAGCAGTGTTCAGAACCGCCACCACCCCCACCCTAGCAGCAGATCAGCCGGACCACAACGACAGCGCCGGTCCACGCATGGCACCCGCGCCAAAAGAGGGACGAGGAGCACCACCAGTCCCCTCCTGCGTGGCGGTCTGCGCGCCATGCGGTGCCGTAACAGCGTGCACGCACCGCCCCTGGTTGTCGTGCTGCCGTGCTGGCGCCATCCGCGCAGGAATCCATTGACGATTGAGCGGACTGTGCTGTGTATCCATGAACTGACATTATCTCCGTTTTGGCCGATCGATCGGCCATGGGAGGCTCAATTCGCAGTATTTGGAGTCGAATTGGCCTGTTGAGAATGCGCGCGTTCCATTGGTCAATGAAGGACTCGACATCCGTCGAGTGGGCATGGTCAGTTACACCCTCGTTTGAACTTTGAAAGGGGTGGCGCCCCGTGCGGGCGCGTGTGGTGGCAATTGGGGGGTGCCACTCGCAGGGGACCCACGCCATGGAGTAAGTGACTACGCCCACTCGACGGATGTCGAGTCCTTCGCTGACCAATGGCGTGGCTTCCCTGCGAGACCGCGAGCGAGCCTTCCCAGGAGAATTGAAACACGCAAATAGGACAGGCTGTGAGCCTCATCGACCGGACTGACCGCCTCGCCTGTGTTGGCCGATCGTTTGCGGGCGGGCCGCCGTCCACCTCCCTGCCGCCGCCGCCGGGAACGACTCGCTGATACTCCCGCTTGCATTCGGCGTCCACCGAGGCCATTTTTTGGGTCTGGCGCTGCCTACCCTCGGAGTACGACCCAACACGTGCACTCATGGCACACCTGCCCGAACCGCCGCTGACAGGCAGATACGCAAGCTCCCCCGCCGGATGCCACGCACGCCTGCGCCCGCTACCCGCTGGAGAGCAGCCCACACCCCGCCCCCGCCGCCGCCGCCGCCGCCGCCGCCCCCGCCGTGGCGGGCGCCCCCGGCTGCCGGGGCGGCGGGGGCAGCCACTACCCTACCCGATGCAGCCACGCCAGTGGCGTGCTGCCGCTGCGGCCGCCCCCCGCCGCTGCCGCCCGCCCTCTCGACGCCGGCGGCGCGCCGCGGTCGGTGCCCCCGCCCCTGCCACCGCCGCCCCCGCCGCCACCGCCGCCGCCCCCGCCTTGGCGGCAGCCCCGGCCCGCCGGGGCGGTGGGGGCAGCCACTACCCCACGCAACGCGGCCACGCCAGTGGCGTACTGCTACCGCGGCCGCCCCACGCGACTGCCGCCCGCGCGCCCGACACCGGCTGTGCGCCGCGGTCGGTGCCCCCGCCCCTGCCACCGCCGCCCCCGCCGCCACCGCCGCCGCCCCTGCCGTGGCGGGCGCCCCCGGCTGCCGGGGCGGCGGGGGCAGCCACTACCCTACCCGATGCAGCCACGCCAGTGGCGTGCTGCCGCTGCGGCCGCCCCCCGCCTCTGCCGCCCGCCCTCTCGACGCCGGCGGCGCGCCGCGGTCGGTGCCCCCGCCCCTGCCACCGCCGCCCCCGCCGCCACCGCCGCCTCCCCCGCCTTGGCGGCAGCCCCGGCCCACCGGAGGGGTGGGGGCGGCCACTACCTCACGCAACGCGGCCACGCCAGTGGCGTGCTGCTACCGCGGCGGCCCCCCGCTGCTGCTGCCCCCCCGCCTGCTTGCCTCTCTTTTCGTGTTTGTTGGTACTTTGAAGAGCCGTGTGGAGCGTGCGCGCTGCAAGAAGTCATGAAGATACCGGGGTACGAAGCGGTGCAGTACCGTTGGTAACGAAGATACATGACTTGAGAAGGAACACTGAGCAAAGAACACACTATGGTAATGTCATCAATCGCTATCGTTGCCCGGCTCATCGTCGCTACCAGCAGAATATGACGACAGCCCGTCAACCGACGAGTCATCTGTGGCCACACAAGGCACGTCAAGCCCATCGACTTGATCACCACCGACACGCGCACCCGCACTGGCGCTCCCACTCTCACCAGCACCACCGAGCCCGTCACCCCCATCACCCCCATCTTGCCTAACAACTACGTCACCCCCATCAACGCCAAGACGCCCGAATTGCTCACAATCAGCACCGGGTGCGTTCTCCACCTTGGGGATCACCCCGGCGGCACGGAGGGCACCACGCAATGCAGCTTGCAACGCCGCTTGGCCGATTGCTGGGCGGTCGAGGACATGACCACGCCGGCCAACTGTGGCGCCAACAGCGGCCCGATCGTCAAGCCCTGCAGCTAGTACTGCGGCGCGACCAGCAGCGCGGCCGGCGGCAACACCCACGTCGTCACCAAAGACGACAGCTGCGGCACGGCCAGAAGCCCCAGCGGCATCCTCCACCGCAGACTTGACGGCCGCGTGGACGGCGGCCTCCATGCCCGCTTGTATAGGCACGCAGGCGGCCGACTGGCCGGCACCTGCCGCAGCAGCCACGCCAACAGCATCACCTCCATGGCGCCTACCCGCCGCTTGCGCCGCCCCGTATGACGCATCGACTGCGGCTTGCCCAGCGGCGTCCCCGAGTTGAGAGGCGACTTCCGCTGCGGCTTGGTGAGCAGCGTGGGGGACAGCCGCGATGACAGCGGCTTGAACTGCCGGTGTCACGGCGGCAATGACAGCATCGTCTACGGCACGGTGGATGTCTGCTGCAACTTGTGCGGGAGTAGCCTCTGTCCCTACTGCAGCGGGAGCGACGTCAGCAGTGGCAGCACCTGCGATGGCAGCCGTGGGAGCAGCGGCAAGGTCATCCACGGCAGCGGCGACGGCAACAAGATCGTCCGCGTCTGCAGCGTTGGCAAGCGCGATACCGGCAGCAGGAGCCGGGCCGGCGAAGGCGGGGGCGGCAGGGGCGGCGGCGGCGGCATTGGCGGCGGCGGCGGCGGCATCCTCGGCTTGCTGCCGGCGTCCGTGGGCGCACGTGCAAGACCGCCGGTCGCAGTACGACTGCACGTGGGTGTGGAAGAAGTCGCATGCGAGCCGGTGGTTGGTTTCTCTTCCCAGCTCGCGGCGCATGCTCACCCGCAGGTTGACAAAAGCGCCGAGGAGCCGCATCTGCACGATAAAATGGTCTTGACGTAAATGTACGAGGTGGGATTTAAAGGCCTTGTTGATCGAGTGCCTGCTCTCGGCGCACGCCGTCCGGTGCCGCACCGACCGCCCCGGGTAGGCGTCCGCGTCAAAAACCGGAGAGCAGCCGTGCTGCTTCTGAAGACGGTGGGCGCGGTCGATGCTCGACGCCATCGCCGACATATTGACGAGCCACGGCACCCGCCGTGACGCGTTGCGAGCCATTTGACAGGCGGTGTCAAAGTACACCACCGAGGGAAGGAGCGGGAACCGCTGCATCAGGGAGGCCAGCACGTGGGCCGGGCTCTCTGCGCGGTCGAGAAAGTCAAACCCAATCAGCGCTCCGCACGGACACAGGAAGTTCTCAACCCCCGGCATGAAGGTCTGGGAGGTAAGGAAGGCGTGACGGCAGTCGTCCGTACCGAGCTCCTTGTTGAGCATGGCCTGCAACGCCTCCCGCCCGACCTTGACCGTCGCGGCGCGCGTCGTGTTGACCGCCTCGGCCTTGCTGTCGATAATGAATGGACGGACGGGATCCAGGTCCGGCCACACGTGGCCACTCGCCACCTCCAACAGTTGGGCGTAGCCGCGCGCCGAGGAGAACTTGGAGCAGGAGAGGGGCGAGGAAGCTGGGAGGGGCGCCGTGCGGCTGGCAGCCCACGCGGCGTACTTGGACGCCGACGTCGTCCGCCACTGCTGCTCAAAAGCCTTGGCGCCCTCGGACGCCTGGTCACGCCACAGCGTCTCCCAGTAGGCGTCCACCCCGCAGGTAAAGAGCAGCAACTCGCCGACGGCGCGGGTCATCAGCGGGTCCACCTCGTCGGCCATTCCAACAAGCTGGAGGAACGGCCACACAATTCCGACAGACTCCACCGCCTTGGCGTGCGGCTTCCACTCGGCGAGCGAGGCGCCCAACACCAACTTCTTGGCCAGCCGCTTGATCCGCTCACGAGGCAAGCCGGCGAAGGCCCCAACGACAGGATGCCCCAAAAAAGTCAGGAGAAACCGTCGGACGACGCGCCACCGCTCCCGCTCAACCGTCGCGCTGAGGCCGACGCCCACCGCACCCGTCACCTGCCTACTCACGTAGTAGACAGCACGTGTGTGTGCCGCACCGGCGTCCGCCTCGCCGCCGTTCCCGTCTGCGGCTGGTGGCTCGCCGCCGCCGGTACCGCCACCCCTGGCAGCCACTGCGGCGCCACCGTCGTGACCGCCGACGCCCGCTCCATCGGCGGCGGCGGCATCCTCGGCGGCCGACGTCCCGTCGGCACCATCCTCTGTGGTGGCCGTCCCGTCGGCAGCCGCGTCCGGACCGGGGTCGGTGGCAGAAATCTCGTTGGTATAGAACGAGAAGAAGATGTAGGCCGCCGCCCAGGACAAGGTAGCGCTCCTGGAGGTGACCTGGCCCGCCACGTGCGACGACGGCTCCGAGGATATCTCCTCGGCGAGGCGCTTGAGCAACGAGTTCTCCTCTTTGGTGAGCCGCACCACGGGCTGTCGCACTGCCGTCATGCGCCTCCGAATGGCCGCGCGCAAGACCGCCGACGCGAGGCAGGACCCGTTGCCAGCGTCCATCGCCACCCCAACCACGTCCTCCGTCAGCCTGACCAACGCCTGCGACTGGTTTCTCAAAATCGACTGCACCTGGCCGTCGGCAATAAGTGCCACGTACGGCCTGTCGCCCAGCCTCTTGCACTTGGCGCAGCGGTAAAGGGAGGCCGGCACAATCAGCGTCCGGGCGTACCGGTGCGAAGCAACAATGAGGGTCTGCCTCGCGAGCCCCGACCTGGCGCCCGACATCGACTTTGTTGCCTCGAGCAAGAAGCAGAGCACGGCGGCTGCGGAGGATAACGTCCCATGTCCAGTGAAGACCATTTGCGTGAGGACGTCTAGGTAGGTACGGGTGAAGGCCGTCTCCTTGCTTGACGCAAACAGGCCGTCGTGCGCCCCGTCGTATGGCACGGCCTCGCCACAGGAGCAGATCCACTGACGCATCGTCACGTTCACCCTGCCGCGCAGCGTGTGCAGGGTGGCACCGGTGTTTTTGACCCCTTGCCCGTTGTACGGATTGCCGCACGAAAAGCACTCCGCCTCGCACAGAGTGTCGCCCAAGTGAGCGGGGTGCTCGGCAGGGCGCCCCGTGTCCGCCAGCTGGTCCCAGAGGAAGCAGTCGGCCAACTCCCCCGCGCAGGGCAGCAGGTTCCGGGAGCACCTTCCCCGCTGCTCGTCCGAGAAGGCCGCCCACCCTGCCGCCTGCGCTGCGGCTGTGGCCGGCGCGTCTTGCTGCGGCGCCACGGTAGGGAGAAAAACATCCTTAAACGGGTTGACAAAGGTGGGGTTGGCGGCCATGACCGCGGCGGTGGCCTCACGCAAGTCAGAGCACCAATTTGAAACCGAGGTGGCGTGCGGACAGGTCCAGTGGTCTCTTGCGCAGCTCGTCAATGCGCACGCCGGGCGCCGCTGCACGCGCGTCTTGGTCCGCTGCTTGTTGAGCTTGTTTCGTACGACAACTGCCGCCCAGGTTGACTGGAAATGGACGGCAAACACGCCCCTCCTCTTCGCCGTCTTGGTCGCGTACAACACCTTGCACTCGGCCACGGGCGGCGCGGACGCATTGTCCAGCACGGGGAACTGCCCGAGCAACGCCTTGCCATCGGCCAGGCCCGCTGCGTCGGCCAGCTCGGAGAACGACGCCCGCAGCCCCCGTGCGTGGCAGCAACTCGAGGAGGCGCCCAGCCACGACCGCAGCTCCGCCGACTCCCCGCCGCCGGCACCGCCGCAGGTGCAGAGGTACGACACGGCGTTCTCCTCTACCTGCGCCCACACGACGTACGCTCGCTCGCCCTCCGATAAGACGACGGCCGCCCCACCCGCCACGGGGACGACACGGAAGAGCGTCCCCGCGTTGTCTTCCACGTCCGCCGCCGAGTCACTGAGGGATAGGGCGAGCACGCTGGTGATCCGCTTCTTGTAGTAATTGATGAGCTCCATTGCGCGCGGGCCCGTGTCCAACACGTCCGGCTCAGGCCCGGCCATGTCGTCTTCCGAGCCGCTCGCGCCCGCCGCGTAGAGATCTTCGCCAACGGCGGGCGGAAGAGACGAGTCGGACAGGTCCTCGGCGGCGTCGCGCACGCCAGGAACTCGGCGCCGCTTGCGTCGTCGACCGTCTGCGCCGGCCGCCGCCGGTACAGGGCCCCCACCATGGGCGGCCCCCCGACCATCCGCGCCCGCCTCTCGTCGCCGGTTCCGGTACCGCACACGGCGGCCGCGGGCGGCGGGTGTCCCCACGCTCTGCTGCGCAGCGTGCGGGAATGAAGCGAGCGTGGCTTGCAGGTCCGCCGGGACGACGAACGGCGCGGAAAGCTCGGCCGCACAGGAGTGAAGTTGCTCCAAGCACGGGTCCGGCGAGGGGGGCGGCTGCGACTGGCCGTCATCGCCATCGGGCGCGTCGCCAGCGTCTGAACCCATACTCCACGGCGGCCGAGCAGAGAAATGGCGGTGGGGATTGGCGGTATTTGAGGTCCGGGGGCGGGGGAGGCGCTACCGGCCACCCCCGCGAGATGAAAACGGTGGATGCAAAAAAAAAGCAACAATGTCCGGTGCCTTGAAGGGGGGGGGGTGTGCGGTAGCCAGCGAACGAGGACGCCGGGGGGGGGGGGGGA
>Ga0209186_1001994_pt1 | contig 14753 bp, 19 predicted proteins | sample SidtaG_FD_187426 | JGI IMG/M metagenome (GOLD analysis project Ga0209186, IMG submission 187426) | Marine algal microbial communities from Sidmouth, United Kingdom - Sidmouth_Male2 metaG (SPAdes) (version 2) | ecosystem: Host-associated > Algae > Red algae > Unclassified | place: Sidmouth...
AGCCGCCGCGTGACCCTCTTATTATTTTTTTTTTTTGGCACACGTGGGCGTCCAGCCCGCACGACCGCGACGCACCGTTGCCGGCTCGGGGTGTCGGCGGCGGCGCGTCGGTGTCGACAGCCCCCGCCATGGCGGGGTTGGTGGTTGCGTCGCCCCGCCCACGCGGGGCGGTGGGTGGCACGGCCGTGGGCTGGAGCCGCCACCGTCCCCACCGTCCCCAACGCAGTGGCGGAAGCACTTCGTGGCGGTCGCGGCAGGGGGGCAGACGGCTGGCGGCTGCGCGTCGAGCCGCCGCGTCGTCCACAGGGGAAGGACAGAGGAGCGCCCGTGGCTGCGGCCAACCGCAGCGGCGAGTGCGTCGTCGGAGGTGGCGCCCGCAGTTACAGACTAGCGTCTGCGCCGCGGGGACAGTGGACGAATGCCGGTATTTGGTACCGAGGCGGACATTGCGTCGCACCCTCGCGCCTCAGGGGCGGGTGAGGACGGCCGCTTAGTATGAGCTTATCCGGTCAGAGACGGTACAGGAAGCACAATGTATCAGCACTGGAGACGCAGCAGACGAGGACGCCCGGACTGCGACGCACACGGAAAACCACAAGTACATTGTCACACACGGTCAAATGAGGCCTCAATGCGGTCCAAAGCAACAATGGAAAAAGACGCCTGCGAGAGCAAAGTCGGTGCCGGCAGCAGATCATCGTCGAGCTCCCGCCTATTTTTTGAACATAGGTACGACTCCATCCGTTGGTAGGTGGTCCAAGAGCCGCGCTGCCGCACGCTAGACAACGACACACGAAGGAGCAGAAGCAGTTGCGTTTCTCCACGCCGCATGCTGTGCGTGCCAGTAAAGTGCGCATTGATGCAGCCCATGGCATCCAACTCTTTCTTGAGCATGTTGCGGAACTTGGAGTACAGCCAGCGAGAGCCATATTCAAACGGCAGGCGGGCACCGACCACCTTCTCTGCGACGCTGACCTCGTTTGTCCTGTAGGCTTGGAAGAGGTACCCGTCACGTAGGCCCCTGATACTCAACCACACTCTGAAGAAGAAGATAGGACAAACTCTGCTAGATATGCAGAAATCCATGTTTCGGAAAACAGAATAGAAAGGAGGAAGGAGCCAGCCGCGCGTATGGTCAGAGTACGTTTTCCGTCTTGAAACTCGGACAGGGCATCTCTATACTTCCCCATGGGACGCAATACGAGCACACATCTCTCTCATCATATGCAAATAACGTACCTCAGGTCCCCAGAAAGTGTTCCCGGCCAGCGTACGACGTAGAAGCGCACAGTAGCACCCTCTTCAGCCTTGGTGCCCACAAGGATGAGGCGCAAACGGTCGTCCTCAATCTCCATGGTATCCGTGCTGGGAGCGACGACAAAACGCAGAAGCAGAAGAAGCGGATGAGCACACACGGAGAAGTCCGTCAGAGGATGAACGCAAGCACAAACCGCTACCATCGGTAGGACGTGAGATGAGGCGTGAACAAGAGAAGAGAGGGAGGAGCACGCACGTACCGCAATCCGCCAAGTTCGTTGAAGCGGACGCAGAGGTTCATTCCCACAAGCACGGATGAGTACAACAATACCCGCTCTGGGTTCCACTGTTGCAATGGCTTTCCAGAAAAGTTGGTCTCGTAGTACCGGTCGAGGTCCTTGTACCGGACTGGGTCGACGCCCTTGACGGCTGTGGCCGCCTGCCGCCGCCTCTCCACGTGGTTTGACCTCACCTCCTTGACCTCGGGGGACTCAAAGGGGTTCCCAATGACCCCGTTCCAAGGTCCCTTAGAGCCCGCGTCATGGAACTTGCGGGAAAGGGAGGCGACGATCTTCTTCATCTTGCTCTCGGAGCACATCTACCCGTCCGATCTGTCAGCCATAAAGGCATGAATGAGCTCGTTGCACCGGCGTGGGGGAGAGCTGTAGAGCTTTGGCAAGTCCACCACGGCTGGTCCAATCTCCATGCCATTTGGCGGACAAGCGTCGCCATCTTTGGTGATGTAGTTGGTTGCAGCCGCCTCCCCGACCATCCTCCGCAAGATACGCGCGCACGCGTTCTGGAAAAATGTTTCAAACCTCTCGACCTCCGCAGCGTACTGTTTGAGTGTACCCGTGGCCTTGCTTGCATCGCGCACGGCGGGGATGTTCATGTCCTCAAGAAGCACCGCGACGGCGCGAGGAACGTATTTCCCCCCCATCCGCAAGGGTGCGCGCTCTGTGGCGCGGCTATCTCCTTCCCCAGCTTCCCCGTCGCTCTCAGAATCAGAAGGATCATCTCTGGAACCCTCCGCGGACGGAGAACCAGACGACAAAGAGGCAGGCGACACAACAGGCATCATGGGATGGTGTCATGACGCCCAAACTTCCCACCAGCCGCATGCACCGCGACGTAGAGCTGCACCAGAGGATGTCGAAAAGGTGCGGGGGTGTGGAAAGGCACGTTGTGGATAAAGGCGCTGCTAGGCACGGAGAGCAGGGCAGGGTTCCAAACGAGATGCAGACGACGGGGAGGGACATGCAGTTGCCGTCGGTCGTGTGATGCGGCCCTTGCGCTTGGCTTCAATGACGGCTGTGGGCGGGCAGAGAAGGGACCACTTACTGGACAGGGGCACTCGCAGACGTCCCGCTGGAGCCACCGGATCGATCGGTCCATGCAGATCATTATGGAGACGGCCTCGATACCTGGCTTTCCTGTTCAGATTCTGGTCGCCGTGCCAGCAGCCAAGCAGCTGGTGACCGGAGTCCGAGACCGCTTGCTGCCGAGAGGCGGCATCACACGAGAGGCCCACAGCAAACGGGGCTGCCGAATGCGAAGCTTCCCTTTGGGCGGCGACTGTGAAGGTTGCTTCACGGACCGCGAGGCGCCAGCGCAGGCCCAGACAGGGGGCTTTCCGAGACACTGAGGCATCTGCCCATCGGCATGTCCGTCGCTGTCGATGCTCGGACGACTCCACTCAGTTGGTTGCCAGCCCGTGTCTCGTGAAAGGCTCTGGGACCCGGTTGCCCTTCCTGGGGCGATTACAGCACCATCCTCGCGCTGATCCAATTTTATTGCGCCATGATGCCATCAAAACTCGTGTCAGACACTCGAGGCAGTCGTTTACTATTCAAGGGATGCACATCTTCACAGAGAGCTTCCTTCGGGCCGGCCCAGCAGCACAAAGGCGGCCGATCCTTTCTCTCTTGCCTGTCGGGCGTGAGGTGCGAGTGAATCGTGCTTCTCTCAACTGTGAGCCTGGGCCATCTGTAGCCCCCCAGTGTAAGGAGCAGCCAAGCTTCGATCTTCCCATATAGCCACACAACGCTCTGCTTTGTGCCTGACTGCCTTCAAGTCCACTCCAGTCTATCCTTTGTCTTGGCAGAAGAAGGCGCTCTGGATGCGAGCTCTGCGTGGACAGTTTCGCTACCTCTGCCGCCTCAGACGCCGTGGCCTCCCTCCGCACGACCGTGGTCCGCCGCGCGGCGCTCCTAGCGTCCTCCCTGTGCCGCCTCCGCTCCTTCTTCCTGAGGGCCGACGAGGGGGTGCATGCAGCGATGGAGCTTTTAGCTGATGACAATCGCTTTCGCGGGCGGAATGTAAGGACCGACCCGGCGGCCGCCGCAGTGCCGCCGCCTCTCGGCCCTTGCGGCGGCGCTGCCGCCGCTGCAGCCGCGGCGGCACACACGGCGATGGCGGGACTCGCAGATGCTTCTCGTTGACCTGGACACCCGCGCGGCGGCGGCGGCGGCGGCGGCGGCGGTGGCGGCGGTGGCGGCGGTGGCGGCTGCGGAGAGCCTGGTCGCCTTCATCTCCGCGCCCGCGGCTCTCAGACACCGCCTATCTTGGCGGGGCTGACGTCTGCCCGACGCTCGAGGTGTGGCCGCAGCGGGTTTGATCGTGTCTCCGGCGTTCCGCGACCTGACCGCCGGCGACGACGGGGGCGGGGGCGGTGGCGGCGGGGGTGGCGGACGCACAACCTCCCCGCGGCGGCAGCCGACGAGGCAGCCGCCGTCGGCGCGGGCCGTCGCCAACCTGGCCGACACGTAGGCTGCTGGCGAAGCAAAAGCGCCCGGAGACGAGTGGGGCATCGAGCAGCGGCTCGCCGGGGCGCTCGAGACGACGGTCGCACCGACGCGGCCATGGTGGAAGCGCCGTTGCTGTACTTGACGCTACTCCTCCGTGGGTACTGTCGGTGATAGCGGGCACCGAGCAGGCGCTCGCTGATGCCGTCTACGCAGGCGACGCGCTACACTGGTCAATGACGGCGGGCGCCGCCGGGGTGAAGGAGGCGTCTGCCGCCACCGCCACGCCCTGAGCGGGGCACCATGTGTGGCAGCCGTATGACGTGCAGCTCTTGCTGCTGCGGGGCGTCACATCGGTCGGCGGGCGGGTGGTCGATACTGTCGCCGCCGGGATGGTGGCAGGCGAGATTGTGATATGCGGCCGTGTGCTTTCCGCTGCGCAGGGGGAGGGGGGCGACAGCGGTGTCGGAGGGGGCGGTGCCGCCGGCGGAGGCGGTGACGCCGCCGCCGCCGCCGCTGCCGCCGGAGGCGGCAGCAGAGGCAGCGGAAGTGACGGCGCCACCGGCGGGTCCGACGTTTCCAGCAAGACGCGCGCTGCCCGCGGACGCTTCTGGTAGCAGGGGGAAGGGGAGGTTCAATGTGGCTGTGGGGGGATTAGGCAGAGGGAGAGAGACGTACGCCGGGGGAGGTCAGACAGTTTCTTTCCCGCTCAGTCTCCTCTCCTCCTGGCGGCGTTGCATCGTGTCTGTCAGTGTTGCTCACGCCAGACGGCTGAAAGCGACAGCCCTCAGAGGAACCTGACCTGCTCTGGCCCCACAAAGCTGTGAACACGGAAACGACAGTCGGTGCTTCCCGTATCCCCGAGAACCCGACCGAGAGCCCACAGGGGCGCGGAAAAGTACCACCTGACTAAGAGACACCCCACATCGTCGCGACAGTGTCTGCTGAACTTATCGAGCACCCCTCAAAGCGGTCGCCCTGGGGGCTTCGTTAAGCCACTTTCGGAGAACTCCCCCCAGGGTACCCCCTCGCGGCCATAAAAGACCACAAGACCACTTCGCGGCGGACCGAATTTTGAAGCCTGGCTGATACGGCATTTTGACGCCGGCATTCACACCTCCATACTGGGGGCACACAGGCGTAGGAGGGGTAGCATCTGGTTGTAGCCGGAAGTTCCTTGTGACAACGTGTTACTGGTCATCAAGAACTGCTCTCTGCAGAAGTTCTAGGGCGGCAGTAACATGCTGTTACCGATGGGTTCCGGGGAGCTTTCAGAGGTCTGCTATGCACCGTCGCGATCTTTTCGTCGTTGTGAGCTTGTTGGTGCCGATTGTGCTCATGTGCCGGTAGCAGGAGGCTGTGTAGGTCAGCCTCCTCTCTGCGGCGCATGAAGTGGGTCATAACGTCTTCGCACACAGGAGTCCGTTCCAAAACGCTCTGAATGCGCGTCTGAGGGCGGGCCACCGTCCGTCTCACCGCCTCCAACAGTGTCTGGCAATCGTAAGACAGCTGAAACGGTCGAAACCGATCGTATCACACGCTAAAATAGTGATGGGAACACGCACATGTCACTAAACGCCCCTATCCCCGCGTTCCTCGTCTGTTTGTATGGGTGGGGTTAGGATCATACTCGCATCAATTGTGACGGGAATTAATTTTCTGACGGCCTCCTCTCGTGGGGTGCGCGGACGCAGGCCACCTCCCCATGCCTTGGGGTGGTTAACAGCCCGAATGATTGGCCCACATCGCTCGAGACGTTATTTTAACAGAGGAATCTGCGCCAAATAAGTCGCTACATCATTTTCTCCATTGGTGTTGAGCGATACACGTGGCCAGACAGGACCCAATCGTACGGCAGTATGACAGCAGCAACTGCCCTATTGTGGGTATCGACAGGGTGTGGTCTCTATCTCATCACGGAGTTTGTAGCAAGTCTGGCCGGGACTTGCCAGACCGTCTGTTCGGATCATCGATTCTGCACCAAGTTGATGGTGAGCTGGACTGCGTCTCTTTCTGCAGGAGCTTCGACGGCCCCAGGGGGCCGAAAAAGCGGCGTCATACTGCCGCCCGGCCGCGTGGCGCCATTCACCAATGGGGCGGCGTCGGCAGCGACGACACCCACCGCTCGCGACGCCGGCCGTCACGGGGGACGCTGCCGCCGGTCGGCCGCCCATCGTGGGTGGGAGTGAAAATGGCCGACCAAAGCACCCGCGGCGTGCCTGGCGGCCGGCCAGAGATCTTGTAGGGCAGGGGGGTTGAAATTCCGTCCGTGCCCGCCGCTAGCGAGGAACTCGCGCAAAAGCGGCTTGTGTATCGCAGCCGTAGTGAGAGTGTTGTGCAACTGCCGTGGCACCGGGGCGTGGCGGGCAGATGCCGCCTCTCCACGCCGCCGCAGCCGCGTCCGCAGCCGCTTTTATGGCTTCTACTGCAGTCAAATAGGCCGCTGCGCGCCGTCGGCAGCCCCTCCGTGGGGACACGACGCGCAGCGGCATGGCCGTGGCGGCGACGGACGGCTTGTGCGGCGCTCCTGGATCCCCGCACTCCCGGCTGCCGTCAGCGCCGCTTGCAATTTTACTTCCAGTGTGTATATCTGTCGGAGAGGGGCACGCGTGCAAGAGCACTGCCGCCCAGACTTTGGCGCGCGTCCTGAGTATGACCGACTGACGGGTGGCGCCAAGCCACCCGTCATCCACGCAGATGCGCGACCGCTCGGGGCGGGGCGACCCGCGCCGCATGCAATGCGCTGACGGTGGCAGGCTGAACCTGCCACGCAACACCGGCAGCATCGCGAGCCTGTGCCTGCTTTAGAGAGGAGGGGCGAGACGGGTGCGCGCGGACGCGCGGGGTGGGCGGCGGGCTCGGGGGTGCGCCGCAGGGCGCACGCCCACGCCGGCCGCTCGCCCCCGCCCCCTTTGCTAGAACGACACTCCGCTGGGGACTAGCCCCTCTGATTGGGGCATCAACAGAACGCCATTCTTTCATTGGGGGTTGGGAACACGTGTTTTCTTCTCACACCACCGGTGCGATGCGGGATGGTGTCGCAGGAGTAGCGGGGGGGTGGTGACACCGCCACGGTTGCGGTATTCGGCCACCGCCGCCCGTCGGGACGGCGGCGCCTCCTGCAAGCAGTCCGCAGCCCTTTCCCACTAACGAAGGCGATTGGCGCGAGAATCCACAAGTATAGTATCAATGTAGTTAATCAGTCCAAAGCTGTACAATGTCAGTCACACGTGGCAACTACATAAATACGTCCAAAACACTCGGAAAACTAACTGAGGCCTGCCCTGGTGTGAATAGTCCGACGACTTTACGGTGGATGACATCCTCGCGTCCCGGCTAATGGGCGCGGGAGGCGGGCTCTTCGAGCCGTGCTTACACCAGTCGGATTACGACAGCCTTGCACCATGCTTACATTCTGGAGCTGCACGATCGCTCCCCGATTTGCTGTCCAGTTGCAGCATCTTGATTGGACACGCGGCACGACTGGTGACCGTCGTGTGACTGTTTGCATTGTTTTTATTGGCCACACGGCGCGGCTGATGCCCGCCGTGTGTCGTTTCGACGCCTGTGCGTCCGCCCGCGGGCGGATTCGTTCGGGTCGATTGTGTGCGCCCATTGATGCGTCCGGGTGTGTGCTGCGGCCATTGATGTGTCCGGCTGTGTGCCGCGCACGTTGATGTGTAGGGTGGGGTGGGTTGGTGCTGCGCACACGCCGTGTGCGAGAGCACCAGAGGGCCGCTCCGCACCAAGTAGCTGGGAAGCGGTTTCCCCAGCCAGCTTAGCATCGAGGTCGTTGATCCCCTCTAAGGGTGGGGTCGGCGGTTGTCGGTGCTAGGCGTACTGTGTTTACACTGCGATTTTCTCGATTCTCGCCGTACTCTCATAATCGTGATTTCTCTCGCTGCGAGCGAGACGCTTGCGACGTGCGTCCACGTACGTGCGCGTGCGCGCCGACCTAATCTACGGCGCGTGTGTGTGTGGGTGTGGGAGGGTTCCATTCGCTCACACGCGTACCGATCTCGCATCCGTCGGTGGCATCCCGCTTGTGGTGTCACTAGTGAAGCGGCCTCAATCCCGAGGAAGGTGGAGAGTCACCTGCCTCTAGTACTCCAACTGGGGCTGTGGCCTGTCTAAGAGGAGGAACGGGGGAGGCACGGCCGGGGAGGTGGCTGTTTAAGGACTTTGACCCATCTTGTGTGACTTCTGCCACCCGCCCTGATCCGGCGAGCCTCTGGCTCTCTTTCACAGCTGATAGGGCGAGTGGCGGCGCGCGTCTCGGGGGACGCCATCCGCGCTGGGGGCGGACGTTCAAGACGTCCCCGTTGGATGTCGGTGCTTTATTGTTACATGTGTGGGTGGGTGATATCGCATCCTATCCTGCGGACGCACGTCGTATCATCTTGCTGGACGCCATGTCGAGCTCCGTCGGGACGGGCCTTGGGAGCGATGCCCCTGTGGTTTTGTGCTAATTTGTGCCCGGCCTTGACCCGCAAGACTTGTCTTCCTCTCCAGCGAACTTCATTCGTATGATCCGCGCAATCAACGCGTCGACGGACGGGACGCTCGTCAAGGTGGAGCAGCTGAAGCAGAAGGTCGCTGATCTCTTCCCGCCTGCGCGCATGTCCAACCACGATATGATGGAGATGTCTCTGCTGCACCAAGAACTCGTCGAGTGGCTCAATCACTGGGAGGTCGGAGTCATGACGGACAGGTCGACGCGGACCGTGATGGCGTTGGCGGCGCAGCTCTATCAAGACGCCGACCGCGTACAAGCCATCAAGATGGTCGACGATTATAAGCATCAAGACGGTTCTTCTCCTGTCGTCATGCAGGCGGTTAATCCTCCAATGCTCCGTGCGCCGACGCGCGATGGTCGCGCGGACGGCTTACCGGATCGTCAAGAGGACGAACCGAGCGGCGCGGGCGCCTCGTGGCGTCCTCGTGTGCCACGGCTTCCAAGCCAAGATGCTCGCAACTACCCCGGGTCAGCGCCTGGTGGCCGACGTGAGGATGCTCCTTTTGGGGGCACTGCTGTTTTCGAAGGAGATGATGGTGGTTCTCGCCATAGAGCCCTCCATGGCGACGTACGGCCTCGCTCGCGTACAGACGAGGCCAGCGGCCGAGTGTGGGCGGTAGCCGAACCTTCCATGACGCGGGTGGCTGCGTAGGTGATGCTTATGAAGGTGGCTCAGACGCTTACGTGCGCGCTTCCAGCAGTTATCGCGGTGCATCGGGCGCGGTGGGCGGACTTTCTCGAGATGACGCTTATGAACGCGGACATGGCGCGGGGCGTTCGTACGCCAACGATGGACACCTGTCAGCGCCACCCGTCGGTCACCAGGCCCATAACATTGGCCAACGCTTCAAAGATATGTCGTCCAAGTTCACAGGCAAGGGCGATCAACTTTGGGGCGACTATGTCCTGCAATATGACCTAGTTACACATGATTACCGGGTCGACGCAGGTAACAAGTTGGCCTTCCTGCACAACATCCTAGCGGGAGACGCGTTACGCTTCTTCCTTGACCATGTCGTGGTCAGCGCGACGTCGTACGCGGACGCCTGCTCGCGCGTTCGTAGTCGTTACCTCTCTCCGGCTGACCAGGAGCGGGCCAAGAATGACTTACAACGCCTTCGTATGAGCGAGTTCGCGGCCAAGGGCATGTCGGAGGCAGCGGCTCTAGACGAGACATTCAAGGTGGTGGAGCGCATGTCCAAGAAGGTGCCTAAGGGTTTCGCCAGTGACCACCATCGCGCCAACTTTCTCCGATCCGCCGTCATCGGCCCGCAGTGGGCGAAGCAGCCCCTCAGTGGGTTGGGTGTCGGTGCCGTCGGCTTTCAGGACCTTTACCTACAGCTGCAGGCTGCTCTCGCGTTGGACAACGACTCTGACGCGGCTTCCGGGCGAGAACGCGCGTCGGCGCGTGGTGGGGATACCGCCGCGGCCGGTGTGTTCTACCACGGGCAGGGTCGGTACGGGGTCGCTAACACCGGCGTTGGAAATCGAGCCCCGGTTCGTCAAGGCGTCGACCGCAAGATGGCGGGCACGGCGCGCACTGATGGCTGCTGGAACTGCGGTAATAAATCCCACCGACTAGCTGATTGCACCAACGGTCGAATCGACTGGGAGAAGGTCCGCAAGAGCCGCAGCAAGTTTTGGGCAGAGCGTCGCCCCGCCAAGGATGTCGCCGCTACCGTTTACCACGAGATTTGCACTGAGCTCGTTGGCACGTCCATGCTTGGCTCGGACGAGATGCGCGACAGCGTCGAACATCAGATCGAAGAAGGTGGACCAGACACCACCTGTGCAGCGGACGACAACGATGGGAGTCCGGAGGCCGCGGCGGATGCGGGTGCGCAGGCCGCTGCTTCGGAGCTCTTCTACGCGATGACGGGCGTCGCTGACGATTCAAGTACCGGCAGAGGTGAACGCGGTCTGAGTTTTCGGTCGGGGGTCTGATCCGTCGACCTTCCCCCGGCCATAGACGACCGCCGCCGAAGCCGAACATTGAAGAGGACCCACAGAGCGTCGTGCTACTGGCGGCCACGGAGGAGTTTCAAGGTGCGTGCCTCGATACTGGAGCGCAGCACACCGTCGTCGGCAAGCCTCAAGCCGACGACTTCCTGGCTTCGATCGGCAAAGATATCCAGTTGGACAAGGCTAAGCACCCGAGGCGGTTCCGACTTGGCGGCAGTGACTACGATACCGTCGGTGCGGTGAGCATCCGGTTTCCTGTCGCCAACGACTACTTCCTACCACTCACTGTCGACGTCATCGCACTCAACGTTCCGTTCCTTCTGGGTCTTGACACCCTTTATCTTCATCGCATGTATGTGAACAACGTGACCAACCACTTGGTGTGCGTCAACGAGGGGGTGGCAGCTCCCTTGGTGCGCAAGTTCGGTCACATCTACCTCGACTGGGGCTTGGAGGTCCTGTACACCTTTCCGGAGCTGCAGCGCATCCACAAGCATTTCTACCATGCCAAGCCTGAGAGCCTCTACTCCCTCATGCGCAGATCCAAGGACAAGCAGGCGACGCCTGAGACCCTACTGCGGCTGGAGGACATGACCGATGCCTGTGACGTTTGTCAACCGCTTTCGAAGGAGCCAAGCCGCTTTCGCGTAGCCATTCCTGAAGAGGACATCCGCTTCAACCGGCGGGTGATGGCCGATGTGATGACGTTGGAGAAGACGTCGGTGCTTCACATTGTGGACCGTGATACGCTGTTCTCGGCTGCTATTTTTCTTCGGGACACCGTGAGTTCCAAGTCGGTCTGAGAAACTTTCCTCCGTTATTGGGTGACTCTGTACGCCGGCTACCCCGAGCAGCTGCGCATTGAGCAGGGCACCAACTTCCAGTCGGACGAATGGCGGCAGATGATGCGTGATGCGGGCATTGAGGCGCTAGACTCCGGCGTCTAAAGTCACAACTCCCTTGGCGCTGGTGAGCGCTACCACGCCATGCTACGACACATCTTCCGACTGATCCGAGGATCCCACCCGAGCATCTCTGACGACCCCACGCTCGCGTTAGCCGTATGGGCCATGAACCAGACGGCGGGCCTGGCTGGTATATCACCTCAAGCGCTCGTGTTGGGCATTCAACCAAGGATGCCTGTCAAGCCTGTAAACCTTCCCGGTCATCGGGAGCGCTGCCAAGCAATCGCAGAGGCTCGCTCTGAGATGTTGAAGCTGGTGGCGCAAGAAAGGCTGAGAAAGGCGCTAAGACAACGTGTTCCCAAGGCAGCAGGGTCGGAGGTGCGCCCCGGCGCACGCGTCCTGGTCTACAGAGAGAATCCCAAGCAGTGGGAAGGCCCATATGTCGTGGAGGGAAGTGACGGAAAGCTTCTATGGCTCAACGTCAAGGACCGGCTCAAACTGTTCTCCATTGACAAGGTCAAGGTGTACAAGCCGCCGATCACGCGTGCTGATGATGCCGAGGACGATACCGCATCGAGTCGACCCACTGAAGCCGACTTAGCCGGGGCCACCCGCACGGCTGTGCCGGCGGACTCCACGGCACCCATAGGTTCTTCGAGTGCAGAGCGACCTGGAGACGGGACGTCGGCGGATGGGAGCGAGACCACCGCCGGGGCAGCATCGACGAGTGTCCCCAACGCTGGCGACGGAGTCATTGCCGCCGAAGCGCTTGTGGCGGACATTAGCCGTCGAGTCGGTGGAATAGCGCGGCACGACGCACGCGGATGTCAGGACGAGCAAGACGCCCCTAGATCCACCTTCATCACAGAGGTGCGCAAGACTGGTGACCCACGGGCGTCGACGCCCGAGATGGAGGCAGCCAAGTGGGCCGAGGCTGACGGCCTGAAGCGACGAAGGGCTTCGGTGACGGTGCAAAAGAAGGAAGTTCCGGCTGGTGCCAACATCCTTGGCGCCCGTTTCGTGAATGCCATCAAACAGCCCAACACGCCAGCAGAGAAGGCGAAGTCTCGCTTCGTTGCGCAGGGCTGCGGCGACAAGGAGAAGCCGTTCATCGTGCACAACCCTTCTACTCTGCGGCAGAGCTCTACAAAGGTCATTTTGTCGACCAGTGCGGTGCTCGGCTGGCGCCTATTCTCACACGACGTGAACCAGGCCTATCTACAGAGCAAGGACGCCATGACACGGGACCTGTACGTCAGGTTGCGCACCAACGATGCCAAGTACTTTTGGATTGAAGAAGGCGAGCTACTGCAGCTGCTCAAGCCGCTGTACGGCGTCGCCGATTCCGGGGACTACCGGGACGTCACATTTGCGACGCACGTCAAGGAGGACCTCGGCATGAGCCCGTTGACTGGGGACCCGGCGCTGTTTATCAAGCCGAACGAGGACAACGTTGACGGGATGCTCGGAGCATACGTCGACGACACGTGCATGGGCGGTAACGAGAAGTTCCAGGACCTGACGCTGGCGACGCTGGACAAGTTTGAGTAGAAGCCCCGCGTGTGGGACGAGTTTGACTTCATCGGTGTGTCGGTGCGGACCTTTCCAGGGCCGTCGCGATCCTTCACGTTGGACCAGGTGACCTACATCGACGCCTTAACGCGCCTCTCGTCATCCATTAGCTACGAGGACTTTGTGCGCGCCCGTGCCGGATTCGCGTGGCTGGAGCATGGTCGGCCTGAGCTGTGCTGCGCCATCAACCGCGCGGCGCAGGTGACAGAGGTGCTCTTCGCCGAGCGCCACATCAAGGAGTATAACAAGGCGGTCAAGCACGCCAAGGCGGCCAAGGACCTCGTCTTGACCTACACCACGCTGGAGAGGGAATCACTTCACTTAAGAGTGTACGCAGACGCTTCCTTTGCTTCAAACGACGACCTGTCGTCCCAGCTGGGCTCGTTCTTCTAGTCTGCGACGCAGAGGATCGCTGTCACGTGCTGACCTACACAAGCAAGAAGGAGCGCCGCATCGTGCGGAGTATCATGGCGGGCGAGGTGTACGCCTTTGCTGATGCCTTCGACGCTGCCTTTATCCTCAAGCACGACCTGGAGCGCGTCTACGGCCAGCCGTTGCCTTTGGTCATGCTGACCGACTCAAAGCAGATGTTCGACGTCATCACTAGGGCGTCGCATACGACGGAGAAGCGGCTTATGATCGACGTGGCTGCTGCTCGCGATGCGTACAACAAGCACGAGATCTCCAACGTCGGGCTCGTCGAGTCGGAGCACAACATCGCGGACGGGCTCAACAATCCGGGCCTCTGTGCGGCGTTGGAAGAGGTGCTAAGGACGGGCGTCGACAAGAATCCCGTGCAGCAGTGGATCGTCCGCTCTCCGTCAACGAGCACGTCGCCGCCGGACACCATGCCTGGCTCCACGGCGGCGGCCACCCCATCAACACGGCCATCGGCGCCACAAGGGGACGCTCGGATGATGAAAAACCGGGAGTGTGAATAGTCCGATGACTTTACGGTGGATGACATCCTCGCGTCCCGGCTACTGGGCGCGGGAGGCGGGCTCTTCGAGCCGTGCGTACACCAGTCGGACTACGACAGCCTTGCACCATGCTTACATCCTGGAGCTGCACGATCGCTCCCCGATTGGCTGTCCAGGCGCTGGAGCCGTGGCTGGTTGCAGCATCTTGATTTGACACGCGGCACGACTGGTGACCGTCGTGTGACTGTTTGCATTGTTTTTATTGGCCACACGGCGCGGCTGATGCCCGCCGTCTGTCGTTTCGACGCTAGGGTTGCCCAATTGGTTCGCGCGGCCGAAACAGTTCATCCGATGTGTTCGGTAGCCAATAACCATTTTTTAAACTAGTTAGTTGGGCAAGGGCGAGCGCCAGCCACAAATGAGACTGGGTGTCTGTGGCTCCGCAGCAAGTGGGTCGCAGCATCCCAAGAGGTGACAGGTGCACGGACAGCCCTCACGGCAATCTCAGCCGTGTTGGCCCATCCCGGGCATGGGCAATCCACGCTCCCAGGCCACGCCGACCCGAGCGCCACACTCGTCCCCCCCCCCACACTATCCTGTTCCGTTGTCTCTGTTGCTCTCGGTGCCACGCCTAACGAGGCCGTTGCAAGTCTCCCTCCCTCCTAGCGCCCCCGCCGAACGCTCTGTCGCCGGTTGGTCATTGGTGCCATGTGCTGTACCCACGCTGGTCTTTGACTTGTTGTAGGCATCCGTCTACTGCACCGCATAGGGTTGTGGCATCATCCCTCATCATCACGTCCAGCCGCATGGTATCATACATGGAATTGTGCTCGTGTGTGTTTGTGGGTGATACGTTTGTAGGTGATATGTGGACGTC
>Ga0209186_1001999_pt1 | contig 14741 bp, 18 predicted proteins | sample SidtaG_FD_187426 | JGI IMG/M metagenome (GOLD analysis project Ga0209186, IMG submission 187426) | Marine algal microbial communities from Sidmouth, United Kingdom - Sidmouth_Male2 metaG (SPAdes) (version 2) | ecosystem: Host-associated > Algae > Red algae > Unclassified | place: Sidmouth...
TGCTCCGAGAGCGGGCTTCCCGACGACCTGTCGTGGGGCCGCCTGGGGTACATTAGGTGGCTGGACACGGCCCAGGACCTCTGCCATAGTAAAGTAACGCACCCACTTGACCACACCGACTTCACAGTTCTCGTGGTGGCACGGGTGGCGGCTGCGCAGGGCCGTCCCGGCCGGTAGTCGCCGCATCGGGGTGTCGTAAGGGCGGGCGGCGGGACTGGCGGCGAGCCGCTCGTCCCTGCGCCGGAAGGCGCCATGGAACGGCGGCGGTGAGACAGCAGCCCCCACGCGCTATTTCTGTCGCCACCGCTGGCTCGTCGGAGGCGCAGCGGCGCGATGCGCGTGAGGTTGTGCGGGAAAGGATGGCGCCGGTGTCTAAAAGAGCGCGTTGAGGGCGCAGTTGGTCGCGGGGCCCGTTGGCCGGAGCCAGAGCGAGCAGTCGGCGCTATTTGCGGCAGAGAGCGGCAGTGGCTACGGTTACGCTGAGATGGTTGTGTCAATAGAGAGAAAAACTAATACCAACACCTGTACGCAACGTGCAGGGGCACACCCTTTCACAGAGGCAATGCTGCCATCTTGTCAGCTACGCGCTGGAACTGGCCGGCAATCTGGCCATCGTCAGCCTTCCAATGGCCGGCGCCATCAGCTGCATGGGCTTTCCCAAGTACCGGCCGTTGGAGTAGACCAGGTCTCGCACGTGCTTTCTGGACTCTGAGAAGACACCTTCCACAAGCTCCAGGTCCGGGGAGTAGGCCGGCAGGCGGATGTGGTGGATGCCGTTTGTCTGCCTGTACTCGTCACCAGCCTCGTTGTGTATCCCGGCGTTGTCTTAGAGCACCACGCAAGCGTCAGGCTGCAGCTTTCATACCAGGCCCGGCACGTTCTTGTTCATTCGCATGTCCAGGCCCTGGAGGAACAGCCGCCAGTCGTCCGCCGTCTGTACAGTCCCCAGGACAACCTTCTGCGACCAGAAGACTCCCATGGTGATGGAGACGGCCATCATCGTGCTCGTCTTGGGCACAATCCGCGGGTCTCGGTCCAGCAGCTCCCATCGCTCCCCCTTCATCGTGCGACCGTACTTGAGGTACACGACGCCGCCGTCGGTGCGAGTCTCGTCGACACTGAAGAGGCAGCGCAGAGGCAGGGCATTCAACATGACGGCAAACGCACGCTGATCGTGCTCAGAGCGCTCGACGAAGACCCGCTCGACGTGCTTGCGCGTGTACCCCAAGTGGCGCATGCCGCGGTACACCGTGGACCCGCTGACGTACCGATGGTCCACGTCCGGGTAGTGCGTGGATAAGGTAAAAAGGGGGTCGACGTGGTCGCACAGGAGGGCGGCGGGTTCCTCTTCCCCCAGGAGCTTGACGGCGCGCACCAGGTCGACGATGCGCAACGCCGCGTGTGCGTGATTTTCGTGCAAGTCGGGGTTCGCCTAAACGGAGCCAGTCGCCAGAAGCGCTCGCTTCCATTGTTAAATTGAGTGCTTCGAGCAGCCCACGAAGAGGGCCACATCATTGATGACGTAGCCCTCGTCCAGGAGACCAAGCGCGCGCAGACGTTGCTCCTCGGAGAACATACCAGCCAGCCAGCACACGTCGCACTCCGTCTCCCCGCAGGAGCCGTTCGCTGTAGCCGCATGGATTAAAGCCCGCTCGTTGTTGTCTGCTTACCTTGCGCTAGCAGACGCGAGGTTGAACAGTGTTTTGCCCGACGAAGTTGCCGTGCAAACCTTGGTGGGCACAAGGTGGCTCGTGGCGTCGTCAGGCTGCTCCGCAAAGTTGTTGATGGGGCCGCCCGCGTCGTCCTCCAGGATGCGGATGGGCGCCTGGGTGATGTGAGGGGTGCTGATGATGAAAGATGTGGAGGCCGAGACCTCGGCCGTCGTGTGGCTCCACACCGGCAGGTGCATTTTCGGCCTCCAATTATGCACTTCGCAGTCCTGATGTTGCAGTTTTCCTGTTTGCAAGGGTGGCCTTCCCGAGATAGGTTCCTTGCGCATTGGCATGAAGAACAGCTGTCAAAGTGTCGCCGTTCCACGGACATTACTTCACAATCCAGAGTCCAAAGCGACCGTAGCGGCGAGTTCCGTCCCGTGGTATCGGCGAGCTCCTCTGAACTCACGGACGGCTGCACTTCGCCACGTATGCTCATGGAGATTCACCGAGTCAGACACGGCATGCGCGATCCGTCGCTCGCCACCGCAGTAGCATTGGGACACAGACGCAGCGGATTCAAGTAAGCAAGAGATAGTTCGCACCCTTCGTGCCTTCCCGTGTCACTTCAGTCGTGATCGAGGACGTCGTGTGTGGACGCGTGTCTCGGTGCAGAAAGAAGCCCCGGATGATGGGGCCATATCTGATCCACACGGGGATCAGAGGAAACGGCGATACCCCCAGGCCCCGTCAAGCGAGCTTGAATACCTGTGCGCTTTGTTAAAGCTTGGGCAGGCGCTCTATATCCCGTTCCTGTCGCGGAGTGGTGTCCCCCTGGCGTGCGTGAGCGCCGGGGAACGCTTTTGGCGATCAGTCAGTGTAGAGACAGCTTCATGTTTTTTACGGCCGCCCGGGCCAGTCCTCGGGAGCCTTCACGAAAAAGAGGCCTATCTCCAGCCTGGAACTTCTGCCGACCAACGCCGCGGCTCATTTCGTACTTGCAGCAGATCCTGGAGCCCAGCCAGCTAGCGCGCCAGACCGTCAGCCTCTCCGGTCGCCCGGGTCGCCGTCGGCTGGGAATCGCCCTTGACTAGCAACAGGGCGCCCTGAACGCCTTTCTGACATCAACAAAAGAGCTTTGTGTACGTCATCCGGCGTCTCACGCCCCCCTTCAAGCTGTATGCACTGGTGGCGACACCCTAAGGGCGCCAGTTCTGCGCAACGCCCGCTCGATGGCCTCCGTCGTTTCGAGCATGGTCCACCTTCATTGGACTTGTCCAAATCGGACCCACGCGCGCTTAAAACGAACAGGCAGCGGTGTTCCTCCTCAGGGATGCCTCTGCGCTCTCAGATGAACGACAGAGTGTGGATGCCATCTCAGGGATCCCCCTCAGGGATTTCTCTGCGCTTTCAGAGAAAAAACAAAGCGTGGATACCCTCCAGACGCCAGTGAAGGACAAGCCCTCGAACCGCAGCAAGCCCGATTTGCTGTCACTTAGTCACAAAAGCACTCCAGTCAAAAGCAGGGCCACTGCGATGCCGAATTCAGCGGACCCAACGACGTTCATCAACTGACATTCACAAGAGCCAACGTCAGGCGAGGGCTGTAAGCACTTTATGTGCTTTTTTCTGGCGCGATCTCTCCTCTCCAGTGAAGAATCCGTGGTTGAGATGGAGATCCGCATTTTGGGCCACACGTTGGTCAGTCTACGGCATTCAGAAAATCTCGTGTCCTCGGCATCGTCGCGCCGCGATCGGCGACACCGCCGTCGTCGGCGCCACCGCCGACGTGGTCGGCGCCACCATCGTCGCCGACAACGACGACGCGCACGGTTCGGTGCCGCCCCGGCCGCCTCTCTCCACAGGGCGCGAAGTCAGCCGCCAAGGCCGTACCTTTCCGCTCGCTATCCACTTTGATATCGGTGGCGCCGGCCGCAGTTTTTTTTTCGGGCGTAAGGCGCGGCCGGCAGCGTTCAAGGCGAACTTCGACACGCGTGTGGCGGACTTCTGACGCATGTACCGTGGCGCCGCGAGCCGAGAACTTGGCTTCCTGAGCGTTGTAGAGCGACAATCCTTCTTGGTACTGGTAGGGGCAGCGGTTGTGAGGGGCCTTCAATGTTAAGGTGGGAGGGGGTCTGTCCAGCCGACAACTACGCAAAGAACAGTGAGTCGTGGCGCGAACAAAAAATCAAAAGCAACCTGGCATACGGAGACAGGCCGACCCGCTACATCCCTCCCCCTCCGAGTTCATGTACTCTGTGGCGAACTCTTCACCCGGCCCCAACTCCCTCAGCCTGTTCATCCACGCCAGGAGGTTGCCTGTCATCACGCACGGTCTTGTCGCACAGCAGCACCTTCGTGTCGCAAACACCGCGGCCGGGGGAGTCGAAAGAACGGCCGCCGCCCTCTGTCCAGTTGCGGGCTTTGGAAACTGGCGCAAGACCACCGGGGGGGGGCGTGGGAGTCAGGCGGGCGGGCCCTCCGCGGCGTCCACAGCGGAGCGTCCAAAAAGAAAGGACGCACGGAGCTCTAGAAGGGTGCGTCACCCTCATGGCGACCGCCATCGGCACACGACGAGTGGGTGCTTTCGATCGTTTCGGCTTTGTTCGACGGCGAGCGGGCAGATGAAAGAGGTGACAAGTTCTGTGAAAAGGAGCGTGGAGCGCACCAACACAAAAATTCAGATCGCTGATGGACGAGGGCATTCTGGCTCGTGTCGACGCGAGGTACACTTCTTTTCCAACTTTCTGCGTACGACGCGACTCGCCACAAGGCCTAATCGCTCTCCGGCTCGCCCGCCGAATAAGAAAATGCAGCACGGTGCGACAAGGAACCACTGCCGTGGATGGCGGAGATTGAGGCGTGACCTGCGGAGACTAAGGCAAGATTGCGGACATCGTCGTGGTTTATTGCCCCGGACCCACTGCGGCAGTGTGGTAGGCAGGAACCAGCATCGGCATGGAGCTGCAATCTATTCAAGCGCCGGGTGGAGCACAATGGCACGAAGGACCGCTGTAAAGTGTCGAGACAAAAAGAGCCGAGCGCGAAACAGGATCAGCACCATCACAATGCGGAGATTTATCTGGTCAGAGAGCGATGGACCGAAGCCAACGAACAAAAAAAACTGGTCGGACGCCAGCCGGGGGCGGGAAAAAGAGCTTAGAAGTGCGCACGGAAAGAAAAGAGGGCACGCCAACATCGTCAGTCATGTATGCATCTGGGGGCTCGGTCCGAGGCGGCCATGCTACGAAGAGCTGAGTTGAACCAAAACAATGACGAGGTACCATAGTACCAGATACCCACTCATGACGGTCCAGCAGCGGCACGCGGCGACGAGTGCACTCGGGTCGTCCCGCTACGTACGTTGTCCGCCCCCAGCACGGCATTTGCCGATGCATTGGGCGTCCGCCGCTGAGAGGGCAACCGTCACCTCGGTCCGCGACAATGAACGCAGGCACGATGGCCACCAGCCCTGTGGGAACTAGAATCGGCAAGGACTGGGGGTCACCACAGGAACCTGCGGCCGTCGTCGTCACCGGGATTCGATTTCCCCCGTTTGGATCTCTCAGGAGGAGTGCTCCATGTGCATTTTGCATTCCCAGCTGACATCGGTCCGCGTGCCGATCGCCAACCTCGGTTGGGAATGCCTGGAGTGCCATGGCATTCTCCGTGGTACTCAAGCAGGCGACATCACATTCGTTTCAGAGCACCTCCGGACACAGTAATTCTTTCCAATGGAAAGGTAGCCCACCTCAAGGCCATGAGGACCCCTTTGCCGCAGTGAGAAAAATACCAGAGCGTCGTTCTTCAGGAGCACCACGTGCGGCGAGAGTGTACCACACGGAACACCCGCTATCACTCCATGATAAACGGCTCGCGTCACTCACACGAGCCGGAGACAGTGTAACGTCAAATCGAAGTGTCCTACGGTTCGGATTGGTACAGGGAGCACTCGAAAACTGGGTCAAAAAGCACGAGGACCCAGTGTGGTGGCACATGCACGACAAGATCTGCACACCGGGTTTTTGTGCTCTCGGAGATGGGGGAAAAAACAAACAAGTCAGACGCCCTGTGAATCGAACGTGGGATCAAGAACAGTCCAGCTCACAGCATATACATTTCCGACTTCAGCTGTGTTGTCACGCTGCCCGGGTCGACTTTGCAACACTTTCTGGTTCCATTTATTTGATGGAATTGCAGCAGCTCTTCCACACTGGGGCTGTGCTCATCTGGTAGACAACAGAATGCGCATGTTGTGGGATTGGCCAATCATGTGTGCAAAATGACGCCGCCGCCGATGCCGCGTGGTCGTGAGACACGTCGGTTATTCGGCCATCCCTCTTCTTTCCTGTGGGTCTGCAGCTTGTATCTCTCCAAACGCCCTCGCGGAGTACGAGACGCGCTACGAATGATATTGTCGAAGGGCGACGTTGTCACTTCGTGAGCATTGAGTCTCACAGGGCAAGCAAACGGAGGGCATCGACACGCTGCATCGGTCTTCCAAAAATGCACTGAAGCCGCTCGGTAGTGGTTCTGTCCTCGCGTTGCAGGGGAGCCAGTTTATGGGAGCAAACACGAGTAGGAGCACGCGCACGGGCGACTGCTGGTGAAAATTCCTCATGCCAAAAAAGTAGTGCAGCACAGACAAGTGTTCATGATGCCCTTTTCACGGCGACCGAGATATGCGAGCGAAAGCAGAAAAATGGGGGAGCAGCACGTCGATTGTGTCACACATAGCTTCCCCAGATGCGGCATGCAAGGCAGACCTACATACAGCAGCACACATCTTCCCCAGATGCGGCAAAAAACTCAGACCTACACACAGCAGCATACCCTACAGCAAGGGAACAGGCAGGAAATAGTCTAAAATGTATGAGCAAGGAGCAGCACACCACAGAAAAAGACACGGTGAGGGACCGCAACGAGATAGAGGCACAAACAACACGTTCTTCCCAGCGCCACACGCTCAACGCATGCGCCGCAGGAAAAGCATTACTCGGCACTCGGTGGCGTCCACAAGTTTCCCTCGGTGAGTGCGGTGACATAACGTCATGATGGCGGCGGTCACGAGGCTGATATTCTCCTCTAATGAGACGATGCGGGCAATGTTTCCTTCGATGGCGCCCATCGTCAGCTCGTTCATCTGCTCGACTTGGTGTCTGGGCGGCAGCTGCACCCCGGCAAAAGAGGCAATTGAGACCCCGCCCTCGTACGGGGTGAAGAGCCGGAAATCATCTGCCGAGGGAGCGCCAGCAAAGTCGTCAGCCGCGGAAGACGAACGAGGAGAACGAACAGCACGTAAGAGCTGCCGGCCGGCAGAGGCCCAATGCGCCGGTAGAAGGGGACCAGGAACAGACTCGTGGGGACCCGCGATGCCCCCACGGCACGCCGCTGCCGTCGCGTGCAGACAACCGTCCGAAAACGGAGGAGACACAGAAAAGGCACCTGGCCACGACAGCGCCGGCGGCCGGCCGGCATCTGCACAAGGGGCATGATGAACCCGTGCGCGGGAAGGACGCAGCCCCCCAGCTACCGCCAGCGGAAGAGGCGCCCTAGTTTCCAGCGTCATCAATGAAGACGAGCGGGGAAACGCAGTGTACGTCGATGAAGCCAGAAAGAGGCGACCCGACATGGCCGCGCGCCTCGTTGAGGCAATCACTTCCGCCGCACGGTCAGCAAAAGACGCGACCCCAGTGCTTGCGTCCGGACGAGGCGTAGACCGCGCCACGGCAGATCTATGCGCAGGTGTCTTTGCCGCGGGCGCCATTCCGACCGCCGCCAATGTCCCGGTTTCGGGCGCTCCTCCAGCACCCACAGACGCCACCGATGCCCCATCCGAGAAACAACCTGCCAGTTGGCCTCATCCTTTGATGCGCCCCCCTGTGGATGCGCGGCACTTGGTCTCCACTGTAGATTTTTTGATGGGGACGCCGGCGCAGGCACCACGGCAACGTCGTCGCGACGCTCAGCCGGGCAGGTTGCGGAGCCCGGGGTCTCTCCCGTCGCGGGTGATGTCGCCGTCACAACGGATGGCGAGGTCGCTGCCACTGGTGATGCCGTGGCCGCTGTCGGCCTGGCTGTGTGCGGGGACCCCGACGATGCGCCGCTCGCGGTTGTATCCGACGGTAGAGGCTTGCACGCTGGGAATACGGAGCGCGCCGCAACCTGCTGCCGGGATACGGCGGTTGACTGCGGCGAGTTGTCATTCTTGCGCCCTTGTCCGACCCGACCGACTCGGCCGGGGGATCGGCGGCCCCCGCCGCCGTGTCGTCTGGATCGGCGTATCCCCGACCGTGCTGCTGACACATACAGCCCATCCGCACCGCCACTGCGGTCGGCAGTGCGCCTGCGCAAACCGCACGCGCTGCACAGAGTCTGACCTCGCGGCCCTGACCGCCACTGCGGTGTGGCGGAAACCTGGCATAAAGAGCACACCCGTCCCATTTTGCGATCCGGTGCGCAACGACGGAAGGCCGTCCGCGCCGACCGACAGCGCAAAAGGGGCACAAGTGAGGAGGTAGAGAGGAAGGTGAGGGCAAAGGGCGCAGACAGTGGATCGCCGAGACGGCGTGACGGCGACAAAAACCCAACCCGCGCGAGATTCTGAATGGTGGTGCTGTTGCGGGAGGGGCCGACGGTTTCGCAGCAAAAATAGGACGGGTGCGCAAGCCAAACAGGCACCCCGCCTCGTCGCGACCGCGCGTGCGAAACACGCCGCGCGCGTCGGGCAGCCGCGGCCTCCATCCCCAATCACCTCGATGCACCCTCCCCCTGCTCTCCCCAGAATCCCACGTGGGGCAGCCGGTCTCGACGTGTCCCAATGTTGTTCACGCAGCAGCCGGCTTCCTTACCGTTGCGGTACCCCGGGTAGGCGAAATAGGAGGGGTGCGGCCTGCCTTGCTGCGGCCGATGTGCACGAGGAGGACTCACGTCGACGGCGCGCCGGGGGGTGTGGCGCCAGTACTTTCCTGCTAGAGTGTAGCTGCAGCCGCCAACATGGTCGGCCTCAGAATCGCGAAATGCAAGACCTCGCAGACCAGGTGGTCAGGCAGTGTCAAGGAAAGTAGAGCGAGTCAATTGCTTTTCAGACAGTGTTCTCGGTGACCACTGAGTCGAAACCGTGCGAATGGATGGCCCTGGGGATGGATCAATCACCTGTTAGTCCCCATGTATGAATTTGTAATATAATTCCAGAATGTGCAATGGCGATTCCAGGTGATCGGTCAGGGGCGCGCCACGTGCTTTTAACGGGGGCACGACGTGACACCCGGCCGTCACCATCCTGTTCACGACCTCGTCCCCAACCTACCTACCAGTAGTGCGCATTTTCCTCTCCGTCACACGCCCACTTACCGCCCCAGCTGTCTCTCGCTGTGCCCCAGACTTCCCTCTTCATCACGACAACCGGCTCTGCCGTGCCGAGCGATCTCGAGACAACTACGGCCGGCAGCTGGCTCTACCATTGCCTGGCGACGGCGTCTACCGACTGTTCGGCACCAACGACACACGTTGGACACCGACGGGCGCCATAACGTGGAGGTGACAGGAGCGCTCGTCGACTCGTCGTCATCGTTGGCAGGGAGGGTTCCCGTCCCGGTGGCAGAAGTCAACGGCTCGACGCGTCGTTGATTCCGGCGGGGAAGTGGGCCGCTGACGCCTCCGCCGCCGCAGTCGCAGCAGTCGCCAGCACGCAGGTGGCTGCGGCTGCAGCGTGTGCGGCGACGACGACGGTTACGCGGGGACTTGCCAGGTGGCCGCCGCTGCGGCCGCCGACTCGGTGGCAATTGCAGTCAACCGCCGGTGGCTGCGGCGGACGCGGCGACGACGGCGGCGACGGAGGTGCGGGCGGCCGACAGCGCCGGCCATGTGTTGGATGTGGCGCCGACGGCGGTGGCGGCGCAGCGAGCAGTTTCCAGGTAGCCGCCGCGGCGGCCGCCGCCTGGTTGGCGACAGCCGTCAACCAGCTAGTGTCTTTGGTGGACGCGGCGACGACGGCGGCGACGCGGAGAGTCGCCAGGTGGCCGCCGCTGTGGCCGTAGACTCGGTGGCAATTGTGGTAAACACGAAGGTGGCTGCGGCGTCCGCGGTGAGGACGGCGGCGACGGACGCGCGGGTAGCCGACAGCGACAGCCTCATATCGGATGCGGCGCCGGCGGTGCGGCGGCGGCGGCAGTGGCGCTGCGGCACATTCGAACCGACCATCGAGACGCTTGCCATTCATGGCGTCTTCACCAGCAGTGGTACGGACTGCTGTAAACTCTTATTGTTCGGGGCCGTCGTGCACGGCGGAGGCCGAGTCCGAGTCTGATGCGTTTCGCCGCTTGTCCGCCCGTCGCCCGGGCTGTAGCCGAAGGACGAGAGTGTGAGCCGCATTGCACTTTCGGGACGTCGCCGTTTTGACGAGATCCGGCGCGTCGCCGCTGGTCGCCGGGGAGGCGAACGACGAAGGAGGGGGTGTGGCAGATTTCACCAGCCGGCCGCCGCCGAATTGCGGACCGAGTAGCCAGAGTGTCCGACGCCCCGAAGCTGAGGTGCCTCCGGCGGTGGGCGACGTTTTCCGCACTGGAAACAAGTTCCTCTTCCACACCTCTTCTTAACTCGCGCTGCCAACTCGCTCTTCAAACAGGATGCCCTCGCCCAGTCCCTCGCCGGTACCCTCGCACACGCGTTCGCATGCCATCTATCCTTCAGGTCTCTTTATGCCCCCGGCAATCCCCCATCAGTTCAGCGGTCTTCGGCCGCTTCTCCCGCAGAGTTCCGGTCGTCCATTGCGTCCGCCAGGTCCTCCCCCACGTCGTCTTTCCCTTCCCCCACTCTCTCCTCTACCTCCTCATCGTCTTCTCCCTCCTCTCCTTCCTCATCGTTTTCTGCCCTATCCTCCTCTTCCTCCACATCATCGAGCGCGGACGGCTCGACAGAGAGATTGCCCTTGTCCGCGTGGTCACCGACGATAGAGGCGTGCCTGCTGCACCAGGCCGCGTAGGACGCCGGCACAAAGGTACACCTCCCGCGCTGGAGGAAAAGAAAGTGGATGACCTTTGAACAGGAGCTCACCTGGCAGCCAACAGTTGCTCCCAGAGAGCCGCACGAAGAGCAACGCATGTGACGTCCGCGGCTGTAAGCCTGCAGGACATTGCGCAGGGTGCCTCCGTTCTCGTCGCAGTACACCTAGGGAGCCCACAGCGCGCATATTTCATGGATGAAGATGCGACGAGTGTTCGAGGGTAGCCCGTACGGCCCCATGAGCGGGGAAGGTAGGATGCCGCCCGTCCGGGTGATCTGCGGGCACAGACCTCAGCGGGTGTTTGGGCGACGTGGCCCGGCCATGGCTCTTCCAGCGCCTGTGTACACCCGGCGAGCAGAGGGAGGAAGAGCGAAAAGCAGTACAGCTCGATGCCTCGCAACGAGGAAAAGAGAGCATGCACCCAGCCGGTCTTCTCCAACGTCCATTCTGCAGAACACCTGCTGTGAAGCTCATTCTGCTGAGCGCGTGACTGGTAAAGACTAGCGGACCCGGCAGCATCGCCGTTGGTCGCTGTGGAGCGGCCTCTGACTGACTGCATTGCACGGACATGCCGGAGAACAAAGATGCTGTTGACGATGAAGGGAACGCGACGAATTTGTGCGCTCTGTCGACAAAGCCAGTAGTGCTTTCAGTGGGCGAAGTGTCTTGACCTGTTCCTCAAGTCAACTGCCACCCAATGACGAGCGAGGAGAAATGTCATGCTGACAGCTACGCCGGCCGTGCAGACAAAACCGGCACTGTCAGGCGAGCGCGTTTGCATGCCCATTTCGAGCGTGGCGGCACGTTGCGCAAAACACGATCCTCTCGTTAGGGAGCCACCAGCCGGTGAGGGGCTCCTGGAGGGGTGCTAGTAAGAATTGGTGGTTTTGCGAATGTGGCCTGAGGCGGGTTTCCTCTCCCACTTCGCCCGCGCCATTGGAACAGTACAACTGGTCCTCAGGAGCATGGTGTGGCAGTGCCCCCATCGGCCAAAACGCGAACACTATCGTAGATCTATCTCGATCTTGTTATTTTCGAGCTGCAGCCAGGCACGAAAGCCTCGAGTGGGATTTCGTCATTGCGTTTCCAGGCCACTGGAAGGGGGGTGCCGACTGCACAAACCTGGTCGGGCAAACATGCCGTCGACCTAACATTGCAAAAAATAGCAAAGCACCATATATAACGTTACACCAAGCGAGGCTGGAAATGCGAACGGGCCTGAGGCTCTGTCGTGATGGCGCGTGCACGGCGTGCTCAAGTGCGTTCTAGCCAATGTGAAGGCGACGTTCCAATCTTGCCCCAATCACTCGCCAATCGCGTCGACCAGTGTTGACGGTATTGGAGTGACCGGGTGACCCGCGCACGAACGGAATTACCGTCCGAAACGGGCCCACTTTCCCGATTCAGGCGGATCCGAGCCAAGCACGTTCACGTGCGCGAAAGTTTTGAAAATTCGCGCACACGTGAGCGTGCTCGGAAAGGAACAATCCGGATGAGATGCCCTTGATCCGGCGCTCATGATTGGACGACCCTGACGGATGGTGTCGGGTGAGGCCCGTCACTCCTTTAAGAGCAGTGCTGTCAAGAGGCCACATGACAGCAATGTGGCGGATCGTGTCCGGTGGGGCCCGCTCCTGCCAGTGTGGTTGCAGCAACGTCGCAGGCGTGCTGTGTCCGAAAACGTCCTTGCGATAGAGAGGAGATGCGATCTGCCCACTTCAGTTGCTGCGTTTCAAACAATATAATCACGCCAGTTTTGGTGGCCTGTCAAGACAGCCGTGGTCAAATCACGCGTGCGCGACGGACTTACATCCATCTTCGGACCCAATCGAGTGCATGTGCACGCGCCGTCAAGACACAGCCTGAGGCCCGTTCGCAAAAGCATTCGCAGTTTGCGAGCCACATGGACCGACAACTCGCCCCCAACCCCAATCCCAGCCCCACCTCGAATTTCTGGCCCGATTGTGGGGCCGGGCCGCGTGCGCGCAAATCGCACGTCGGCCTGAGCGGCATCTACAGGGTATTGAGTGGGTGGCAGAGGCGTGATTTAAATCATTTCTGGCGCCGAATACAGGTGAATTAAATTAACCCTTGATTTGTAATCGTATGAGGTGATTTTTGTTGATTTAAATCATCGGGCATGATTTAAATCATTTAGGCTCGTTTTGCATGATTATAAATACATGTACCATGTGATAACGCCTGATAAGGACCATTAACTCTGGTGTTTTTCTTCGTGTCGCGTGCGACGGGCGTCACCGACTGGGCCGCCGTCGCCACAACGGGAGGGGGCGAGCGGCAGGGGATGGTGACGGCGACGGGGTGCGGGGCGGGGTTCCTCCGCCGCCCCTCCCCGCGGTCACAGCCGTGGCGGAGGTGGCCGCCGCCACCGCCGCCGCGGAGGACCTGTCGTGGCCGCCCATGACGGCGGAGGGGGAAGCCCTCGGCGCCACGCTGACGAGGGAGTGTGCGGGCTTTCCCAAGGCTGCCGCCGTCGACGGCGGCACCAAGGCCGCGTTGCTCTCCGTGCTCGCGGCTGCCGTGTCGAGCGCCGTGTCGCCGGCGGTGCCCGTCGCCGGCGACCGCCTCGCTGCCCTCACCGCTGTCGCGTCTGCCACTGGCACGCATGCCGCCGCCAACCCGTGGGTACGGACCGACATTGTCGCCCGAGGGGGGTGCCTGCACTCACCGCCGTGCTCGTCGCCCTGCCCCTCCCGCCGCCCGCCGCCGGCGCAGCGTCCCGCCCGCCGCCTCCGCCGCCGCCGCCGCCGCCGCCGCCGCCGCCGCCGCCGCCGCCGCCGCCGCCGCCGCCGCCGCCGCAGTCGCCGCAGTCGCCGCAGTCGCCGCAGTCGCCGCCGGTGTGGCGGCCGCCCTTCGCGTCGCCGTCCGCGGCATTGAAGCTGCCAAAGCCGCCGGCGACGCGCCACTCCCCGCCGACGGCGGAGAGCGGTCCGAGCTGGAGGTGGTTGGGGGTGCGCCGGCGGCGGCCGCCGCGGCCGCGGCGGCGGCGGGCGGTGCCGTGGCGGGTGCGCGCCCAGTTGCGCTCGCCGCCTCCGCGATGGTGTGGTCCCTCCTCACCGCCGACAACGCGTCGAGGGCCGTGTCGGGCGTGCTTTCCCGCGCCCGCTGCTGGGGTGCGTCGCCGCCGCAGGCCCTCCGCCCATCGCCGTCGGTGGCGGCAGCGGCGGGGGTAAGGGCGGGAACCCTCCCCCCCCCCCCCCCCTCCTTGCCCTCCCCGCCGCGCTCGTCGCTCTCCTGCCCCCCACGGGGAACCCCCCCGCGGATCAGCTCCTGGTCACGGCGGCGCTCACGACGCTCCGCACGGTCGCCGTCGTTGACGCGGCCTGCGCGGCGCTCATGCCTGCCATAGCCGCGGCCGCGGCGTTGCGTACCCCACCCCTTTCTGTCACCGTCACGCCGGCAGTCGATGAGAGTTGAACGATGACCATCACTCCGGTGCACACCCGCAGTTTTAGGTCGCATCAGTGTAAGTAGGAGAATGCCCATGAGATTAAACTCATGACACCCTCGGGGTAAATGTCTTAAATCATTAAATTCCCTGGACTTTAGTTCAGGGTAGTACTCAAGATTGGCAGACAACCCACACCCCACAGTCTCTGCTAATTTCTTCAGAGGCAAGTGCACGTTGCGGGAGTACTTGATCATGGGACGTTGTGCACGTAAAACGGGACCGTGAGAAGGACACAGGACGGTGTGCAGTACATTCTTGATATGAACATGTCCGAAAGCCTTGGGCAATGTCGCCCATGTCTTTCCTTTTTTGAGGAAGTGTCCACGTCGTCTGTGAGGGACGTTCGCATACTTTCCAGCTACGAATCGCTCTCATTGGGGTCAAAAACGCAGTCGAGTGCGCTGTATAGGCGGGAAACGACGATTCTTGCTGCACTCGGTCAAAGCAGATAGCCGAACTTAGAAAAATATGCGTTTGTGCTCTCTGAGGGCGGATCCAACAATACCGATACGACCTGAGATATGCGCCATATTGCCGAAACGTGGCATATTCGCTGCGGCGTGTCGGGAAACGCCGTGCTAGCAATAATACGAAGCCGTCTGGTCCGGAAACG
>Ga0209186_1002004_pt1 | contig 14718 bp, 13 predicted proteins | sample SidtaG_FD_187426 | JGI IMG/M metagenome (GOLD analysis project Ga0209186, IMG submission 187426) | Marine algal microbial communities from Sidmouth, United Kingdom - Sidmouth_Male2 metaG (SPAdes) (version 2) | ecosystem: Host-associated > Algae > Red algae > Unclassified | place: Sidmouth...
CCAGCCTTCTGAGGAGATCGCCGACACACTGCGACGATTCTGAGGTGCCGCGCTCGAAGTCTAGTACGTGCTTATTACCTTCTGAATCAATCCCTATACCGATGACTACACAGGTCTCGTTGGCCGGGAATACACCGTCAATCATCATCGCAACCCAGGTCGTCTTGGAGAGGTCTCTGGAGCGCAGTTTTTCAACGCCCTTCTTCCCATGCTCTATCCACATCTTAGAGACGCTGCTTTTCCCTATCGCCGATCCTTTTTCTCGTGACACTCCTCGAATCGATCCTCCTGCGACGATTCCCGAGATCACTTGATCGTAGAGGTTACGCTGGGTGGACGGTGCGGCATAGGTCGCTAGCTGCACTTCTCCTTCATCGCTTCTCACTCGCGGTCGAGTAATCGGCTCTTTCTCTCTTCCAAGGTAAGCCACACCGCTTTCACTACCTGCCCGGCGATGCTCGGAGTCGATGGCTGGATGATGCTTTGCTCTACACAACGCGGTGACCTCTTCGGCCATCGTCAAAGACCAGGCCGTTGGCCTAGTCAGTGCAGTCAATGCAGGAAGACCGATCCCCGAACTTGCCAGCGAGTTCGGTATCGGCGACGGCCTCCTGCGCAAATGGGTCAAGAACTCGCAACTCGGGAGCGGAGGCCACCGAGCCGAAGGCGAGGAGGCCGTAGCGGACAAGTTGCGAGTTCTTAGGCGCGAAGTATCTCTACTTCGCGAGGAGAACAACATTTTAAAGCAGGCGGCGGTGATCCTCGGCACCAAAGCGCAGAAGAAAGGCGCGAGATGATCTGTGCGGTCAAAGATAAGACCGGTTTGAGCATCCGCCGAATCTGCGACGTTCTCAACGTCCCGAGGAGCGGCTTCTATCATGCGGCTAAAGAGACCCCTAGCCAGGTCTCAGACGGAAAACTTGGCGACCTAATCGAGGACGTGTTTCATACCCACCGAGGCCGCTATGGTTACCGGAGGATTGGACATGCCCCAGCGGCGCTTGGAGAGGTCTGCGCACCAGCTAGGGTACGTCGAATAATGAAGGAGAGAAACTTGAAAGGCTTACGGCCAAAGAGCTTCAGGCCCATGACTAGCGATGGCAGAGCTGAGGCCCCGTCACCGAACCTCATCGCCAAGGACGGCCTACCAGAGGCTCCCAACCGCGTTTGGGCCGGAGACATCACCTGTATCCGCACGAAACATGGGTGGCTCTACCTTGCCGTGGTCATCGATCTCTACACCCGAAGACTCGTGGGCTGGTCTCTTGCCAAGAACATGCGAGCAACTCTCGTTGTAGACGCGCTCAAAAAGGCGCTCGACTCCTGCCCCAAAGTCGAGGGCAGGTTCTTTCACAGCGACCGTGGAAGCCAGTATGCAAGCAACCTCTTCCGCTCCCTGCTCGCGGCTGAGTCCACGCGCCAGAGTATGTCAGCGAGAGCCAATCCCTACGACAATGCCTGGACCGAATCCGTGATCGGCACGATCAAACGCGAACTCATTGGTGATGGGCTGTTCGAAAGTGAAGACGATGCGAACCTTGCGATCTTCGAATACATCGACGGAGACTACAACACTAGGCGAATGCACTCGTCCCTCGGATACCTCTCACCTCACGAATTCGAATACGGAACCCTCGCAACTTCACACACTTCAACAAGAGCGTAGTGGTCCACGAATCAGCTGCACCTCACAAAGTCGTGGGAGGCTTCCGAAATCATCTTTCCAAAAAACGAACCTGATGTCCCCTGAAATGATCGAGCTCTTGGGCGCCTTTTTCCCCGTCATTATTGGGGCTATTCTGGCTCTGGTAGCTGCCCATGTTTCCCTGCGCGCGAATCGGCTTCAGCGGCTGATGTCGGACATGCCAACATCGAAGACCAGCGGTGTCTTCATCGGCTTCAATGAGATCAAAGGGCGTGCCATTCACACCAATCCGCTGACCAGCCACATCGCCCAGCAGCCGTGCGTCTACTACAGCTATCATGTTTCCGAGCACTGGTCGCGCACGGTGACGGAGCGTTACACGGATAGCCATGGTCGCCGGCGGACACGCCGTCGCCGAGAAAGCGGATGGAGGACTCTGGATTCTGGTGGCAAGGTCACGCCGTTTTTTGTCGAGGACTCCCATGGTGCCGTCTTGGTTCGTCCATCTGGGGCAGAACTCGAAGTTCCGACGATCTTCTCCAAGACCTGTAGTCGGCGCGATCCACTCTACTATCAGAGGGGGCCAAGGGGGGCAGTTCGGGACTCCGACCATCGCCGCAGGTTTGTCGAGAAGGCCATCGTCATAGGAGCTCCACTATATGTTCTCGGCCAGGCACGGGAGCGAAGAGACATCGTAGCTGCGGAGATCGCCGTCGATCCGATCGCGCCGAAATTCCTCGTCTCCACTAGGAGCGAGGAGCAGATCGCCGGAGGCAAGGGGGCCGGAGCAGTCGGGCTAGCGTTGTTAGGAGCTGTTTTTGCCGGCGGTGGGGCGTTCGGCTATTTCGCTTCGATTGGTGTCGAGCCAGTGGTCTGGATCATCGTTTTCGCGGTCCTCGTTTACTTTCTGCTGTGGACTATCTTCTGGGGAGTTCATGTGACGAATAGCGTCATTGGATTACGAAACCGAGTTCGCCAGGCCTTCTCCCTGATCGAGGTGCAGCTGAAGAGACGCGCTGATCTAATTCCCCAACTGGTAGGGGTGATTCGTGGTGCGACTGCGCACGAGAAAGACGTCCAGGTCGTCCAGGTCCGCCTGAACGAAGTTCGCTCTGGAGCATCGGACACGATGGCTGACTACCAGCGTCGGTCGGGCAAGCTCGTCGCTCTCGCCGAGGCTTATCCCGAAATCACCACCGCAGGGAACTTTCTACAGCTCCAGAAAGAACTTGGAGAAACCGAGGAGCGTATTGCTCTCGCCCGTAGCTACTACAACGAGATGGCGACCTTTCTCAATGACCGGTGCCAGGCGTTCCCAGACGGATTGTTTGCCAAGATCGTGGGTATCCGCGAGCTAGATCTTTACCACATCACCGATGATGAACGCGCTTCCGTCGAGTTTGATTTGGCTATCGATGAGTAAGAGGAGTAAGAGGAGTAAGAGGAGTAAGAGGAGTAAGAGGAGTGAAGATCCAGAGTGACTCATCCCTCATCTGACTATAGGAGCCCGGCCCCGTATGGGCGACCGCTCACCAACCTGTAAATGTAGAAACGGCAATGGGCTTCGTAACTGTCTCTGGAAATTGGGGGGTGCTTGCGGCGGTGTGAGCGTGACGGATGGCGAGGGATCGCCGCTCCTAGTCCTAGTGCGCCCTCAGGTGGGGATTGCTGTCTTGCCTTCAGACAGAGGACGTCTGCCGTAATATGCGCTTGTGCAACAGGGTCGTAGTGGTGATTTACTAGTCGCCTCCCAGAAGCGGCTTGTCGTTTGGCGACTTGGAATTGGAGGTCACCACTACCAAGCGTGACATGGTGGCGCGTGCGGTAGGAAATAGGGAAAGCGATCCGGCTTTTCGGAGAAGGGTGGGCAACGTACTATTTGGCGACTGGACGCTGGCACCGCCGTCTAGCGCTTAGCCTAACCGTGCAGGCAACCCAGCTCGCGCATGGCCGACAGGGGTAGGTCCCAGAGCTGCAGCTGGTCGATGATTTCCCGTAAGACCAGCAGAGAAGCTACGGTGTCGAAGAGTGCGTCGTGCCAGCTCAGATCTCTGCCGTTCTTGCCCATTCCAGAACAGAGTTCGACGCACTCTTCGGCGACTCCCAGGTGGATCGCGCAGGTTCCCAGCGAGTAGTCTTGCAGGTGCGGTAAGGTCTTTCTCGCCAAGATCAGAGTGTCCAGCCAGGGGCCGAATCCATGGAGCGGAAAGGTGCGTAGGAACTTCCGTTCGGTTCCTGCTCCGTGGGCGACAGCGATCCTGCCTCGTAGCAGTTGGCTAACTTCAGGCCAGACATCGGCAAAGCGGGGAGCACCGTCGAGATCCGCCGCCCGAATACCATGGACATCCGCTGCACTCCAGATGATCGGGCGTTCCGGAGCGAGGTAGCTTCGGAGTAGTTCGTCGAGCACCGTTCCCTTTTCCCGTAGTAGGCCAATGCCAATTTGGACGGGTACATCGGTCTCGCCTTGGCCTGCTCCGCCGGATTCGAAATCGATTCCAGCGAACTCGCAGTCCGCTAGGATTGGGTCTTCCGAATTCACAGGGGAGCAGTCTCTTTAAGGAGTCGGGACGATCTTCCAGATGATCGCGCTGGCATCCCGGCCACCGCCACCAGAGGCAAACCGGTTCCCATCAGGGTAGAAGGCGACCACATGACACCCACTCGGGTGGGCTCTTTGTGTGCTGATCAGGCCGCCGTTCGTGGCCGAACGAAGGGCTATATTGCCGCTGAGTAGCCCGATAGCGAAAACACCGTCCACGCCGCTCGAGCATCCTTCGACATCGCTTCGGTCTTTGACCGCTACTTCTTCGTGAAGGAGGTCACCTGTCTCCACGGCAACCGTCGCATGACCGATGTGAGCACGACTATCGTCTCTGCTGAAGGCACAGGCACCGTCTGGACCGACGATGTTGTCCCAGATTGCCTTGCCCTCTGGAATCGAGAACAGCATCGAGCCGCGGCCGTCGCCAGAGATTAATAGGCGTTCGCCGTCGCCGGCTACAGCGACATGGCGCATTTTACGTCCCTCTAGCGTGATCTTCGCTGTCACCTCTACTGTTGAGAGGTCCCAGACACAGATCTCTTCACCCTCGTCGATGCCGTGGATGGCGACTACCGAGCGGCCGTCGGGCATGAAGGCTAGATCGCGAATCTCGTTCCCATTTCCCAAGCCGAACTCACGGACGATTTTTCGTGAGTCCATCGACCAAACTGCGATTTGCGAACTGTTGGTACAGCCTGCGGCGATGAAGTTGCCGTCCTTTGAGAGACTAACCGGACCGATTGGCCCAGGCGCAGTCAGGGTTTGGAGAAGCACGCCGGTCTCCGACTGCCAGATCTTGATCGTAGCGTCCGACGCCCCGGTCACTAAGAATGGGGAAGATGGTGAGATGTCGAGTCCGCGGATCTGGTCTTTGTGGCCGGAAAGCGTGGCGACTTTCTCAAGGGTCATCGAAGGAACATTCAGCGAATTCTCGTCGACTCCGCTAGAGATGGGAGAAGCGGGGGTAGATCCTCCGATTTGCGAAGTAGATCCCATAGAAAGCGATTCCGTCGATGCTGGTGCGTTGACAAGGAAGGCATCAACGGCGCTCTGGCTGGACGAGTCCAAGCCATTGCGGATGGCCGAAGCCGCCTCTTTGGCATCTTCGAACGAGGTGGTCACCGCGTCGGTGTGCTTCGAAGACAGAAGGTCAAGTTGCTCGCCGAACACGGATTGGAGTCGGCTCAGGTCTGGATTGCTCGAGAGCGGTTCCGGCAGGGCTTTTTTAGCCTTCATTCGCACAGCCTCCTGTCGAATCTGCAGGACGCCGTCGGAATTTCCGGCCACCTGCCTCCTTTGCTCCAGCCGGTTAAGGGCTTCGAGATATTTATCTATTAGACCTTCGGTGGCTTCAGTGTGGGCGCTGTCGAAGCTTGCTACCCGATCTTCGTGACCCTTGGCGATTGCGACAAGCTCTTCTGGGATGGCACTAGGAGTGCCCGAGGAGGTCAAGGACGGTGACGAATTTGGGGACCATTCGAAGACTGCGGATCGCTGCCTCTTGCTACCCATGACCTTCCAGTAGTCGCCGTAGTGAACGACCGATGGTTTAGGGAATTCCTTAGGATTATCGGCTACCGCAAATTTTGAGTAGTCCCAAGGAGAGCCGTCGTCCCACTGCCAGCTACCATTCACATTGGTAGCACCCAGATAGAAGCCCGAGTGGCCAGCAGCTGCGCCGACTTTGCGGACGATGGCATCTTCCTCACTGGAAGAAATAGAAGCCAGCTTGGCACCGAACCGTTCCGCGCGCCTCGATGCCGACGCGTAGTCTAGAGCTAACGGAAGAAACAGGTAGGCTGATCCATTTTCTCCGAGATGGATTTGACTGAAGTCCGCCTGTTGGAGCGTCTGGCCATCGGCAAGATGCTGGCGGAGCTTAGTAATCTCTTCAAAGGTCTTGCTGTCGATCCCGCCGCTAATTGGTTCTGAAGCTTCACTCGGCTCCTCTTCTGAAGGACTGGTTTCCGGGGCGTTAGCTCTGATCGTCTCCGGGGTAGGATCGTTACTGGCTACTTCGCCCTTATCACCGGCGAGATTGAGTCCGACTTTGACGTCAAACTTGTCTTTAACTAGGAACCAGCCACCACCGAGCAGGCCGAGGAAGACTAGGAGCCTAATCAGTTGGGCGCGTCTCTGGTTGGCAGATTCCTTCCGCTTTTCGGCGGCGAGGTCTCGAACCGGGCGGCCGTCACCGGCAGCTGAGAAACGAAGCTTCTTCTTCTTGGATGCCGTGGTGGTAGCCGCGCGGCGCGAGGCGACTAGGGCTACCGAGACCTCCTTGGCCGTCGCGTAGCGGTCATCGGGTTCCGCTCGGAGACACTTGGTGATTAGGTCGTCGATAGCAGGATGGCTCTCGGCGACTTCCGAGGCGGGAGAGAAGCCCGGCGATGGTACTCCACCGGTCAGCATCTCATAGAGCATGACTCCCATCGAGTAGATGTCTGCCCTGTGATCGACAGGAGCCTCGCCACCGAAGCGTTCGGGCGCTGCATAGTCGGGCGTTCCCATGTCCTCTTCTGCGGAATCGTCTTCACCGCCCATGCGGAGGCTGGCAAGACCGAAGTCGAGAATCTTGGCGTGACCTTCTTTGTCGAGCATGATGTTGCCAGGCTTGATGTCGAGGTGTACGACGCCTTTGCCATGCGCGTAATTCAGACCTTCGCAGATCTGAGCAAACATGTTGAGGGTCTTCTTTTCATCGAGACCACTTCCTTGGATGAGGTCGTGGAGCGTGTAGCCATCCACGTGCTCCATGACGAAGTAGAAGAAGTCCCCGGCTTGACCGAAATCGTAGATCCCGACTACGTAGGGATGGTTCAGTTGGGCCATGGCTCGGGCTTCGCGGCGGAAGCGATTCGCATACTCGGGGTCCTGTCCGACCGAAGGGGGCAAGATCTTCAGCGCGACCAGGCGGTCGAGTTGGGGCTGGCGCGCTCTGAAGACAGCTCCCATACCGCCACAGGCGATTAAATCGAGGACTTCAAGCTGGGGGAACAGCGCTTGAAGTTCTTCGACGGAGGGGGCTATAAAATCGCCGCGCTGGGCGGCTGGCTCAGTCATGGTCGGAGGTCAGGTAAAAGACGGGGCTGAAAAATTGCGAGACGGCTACTAATATTAATCCCTGATTCCTCGCTGGGAACAAGCTCAAAGCCGAGAAACCTGGCCGGACTCTGCAAGCTCTCTTCCTGTTGGTACTAGAAAACCCTCTAGCCCTAGCAGCCTTTGCAGAGGAACAGTTGCTCTGCCTAAAAGACAAAGTGATTTGCCGAACCGAAGCAGTCTCCGCTCTGCCCCCGGAGATCACGTTTCTAGCTAGCCCGATTCCGAGACTACGTTGGTCTGTCTATTTGCCGATCAGACGATTGGAGCAGGGTAGTCGAGAACCCTCCGTAGCTTTTCAAGGGAATCCTCTATATGGTCTAATTTGGCGGCCACTGGAGAGGTGTTCAACGAGGAAGCATCATTGTTGTTTTGGCACAGAAAACCCCTGCAAGCTAGTGCTTGCAGGGGTTTCGTGGATGAGAGGTGGAAAATTGGGCTAAGAGCTCGATTTAACAGGTTACCGACCAGAGTCATCATCTAAGAGCTGTTTAACTAATTAAAGGTAAGCTATTTATCCAATTTAAGTTGGGCTCTGCCTGCGTGGCATCATCCGTTAGTGACTTATATCAAAATTATAGTTCATGGTTTGAATTCTGCAAGAGGGATGTCCAATTAGTTATAATTAGCGCGCAGGAAACTCGCAGTAACGCGAATTCTTGACCATCTTCGGGTGGGAACTCCGGTGTGGAGAATGGATGTGTCAGCTTGTGGCGCCAAAAGGTAGATATCGCATTCGGAGTGTTGACCGGACCTGGAGCGTCTCTGCCAAAAAATCTAAACAGAGTGAACTTTCCCTACAGGCACTGGCCTAGAACGCAAAAACCCCTGCAGGCTTGAGGGCCTGCAGGGGTCATCGTTTAACGAGACGAAAATTGGGAAAACGGGATAAGAGGTCTAAGTTTTAAGGGTAAGGTCCAAGTCCGTCTACGGTTAACGAAATATATAGGCTAAGTAGGTATTTTGAGTATCAAAGCGGATTCGAATAGGATCTTGTCCGCGCTACGTTATGATTATAATGCGATGCCTAGTGATTTGCAAGGATTTATTCTAATTTTCATACTTACTTACTAATGATATTCTCATTGATGATATTTCATGAGTTGGGTCGAAGTGATTCGATCTCAAGAGCAACGCATTTCTGCCTCATTGCCAAAGGGTTACTATAACTTTTGTGTGATCCCAAATTAAGTCCCTCTGAGCGTTCTAATGAACGGGTAGTCGATGAACTGTTTTTGGTCCGAATGTCTCCTCGACTCGACTCCCCGGCGTTGGATGGTCAAATCTCCGCAGGTCGGGAATCTCATACTGGCTGAATGAGAAGGCGGCGCAAGTATGCGCGTTCAGCCGTGCTCCCCGTGCTATCATATTAACCGGGTGCTTGCGACGGGCACACACTACGGACGTATCTGCGCGCACGAGAAGTGCAATTCCCTTCCGAGTGCGGTCGACCTCTCGCGTTATCCGGGGCGAACTAGCCAGATCGCTAGCGCATTCCTCCAAATCTATATGGACATCGCTCCTTATATAAGGCGCGGTGAGGGGAAAAGGAACCGCGAAGCCTAGCTCTGTTACTGAATTCGCTAACTTTGGATTCGTCCTCCTATCTCCGGACGAACTCCAAGGGATTAACAATGACTGGCAACCACGGATCTCTACTGCTCTCTACACGGATCACACCAAGATCGGCCGATTTTTTCCAAATTAGTTCTTGATTTTTGTTGAAACGAACAATATTCATGTGAACAGCATTTCTCGCGAATTGCTCATTCAAGACATAAAGCATCACGGATATGGCCACAAAAGACACAAAAGACACGACACCTACCAAGGAAGCCGCAGCTAAGCCTGCCGCCAAGCCCGCACCAGCTCCGAAGGAGGACCCGGGCGTAAAGCGCCTTCAGGAAGCACGAGCGAAAAATCTCGATCTCGCCATTCAGTCGATCCAGAAAGACTATGGTGAGGGTGCCATCCTTCGCATGGGGGATGAGCACAAGGTGGACATCGACGCCATCCCGACCGGAAACCTTCTCATCGACCGAGCGCTCGGAGTCGGTGGCTTTCCAAGAGGCCGCATCGTCGAGGTCTACGGACCAGAGTCTTCAGGTAAGACGACTCTCGCTCTTACTGTCGCTGCTCAAGCCCAAAAGCGGGGTGGTCTTGCAGGATTCATTGATGTGGAGCACGCACTTGATCCCCAGTATGCCCGTCGCCTTGGCGTGAATCTCGATGACCTTTTAGTTTCGCAACCGAGTTCAGGTGAGGAGGCTCTTCGAATCTGCGAGACGTTAGTTCGCTCGAACGCTCTTGATATTGTCGTTCTGGACTCCGTGGCGGCCCTTGTCACTCGTCAGGAACTTGAGGGAGAAATCGGTGATGCTACAGTTGGTGCTCAGGCTCGCCTGATGAGTGCTGCTCTGCGGAAGCTTACCTCGGTTATCGCGAAGGCCCGAACCACGGTGATCTTCACGAACCAGATTCGGGAGAAAATTGGGGTGATGTTTGGTAGCCCCGAAACCACCCCAGGTGGACGTGCACTCAAGTTCTATGCCTCGGTTCGCGTAGACATCCGTCGGATCGGATCGATTAAGCAAACCGATGGTACCGTGACTGGCAACCGCACGAAAATGAAGATCGTGAAGAACAAGGTCGCTCCTCCCTACACGGAAGCCGAATTTGACATCATGTATAACGAAGGTATTTCTGCAGTTGGCTCACTTCTCGATCTAGCGCTCGACTACGAAATTGTTCAAAAGCGGGGCTCGTGGTTCAGTTACAAGGGGACCCAGATGGCTCAAGGACGTGACGCTGCCAAGATCGCGATGAAGGAGGACGAGAAACTCTACGCTGAGGTTGAGACAGAAGTCCGCGCGCGTATGGAGGCAGATGCTACTGCAAAGCGGTAATTTGCTCGGGTATCGTAAAAGGTGGGGAGTAAGGCTCCCTGCCAATTGCGATCAGGGCCCACCGATGTGGTATGCGCGGTGTGGCTTTCTACCTTACTGAACCCAAGTATGCTCATTTCCCGATGTTCCGATGAAGGGCGAAGAACGCGATAGATAAGTCAGTCGTGGCTAGCATATACAAGAGACCACTTCGAATCGTTTCAGGCGGTCAGACAGGTGTCGATCGCGCGGCATTGGATTTTGCCATTGAGCACGGAATTCCTCATGGAGGTTGGTGTCCATTGGGGCGTGTTGCCGAGGATGGTCCTTTGGACGGCCGCTACTGTCTGAAAGAGACAGAGACTTCGAGCTATCGACAGCGTACTCATCGCAATATCCAAGACTCCGACGGCACGCTAATCATCGCCCAATCCCAGCCCTTACGGGGCGGCACTCGGCTGACGGAGAGGCTAGCAAGTCTTGACTACAAACCGGTGCTAGTGGTCCTACAGACAGAGCCGTTGGATGGGGCTCAGGAAGGACTTCTGGAGTTTGTCGAAAACGAGTTCGTTCGCGTTTTGAATGTCGCTGGACCTCGTGGCTCCGGCGCGCCCGGAATCGAAGCTTTTGTGCGACAGGTTCTCGAAGTTCTGCGCCCCCCTCTGGTGAACGGGAGGCAAACTAGTAGATAGTCGTGAGTGTCTTCGCAAACCGGTCGCAGGAGGCCCAGGAGGTTTTGTGGCGACCTGAAGAGCAGGCGTCTGGCGCATGGACCAGTGTTCAAAAAATAGCAGCCTCGTCACCCAAATTTGGTGTGGCGACACTTGTGACCGCTTTGGATTACGTGGGCTCGGGAACACGCCGTTCTGGCCGCTTCTACATGTTCCCGTCCCGGCGCAATCCAAAGCTCCGGCAAGCCGGGAGCACTCCAAAAAATAGCAGCCTCGCTCCGCAACCAAGTTTGGAGTGTTGGTGCTTGCGATCGCTTTGGATTGGATGGGCTCGGGAACACGCGCTTCTGGCCGATCCTACGAGTTCCCCGTTGATCGGGAACTCGTGGGGGGGAGGCATAAGAGAATACTGCCGCGTCTACGTTTCCGAGAACTTCCTATGGCTATTCGTTCGACTGGCGATCGACCAGTCGTAGAATCGCTCGTGCTTTGTATGCCGAGAACAGCACCGCACACGATGCTATGAGAAGAAGCAGTGGAACGTGATGTGGTTGAAAGTCCCTAGAGGTTGTGCCTTCTAAGACGCCATAATTGACGGCAGCGATTTTCATGAGGATCGCTGCGACTGCCCAGAAGGCGACGTTGGCGACACTCCAGACTGTTTGCCTAGCCGAGCATTCTAGTGACCAAAGCGCGAATTTTTCGAACTTGGTTTGAGGGGCCAGATCCTCCTGCCTCTCTGGTTCTGGATGGAGTTTCATCGTTGCAATTCTACAGCAGAACAAAAAAGGCGCGCTCGGTATCGAGCGCGCCTTCTAAAAGACTTTGACCACCTACCAATTCAAGAACCGGCAGTCGGGCAACCGGGCTTCCTTACTTATGCTTGTGGCCGGACTTGCAGCATGCGCCACCGGTGCCGCAACATTCAGCGGCGGCTTTGCAACAGGATCCACCGCTGCCGCAACAATCAGTGCTGGCGCAGGAGGTGAGAAGGCATGCTCCAGCGGCGAAGCTGATGGCGGCGAGAATACGTGTGATCTTGATCATGGTTGTGTTGGTCGTCGTAACCAAGACTACCTTACGAACGAGAGCGAGGTAAAGGCGAGAAAAACCGTGCAGCCGTCCTTCCTAGAGAATCTCTCGTCAGAGGAGTTCCGGCTTGCGAAGAAGCTCATCGACCCGAGAGAGCAGTCGACCGGCACCACCGCCATCGAGGATGCGATGGTCGAAGGAGAGGGTGATTTCCGCTTCGGTGACTGGGATGAAGGTTTCGACTTCGGGGCTCCAAACGGGCTTCTTCCGGCCTACGCCAAGGCCGAGGACTAAGTTCTGTTCTGGAAGGGGGATCGGGGTGGCCCAGACGATTCCAAAGGAGCCAAAATTGGTCACGGTGGCGAGCCCGGGCTTCAGGGCTTCGGGGGGGAGTCGACGTTGGCGGGCTAGATGGACGAGGTCGTTGTAGACTTCGACGAGCTCGCTCAAGGGCCGCTTGTCGGCATTCTCGATGACAGGGACTAGGACACCATCCTCGACCTCGACAGCGAAGCCGATGTCGATCGACTTCGGGTGGACGATGCGCTTACCGATGAGTCGTCCACCGATGGCTGTATTCTCGGCAATAGCGAGGGCAAGGGCACGGAGTGCATAGAGAGCTGGGCCCGGCTTGCTGAACTGCGTCTTACGGTGAATTAGAACGGGGTCGAGAACTACTGGCGAGCCGACGGTAGCAAGCGGTCGGGACCAACTGCGACGCATGGAGTCGGCGACCGCAATCCGCATCGGCGAGGCGTCGCTGTGTTCCTGCTCTTCGAGTCGTTGAATATAGCCCTCGAGATCCTCGATGGTGACGCGTCCGCCGGCCCCGGTTCCTGCGATTCCGGCGAGGTCGGACGCATTAAAGCCCATCTCCTCCATGCGCGAGCGCATGCGCGGGGATATGTAGCTGGCACCGGTGGCATTCGCGGGCACTGGCAACCCTTTGACTGTGGGAGTAACGGTGGGCTCCTCCGGGGTAGCGAGACCTGACCCATTCGCGTCGGGGGCAAAGTGAGGCTTGTCTTCTGGCTCCGCAGGCTGCGGAGTGGGAGGGGTGGGCGCGGGCTCAGCTACGACTGCTGAGGTAGCTGGTTGCGCGACGGCTGGGACCTCCGCTGTTGGGGCCTCCGCTGTTGGGGCGGTTCCCTCACATTCCACTAAGGCGAGCAAGGTGCCTACGGGGTAGGTGGCGTCGAGTTGCGCGCGGACTTCGCGGATGACTCCGGCGCGGGGCGCGGTGACGGCCATGACTGCCTTATTGGTCTCGACCTCCATAATCTCCTGATCAGTTGCGACCGTGTCACCGGCTTGCACGTTGATCGATACCACGGAGGCTTCGGCGATCGACTCGCCGAGTTGGGGCATGACAATGGGAACATCGGACATCTTGGAAAGGTCAAAAAACTATGTCTTATGGGTAGGCTGCCCGCTGAGCCTTGGCGACCCTATTTTCTTAGTAGTCAGAGATTGATCATGGATGGAAAGAGGGATGGTTCTTGCTTCGTGTCTGATGTGGGCGAAATCTCCTGCCGTCCACGAACCCAACCAAGAACTGATTATCCGATGACCTGGCTCGCTTTTGCTCTTCTCACTGTTTTCGCCTGGGGCGTTTATGGCGTCATGCTTCACACCGGTCAGATGACCATGGGAGATCCTGAGTTGGGGCGTTACAAGGCCTTTCTGTGGGTGGGGATCGCGTATTTCGTAACGGCGGTCATCGCGCCGATGGTGTTAATCGCGGCAAAGGGGGGCGACATTCGCTTTTGGACCTACCCAGCGAAGGGGATGACTTGGAGCTTCATTGCCGGGACCGTGGGAGCCATCGGTGCGTTCGGAGTGTTGCTGGCCTTCGGGGCTAAGGGCTCGCCGCCGGTGGTCATGTCGATCGTCTTCGCCGGTGCACCGATCATCAATGCCCTCGTTTCCTTAAGTCTGCATCCGCCTAAGGGTGGGTTCGGCGCTGTGCCGATGCCGTTCTATCTCGGCATCGCTATGGCAGCCATCGGCGGTTGCTTGGTCTGCTTATTCAAGCCGGGCCCTGGTGGTCCACCGAAGGCCGACTCGCCGGCCCAAGTCGAAGCTGGACAGCAGTAGCCTAGATGGTGTGATTACTGTGGATCGTCCTGCTGTGTTTCCTGGCCGCGCCTTTTGGGCTGCGCGCTGGGTCGGCGCCTGCTCTCAAGGCGAAGGTGATGGGATGACTTTCAATATTTGCCTCGGGGTGGCGAAGGACGTGGGCAATGTTTGGGAGCATCGGCGCGAGCTGGTCTGCGATGTCCTTCGGAATCGAACTACAGATGTTGTCGGGTTGCAGGAAGCTTGGGGCTTTCAAATCGAGGCCATTTGCGAAGCTGTGCCGGGCCACGGGTGGGTAGGTCGATCTCGGGACGAGGCCGCATCCAAGAGTGAGTGGTGTGCGATTTCGTCCTAGCAAGGACGGCTCGAGTGGTCAATTCGGGCACGTTTTGGCTATCTGAAAAATCAGACTTTCACCCATAAGAATCAGTTTTTGCTGGCTCCGTTATCGGCACACTTCACGTCATCGACCAACGGAGCGCGGCATCGCCCCGATCAAACTCATCGCAGTAATTACGCTGATGGTAATTCTCTTTGGCTTAGTTGTCCCAGTCACGATTTCATCGCTCTAAGCAAACAAACTAACGACGGGAGTGTAACGGTTCTTCTGTAAAAGCTGCTAGGGCCTAGAGCGCTTTCTGGTGCAAACCGGAAGAGAGCTTGCGGTGTCCGGCCAGGGTTCCCAGATTTTGGGTGTCAGATCAACGACACCATGACCGAACACCACGACGTCCAATATGCATCCATCCCAAACGCCAT
>Ga0209186_1002006_pt1 | contig 14705 bp, 12 predicted proteins | sample SidtaG_FD_187426 | JGI IMG/M metagenome (GOLD analysis project Ga0209186, IMG submission 187426) | Marine algal microbial communities from Sidmouth, United Kingdom - Sidmouth_Male2 metaG (SPAdes) (version 2) | ecosystem: Host-associated > Algae > Red algae > Unclassified | place: Sidmouth...
ACAAATTTTTAATCTGCCTCGTACCGACGACTTTAGCCGTCGCGGAAAGTACCGAGCCATTTGACGGCTAAAGTCGTCAGTACAGTGGCATTTCAAAATAAAATTAAAAATTTGTCCTGCACCCCTTTGGAGTAATACATTTACGGAATTGACCATTAATTGGGCAGCACTGTTAAGTGCAAAATATCGGTAGCTTTTTTGGGATGAAAATTTGTTTTGAGTGCCTCTATGTACTCCATATTACGAGCCTAAAGGCTCGTTTGACGTATTTTTATTGAAAAACTCTACCAATATTCGACCCCTAACGAGGTCACGTAACATTTTGCCCAATTAATGGTTAATTCCGTACATTTAAAAATATAAAATTATGAAAAAAATCATCATTCTTCTGACCGTCTTAATGACTGCTTCAATATTAATCCCAACTACCGAAGCACAATCTCGAAAACGAAATTACGTACTTGAAAAACGCGATATTTCTGACTTTACAAAATTAGATATTTCGGGAGGATTTGCGGTACATCTCATGCAAACAGATGAACCTTCCCTTGAAATCGAAGCACCTGACCATGTGGTAGATGACATCAAAACGAGTGTCAAAAACGGACGCTTATACATCAGCCACAAGCACAAACTCAAAAGGTTAAAAACTATTACACTTCACATTGGTTTTCAAAAACTTGAGAAAATAAAATTGGAAGGCGGCATCAGTTTATCTTCGGATGCACCTATACAAACGGAGATACTTGATTTGGATTTGGTAGGCGGGATAAATCTTGATTTGGAAGTCAATACAGAAGATGTATATGTAACCGCCGAAGGTGGTATGACGATGCTGTTGTGTGGCAAAACGACCCGTGCTGATTTTCATCTTGAAGGAGCGGGTAATCTGTCTGCTTTTTGTTTGGTAGCCAATGAAATGAAATTGGAAATTGAAGGCGCAGGTAAAGCCAACGTACACGTTATGAATGACTTAGAAGTTGAGATTGATGGTGTAGGTACGGTCAAATACAAAGGGTATCCAAGAGTGAAAAAGCATATAGATGGTATTGCTTCTATAAGGCATGTAGAAGATTGAAATTGATTAAAAAAGTCGCTCATCCCCAAGATAAGGTGAAACGTAACACAGGCTTCCAGGCTGCACCGCGTTAGTTGTGAAGGAAATCCACCGAAAGTGCAGGCTGGAAGCCTGTGTTACTTTGAATCAAAAAGAAATTTCACCCCCATTTGGGGATGAGCGAAAAAAGTATTAACTCTTTTCAAAACAACGCCTTTTCATCATTCGAATGAAAAGGCGTTATTTTTTATAACCGCTCAAATGCGCTTCTAATTTAGATAGTCGATTGATTATCAATTGCTTTTCTAATATGCTCGTCTCATTTTTTGCAATAAAAGCATAAAAAATTCATAAAAAATAATAAATATTTCACTTTTTTGTTTCAAAATTAAAACAATTTGTTTTAATTTGTAATTAAATAAGTGATAGAACAGTGTGACGATGTCGCGCTATTTTAATTATAAATGAATTTTTAATAAAAAATTTATGTAGCACATCATGTATAGTGCAAATGTGAGGAGGTGTTTATACGATTTCGCGCAGCGAAATAAAGACTTCTTTATTCGTTGTTTTATACATTTAAATTTATGGATATGAAACAGACACTAAAGAGAGCATTTGACAAAGCCAAGTATTTTTTCAATCTCACTTGGTTCAAAATCACCTTACTGGTCATTTTGGCGGTCGCTTTGAATCGCAAAGATTTGAGTTTTTCTTTTAACCTCAATACGGGCAATCAACTACCGACTATGGGCGAAGAGCAAGCCATAGCGGTAAGCGACGTAATCACCGTACCACAGGTACGACAAAATGTTACGGGCTTTTCGAGCATGGTAGCACGACCTGTTAAACACCGTACACCAAAAGAACTGGCACTTTATAAAAAACGAAAATCTTATGTAGAACGATTTGCGGCAGTGGCAGTGGCGGAGATGAAAAAATACGGTATTCCAGCGAGTATAACCTTGGCGCAAGGCGTGGTCGAGACCAATTCTGGAGCAAGTTCGCTTGCCAGCAAATACAATAATCATTTTGGTATCAAATGTTTTTCAAAGAAATGCGGAAAAGGACATTGTGTGAATTTTTCGGACAATTCGCATAAGGATTTTTTCGTGCGCTATGAGACTGCGTGGAACAGCTACCGCGCACACAGCGAACTGTTGACAGGCAAACGATACCGACACTTGAAAGAACTCGGCAAGGATTACAAAGGCTGGGCAAGGGGCTTAAAACAAGCAGGTTATGCGACCGACCCGGCGTATGCAGACAAATTAATCGAAGCAATAGAAGACCTTGAATTGTATGAATATGACAAGTAATAGCATGTAGCGTTGGAGTATCAGTAAATGCCCTCTGACGCACTTTCCAAACTATACTATCACGCTTTAAAACCAACCATTATGTCAAGTGCCACACATTGGGGGCTACTGTATTTGCTGCTTTTACTATTGATTATTTTCAGCTATTCGTTGACTAAAATGATACTGGATTTTAGGCAGCGAATTATTGGCAAACCAACTTATCCTTTGGTGAAAGCCTTTAGTGTTTTGTTGATAGCTTTCACGCTTCAAAATGGCTTGAATCGATTGCTGTTTACGATTGCGATGGACTTGTTGGGCTATGAAGATTATGTCTATGCAGGCAATCCGCATGGGACGGCTATTTTTTATATTGTGGTTGGAGCAGTCGCGATTGTTTATGCCTTATCATTGCGAGGAGGAGGTAATGATGAGGAGAGTGAATAAATTTGAGTTGTAAAAAATGGTGATTGGTGATTGGTTTCTAATAGACTTTACTTCACAAAATTTCATATCAACCAATCACCAGTCTCCAATCATCGCTTTCCACAACTTGAGTTATTTAAATATTTAATTCGGTTAATGAAAAGTTAAATGGCAGCTAAAATCTCGCATGGGATGTCGATAATGTATAGATTTGTTAATCCGTTTATTTGTTCTTTGCAAATTTAGAAACTAAAATAAATGGATTAAGAGCATGTTTGGATTTTTTCAAACACGCACTAAGAATAAACGAATCCGCGAGTACATGAATAAACGAGCAATTTGGTTAATCATTGGCATGATGAGTATTGCCTTACTTGGTGTAATACTACTTCAATCATATTGGATTAATCGTGATTTGCAATTGAGTGTGCGTCAATTTAACCACGACGTGCGCCATGCCTTAGATGATGTCTCTGACCGACTCGAAATGAGGGAACAACGGGACATAGGTTTTAATGAATTTTTCCCAGATTGGGCAGATCAAAACTTTTTAGAAGAGGACGAGATTTACAATATGCTCTCGGAAAGTATGGAACTTCAACGAAGCGAATTCATCGAAATTACACCGGATAGTTTTACGGTTGCTCAACGAAAGATTTTCTATCAAGGAGGCTTGGATTATAAGGCATTCAAACACCTCTCCACCTTATATAGCAGTTTCAGCGCACCAAAACAATTGAGCAAACGTATTGATTTTGGCTACCTCGATGCCTTGCTAAATGAAGAATTGAAGAGTAGAGGAATTACCTTGAATTTTGATTACGGCGTTTTTGCCCGACGAGGTAGTAAGTTTGAATTTATACAACATCGAGATGGCGAGAATGATGATAAAACGATAAAAAGTGTAGCAGAAAACCTCATCAATACGCCTTACAGAATGGCACTTTTTCGTACAGATGAATTGAGTAGTCCCGGACAGTTGATGTTGTATTTTCCTAATGCTAAACAGCACATGCGCGGTGAGATTTGGAAAATGTTACTCGCAGCTATTGTATTTACAGGAATCATTTTATTCTGCTTCATCTACACCATACAAGTCATATTTAAACAGAAAAAAGTCTCCGAAATCAAAAATGACTTCCTCAACAATATGACCCATGAATTCAAAACCCCGATTGCGACTATCTCTCTGGCAACCGATTCTATCGAAAATCCGCGTATTCTTAATGACCAAAATAAAATAAAACGCTTTGTCGGTATCATTCGTCAAGAAAACCGCCGAATGAACAAGCAAGTAGAGCGTGTTTTGCAAATGGCAATGCTTGATAAACGGGACGTGGAGATGAAATGGCGAAAAATTGACCTGCACAACATAATTCAGGAGGCAGTAGAAACGTTAAGTTTGCAAGTAGAAAGTAAAGACGGGAAGATATTAACTGAATTGCAAGGCACAAACGCTGTCATCGAAGGCGATGAAACGCACATCACCAATGTCATTCACAACCTACTCGACAATGCCAATAAATATTCACAAGAAAACCCCGAAATCACAGTGACCACCAAGACTACCTCATCAGGCATAGAGGTCAGTGTAAAAGATAAAGGCATCGGTATGACAAGAGATGCCGTAAATCATATTTTTGACAAATTTTATCGCGTGCCGACGGGTAATGTACACAATGTCAAAGGTTTTGGTTTGGGATTGAGCTATGTTAAAGCTATTATAGATGCTCACAAAGGCAAAATCAATGTCAAAAGTGAACTCGGCAAAGGCAGTGAGTTTACGATATATCTACCATTTACAGTTCGTTGATTATTCATTTAAATAAAATGATTTCAAAGTTTACTTGAAATATAAAATATTGATTGTTAGTTATTCATACTAATTAAGTCTATTAGCTAATTAATTAATAATCAATAGATTAGCCGACACTTTACATGCCAAAAAAACTGGTTTGATAATTGTGGATAAATAATAACATGTTTGCTATTTATTCCATTAAAATATTCGCTCATCAAAAAATAATAAAGCTATGGACAATAACCACCCAAAAATTTTGCTGGTAGAGGACGACCGCAATTTTGGAGACGTACTATGTTCTTACCTCGAAATGAACAATTTTGACATTACACTCGCTACTGACGGGGCAGTCGGTTTGGAACATTTCCAACGGGGCGAATACGACCTGTGCATACTTGATGTGATGATGCCTAAGAAAGATGGCTTCACGCTCGGCAAAGAAATTCGTGAAAAAGATGGAGAAGTGCCGATTATCTTTTTGACTGCTAAGACACTGAAAGACGACATTATACAAGGCTTTCAGGTCGGTGCGGATGATTATATCACCAAACCTTTCGATTCGGAGGAGTTGTTGTATCGCATACAAGCGGTCTTAAAACGAAGCAAGCAAGAAAAACCCGAAGAGCCGGAAGAATTTACGATTGGTGCATACCATTTTAATTTCCCCTTACGCATCTTGAATCATAATGGTGATAAAGCCAAACTCTCTCCCAAAGAGGCAGCATTGCTCAAGATGTTTTGTATGAGAATGAACAATATCTTGCCTCGCTCGGAAGCCTTAACAAAAATATGGGGCGAAGACAATTATTTCACGGCGCGAAGCATGGATGTATTTGTCACCAAACTCCGTAAATACCTAAAAGGTGACGAAAACATAGAAATTGTTAATATACACGGCAATGGTTTTCAACTCAAAGTAAGAGAAAAAACCGAAGCCTGACCAATCCAATAAAATATACAAGAAAGGATACTCAAATAAAGTCTATTATTTGAGTATCCTTTTTTGTTGACTTGTATTCCGGATGTCTGCCATATTAAGAAAACAAATAGTATGAATATGCGAATTTCATATTTTTTTTCATGTCGGTGCAACCAAAACCACATACCTCACGTCTTGTTTGTGTATTGCATGAATAATGGGAAAAGGAAAGACAAAATAGAGACCCAATTTTTGGTATAATTAAACAAGAAATAAAGATAAAGAGTAAATATTTATTGGAAAATCAATTATATATTTTTTTGATTTTTTAAAATTGTTTTTTGTACACTTTCCTAATATTTTTTCGTCTAATTTTGTGTTTATAATCTACAAGACACATTCCATTCAAACATCTTAATCCTTAAAATAAAAAGAAAAATTGTACCGTCGGGTATGATCAAGATTAAATGGGTTTGATTTCGAGGCAACTTTCATTTTTCCTCGAAGTTGTCTCTTTTAGGCAAGGGTGGCCCGCTAGAATAGTCTGGCGGGCTTTTTTATGCCTCAACCTTCCGATTTACCTCCTCCTTAATAGCATATAATCTTCCGAAATTTCTACCATTTTTGCCGCTTTAGTAAAAACAATTCAATAACTCAATTGAAACCACCGAACGTTTTTACAGGCTACTCTAACAATCAAGAAAACAAAATACATCTACCCCCCCTTTTGGAGATACAGCAACAAAAATAACAAGGCTTGATGATTCAGAATTTATAAAAGTTCAAGAAGGAGTCGAATTACTAATATTATGGGGAGATAGTCGAATAGGTGCATCCGGTGTAATGATACGTTTTGCACCAAACACCTCTCAAAAAATATATTATCAAGACATACGTTTTGCTATGATTATCCCAGGAGAAATAAAGCACAGGGAAGGAAATCAGGTCGAAGAGGAAAAGCTATTGAGAGCCGGAGACTCTTGGACACAAAAGGCAGACAGCACCCTTCACATTGAAAATTACCCGACAGAGGAAACGACACTTCTTTACATTCATTGCGATAGACTGGCAGGCAGCTACAAAGGTGTTCAGAAATGAGTAAAAAAAGAAAAAACGGAATCGCCATATTTTCGAGAAGCATCAAAATTGGGATGATTTTCAAAAGTGCGTTGTGCGCCATGTTCTAATACGAACAAAGCGTCTTGAGTCATTAATTTATGCTGAAAAATAAGGTCGGGAATGTCCCCCATTTCAGGTAGGGCATAAGGCGGGTCTGCAAAGATAAAATCATATTGTGTGTCGCATTTTTGGATATATTTAAATACATCACTTTTTACGGCAGTGAGCGTATTTTCGGCTTTCAAAAGGGTGGCTGTTTCTTTGATGAATTTGATACAGGCATGAAATTTATCTACGCAGGTCACGTCGGTACTGCCGCGAGAGATACATTCGTAAGCGATATTTCCTGTTCCGCAAAAAAGGTCGAGAACTTTCGTTTGTTCAAAATCAATTCGATTGATGAGCACATTAAATAGCCCCTCCTTCGCATAGTCCGTCGTCGGACGGGTGCGCCAGTTTTTTGCAGGCGGATTAAATCGTCTGCCTTTGTGCATACCACCGATGATTCGCATAGTTGATAATTGTGGATGAGATTAATGAGTGAATTTTGAATGAATGAATTATGAATGTCAGTTTCTTCTATACATGAGTCACATTTTATTTAAAACGAACTAAACTGATGTGTACCAATAATGTGTTCGCTATGGTAAAATTCTAAACGGTATTCAAGGGACTTTTTCGGGTCAAAATTATTAATGCTGTGATAACGCATTTTATTATCGACATTTGCCTTGCAAAAGGCTAATTTGTAGTATTTATCATAAGTCGCACTCCCTTTTTCACCATAAACGATTTGCTCCCAATCGCCCTTAATTTTACGAAAGATTTTCATTTTAATCAAAATATCTTCATCCAACTGTCTGGCTTTTTTGGTCAGTGTTTGCAGATAAAAACGAGCATCAATATTACTCTTACTAACGTGGTCCACGGCTACATTATTGACCTTATAAGTATCGGATACATTTGCTTCACTAAGGGTTTGTTGTCTTGAAGATTCGGCGCGTTGGCTACTTTTGAGTTCGTCAATTTTTTGAGCAAATTTGGCGGAGTCTCGCTCCAATTTATTCGCTCTGTCTTCCAAAGCAGCGATGCGAGGTTCTATTCTCTTGTATTTGGTATTCCAAAATCGCATCGGCACGACCTCTTCAATCAAATCATCGTTTTTATCTCTCAAAAAACTATTAGAGGCTTCGTATGCGTTCACCTCTACTATCAACTCTGCGTTTTCGGCACGAAGTATAGAAATTTCTCGTTTTAACTGCTTATTTTCGGCTTCCAGTTCGCTACAATCTTGACCGGAAACAGGACAAAAAGATACCAATAATAAAAGCATCATTATGCCCCATGATGGTGTGGATATTCGGGTATGTGTTTGTGATAACATGGCATAATGGTTTTCGTTATTATCAATTGAGCAAGGGTAAAACTTTATTTCACATATACACAATAACCTTTCTCGAATGATTGAAAAAGCTAAAACAGAAGTTCACGTAAAGTGCTTTTACAATGTTTTGCCAAATATTTTTTTGTAAAAAATGATTGAATGAAATTTTATTTCAATTCAACGAAAATAAAGCATTGTGTGTAGCACTAACTTACAAATTTTATTACGGATTTTATAATTACCTTTAGTAATGACAAAACGACATAAGTACCAAGACAGAATTATCTTTAATCAATTTTGGCTTCTTTTTCTCACTAATTTCGTTAAAAATACTCACCGTAGCTACGGCTATGCTTGCGTTTTTTGCCTCATTAGCAAAAAAAATAATTCCAAAATTTTAATTAAACCTAATTCTGTCTTGGTACTTATAATTTTTTAACTATAAGCATAAAAAAGTCCCCAACCTTTCGGTTGAGGACTCGTTCTGTATTGTTTTCGGAAAAATTGTTTATAAGTATAATGAGTTTTGCAAAGCAAAACGCTTAATTGATTTGATTATTTGAGTTTTTGTTTGATTTCAACGATTTCGTAACCTTCTATGATGTCTCCTACTTTAATGTCGTTGAAGTTTTTGACATTCATACCACACTCAAAGTTGTTTTTGACTTCTTTGACATCGTCTTTAAATCGTTTGAGTGAAGCGAGTTCACCGACTACACCTTCTTTTATCGGATAGACAACGATGCCGTTGCGAACAACGCGAATGTGGTCTTTTCGACTAATCTTACCTTCTTGTACAAAGCAACCTGCAATGGTACCGACTTTACTGATTTTGAATACATCACGTACTTCGACAGTTGCTGTGATTTTCTCTTCTTTCGTCGGTTCAAGCATTCCTTCGATGGCTGATTTGATTTCTTCAATAGCATCGTAAATAACGGAATAAGTCTTGATTTGTACGCCTTCTTGTTCGGCGAGTCTGCGTGCCATCGCCGATGGACGGACTTGGAAACCAACGATAATAGCATCCGAAGCGGAAGCCAAAAGGATGTCAGACTCGATGATTTGTCCGACGGCTTTGTGTACGATATTGACTTGTACGGTTTCTGTTGAAAGTTTGAGTAGCGAGTCGGAAAGTGCTTCGATAGAACCATCCATATCACCTTTGACGATGAGATTAAGTTCTTTGAACGAGCCGAGTGCAAGACGACGACCGATTTCCTCAAGGCTAAGGCGTTTGGTGGCACGACGCTCTTGTTCGCTTTGTATCTGACCACGTTTGGCGGCAAGTTGACGGGCATCCGGTTCGGATTTCATCACCTTGAATTTTTCACCTGCTTGTGGCGCGCCTTTCATTCCAAGTACGAGTACCGGGGCTGATGGTCCGACAGATTGGACGCGCTGACCGCGTTCGTTGATCATGGCACGTACTTTACCGTAGTGCGAACCTGCTACGATGGAATCACCGATTTTGAGTGTTCCGGTTTGTAGTAAGAATTTGGAGACATAACCGCGTCCTTTGTCGAGTGAGGCTTCAAGTACTACGCCTTGTGCTTCTCTGTCAGGATTGGCTTTGAGTTCGAGTATGTCGGATTCGAGAATGATTTTTTCGAGTAGTTCGTCCACCCCGTCACCGTGTTTGGCGGAGATGTCTTGGGAGGGGTATTTACCGCCCCATTCTTCTACTTGAAAGTTGAGTTGTGCCAGTTCGGTTTTGATTCTGTCGGGATTAGCCCCGTCTTTATCAATTTTGTTGATGGCAAATATAATCGGTACACCAGCGGCTTGCGCGTGGCTGATGGCTTCTTTCGTTTGAGGCATGACGTTGTCGTCGGCTGCGACGATGATGACGGCTACGTCAGTTACTTTTGCACCCCTCGCACGCATGGCGGTAAAGGCTTCGTGACCTGGCGTATCAAGGAAGGTGATTTTGCGATCTTCCTCGCCGACTTTGACTTCGTAGGCTCCAATGTGCTGCGTGATACCTCCTGCTTCACCTTCCATGACTTTGGCACTCCGGATGTAGTCAAGAAGTGAGGTTTTTCCGTGATCGACGTGTCCCATGACGGTGACAATCGGTGCGCGTGGGGATAGGTCTTCGGGTGCGTCTTCGATTTCCTCTTCTTCCATCTCCATCTGCGCTTCTGCGCTGATGAATTCTACTTTATGTCCAAATTCTTCGGCTACGAGTTCTATGATTTCGGCATCAAGGCGTTGGTTGATGGCTACGATAACTCCCATATTCATACAAGCTGTAATAACTTGTGTGGCGGAGATGCCCATCAAACTGGCAAGTTCCGAAACGGGAATAAATTCCGTTACCTGAATGATGCCTGTATCCTGATTTTCGAGTTCGAGTTGTTCTTGTTTTTCACGACGACGGCTGCGTTCTTCGCGACGTATTTTTTGTCGTCGGTTTTTGCCGCCGCCCTGCATACGTGCCATTGTTTCTTTGAGTTTCTCATCGACCTCCTTTTTAGAAATTTCTCTCGGTCCGCGAGATCTGTTTCCTCCTCTATTATTTCTATTATCATTGGATCTGCTGCCACCTCTGTTGTTGCCACCTCTGTTGTTTCCGGGACTGCGTTCGTTTCCAGTAGCGACTTTTTTGTGTCTGCGTCTGCGTTTTTTGTTTTCGCCGTCTGCGTTAGAGTTTTGTTTATTTTGATTCTGGTTTTGGTTTTGGTTTCTATTTTGATTCTGGTTTTGGTTTCTATTTTGATTTCTATTCTGGTTTTGGTTTCTATTTTGATTCCTGTTTTGATTTTGGTTTTTATCTTTTTTCTTCTTAGATGAAGGCTTTTTGAGTTTGGAAGGGTCTATTTTGCCGAGTATTTTTACACCCTTAAGCATAGGTGTTTCGGCACGATACATTTCGGGTTCGACATAGTCAGGTATTTTTGATACCGGTGCTTTGGGTACTTCCTTCTTAGGTTCAGGAGGTGCTTTTTCTACCTTTGGCTTGGGCTGCTTTTCTTTCTTAGGTCTTTCTTTTTTAGCAGCAGGTTGTGGTTTTCTGGATTCGGGTTTTTTCTTTTTCTTTTTGCCCTTGTTTTTGAGTTCTTTGACATCTATCTTGTCAATGACTTTCAAACCTTCAAGTTTGGCAGGTGTTTCGAGTTCCGGTTCTGCTTTTGCTGGCTTAGGTTTTTTGAGCGGAGGCGGGACGACCTCTGCCTTTACCTCTTTTACTACTTCCGGTTCTGGTGTTTTTTCGACAACTTCTTCTACAACTGGTGCTACTTCTGGCTCAGGTATATCTTCGATAATCGGAGCATCTACTTCTTCCGGAATTTCTATTTCGGGTATTATATTAGCAACAGGAATAGGCGGTTCTTCAACTTCAACGGGGAGTGGCTCCACTTCTATTGGTGGAGCTACAGCAACTACTTCGGGTTCTTTTTCTTTGGTTTTGTTGCGTGTCCCTATGGTGAGCATATCAGCTTGCTCTTTTATGGCAATAGAACTGCTAAACTCCTCGAGGAGATTTTGATACATCTCATCGGTGATTTTTGCAGTAGGCTTGTCTTCTACGGTAAATCCATTGTTTTTAAGGTGATCCACAATGGTACCTGTACCTACATTAAGTTCTGATGCAATTTTGACTAAACGTTTTGCCATATTGATGTTTTAGTTGATAACCACTCGATTGTTTGTTTTTATTTAACCGATGGTCATAGGCTATTATTTTTCGCTCGAAAGCAAGAGGGACAAAATTAAGTTCAAGTTCAAGCGACAAGTTTAAGTTCAATAATTAATTCGCTTTTAGCGAATTGTCGAATTTGAAAAGTGTCGATTGTATTTATAAAAACATTTAAAAGGGTAATGTGAGTTTTTTATAAAATGATTTTTAAATAATTATAAATATCATTTTTTGTAATAAAAAATACGTTCTACCGATATTTTATGTTTTAAATGAATGTTTTATGTCCTTCTCATTTCTTTTAATGAGCAAATAATTATAGCCGTATGAGGTGGTAGCCTCATTAACTTTAATGTTTTTTGGTGGTGTGGTGACTATAAGTTTATAAATTATAGTCTATGTATAATCGTCGTTCTATTTTTAAGAATGTTGTTTTGTGGCAACAAAATTATGAATAAAAAGCTAATTTGTTATAGATTTGTTAATTTTTTATCCTTATTGACTTTCCTCCAATTCGGCTGAAAGAACTTTGGTGACTTCGTGTACGGTTTCTTCTTCAAGGTCTGTACGACGAATCAACTCATCTGTACTAAGCTGGAGTACGCTTCTCGCGGTATCGCATCCGACAGATTTGAGTTGGTCGATGATCCACTGTTCGATTTCATCGTTAAATTCGTCGAGATCTACATCATCAACGACTTCGTCGGTATCCCGATAAACATCTATTTCGTATTCTGTAAGGCGACTGGCAAGTTTGATGTTGAGTCCTCCTTTTCCGATTGCCATAGAGACTTGGTCGGGGCGTAGATAGACGGCTGCTCTGCGACTTTCAGTGTCGAGTTCGAGAGAAGTGATTTTGGCGGGGGTCAGGGCGCGTTGTATCAATAGGCTCTCGTTAGCAGTGTAATTAATAATGTCAATGTTTTCGTTGCGAAGTTCGCGAACGATACCGTGTATGCGTGAGCCTTTCATTCCTACACATGCCCCTACGGGGTCAATGCGATCGTCGTAGGATTCGACAGCTACTTTGGCGCGTTCGCCGGGCATACGGACAATTTTTTTGATGGTGATAAGTCCATCTTCTATTTCGGGTACCTCTTGCTCAAGTAGTTTTTCGAGGAAGGAGTTGTCGGTACGAGATACGATGACAATGGGATTGTTGTTTTTCATCTCTACTTTACGTATAATTCCTCTTACAAGTTCACCTTTCCTGAAATAATCACCTTTTATTGTTTCATTTCGGGGTAAAACGAGTTCATTTCCTGTGGTATCGTCAATAACGAGAATATCTCTCTTGAGGATTTGGTGGACTTCGCCGAGTACTATATCGCCCACGCGGTCAGTGTATCGACGATAGACTTCGTCTTTTTCTAACTCAAGGATACGGGAGATGAGTGTCTGGCGAGCAGCCATGATAGCTCTGCGCCCAAAGTCTTTGAGAAAGAGTTGTTCGTAACATTCTTCGCCTACTTCATAGTCTTCTTCTATTGTGCGTGCAAAGGATAGTGGAACTTCGGTATTTTCGTCTTCTATTTCTGCGTCGTTGGCTACGATGCTTCGAACGCGCCAAAGTTCAAGGTCTCCTTTGTCGGTGTTGACAATAACATCGAAGTTTTCGTCAGAACCGTATTTTTTGCGGATGAGTGTGCGAAATACGTCTTCAAGTACCCTGACCATCGTAGGACGGTCGATATTTTTCATGTCCTTGAATTCGGAAAATGAATCGACTAAACTAATACTCATAATTTTATTGGTAGCGAGTAGCGAGTGACGAGTAGCGAGTATTGAGTAGCGAGTGATATACTGACCACTCGCTACTTAATACTTGCTACTAGCTACTGACAACTCTGTCAAAAACTTATTTTAACTATTGTTTGCTTGATATTGTCAAAGGGTATGGGTGTTTGTACTTGTTGTTTTATTTTCTTTTTGCCTTCTTTGAAGGTTTTTTCTTGTTGTAAGGTGATTTGGTGTTCTTCGACAGTAGTGAGAATACCTGTTTCGGGTTTTCCTTCATTTAGCCTTACCTCTACTTTTCTGCCGATATTTTTTTGGTATTGCCGTTTCACTTTGAGTGCGCCGACTCCAGGAGAGGACACATCGAGTGTATAGACTTCTCCAAGCCAACCTGCCTCGTCAATATGTTTTTGCAAATAACGATTAAGCCTTGCTAATTGGCTGATATTGAGTGTAGTATCGCTGTCAATGAACACTTCCATTCTTTTGGGAGTCGGCATTTTGATTTCTACTATGAAGAAATCGCGATAGGCTTCTTCCTCAAATTTGTCGTCTAATAACCTACTAACATGGTTGATTGTTGTTTTCATTTCTCTTACCCAAATGAAAAAGGGGACTTTTATGTCCCCTGTTCTATATACAAGTTGGCGCAAAGATAAGCAATTTATTTCATTTTTTCAGGATTTTGATATAAGGGCTTGTTTTATTGGTTATTTATATTCCATTCCTTGGGAAGTAAGTCCAACAATTGAGACAAAAAAAAGGGAAATGCAGGCTACTACATTTTCCATTTACCCTAAAATCAATAAGTGAAATTACAAAAAAAACTTTTTCATTTTGCGGTTAGTAAAAACGATTTGAATGGGGTGCAGGACAAATTTTTAATCTGCCTCGTACCGACGACTTTAGCCGTCGCGAGAAAGTACCGAGCCACTTGACGGCTGAAGTCGTCAGTACGGTAACATTTCAAAGTAAAATTAAAAATTTGTCCTCAACCCTTTGAGTGTGTAAAATATTAGGGGAATTTTAATTTGTTGAATGTACTACAAATTGTTGGTCTTGTGAGGTACGGTATCCCGTATAGTTATCGGGATCGGTACTAACGTACCTTAATCGGTTGGGGAACTTCATTGCTACAAACGGGAACGGTGCTCTGCACCTTTACATATAATTGCCCCTAATGTTTTTTCATCCCTTAGTAGTAAGTCAATCTAATTATGATATGTTGCTTTGAGTGAAATTTTTTCGAGTACGAGGCGGAGGTTATTCAGCATAGCCGTAGCTACGCTGGATGTTCTCCAACAAAGTAATCGGACAAATT
>Ga0209186_1002010_pt1 | contig 14691 bp, 11 predicted proteins | sample SidtaG_FD_187426 | JGI IMG/M metagenome (GOLD analysis project Ga0209186, IMG submission 187426) | Marine algal microbial communities from Sidmouth, United Kingdom - Sidmouth_Male2 metaG (SPAdes) (version 2) | ecosystem: Host-associated > Algae > Red algae > Unclassified | place: Sidmouth...
TCACCCCTGACGAGGCTGTCGCCGTCATCAATGAAGAACAGTATCAATGAAGAACAGTTTAACGAATTCAAAAACTGATTTCATTCGGCACTTCGCCGAGAGCAGAGGTCTTACGACCTCAAGCCAACCAATTTTTATGTCATCCATGGTATTGGATACAGGAGTTTAACTCATGAGTAATTTAGAAAAAACATACGAGCCAAAGCAAGTTGAAGACAAGTGGTACGCCATTTGGGAAGAAAACAAATGTTTTGCCGCCGAAGACGAGAGCGATAAGGAGCCGTATTGCATCGTGATTCCGCCGCCCAATGTCACGGGTAAACTCCACATCGGCCATGCCCTGAACAACACCTTGCAGGACGTTTTGATTCGGATGAAACGCATGGATGGTTTCAACGCCTGCTGGGTACCTGGCACAGATCACGCCGGTATCGCCACCCAAAATATGGTGGAGAAAAAGCTTCGCGAAGAAGGAACCACCAAGAGCGAAATTGGACGAGAAACCTTTCTCGAACGGGTTTGGCAGTGGAAAGAAGAATACGGCGGAACGATCACGCATCAGCTCCGTAAACTCGGCTGCTCCTGTGATTGGGATCGCGAACGGTTTACTATGGATGAAGGCCTCAGCGAGGCGGTTGCCGAAGTATTCTGCAAGCTCTACGAAGACGACCTCATCTACCAAGGCGACTACATTATCAACTGGAGCCCGGCCCTCAAAACCGCTCTCTCAGATGACGAAGTTGAGCCCAAGGAAGTAAACGGAAAATTTTACTACATCAAATATCCGGTCGTCGGCGGGAAGCAGAATGAAACCATTCTTGTCGCTACTACGCGTCCAGAAACGTTGTTGGGCGACGTCGCGGTCGCGGTCAATCCTCGTGATAAGCGTTACGAAGACTTGGATAAAAAAACCATTGTACTGCCGTTCTTGGATCGCGAACTACAAGTGATTCGCGACGACTACGTTGATCCAGAATTTGGTACAGGCATCGTTAAGATCACCCCAGCTCACGATCCCAACGATTTTGATATGGGCACTCGCCACAACCTCACCCCTATTAACGTGATGAACGAAGACGGGACCATGAACGAAGCGGCTGGGCCTTACGCGGGCATGGATCGCTTTGAGGCGCGGAAGAAAATCGTGGCTGACTTGGACAAGCTTGGCTTTATCGAAAAGATCGAAGACCACGTGCACAATGTCGGGCATTGCTACCGTTCGGGCTGCATCATCGAACCACGCCTCTCAAAGCAGTGGTTCGTAAAAATGAAACCGCTTGCTCGCCAAGCCATCGAATGCATCGAAGACGGTTCTCTCGAATTTGTTCCTGATCGCTGGACCAAAACCTACATGAATTGGATGGAAGGGATTCGCGATTGGTGCATCTCCCGTCAGCTTTGGTGGGGACATCAAATTCCTGTATATACCTGCACCGCTTGCTCGCATCAGTGGGCCGAACGGACCACCCCTGAAAAATGCGTAAGCTGTGGCGACCTCTCGATCGAACAAGATCCGGATGTTTTGGATACCTGGTTTAGCTCCTGGCTTTGGCCCATGAGCGTGCACGGCTGGCCGAACGAAACCAAAGCCCTCGAAACGTTTTTCCCATCTCAGACTCTGGTCACCGCACCAGATATCATCTTCTTCTGGGTGGCGCGCATGGTTATGTCCGGCAAACAGTTTATGGGCAAGTCGCCATTTTCTCGGGTTTACTTGCACGGGGTGGTTCGCGATCGCGAATCGGGACTCAAGCAAAGCAAGTCCTTGGGCAACGCGGTCGATCCTCTCGAGATCATCGAAGACTACAGCGCTGACGCCTTGCGCTACTGCATCATTCGCATGAACGCCACCGGTAAAGATATCTACCTCGACAAAGAGATTTTCGAAATCGGCCGGAACTTCAGCACCAAGATTTGGAACTCCGCTCGCTTCATGCAGATGCATGCCGAAGGCGCTCCCGAAAACTTCCAGAGCAGCGATTTTGATCCCGCTTTGCTTTCACCAGACGACAAGCATCTCTTGTATCACTTGAGTCGCACCATCGAAAAATGCAGCGAGCACCTCGAGCGTTTCCGTTTTAACGACTATGCCTCAGAGATCTACGATTTCATCTGGCACAAGTACTGTGACTGGTACGTGGAGTACTCGAAGAAAACGCTCTACGGCGAAGATCAAGCCCGCAAAGACACTGTGCTTCGCGTCATGCACTATGCTTTTAGCAATGCGATCAAGCTTTTGCATCCGATGATGCCCTTCATCACCGAAGAGCTTTGGGAAAAGATGGGCTATAAGACCGATAGCGAATACATCATGCTCGCGGATTGGCCAAAATCTTTGGACGATGAACAGCAAGATCACTTGGGGCTTACGGACGAAATCGTTGATTACGTCGAAGCCAAGCATGAGATCATCCAAAAAGGACGTCAGCTTCGTTCCAACTACGACATCTCGCCTGCGAAGAAGATCGATTATATCATCAAACCTGCGGAAGCGCAGTTCGCCGAAGCCTTGACGGCTGACCTGGTTAGTATCGGCGCATTGTTGCGGGCGGAGAACTTGGTGATCGATTCAGATTTCGAAGCCAAGAAAACCCCCAGCGAAGTGGGCCGCATCGGAAACATCTACATGCCGATTGAAGACCTTATCGACATCGATGCCGAAATCGAAAAGCTAAAAACCCAATTGGCCAAGCATAGTAGTCTCGTCGCAAGCATTGCCAAGAAACTCGAGAACCCAGGCTTTACCAACAACGCACCCAAAGATGTCGTCGATGATCAACGCAAGCGCAAAGAAGAGTTGCTTGAGACGATTACGAAAACCGAGAAACTGATCGCTGAACTAGCAGACGGAAACGCCTAGCGGCCGACAGAAACAAAGTAGCTGAGGCGTCTCGCCTCAGTGCAGCTGTGACGTGTGGTGAAATATGATCGCCGAAGGCCAAGGAGCGGCGGTTTCCAACCGCCGACAATAGCAAAGGGCCTCGTTTAAGCCAATGCAGCTCGGAAGGGTCTCCAACGGATAGCATGGAAACCTTGCAGGGCACTGGCAGGAACCCATGCAGGGGGTTGGTTTCTGCCACATTAGTTGGCTGCTCTGAAACGCAAAAAGGTTCTGCCATTGACTGGCAGAACCTTTATTTGTACCTGCCATTGACTGGCAGCAAGTTGGTAGGAAGCTGGTAGAAAATTGGTAGGAAGCTGGTAGAAAATTGGTAGGAAGTTGGCAGAAAGTTGCTAGCAAGTTGGCACTAAATTAGGAGCAAGTTGGCACTAAATTAGGAGCAAGTTGGAAGGAACGAAGCCTAGATGCGACCGTCGATATCGCGGGTGCGAATCTTCGTCTCGATGGTTTCGAGAAATTCGGTGAAGGGCATCGGGCGTTGTTCCTGTTCGCCGTACCGACGCCAAGTAACCGACTGGCTCTTCATCTCTTCTTCACCGACCACGAGGAGGTTAGCGACTTTCTGCTTCATGGACTGACGAATCTTTTTGCCCATGCTGTCCGAGCCGCGATCTACCTCGGCGCGAATCATCCGCGAGCGCATTTCGCGTTCGAGTTGATCGGCGTATTCGGTGAACTTCTCGCTGACTGGAATGATACGCACCTGAACTGGTGCGAGCCAGGTCGGGAAGGCTCCGGCAAAGTGTTCGATCAAGAAGGCGATAAAGCGTTCGTGCGTACCGGCGGGTGCGCGATGGATCACGTAGGGATTCTTCTTTTGATCGTTGTTGTCTGTGTAATGTAGATTGAGACGTTCAGGCACCGCGAAGTCGAGTTGGTTGGTGCTCGCGGTTTCTTCGCGACCGGTAACCGTCTTAAACTGGAAGTCGATTTTCGGGCCGTAGAAAGCGGCTTCGCCTTTCACTTCGTCAAAGGGAAGGCCGCTATCGACCATGGCGCGACGAACGAACTCTTCGCTTTTTTCCCAGGCTTCTGGATTGTCGACGTACTTGTCTTTGCCTTTGGGATCGGCTGGATCCCATTTTGAAAGACGCATGTAATAATCGGTGATGCCGAGGGTTTTATAGAGCTCTTTGTGCATCTCCATCACCCCGAGGAATTCGTGCTGAATTTGTTCTTCGGTGCAATAAATGTGCGCATCGTTCATACACATGGCACGTACCCGAACCAAACCGGAAACCGCGCCCGCATCTTCGTAGCGGTAGCAATGTCCGTATTCGGCAAGACGGATCGGCAGGTCTTTGTAACTGCGCATGCGGGCATCAAAAATCTTGTGATGATGCGGGCAGTTCATCGGCTTGAGCACATACTCTTCGTCGACTTCGCCTTCTTCGTCGCGAGATTTGATGCTCATAAACGGGAACATTCCATCTTTGTAATAAGGCAGGTGACCGGTTTTTTCGTAGAGCGATGTTTTCGCGAGGTGAGGGGTCGCAACTCGATCGTAGCCGGCAAGGAATTCGAGTTCCTTGACGTAGTTTTCGAGCGAGTCGCGGATCACGGTTCCGTTTGGCATCCAGAGCGGGAGGCCTTTGCCGATGTCTTCATCAATGGTGTAGATGTCGAGTTCGGCGCCGAGCTTCTTGTGGTCGCGCTTGAGGGCTTCTTCGTGTGCGGTAATCCGAGCAAGGAGATCTTCCTTGTTCATCTCAGCCCAAGCATAAATCCGAGTCATCTGAACGTTGCGCTCATCGCCACGCCAATAGGCACCAGCAATACTCCGCAATCGAAAGCAATTGGGTGGGATGTCACGTGTTTTTTCAACGTGAGGACCTTCGCACATGTCGAGAAAAGGGCCGTTTTTATAAAAACGAATCGACTCAACTCCGAGGGTGTCGATGAGCTGCTCTTGGCAGTATTCTTTTTTATACGGTTCGCCCATTTCTTCTAGGCGAGCCAAAGCGTCTTCATTACTGAGGTTTTCTTCTTCGAATTCTTGGTTGGCCTTAATGATTTTGACCATCGCTTTTTGAATGGTCTTGAAATCTTCTTCACCAATTGGCTCAGAAAAAATAAAATCGTAATAAAACCCATCGTCAATGGGGGGGCCAAATCCAAGCTTCGTACCCGGACGAATTTCGAGCACGGCTTGCGCCATGATGTGCGCCAAGCTGTGGCGAAGTTTGTATAAATCGTCTTTAGGTAGGTCTTTACTGCTCATATCTTGCTACATTGCACCGCTTTCCCATGGTTTCAATCGGTAAAACATCAAAAATTCACCGGGCCACTTTTGAGGCGGCCTTGCCTACCTTCGCTGGGTTCTGAGGCGGGATTGCTTTTTGTGGTTTCAAGCGCATGTGAAGCCGATCAACTTCCGATCTGGAGATATCGATTTCCCAGTCAAATCCAGCGGTGAGCGCGCCTTGGGATCCGATTTTTTGAAACTGGGTTACATTGGAGAACTGACTGCGGGCAAATTGAATCGGAGATATCGCGGTGGATCGGATACGAATATCAAGGTCACTGGCAATCGTATCGCGGAAGCGTTTCAACTGTTTGTTCGCCTTGGACGCAGCGCCTCGCATGTTGTTGCTGGTCTTGACCTCTGAAACCATCATAAAGTCGCCAGTTTCTTTATGCATGACAGAGAGATCCAATTCACCGATGGTGCGGCCTGTTTTTGCATCGGTATAAAGAATTCCGGGAAGAATGTCATAGGTTGCTGTGTCCCATTCACGCTCCAGCCCGCGAAGTCCCAATGCTTCCACCACGGATCCGACATTGTGAAAATTAAACCGGTGGACGCCCAGTTCGCGGATGGTAGCTTCATACTGTTGTAGCCGAATGACTCGGTCTTCTGAGGGGCTTGCGAGAACACGGAGCTGACCGGTTCGAAGGATCTCAGAGGCCGTTTTGGAAGCCGTAGGTTCTGAGCTGGGGACAAGGGGTTGGCGCTCAAAATGCGGTGTGCTACATCCCGCGCAAAAGAAAAGGAGAAGAATTACAATGCGAACCATGGGACTATCCTTAGCGTTCCCACTGAATCTACAAAGGTGAAAATGGCAGTCTTCGTTTTGAAATATTTAATCCTTTTGCAATATAATCCAGACTGGAAGTCTGTCGGGACTCATGAGCCATTAGCCAAAGCCTGAAAATAGACTCAGATTTCAGGTGCAGAAAAGCGCGTTTAAGACCGCGCTTTGTTTGTGAACTAAAAAATCCGGCTTTTGTTCTCTGTATCGTTTTGTTAACTTTATCCATGCGTTTATCCTATCAACTGTGCCGACCTCTTCTTTTTCTTCTCTTTCTTTTCTGTTTTAGTTGCAGCTTTTCCTTCGGGCAATGGGCCGAGCATCGTGGTCCAAATGGTCAGGGGCATAGTGATTCTAGTTTGCCGACGACGTGGAGCGTTTCGACTAACATTACCTGGGCCACGGAAATTCCCGGTCGCGGTTATTCTTCTCCAGTCATTTTAGGAGACCAAGTCTGGGTCACCTCGGCTATCGAATTTGAAGAGACCGACGAAGCGGCGCTGGCTGAACGCCTTAAGGAGAACACGGGTGGGCAACCGGTTCAGGTTTTGAAAAAGGTGCAACTCTTTGCGGTTTGTCTTGATCGAGAGACCGGTGAAATCATTCACAACACGCAGCTCATCGAAAAAGAGAATCCGCAGTGGGTGCATGAACTCAACAGCTACGCGTCTCCGACGCCGGTGCTCGAAGCGGGACGGCTCTACTGCCATTTTGGATCCTACGGCTCGGCGGCGGTCGACACGAAAACCGGGAAGCGGATTTGGCTCAACACGGATGTGAATGTCATGCACGAAAACGGGCCGGCAAGTTCTCCGGTTGTGGTTGGAGATCACTTTATTTTTCACGCTGACGGTAGCGACAAACAGTTTATCTATGCGCTGAATAAGCATACGGGCAAGACGGCGTGGAAGGTCGCTCGTTCTGGGGAGATGCATGAGAATCCTCAACTCAAAAAGGCCTATGGCACTCCGGTGGTTTTAGGTAAAGGCGGGCGGGCGGAAATCATTAGCCCCGCGGCTAACTGGTTGTACTGCTACGATCCACGAGATGGAAAAGAAAAATGGAAGCTAGCTTATGGGGACCTTGGTTTTTCCAATGTGTCGCGACCTGTGTTGGGCGATGGCATGATCTTTACCTCGACCTGTTTTATGAAGGCCAAGATGTTGGGGATCCGCTACGATGGCTTGGGCGAGGAGCCCGTTATCGAATGGGAGTATGCCAAAGGCGTTCCTTCTACGCCATCGCCGATTCTGGTTGGCGACGAACTGTATTTCACCGACGAAAAGATTGGTTTCTTGACCTGCCTCGATGCGGAAACCGGGAAGCTGAATTACAAGGAGCGGCTCGGTGGAAAATATATGGCTTCGCCGATTCATGCCAATGGCTTGATCTACTTTGTAAACAATGAAGGCAAGGCTGCCATTGTCAAAGCGGGGCCTGTATTTGAACTCGTGTCTGAGCCAACCGTGGACGAACCGGTCCTTTCGAGTCCGGCCGCATTAGATGGCGCGATTTATCTCCGGACCAAGACTAAGCTGTACCGGATTGAAGAGTAGGGCACGTAACCTTTTTCTACGCACAAAAAAGCTGGCAAGACGGATACACCTTACCAGCTTTCTCCGTTCCGCTGGTTGGATTCTGTCTGCGGTAAACGAACTTGGGAGTTTTTCGATTTTACTGTGTCGCTCTGTTTCGCGGCGACTGTGATGGGCGTGGGTTTGGACACCTACGATCAAACCGCAGACGGAAAGGAGGGAACAGCTCAAAGGTTGTCGAGGAGAGTGAAGCGAGAGCCAAAGAGGCGACCAAGCCTGATCGTTTACCGCAATCATTTGTGGTTTGAGTTATGAGTTGTGCTTGTACTTCATAGAGGTTCCATGTTTTTTTAGTGGCTATGAAATTTTTCGGTTTTCTCCTGAGCCTCGGTGCCATTGGCGGTATTTTATTTTACGTGCTTACTCAAACGGATGAGGCGCAAAAATTGGATGTCATCAATTTGGACAATCTCTTGGAGCGGGTGAACGTCTCTTTGGCAGAGGCGGATTCCATGCAGAGCCTAAAGGCCATGACGGCTAGTGACATTAACCGTAGTCAGTTTTGGACCCGTGCGGTGGCGATTGATGATCAAGATGATGGGTCGCTCATTGGCTTCTTTGACGAAAACAAGGACGGTGAAATGCAAGACGAAGAGGAAGAGTTCTTTCTCATCGAAGTGGATCGTGCGGGACAACGCCTCATCGCAACCGATTCACGTTTTGGTTATGCACGTGACTTGTCGTATATAGATACGGAGGATGGCAATGACGCCGACTCAGATTCCAGCGATACGGAGGAAAAGTCTGATGCTGAAATCAGTGGGTTGCTTAAGGAGTTTTTCAAACGTCAGGATGACGCGGGAATTGCCCCCAGCCGTTTTTCCAATCGTCAAATGAGTGCGGATTCTTATTTCGAAGAAGCCCGAACCAAAGTGAGAGAATCGCGTAAAATTTGAGAGCTGGGTTTTGAGGCTTGGGTTTTGAGGATTGAAGGCTGAGGACTGGGTGCTGAGGACTGAAGGCTTAAGGTTTAGCCACCTTCGCTAGCGCGCTTCACGGGTGCTTCGACCAGCGCTTCATGTGCTTCGGCTAAGGTATCGATCACCTTGCTGGTAAAGGGGCTGTGCTGCAGCGCATTTTCGAGCGCCGGCACATCAAGCTCGGCCGCGGTGTTGCCAGGAAACCAGTGATCCGCATTTCCAAGTAGGTTGTAGCGCATCTTCGCGAACTCAACCATGTCGAGCCCCTTGGCAAAATTATAAAGACGCAAGATCTCTCGCACGTTGACATGATTCGGCATCAAGTCGCATTCGGGCAGGCCGACGTACCAGTTATCAAACCAATCAGCTCCAAGCCCTTGTTTAAGCTCGCGGTTAAGTCGTTTGGCAATGGGGTCCGCGGTTTTGTCACGATGGTGATACATCCGCATCGCGTCGATATGCTCGTCAAAATCACTTGGCTTGGATGCACCTAGGCTCAAGGTATGCACCTCGTCGCGGCATAGGCAATATAAGTCGTTAAACTGCATCGGGTGATAAGGGTGGCATAAGTCGACCAGCTTTTGGGGTGGGGCATAGAGCTTACCGCCTTTGTCATTGGGACTAATGATGAACACCCCCATGTCTTGCTGACGCGCCATTTGAATCGCTGGCCAGTTAAAGTCGTTCACGAAATACCAATGCAGGTTGATGTAATCAAAGGCGCCGCTGTTAATTGCATCGATGATGACGTTGGTGCTCGCATGGGTCGAAAAGCCGATGTGGCGCACCCGGCCGGCTTCCTTCAGTTTGATCGCTTCTTGAATGCAGCCGTTAAGGCTTTGGTCGAGGAGCTCGCGGTTGTTGATGCCGTGGATGGAAAATAGGTCAACGTAGTCGAGCTGGAGGTTGTCCATCGAGGTATTAAATACCTTTACGAACTCTGCAGGATCTTCCTTGGGGCCGACTTTGGTTTGCACGATGAACTCTTCGCGTGGGACCTGTGGCAAGATTCTTCCCAATTGAATCTCAGATGTGCCATAGCCGCGGGCGGTTTCGATGTGGTTAATCCCATGGCTCAGGGCGCGTTCGATGACCTTCTCGACATTTCTTTGGTTCAAGTCCGGGATTTCTGCCGGATCCACGTCGTCCCAGGAATGTTGGTAGCGCATCCCCCCGCAACTAAAGACGGGAAGATCGATATTGGTGCGACCGAAACGGCGGCGCGGAACCTTTGCGATGATAGCCATGATTCCGTCTTAGTCGTGGGGGCTTCGGACTTCAATGGAAAAGCTTTTCGGTTATTTGATTCCCTCCGTGAACGTCGTGATTGTTGGGCGGGGCAACCATTCACTCCACCATTTACAGGGAGTCGTGTAGGTGATCCTGTAAGGCCAACGCAGTTCATGGAAATCGATTCCTGAAACGTGACCTATGCTTGGTGTTTTTCCTTACCAAGACCGAGCAAATGCCTTGTAGGACCGCCGATAACTCGTATCTAAGCTCTATGTTGTTGTTTGTTCGTGGGGTTTATTCTTTTTGCGTTTTGTCACTAGGCATCGCCGTTTTTATAAGCGTTGCAGATGCTCAGGAAGCCGTACCGGATGCGCGGGTGATCGCGGCGCAAAAGAGTTCGGTGGAGATTCTCGTGGACGGCCGTCTGAGTGGCTCCGGCTGGTTCGCGGATGGAACCGGAACCGTGGTCACTGCCGCGCATGTCTTGGTTACGGGGAAGCGCTTCGAAGTGCTTCATCCAGAGTTTGGCCGTTTTCAAGCATCTGTTGTCGCAGCTTCGCCAGGGGATGATTTGGCGTTGCTGAAAATTCCTCCTCGGCCGGAAGGGTTGTATCCTTTTTTGAAAGTGGCGGACAAACCTCCGGTGCCTGGTGCGACGGTATATTTTATTGGCAGTGCGGTATTTCGGCATGCCTTTATTATCCGAGGCGCGATGGCGCGCACAGAGCCTGGCTATGAGTTTGCCAAGGCCAACGACTGTTATGTTCGGGTTCTCTTCATTGCGGCACCTACGCCGCCGGGAACTTCTGGCGGCTGTTGGCTTTCTTCTCAAGGCGAAGTAGTAGGGAATCAATCGGGCTATTTAAATAATTCCAAAGGGGTTGCCGCGGGGATTGCGATGGCTTGTTTGCCGGATGCAATCTCGCGTCTTTTGCGCGAACGAACGCATCAACCTTGCGCTACCTTGCAGGCGGGACTTGAGGAGCTATGGAGCCAGCCTTCCGGCTTTTTGACCCGTTTCCCCAAAGGTCTGAGTGGGATCGCCACCGTGCCCATTTTAAACAATGGGGTGGTTCACAAAGCTGGTTTCACCCACGAAACGGTGATTACGGGTATTAACGATAAGATGGTTTCTTATCGCAGCCAGCTCTTGAATGAAATCCGCTTGCAGAAGCCCGGCGACAAAATCAAATTACATTTCTATCAGCCTGATGTCTTCGCGGAAGAAACCAAAATCCTCGAGCTCGCTGACGTCTTTAAGACCTTTAAATGGAAGCCTGATTCTCAGGCATCTGCTCCAGAATAGCTCTAGATCTAAGTTACTCCAAACCTCGCATGGTGAACTGTTCTGCCATGCGTCGTCGCAACCAGGCGGATGGAAAGCGGAGGGCACAGCTTGTTACCGCGACCTTTAGTCGAATGGCTGTTGGTCTGGCGATAAACATGTTCGTCTCGGCCCGTTTGATCGCTTTACGGGCGCATATCCGCCGCCGCTGCGCATAGGTTTTAAAGTCAGGGAACTCCTTGGCCAACGTCATCGCATCCAACCAACCTAAATTCATCCCTTGGCCACCAATTGGACTCAGCACATGCGCCGCGTCTCCCGCCAATAGGACATTGTTTTTCACAAATGTGTCGGCGAGGTATCGTTCAACTGTAAAGGCACTGAGCATGAAGTTTTCTTCTTGGCTCAAGTCGACACCGATCCGTTTCTGGATCTCTTCGCAGAAGGTTTCAGCGGATGCATCCGCTTCAAGGTTAGCCCGATAGGCTACGATGCGGCGTCGTTGATTGGGTAGAGGGAAGGATTCGACCAATCCTTGTTCACAGAGGTGGATGTTCGCGGAATCGCGCTTGGAGGCGATCGAACTGTTTTCGGTGGTATGGCTGAAATCCCCCATGATGAATTCCTCTGGATAGGGGGCTCCCGGAAATGCGATGCCAGCGAGCTTTCGAACCTGACTGTGTTTTCCGTCACAGCCAATAATCCATTCTGCGCTGTACCGCTCGCCGTTTTGACAGTGGATTTCATTCCCACTAAGGTGGGTGACTTCTCGGCCACGAAGCAGGACGCCAGGGGCTCGTTGCTCTAGCGCCTGCGCCAGGATCGTTTCGGTTTGCGACTGGGGGAGGGTGATGACAAAGGGAAAGCGTCGGTTGATCCCAGAGAAATCGATGCCCGCGAGTGGCCTGTGATTATGATGCATGACGCCGTGGTTGAGTTGGTGTCCTGCCGCTAAAATTGGCTTCACCAAATCGAGGTCGTCAAAGGCTTCTAAACTCGGAGGGTGAATTCCGATGGATCGGGAATGCTCCACGGTTTTTAGCCGCTTTTCTAGAACGCGAAAACGGATGCCTCGGGCCGCGAGAGCACAGCCCAGAAAAAGGCCGGTCGGCCCACCACCGATTATGAGCGCGTCAACATGCATGCAAGATTTTCAGCGAGACTTCCGCTGGTCAATTGGATGATGCTCCGGCTTGCTTCGAAGAAGGTGATTATGCCTGCTTAGATTTTTTCGCGGTGATCTTTAAGATAACGATACCCATGATCGCGCTGATGAGCGAGCCAACAAGAATTCCAAGGCGCTCATCGAAGTCATAGGCAGGGCCACCTTGTTCGAAGGCGAGGGAGCCGATAAACAGACTCATGGTGAAGCCGATGCCGCAGAGGCAGGCAACGCCTAGGATATGTCCCCAGTTCGCACCTCTTGGAAGCTTGAGTTTGAAAACGAAAATTCCCAAGCAAATGAATCCGAAAATGCCGACCATTTTACCCACGGTAAGGCCTAAGGCAATGCCGAGTGGTACGGGGTGAAGCAATGATTCAACTAAGGCATGTCCTTCAAAGGTGAGTCCTGCGTTGGCAAGGGCAAAGATCGGCAATACAATGAACATACAGAAGCCATGTAGGGCATGCTCCAAATTATCGGATGGCGAGTGAGTCTTTCCCTCTTTCCGAGAACTTGGGATGAAAAAGGCCAAGACGACGCCTGCGAGGGTCGCATGTACGCCTGATTTTAATACCGCGAACCAAAGCAGGGTGCCGATAAACAAGTAAGGAGCCAAGTTCCGTACTTTCATCAAATTAAACACGTACAGGATGACCATCAATCCGACGGCGATATAGAGCATGTTCATCGATAGACTGCTGGAGTAAAAGAGGGCGATGATCAGGATGGCACCAATGTCGTCAAAAATCGCTAGCGCCATTAAAAAGATTTTTAAACTCGCGGGAATGCCACTGCCTATGACGGCAAGGGCCGATAGCGCAAAAGCAATGTCTGTCGCGGCCGGAATTGCCCAGCCTTTGCTTGCTACCGGATCGCCATAGTTAATCGTAAGGTAAACAAGTGCAGGAATGGCCATCCCGCCAATGGCTCCAATAAAGGGAAGCATCGCGTCTCGAAGCTTTTTCAAGTGCCCCGTCTGGCATTCCCGCTTGAGTTCTAAACCCACTAAGAGGAAAAACAGGGCCATCAACCCGTCGTTAATCCACAGAATTAATGGTTTACCAAATCCTAAATCCCCAAACTGAACCTTCAACTTTGTGTTCAAGACTGAACCATATAGTTCGGATAACCCAGTGTTTGCCACGATTAAGGCGACAAAGGTCGCGCAAAGAAGGACGAGTCCTGGAAACCAAGGGCGGTGAAAGAGGGAGTTCGATGTAGTGGCCATATTCTATTAATGCATGAGGACTAATTCATGCGATTTGGTTCAGTTATTCGGTTTCGGGCTGTTGGAAGTGATGCGCCCTTATTCTCATAGTGCCAGACATATAGGTCGTTACGAATCCCTGTCTAGATGAAAATATGTGGAGCGCCTTGAATCAAGCTGAACCCTTATGCCAAAGGGCGAGTTGATGTCCAAAGGGGCGCTTAACGACTTTCCAGCCATTTTCTGCGCCGAGTACATCTATGAGCTCTTCTGGCCGAAAGCTCCGGCCAATGGAGCATAAGCCGTCGGGAATGATAAACGAATTTCGGTAAAAAGGAGTGAGGAAAGCAAAGGCCCAATAAGCAAATCGATCGCGCCGAAGGTCAGAATGAATCACCATGTTTTGCGCGAGGGTCATGCTGTCTGTGACAAAGCTCTCCAGCTCATCCATGGTTAAATGATGCAGGACATGGTTGCTAATGACGATGTCGAATGATTGTCCTTCGGCTACGAGTTCGGCTAGAAAGCGACACGCAATGGAGATGTCCTGCGGTGGAGATATGGACTGGAAATAGTCGATGGCGCGGGGGTCAGGGTCAATTGCGGTGATCTCCAAATCGAACCCGTCAGCCTTGGCCCATGCGTGCAGACTGAGGGAAATATCGCCCCCACCACATCCCACATCGAGTAAGCGGGTTGGCTTTTTGTTTTGTTCGCAGAGCGGCCGAATATACTGAGTGTAGATATACCGCCAACCGGAGAAATACCGGTTGATGGACCGAAACTGCTGGTAGGTGCGAATCAGTTTTTCTGAATCGCAATTCGGATCATCCATCAGCTCGATTGACGTAGTATCGCGCTGAGCCAGAAATGACATCACGCGGGTAGCACCTTTCTGAAGATGCCTGATTCGAGAGTTAGACCTGGGCCAAAGGCCATAGCGCAGATATCCGTTTGATCGCCAGCGAGCTCGGGGGATTCGAGAAATTGTTTCAAAACAAACAGGATGGTCGGGCTGCTCATATTGCCGTAGTCTCGCAGGACATTCCGTGAGGCGGTTAAGGCTCCAGGCGATAGGGCGAGGGCGCGTTGCACATGATCCAAAATGGCTCGTCCACCCGGATGCACTGCCCAAGCTCCATTGGCTTGAATTGCTTCAATTTCTTCTGCCGAATAAAGCGCAGCGAGTGTCTGCAAAATCTGGCTGCCAAGTAATTTCGGCACATACGATGAGAGGACCATTTCAAATCCCTCATTCCCAATTGACCAGGCCATATCGCTTTTTGTGCTAGGCAGGAGGGCGGTAGCAAACTGAGATAACTCAAGGGCAGGGGAGCTCGGTTTTTTTGCGC